>Ga0268254_10000872_pt1 | contig 13551 bp, 13 predicted proteins | sample AgamicOrSfrz_FD_200251 | JGI IMG/M metagenome (GOLD analysis project Ga0268254, IMG submission 200251) | Agave microbial communities from Guanajuato, Mexico - Or.Sf.rz (v2) (version 3) | ecosystem: Host-associated > Plants > Phyllosphere > Phylloplane/Leaf | place: Guanajuato, Mexico...
AGGAGATGGGATCGAGCCCACACTCGACTCGGTTCAGGGCTTTAAAGAATGGGGTTCTTTCACTCCCACTCCTAAATCGAACTCTTTAGTGAAAGTCTCTATTTCACTTGAAAAGAGAAGAGACTGAAGTCGATTCCTTTAGATTGCTAGCTAAATTCGAGTATGCCTACCAATCCATTCGAATAGAGTCTTCTTGCTATAGGAACTTGAGTCTTCCACTAATTCGCACCATATTCAATCGTCTGTTCACCTGAGCGAATTGATCGTAAGGGCCTCAGCCGTCGTAAACAGGAGTAGCATCGGGAAAGTCTGATTCAATGAAAGCCTTTTAGCAAGCGTAGATGAATCTTTTATCCAGATCTGATTTCGACCCGTTTTCAAAGACACCTTGGACCAACCGTAGAGCTAGCTACTTTTCCTGCCTTACCTAAGCCAAGAATGAATCCGATGGTGTGGAAAGAAATTACCTTTATTATGTAAATGGCGCTAAGAACCCTTCTTTTTTCTCTCACTTCTCTTTCACGTTTTTAAGGCAAAGTTGCAATGTGTTCTGTCGGAGAGTTGGAGCTAGCGCACCGGAGCTTATGTTTTACAAGGTAAATCAGACGTTTGAGTGGAATCGCACAACCATCGGATCTTGGGTTTGGTGTGCCATTGCTTCATAAAAGGCTTTCAAAAGCCAGATTGGATCAGCAAGGTTCGAAGTAGGTTGGAGGGCTAGGCTACTTTTACTTTTGGCAGTACGAATTCTACTCAACTCACACAGTCTGCCCACAATTCCTACTTACACGATGCAGTCCACACCAAGTAGATGGATGAATTGGACAAGCTTTTTCGGGCTTTTGGGTTCAAATGGGGATAAGCCTCTAAGGAAGTTGGAGGGCTAGGCTTTACAATGAATCTTTGAAGCTATCTTGGATACTTTGGAGACTACTTCGTGAGCCTTCTTCTATTTTGGTTAGGCTCACACCACGGTGGCTCAGCTTTGGCGTGGATTGGTTTTGGTTGGTGTGCATGATAATTTGTTGGAAGGACTCATATGTCGTATAGGAAATAGGAAATGGTCAACGAGTTCGGTTTTGGAGGGATTGCTCTATATCTAGTTGCTATTAGGGGGATTACGCAAGCACCGTTAGAATGTTTTTCAGTATGTTGATGACAATAGTACATGGAAGTGGGACTTGTTTGCTCATCTACTGGACCACCATTACTTTCTTCTGATGACTAGCACTTATGAGGCAGGGACTGACACAGGGGTCGTTTTCCAGCGATCTGCTTACTCTCATCTCACATGGTCCTTTGTTGACTAATGAGGAACGGTGTCATCGACAATTGGCTGGTTCTGCTATTTGTTCTAGGTGTCACAATGGAGTTCGATACCATCCGTTGATCTAGCTAGCTATGTTTTTCTCTTCCACCCATTAGCAGTGATTTGAGCTGAATTGGAAACGGAATCAGGGAAGTTTTGGGGGAATGGCCTCTTCTTTTTGTTACAGCTAGCTGGCTTTTATGACAATGGGGGAATCAAAAAGCACATTTGAGCGTGTTTTTGTGAATTGCATATGGCAAAGGAGTTTCAGCACAACCATGTTGTTTTGTTACTATTGCCCTAAAAGCCATTTTTTTTTATTTGATAGGATAGGATGGTCTCCGTCTCCTCTACCGCCGGATTGGATAAAGGTTAATACAGAAGGGGCGTCTAAACCCAGGGGATTTTGGTTTGGTAGATTTACCGTCAATCTACCCCCTTTTACAGTTTTATGCGCAAGCACACTCCCAGGGAAAGGAATTGTTCAGTTTATGCCCCTTCTTGTGTCCATCATTTTTCAGACTGGCAGAAAGGGACTCTCTCCTATCACCAATTTGTGATAGAGCAGGACGAGTATTGGGAATCCCAAATCCTTGATCTGTACAGAGCTAGTTTGCTCCTTCCTTTTATTCTATTGGTCAACAGCACCAACAGCACAAAGTAAGTGCAGCAGCCATCTCTTTTTTATTCTTTTTTGAATCTTATATCTTATTAAGAAGGTATCGCAGAGTGAGAGTGCCTATATTTTGGTCTCATGATTATGGCCCATAGTTGTAGGTTTTTTCCTCACACTTCCTTGATGCCGGCATGGATGATGAAGATTTTTTTAGTAGGGAAAATTAACAACATTACAACAAGAAGAGATACGGATAGATAAAGACAACAAAAAGCCCAAAGCCTATCCATATAAAATGAAAATATAGTAGATCATAAAGTGTGCATTGCAGCCATTCGTGAACCTATGATAGAACATTCGAGGATGCAGCAGATGGGCAGAAAGATTGGTCCCCCTAATACCAGTTAGCCCTATGGACAGCAAAATTTGGTTTGAATGATCTCTGGCATTTGGTGAATCTGTGACAGAAATGGGAATTATTAGATACCATTCTCCCGACTCTACGATAATGAAGTCACTTGGTCCTCCCGCGCCTCGAAGGGAAAAAGGACTTTTCCATAGGAACCAAAAGGGGAGGAGTAGGACAACCTTGCAAAATCGAGCCTCCCTCACTTTTTTTAGGGAAAGGACTTGTTCATTCGGACTCTCTTCCTTATTAAGATAAGAACCTTTAGATCTTTCAATCTCAAAATGAAAATGTAAGTAAGGCCGAGCATAGAAGTATAGGGCAGACAGAGGGTCTCATCGCTTTACTCTTTGCCGCTTCCACTCAACCAGTTCATTGGCTAGGTATTCGACTCGATTGAGCTAGACGACCGACTAGTTCATCTCGAGTTTATTGTAAGGGTATGGACATAGGACAAGACATGGTGAGCACTTTTTCTAAGGAAAATATCTATGAAAAGACGGTTGTATTCTATACTGTTAACCACTTAAACTCAAAAGCAGAGCAGTAGAATGCCCTTTTCTAGGGTTTAATGCACACTGAAACTTATTATCGGGGCAAGCCACCTTAAAGACCCTTTCCTGTCTTGCTTGTCTTCTCCTAGTTACTTCACCGGAGCAACGAAGACTTGTTCCAGATCGGAATTTGCTCTTCAAAAAAAAGAACCAAGATATGCTATTCCTTGGAGCCTTGCCCTCGTTTCAAAAGGGTTAGCGGCTTTACACTTTCGATATTCAATAACTTTGCAAAGTCTACTTGATCACATAAGAAAAATCCAGTAGAGTATGCCAAGTGAGACGGATTTCTAACCTGTAACCTCCTCTTTAGCGAGGAAGGCGAAGGCGTACTTTGAACTTTAGTCTTCTAAAGCTACTGAATCTAAACCGAAGAGGTGAGAGCAAAAAAAGCCTCTCTTTGATAAAGCAAGCAACTTTCTTTCTTCATAATTCCATCTCTCTGTATAAAAGTATAAAAACTGATATTTCACACAATGAAAAAATGAAAGTCAGATCTTTTACCATAGGCTATTCCAATCTAGTTCTTTATATGTCCCGACGAAGTTAAAGAAAGTTTCCGAGCCATTGGCACCTAGTTGAGAGAAGGTTAAAAAAAAAAAGAGGATTAGTGACTGAGAGAGAGTGATTCCCAGCAGAGTGGAAGGGGAATTAAGTTCGTGGACGCAATAGAAAGCGATTTTCTTTCTTCTTTTAGTAACTAGTTGGTTATCTAATAACGGCTTTTTCGCTACATAATCTAGCAAGGAAAACTTGTTCTCATTCACGCACGCAGAGATTTAATCCCATCGCTGAAAGGATATCTCGATCAGGGCATTCATTTCATTCATCAAATCAATAAGTAGTATACTCTGCATAGGCTTTTCACCAAAGAGCTCTATCCCGACCGAGATCAGAATCATAACATAAAGAAATTATCTTTCATTGTGAAAAGTAGGCTAGGGCTATGAAAACAAAAGGCATTTCTAAACCTCCAATAGTTAGCATATCCTATAGAATTCCTAGCCCAATTCCAAGAAAGACCTAGATCTGGACACTTTGAAAGCAGTCCAGTCCTTCCATTCAAGAAGGTCAGAGTGGAGGACTCATTCAATGCTTGAACGGCTTTTTTCCCGAATCTACCTCATATGAAGTTTTAGTCAACCTGTAGGAGAGATCAAATTACCTAGAGAAAATCCCATCTTTCACTTTTCGGGTACTGTACTATGCTCTCTTATCAAGCTTTTCATTGGCCAGGAAAGGAAGCCGGACCTTTGGAGTTTAGTCCTTTCCTTTTTTTAATATAACCTTAACTTACCACGCCACGCCTTTCGACAGAAGATGAGAAAGAGCTTTCAAAAGCTGCTGCTAGCACATATTCCCCCGGACAAGTTTTGAAGGGACTGGAATTGAGACCTACGGAAATCACCTTTGCCCGAGACTTTCTGATGATGATCGTTTAACGAAAAAAGTAAAATGTTGTGACAAGGCAGAAACCTTCTTTTCGTGATACTCTATTAGGGTCTGATAAAAGTAAAAGAATGAGTCGCTGTTAAGTTTTCATGGTGAGCTCGATATCAAGGATGAAGACATCACCATGAAAACTGAAAATCTTCTACCGACCATTCGATTTTCTACAAGGGTGCACAGTCTGTTTAACTCGCGTTTTAGACTGACTTTGGCGGTGCTGGGAAAGCCAATAGGCTATAGACCACTCTTGGGGAGACTCCCTAGTTTTTGGGATCTTAAAGTCTCGTTTCAACTCATTGATCTGGAGAATGCATTCTTTCTGGTCAAATTTCATCTTGAGGAAGATTATTTGAGGGTTTTGGAGGGGGGTCCTTGGGTTACTTCTTTCAATCCAAACACGGATCGGATTATTGGTTTGGATTAGACTCCCCAGCCTTCCCATACAGTATTATCATCAAAGTGTTATCAGAGCTATTGGGAAGGTTTTGGGAGATGTTATCCGTATCGATTATAATAGGAGTCTATGGGTAGAGGAAGGTACGAAAGAATTGCAGTTTTTCTTGATCTTAACAAACCTCTCATCTCGCGTATCGATGATCGTGTTCAGATTGTTGAGCGATCGGTTACTCCCCAAGCTGAAACTACTCAAGTGTCTTCTGTTGAGAGAACAGACTCGGCGGCGCGTGATACGGAGGAGGCCGGTTATGGTCCGTGGAAACTTGTTTAAAAATAAAAACGTGGGGTGGGAAAACTGATAATAGGGGCGAAAGTCTGCGCATGTAATTAATCCTTCAGGAATTTGAAATGGTACCAGGTTTGATGTCCTTGTTGGTTTAGAGGACAATGTTGACCTTGAGAATTGGAAGAGTCACAGCGCATCTGAGGGGGACTTGTCTATGAAAAACATCGTCTAACAAAGCTGCTTCAAATGGTCCCTCTAAATCTGTGATTATAAAATCACCTAAAAAGACCACCACTGAAAAACCCACCTCCTGGAATATTGTCAAGCAAGTTTCATATCAGAATCTATCTTTGCATCTAATGCCTACGATGCTCGTATGATCGTTCAGGTATCGACCAGAGCAAAAACTCTGTCGTTATCGTCAACCCCCATAGTTCCACAATGCAGTCTTCGAATTTGTCCACCACCAGTCATGAAAATAATGGCCTTAATAATCTTAGTTCTGACAAGGAAAATTTCAAAGCTAAACCACCTGACAGGAAATCCCCTTCACATGGTTCAGTCCAATTCCTCGAAGAGTTTTAAGGCTAAGAAGAAAGCTTCCCTAAAATCCTCTTTCAAGTAATGAGGTGGAAGCATTTAAACAATTGATTGAGTTTCCATCAGGTGCTAGTCTGATGGAAGTTTGTGCTCTTCCAAGTACGCTTCTAGTGATAAGATTGGCTCCTCGAGCTCCGGTATAGAGTTGTGACCTCTGCCTACTCCTTTTCTTGATATATTATATAGATATTATAATTTCATAATTTTTTCTTGGAATTGCCAAGGGAAAGGGGCAGCTAGCCATAAATTCTGCAGAGTTCTTCGCTCCTTCATTAAAGATTATAAGCCAAATATCCCGGTCCTTGTTGAACCCAGGATTTAGGGCATTAAGATTAAGGCTGATTGTGTTATTAAAAAATGGGTTTATGAATTCTCACACAGAGTTGAATCGTCTGCTTTCTCTGGGGCTATCTGGCTTATGTGGAAGTGGAACCCGATGGTGAATGTTACTATTCTGGCGAATCATCGCCCATTTTTCCATGCCTCTGTCACCATTCCTGCTTTGAATAAAAGTTTCATCTTCTCTGCTATTTAGGGGAGCCCGAACCCCACTTTAAGGATGGCTCTATGGTACGATCTCAAATCGCTTATGTAATACGATTCCTCCCTATGGCTATGGCTTTTAGTGTGAGATTTTAATGCTACGCTCTTTACTTTACCACTGACAGAAAGAGTTGTGCTAGAAGAAATCTATCAGGTTGTTGTAAATTTCAGCAATTTGTTAATCTATGTGGACTTCTAGACATGAGCTATTCTGGATCCAACTTTACCTGGCGTCGTGGCACTCTTCTTGCTCGGGCCCCTCTGTAATAAAGTAAAGATTTTTTGAGCCTTTTTCCTGATGCGAATTTCCAGCATTTCCCTCAGTTGCAATTCGATCACAGGCCCATCTTTCTTTCTCTCTCTAAGCATGATATTATCATACCACTTTAGAGGCTAAACCTTTTCCATTTTTTGCCGCTTGAACATTACATAGTCAGTTTTATCATGTGGTAAATATTTGTTGGGATGAACATAAACCGCTTTCTCAGAATGTGGAGCTTCTCACTGAAAAGCTTCGCAATGTCTTGGGCCATATTGTCCAACGTAAGGTCGTCTACGTGTCCGAATTGCTGGTATTCAAAAGTAAAAAGGCTTTGGAAACTCTGACTCTTCCTATTTAAAGAGCCTTGAGACACTGAACTCAAGAAAGAATATGAGGTTTTCAATCCATGAAGAATTACTTTTGGTACAAAAATCTCGTTCTGACTGGATAAATAGGGGTTTTAGTAATACTCCTATTTTATTATCATGCAAAAGCTCTTAAACGCGGGTGCAGAAATAGAGTTCATATGCTCGACTCTGGCAATTGGTGCAATGATGACAATATTCTGAGAAGAATGGCGGTTCGTTTCTTCAATCAGCTGTATTCACAAGAAGATACACTTGCTCCTTTGTATAATTATATAGGTCTATTCCCCTCTCTGAGTGATGAGTGATGCTGATCTTGCTCTTTTGGGGTCGAGATGTCTCTTCAAGATCTTATCTTGATGAGGTACGTCGTGCTCTTTTCTTTCAAAAACAATGGGACATTCTTGGTGATTCAATTTTCAATATGATTGATTACGTATTCCGGGGAGGGACGTTAGATCCGGAATTTCATCGTACATTCATATCACTCATCCCAAAAGTTGACAAGCCTGAATCTTTTTAAGAATTCCGACCTATCAGTTATCAGTCTTTGCGCGGTCATTTAGAAAACTGGTCGTTGCTAAGCTGATTATGGATCAGTTGACCCTGCCTTTTCAGACAAGTTTTATCGCTGGTCGTAATATTATGGAGTCTAATTGCTCAGGAAGTCATTCACTCTATGAAGGAAGAGGAAGAAAGGCAGGTGGGGTTGCCATTCAAGTTGACTTGGAAAAAGCATTTGATAGGCTGCGTTGGGATTTTATCCATGACACTCTTGTAGACATTGGGCTGCCTAGTTCTTTGATTCATGTCATTATGCATTGCATCACTACGCCAACTATGCATGTCCTGTGGAATGGTAGACCTACTGATGCTTTTAATCCTTCAAGGGTGGTGAGACAGGGTGATCCTATTTCACCCTATATTTTTGTTTTATGTATGGAACGTATCTCGCAGACTATCTGCAAGCTGGTTGATGAAGGTCATTGGCATGCCATCAAGATGAGTAGAAGGGGACCGTCTTTGTCTCATTTGTTCTTCGCTGATGACCTTATTCTTTTTGGCACAACAGATATGGAGCAAATTCAGCTTATTAAAGAGACGCTTGAAGCTTTCTGCCTTTGCTCGGACCAAAAAATTAGCCATAGCAAGTCTAATATTTTCTTCTCCCATAACGTTTCAAGCAGTGAGGTCTTGGTCATTAGCCAGTTTCTGGGTTTTCCATCTACAAATAAGCTGGGCAAATCTCTCAGGATCCCCCTTACTTAAAAGGGTATCCAGAGAAACTTTCGCATATATTGAAGATAAAGTCAAACAAAAACTTTAAGGCTGGAATGCAAGGTCTTTCTCCTTGGCAGGACGTATTACTCTAGCCAAGTCGGTACTCTCTTCGATTCCATTGTACGCCATGCAAACTTCTCGTCTTCCTTCTCTTTGCTCTCTCCCATCATATAATGTGTGCAGAGCTAGTATATCCGGGACGTCGTTTCGGGGATTATGCGATCCTTAGAGATGATGTTGTCATTGCTGATGAGAGTGTAGCGAAAGTCTATAGCGATAGCGCCGCTTTGGGGGATTTAGGAGTAACTATATCCTATTCAAAATCCCTAATCTCTCATAGTGGTTCTGCAGAGTTTGCGAAGCGTTTTAGGTTTCGGCCTGCCACTCAATCCTTATGTCAAGGGTGTTCTTGCTCTTGACTAAGGTGTTGAGACCGAAGGAGCTGACACCCACCCCATCTGAAGTTCAATTGGGCCAAGGCGCAGTTGATTTTTTTGAATGGTCTCCGCTCAGGAATAGCTATCACGAAGGTTCAATCGAGTTCTGCCCACCCCGTCGGCTTAAGCTCGTTTTCATTCTACAATGAACCCTCAAAAGTGAGTCTTGTCTGCTAGGTGAGATAGATAAGTTTCGAAATGAGACCCTAAGGAAAATGAGCTTTAGTGATTTCGCCCATTGGTGAGTTAACACTTGATCGATTCCAAGGTCCCAGCTATTGAGGGAAATTGGGCTTTAGTACTTTTGCCACTAGGCGAATAGGTCGATTACCTTTACCTGTAAATAGCCCTTTCATCTCCAGTAAGCGCCGTCTTTTCTCTTTCTTGGTATGAGCGAGATGAGATAAGGACTAAGCTATACTGGTACACTACACTGAAACTAACAACTCTACTTCGGTACATGAGTTACAGCTCTTTATTTAAGGTCCCCAGCGATTAACCACTAATTGCTTCCAACCTAACTTCGATATCTGCCGTTTACAACTCTTTGATCCACTCCTAGTGGATGGTATTCGTGAGTCACATTGGAAAATAATGTTAATGGGATTCCAAAACCTACTTTACACTGCACTTTGCCGATACCAGCCTCTCTCACTATTGGTACTAAAGCGGTATATCTCATCGTAGGCCTTTGTTGGGAGGTGAACTCTTAATTTCCATTCCTATAGTACCTCTTTCTGTATATTTTTGAATGCGCCAAAATGCATCCGCGGGATCATGATTTTTAAGAAGACAAGCCCCAGGAAAGCTAGCAGAATGGCCAAATAGTGCTGCACCAAATCAAATGCAGCCTTTCTGTACGTGAATGCAACGAAAGAAAAATGAAAAAAAAAAGAAAGACCAAGACGAAGTTTTTCTGGGTCTACAAGGTTTCTAAAGGCTAGGGACGAAATCTACGATTCCCGCTCCGTGGGGCACTACCGAGACCTTACCTGAACAACTCGAAAGATCAAAATTAATAGGTCACCCGGTTACGCTATGGATAGAACTCCTTATTTATCTCGAAGCAACTGTTAGTAGCAGTTTCCAAAGATAGAGAGATATGGTACATCAGAATTCCTTGATTCTCGCTGGGAAATAAGCTCATAACAAGGCGAAAGATCAGTTATTGATCCCCTGGGATCTCGAACTTTGTTAGAGTCAGGGATAATGCAATTCTGAACCGATATGCGAACTACGTATTACGACCACAGGAAACCTCCTGAACATAAACATAAGATAGTAGAAGATCCACCAACCTATTTAGGTTGGGATCTGAGGAATGGCGTTGCATGCAAAAGGTGGCAACACCAAGTACCTGAAATGCTTTCTTCGCAGTTAGGAAGACAGAGAATACAATGTTGGTCTTTAAACCTAAGATCTTTTATGTTAACGGTTGATCTTTCCTTCTTACCATTTCTCATAGCTATTCGAGAAAGGATTGGGTTGGTTCTTCAGAAAGTAGAAAGTCCAGCCATTAGATTGCCGAACAGAGAGATGCTCTAAACCCCGATACTGATTACCGACTTGTTGAAGGGGCTTTGGCTCGTATCCTTTGCACCCTTACTGCGATGGTTGCACTCCGTGATTCCTCTACTTTTTTTTCCATCCCCGCCTCGTTCTCTTTTGCTCTAAAAAAGAAAGATTCTTTCTTTTCTTGACTGTCAGTGGCTTTGAACCGTACGTGCCACTCAATTTACCCTTAGTTGACGGCGGAAGTTAGCCACCAACCCTAGAAATGGAACCCGCCTAAAAGTAACCTTTGTAATAACAAGTAGGAATCTTCTCATTCGACTGATTATGCCCGTGTCTCTGAAAACTCTTGATTATGAACTTAACTCGACTTGTTTTAGGCCTCTTTCTTTCGGTAAATGAACCGGGTTTGAGCCGATATCTATGTATTCTTTCCCTTGCTCTAGTACCCACATGAGCCTATGCGTCGGTCAAGGGCGAGAGAGATTCTTATTCCATAATCAAGAACCTCCTTACCATTCAGGTAAGAAGGAGTTCAGAAGCGGGATAGCATACTCTATTAGAGACTCTCCTATCGGGGCATACTTTGATCAATGTTTTGGAACCATCATTACGAATGTAATTTAACATTAGGCCCATGTGGAATGCCTCGTTAGGCAAATACGATGCAAGACCTGTTACATCAAGGTCAAGGCGAAATCGACTCTTCATTTTTTTCTCTAACTACTTCAAGCACACGGCTCTCCGGTCAGTGGCAGGTGCCGGTTTCGATGCAATTTCCGGAACAGACCCGTATGCCCACAGATCAACGAACCGGAGGTTTTATTCCACAGCTGATATGGAATTCTATTTAATGAAACTGTTTTTTTAAGCGACTCGGGATACGTGCAAGGAGAGCCAGGGCAAGCGCAAGCCTTCCGTTACTAATGAGCTCCTTGTGGTGATCTATCTTACGTACGGCATTCATGTGTAATTTTTGCACTTCAGGTACACATATTTACCTGGTCTGTAACCCTGAACTTCAATAATTTCTTGACTCGAGTTCAGAGGCTATCTACTCCCCTCCTAGAAGAAAAAGCTTCAACTCACAACCTCCTTCCCCAACCGAACCTTTCCTCGAGGCCTTTGAAGCAAGCGAACCACCTAACCGTCAGTCTGAGCTCTCTGGATCAGTCGTAAGTCAGTAAATAGTCTTCCCGGTAGTGGAAGAGGGAGATTGCCTAGTAGCCCTAGTGGAAGTGCAACATGCTTTTAAGATTTTAGCCTATGCTCAGTTCCTACACACTACTCTACTCGGAAGGGATGCTGTGCTCTAAAGACCATCCAGTGAGTCTCGTCTAATTCTCGCATCTCTCCTCGATCTCAAGTATAGAACCCCATATAGGGAAGTGAATAGATTCTCCTTTTGAATATGTGCGTGTTTGATCTCATAAAGATCAACCATTATTTTATATTCGTCTTGCCCCTTGAACAGCCTGAAAAAAGGCTCTTTTTTTTCATTCTTGTGATGATATCAAAGTTATAGATTGGTAAAGTGCTCAGACTATGGGTATTGAGGTACCCGCCCGAAGCTATAGGGCTAAGGCCGTTCCTAAGGTTTTGCACATATTTTCCCAATACCGGGAAATTGAGCTAACCACCATTCCTTCACCGAAGTGGTTGACGACACAACAGCTAGATTGGCTTCTTTCGTTCGTTTTGTATAGTAAGGGGGTGGGGGAAGCTTCGCGCAAGAGCGCTAACAACTGTTTTTGAAGTTTCGTCAGTGGATTCGACATATTCAACAACTAAATCAAAAGCAGCAACAAAGGCAGCATAAGAATCTGGATCAAAATTGAGGACAAATTTCCACGAAAGGAAGGACTTTGATCCTCGAGTTGAGTTAGAATTCTCTAAGGAATGAGCTAAGATTCAAGGGCTCGGTTCCACCAATTTCTTTATACTTAAAAGAAAGAGGTTCCCTGTGAAAACTCAACCCGAAATCTCGGAGTAAGGGCTTTTGTTGGGCCTAGGCCTCAATCACGATCTGAATCTCAAGCAGCAGATGCCACTAAAGAAAGAGTCTATTGCCCATGTCATTTATATATAATTATAATAATTTGCGTGGCAAAGCAAGGGCTACTCTTTCTGTTGGGTGAGAACCAGAAAAAAGGAAAGAGAGATAGAGAGGCTTTCTCAGTAGGAATAGCGGGAGCTAAAGCATCCGGGGCGGAGAAGGCTAGTATCAGCTCATTTCGGCCGATTAGTATATCTTATGTGGCATATAAAGTGAGAAGAAAGTGACTGGTGAAGGAGCGTCCGATTCCTCGGGTCTTGCTGCGTCAGCTACCGTAGATAGGAGGCTTGAGCCTATAAAGCAGCTTAGTAGTCGGAAGGAAGCAAAGAAAAGTATGCCCGGGTGGAAGTTCAAAGCATCGAAGATGAGTACATGAAAAATGCATACACGATTTTATGCCTAATACCCCTAGAAGAATCAAATTGATAAGCGGTTTAGGTAATGTATATATGTATATTTATTCTCGCTAGAGTAAGGCGAACTGGATCAGAACAATAATAAATTATAGCTCGAAGAGTTTGTAGGGGAACCTGTGGCTGGCTATCTTATCCTATTGCCTCCCGCTCGTAGATTAACGTTTTCACTTCATTTTGAAGGCGGACATGAATGAGCAGACATCAAGATCATGAAAACTTTCGTTTCATGGGCATACTTTTGTATCAAAATGGGACTTGTCTTGTGAGTGAGGACACATCCAAGTCAATAGCGTCAGTTTTGCTGGGTGAAGAATTCTTTTGTCCGTATTTCGACTCGGTACGCGTGGCTAAGCCAAAGATCAAGGGCGGGTGGGTAATCGATCTTTCCCTCACTACCGCCTCCCACGGCTGCGTCAAAGCACTGAAAGGCCTGCTCCGAGTGAGAAAGGGAAGATCTTGGTTCTGGAAGAAGCGGGTTCCGGCCCCTCCGCATCAAGATAGTCAATCGAGAGAAGTAAGTCGGTTCGGTGAAAGAACTCTATCCTTAACACATAGGCTTCTTAGTTGCAATAGCTCAATAGCAACGGCCGAAGCTATGAGTTAAGGCTGGATGGGTTTGTCGGTAATAGACCACCCTCCTAATCCGCCGGACATCGATATGATACGTGTCCGAGGGCTGCAGCTCTGCCTACCTAGTCCCCCACAGGGGGGATATTCTTAAGAGGGAGATACTTTCTTTCTCTTTGCTTTTCATAGCTATCCCTTCGTACTCAAGGGATGAAGGAATGAATGCAAGACTTAGCCCTGAAAGAACAGATACTTGACAGCTATGGGAATATGGGCTCCTTTTGGAGAGCTTTAAGATAGCATGTAGAAAGGGGCTGCTCCAACTCCATTTCCGTTCTGATTTACTGCACCATCAAAGAATATTTGCCAATCATGAGAAGTTTCGTATTCTTCTTCGCCTACCGCAAATGGAATAGCTTCGTCCCAAAATAAAGCTCATAGTCAGGCACGGGATGATCCGCAGGTGGTCTGCTATTGCCTGCCCCTTGTCTTACTC
>Ga0268254_10000881_pt1 | contig 13404 bp, 7 predicted proteins | sample AgamicOrSfrz_FD_200251 | JGI IMG/M metagenome (GOLD analysis project Ga0268254, IMG submission 200251) | Agave microbial communities from Guanajuato, Mexico - Or.Sf.rz (v2) (version 3) | ecosystem: Host-associated > Plants > Phyllosphere > Phylloplane/Leaf | place: Guanajuato, Mexico | collected...
ATTTACCTACTGCACCGATTACAAACTAACAGATAGAGAGGAAGAAAATACATGTCTATTCAAGAAAATTATGAACTTGCTAAAAAGGCTTATGAAAAATGGGGAATAAATGTTGATGAAGTCATTGAAAAATTAAGAAATGTACCTATATCAATTCATTGCTGGCAGGGTGATGATATCGGTGGTTTTGAAGTAAATCAAAAAGAATTATCAGGTGGAATTTCCGTTACTGGAAATTATCCTGGTAAAGCATCAACACCTGAAGAATTAAGAGCTGACTTAGAAAAAGCACTTTCTTTAATTCCAGGGAAACATCGTGTTAACCTGCATGCCATTTATGCAGAAACAAATGGAGAAGTAGTAGAAAGAGATCAATTAGAACCAAAGCACTTCGAAAACTGGGTGAAATGGGCAAAGGAAAATGGTTTAGGGTTAGACTACAACCCAACGCTGTTTTCACATCCTAAAGCAGATGATGGCTTGACACTTTCCCATCCAAACGAAGAGATTCGCGAATTCTGGATTAATCACTGCATTGGCAGCCGGAAAATTGGTGAATATTTCGGAAAAGAACTTGGTACACCAGCCTTAACAAATATTTGGATTCCAGATGGCTACAAGGATATTCCAAGTGACCGTTTAACTCCAAGAAAAAGATTAAAAGAGTCATTAGATAAGATTTTTGCAGTAGAGGTAGATGAAAAATATAATCTTGATGCCGTGGAGAGTAAGGTATTTGGACTTGGCTCAGAATCTTATGTAGTGGGTTCTCATGAATTTTATCTAAATTATGCAATGAAAAATGATAAATTATGCTTGTTGGATACAGGACACTATCATCCAACTGAAACCGTATCAAATAAGATTTCATCCATGCTTTTATTTAGTGAAAAGCTTGCCCTTCACGTTTCAAGACCTGTACGTTGGGACAGTGACCATGTAGTTATCCTTGATGATGAATTAAAAGAAATCGCCTTAGAAATTGTACGTAATGATGCGTTAGACCGTGTGATCATCGGACTTGATTTCTTTGATGCCAGCATCAACCGAGTTGCTGCTTGGACAATCGGAACTCGCAATATGATTAAGGCATTATTATCTGCTATGTTAGTACCAAACGAGTATTTAAAACAGCTTCAAGAAGAAGGAAACTTCACAGAGAGATTAGCGTTAATGGAAGAATTTAAAACTTATCCATTTGGTGCAGTTTGGGATTACTATTGTGAAAAAATGGGCGTTCCAGTAAGAGAGTCTTGGTTAGAAGAAGTAAAAGCATATGAGCAAGAGGTTTTATTAAAAAGATAAGTGGATTTTTTGGGGAAAGACTCAAAATAGGAGGTTTATAGACTCCTTTTTGGGTCTTCTTTTTTAGGAAAAAGAAGGGATTCTACAAAAAATAAAGGAATTCTGCGAATAAAGGAAGAATTCTACGAAGTTTTAAGTTATTCTACAAAATATCGAGGGAATTCTACATTAATTGTAAATCTATTTCCATTCGATTTATAGTCTATATAAAAAAGGCGGTTATTGCCTAATATAAAAATACATTACATAATAAAGTAAAGTTCAGATTAAATAGGAGGGGTCATATGAATAGTGTTGATTTGCAATCTTTCCTACAAAATAACAACACCAGAGAGGCACCGGATTGGAATGTTATAAAAAACACTTATAATCCAGAACCGGTAAATGTGGTAAATGGTGAGCCTGTATATAATTTCAATATGATCTTTGATCCCACAATTAATCCGATTGAAGATAACATATTCATATCCCAGTGTCCTGTTTCTGCATTCGTCCCTATCCATATTCATCAGTACATTGAATTGATATACGTCTACAAAGGGAAATGCACGGTTGTTATGCAGGATCATGAAATAACCATGACCGATGGCGGAACCATCATGATCGATAAAAACACTCCTCATACTATTAAGGAGACATCGAAATCTGATATCGTTATTGAAATGAAGGTTATGCATGACTATTTATCTAAAGGATTTCTTAGCCGATTCACAAATAAGAGCATTATCTCACAATTTCTAATTGACTCCTTAATAGATAGTCGAAGAGCAAACAATTATCTTTACTTTCCGTTTCAGGCACAATCTAAGATTGTTGGAATCATGGAACAAATTATGTGCGAGTATTTTGATAAGGACGTATTTACGTTGGAAATGATTGATGCTTATCTTTTCATACTGTTTACAGAATTAATCCGACACAGCAACAGTTCCAATACCAAACAAAATGACGACCTTAAGCAGAAAGATTCTATCGTTCTTGAGTTTCTAAAGTATATTGATGATCATTATAAGGACTGCAGTTTAACGGAAATGGCAGATCACTATAAATATCATCCAAACTATATATCTGCTGTTTTAAAAAAAGCTACCGGTAAGTCCTATAAGGATCTCCTTCAAATCCAAAGATTGAACAAGGCTGCTCTATATCTAAGTAACTCCGACCTGCCAATACCTGATATTGCTGAAGAAGTTGGGTATTCAAGCGTATCTTTTTTCTATAAGAAATTTAATGAAGTCTACTTGCAGACACCAAAGGAATATCGAGAAGAAAAATCGAGTAATAAAGTTCTGACATCTTAAACCTAAAACCGCCACTAAGGCGGTTTTGTTTTTTTACAAATATATATAAAATCTTTGATTCGAGCAATAAACCTCTTTGTTTTTAATATTAAATATCATGAAAACGCTTGCTACAATATAGGTAATCAGCAGGATATAAGTAAACAAGGAGTGTTTAAAATGGAATTACAATTTCCATCCAATTTTCTTTGGGGGTCAACAACAGCAGCCTACCAAGTTGAGGGGAATAATTATAACAGCGATTTCTGGGCGGAAGAACATGCAGATGGATCACCTTATAAAGATAAATCAGGGGATACTATTGATCATTACCGGCTTTACCGAGAAGATATTGCCCTGATGGCCAGCCTAGGATTGAACACCTACCGGTTCTCGATCGAATGGTCGAGAATAGAACCTGAACCAGGGCAATATTCGCGTTCTGCGATCGAGCATTATCGGGATGTTCTCGAAACATGTTATCAACATAGAATTACACCTGTCGTTGCTATGCATCACTTTTCTTCACCTAAATGGCTAATGAGAATGGGAGGATGGGCAAGTCCTGAAGTTCCCGAGCGTTTTGCAAAATATTGTGAAGTGGTGTTCCGTGAAATAGGGCATTTAATCCCATACGCATTGACAATGAATGAAATCAACCTACCAGTTATGTTGCGTGAGATTTTCTCGAAAATTGGTTTTATCCCTCCAGTCGGAATTGAGAGAGACGCTTGGGTAGCACCTAAATGGAGGGAATCAGCAGCAAAATTATGTGGAACAACCATTGAAAATTACTTCACGTTCCATATGATTTCAGATGAGTCTTCTATCAATATATTAAAAGAAACTCATCAGAAGGCGCGTCAGGCAATTAAGAGGATACAGCCAAATACAAAAGTTGGCCTATCTATGGCTCTATCTGATATTCAGTCTATCCCCGGTGGAGAGGAATTGGCCGCACAAAAATGGCACAGTTATTTTAGACAATATTTACCGATGTTAGAAGGGGACGACTTTTTCGGACTGCAAAATTATACCAGAGAGGTTTACGGGCCAGAAGGACAAGTGAGGCCTGCTGAAGGAGCAGAACTCACACAAATGGGTTATGAATTTTATCCAGAGGCACTAGGTAATGTAATTCGAAAGGTCTCAAAAGATCTATCCATTCCAATTATGATTACAGAACACGGTATTGCAACGGATGACGACTCCCGACGGGTAGAATTTATCGGCAAAGCTTTAGAAGGCGTTCAGGCTTGTCTAGACGAAGGGATTGACGTCAGAGGTTACCTTCACTGGACAACTTTTGACAATTTTGAATGGCAATCCGGTTACTCAATGAAATTCGGACTAATCGAAGTCGACCGCTCCACGCAGGAACGCAACGTAAAGGAAAGTGCGCGTTATTTAGGAAGTATTTCACAATTGAACATATTAGTTAAGAAATAAATCACTTGGGCTCCCGAGTCCGACTCGGGGGCAATAAACATTAAATCTTTGATTCGCACAATATAGTGCTTTGATTTTAACATTAAAATTTTTGAAAACGCTCGCTATTATCAAAGATAAGACAACCCTAAAGGAGTGGTCGCTCTTAAATATTATTAATTGTTTTAACCCAAAGCGTTCAGTTTATTGATTAAAGCGTTTAATTTTAGGGGGTTAATAATATGGAGAATAGTATGATTAAAAAGACGCCTTTTGTTAGGTTGGTAATCGCGGCAATGCTTGGTGTTGGTACATCGATCGCACCATTAGTATTATTAAGTTTTGGACTTTCTACCTTCATAGTTATCAGAATAGTTGGACAAGAACACGCAACCGCTGCCTTTGCTACTGCCACTGGGATTTCCGGTATAGCTGTTGTCATTTTTGGACTTTTTAGCGGAGTGATTGCAGATAAAACGCGATTAAAAATGGGAAGAAGAAGATTTTGGATGATTGCAGGCAGTATTGGGGGAGCCCTTTCTATGTTAGCCCTAACCTATGCTTCTTCCATTCCGGTGTTTATCATTGCTATTTGTCTAGTGAATTTCTTTTATGGCATGGTTTCACTCTCCTGCTATGCGATTGTTCCTGAACAAGTAGAACCAGAGAAGTTTGGCCAAGTTTCCGGACTAATCGGTGCAGCCGCACCAGCCTTCGTTATGACAGGACAAATGGTTATGGGAGCTTTCGCAAAATCTACACTTGAAGAAAAGATGATTACAATTATTATTGTGCAACTGATTGGTGGAATAGTAGCTGCCCTTCTGATCAAGGATAATTATTTTGCCGGGGTGGCAAAAGGTGAAAAGAAATCAATTGGGATTCGTGGTTTCTATCCAAGTTTTAAAAAGCATCCTTCCTATACTTGGGCGTTATTAACAAAGTTGTTTATAAACTTTTCAAATGCAGGAATGGGTATGTTAACCCTCTTCTATATTGCAAGATTTCACTTAAGTGAAACAAAGATTTTTCAATTAATGGCCCTTACTGCACCAGCTATCATGTTAATGGTTGTTGCGGGAATCCTTGGAGGATTCCTGTCAGATAAAGTGAAAAAGCAAAAGCCGTTTGTCATGGGAGCAGCCCTTGTTACGGGAATCTGCTTAATCGCTTTTGCCTTCTCGTCAAATATTACATGGGTTATTGTTGGGAACTTTATCTTCAATTTTGGTTTTGGGATGTACGGTGCAGTGGACAATGCCCTTGTGAACCGAATTCTTCCATCCAAAGAGAATGCAGCAAAAGATATTTCTATTATGAATACAACAACAAGTTTATCATCAACATTAGTTAATTTCGCAGCACCGGCCTTAATTGCTTTAGGAACAAGTCTTTTCGGTGGAGATGGCTATACACTCTTCTTCTTAGTTCTCGCAGTTTTCTCCATTTTATCTGCTGTTGTAGTCCTCCCAATTCCGGAAATGGGATCAAAATTGGAAGCGAACAATGATACTACTAATGAAATAGTTGTATAATCAATTGTTGAAATAAAAATAGGGGTGAATGTGACTGAGGTATACATTCATCCCTATTGTATTTAAGTCATCTGCAAGGTTATTTCACAAAAGAAGTATTGATTGAGGAGAATTAGAAAATGGCGCTTTTAAAAATAGAAACATTAACATGTGAGTATAGGAGTAATCCGTTAGGAATTGATATAAAAAGACCTCGAATTAGCTGGAAAATCCAATCAGACCTCCGGGGAACGATGCAAAAGGCATATCAACTTCAAGTTACGGCCAATGATCAGGATTTCACTACAACGATATGGGATACAGGTGTTATTCAATCAGATGAATCTATTCACATTGAATATGTTGGTCCCGAATTAAAGACTCGAACAAGGTATTTTTACCGTGTGAAAATCTGGGACAATTTTGATCGAGAATCACCATGGAGTGAAACCGCTTGGTGGGAAACCGGATTGTTAACCTCTGATTGGCAAGCAGAATGGATCACACCCGATCCTGCCGGAATTGATCCACTGAGCGAGCCCGCTTTTCTATTAAGGAAAGAATTTTCTTTAAAACCCGGAATTACTTCGGCACGAATCTATGGCACTGGTGTTGGGTTGTATGAATTATATTTAAATGGAGATCGTGTTGGCGATGAACTATTCGCACCTGGTTGGACGAGCTATCATAACCGGCTGCAGTATCAGACCTATGATGTAACCGGGCTGCTTCAAGATGGTTCCAATGCAATTGGGTTTATGCTTGCTGACGGCTGGTATAAAGGAAATTTGGTCAGGGAAAATAACCGGAATATATATGGTGATAGACGGGCCGCTTTCTTTCAAATTCACGTAACATTTGACGATGGTACAGAAAAGACCATTGTAACGGATAACACATGGAAAGCTTCAACCGCTCCTATTTTATTTTCAGAAATCTATCATGGGGAAACATACGATGCAAGGCTTGAGCAAGCAGGCTGGACCAGCCCGAACTTTAATGATCAGGATTGGGCCGGCACGATTATTCAAGAAATGCCAATTACCCAATTGGTGGCACAAGAAAATGTTCCCACTCATGTAACAGAATTGCTTAAGCCCATAGATGTATTTGTCACACCTGCAGGTGATACGGTGCTCGACATGGGGCAAAACATGGTTGGCCGAGTTCGATTTACGGTTAGTGCCCCTAGAGGAACTCAAATTGTCTTAAGGCATGCCGAAGTACTGGATAGGGACGGGAATATTTACTTTGGCAATCTAAAATTTGCAAAGCAAAAAGTGGAGTATATAACAAAAGGTGAAGGGATCGAGACCTATGCTCCACATTTTACATTCCAGGGGTTCCGATATGTGAAAGTGGAAGGATATCCAGGACAGGAAAACGGTTTACCGTTTGAGAATTTTGTCGGTGAGGTCATCCACTCGGACATGGAGCGGACAGGTGAATTTGAGTGTTCAGATCCGTTGGTTAATCGGCTTCAGCAAAATATTGTTTGGGGACAAAGAGGAAACTTCCTGGATGTTCCGACAGATTGTCCGCAGCGGAGTGAACGGCTAGGCTGGACTGCGGATGCACAAGTCTTCATTCCAACAGCTCTGTTTAATTATCATGGTGGTCCATTTTTTACAAAGTGGCTAAGGGATTTAAAAGCTGATCAGCTTCCAGACGGGAATGTTCCATTTGTCATTCCGAATGTAGAAGGTGGAAAGGGTTCTGCCGCTTGGGGGGATGCAGCGACGATTATCCCATGGACCGTTTATCAAACCTACGGAGATAAACGTGTACTTGCTGAACAATTTGATAGTATGAAGGCATGGGTTGAATATATTCGCAGGCAGGGCAAGAACGAATATCTATGGAACACTGGCTTCCATTTCGGTGATTGGTTAGCCCTGGATGCGAAAGAAAATAGCTTTGTAGGCGCCACAGCAAGAGATTTTATAGCCACCGTCTTTTATGCCCATTCAACTAAGATTCTAAGAGATGCGGCAGAGGTCCTTGGGAGATCAGAGGAAGTTCAGGAATATAGTTTCTTATTGGATAAAATTATCGAACAATTTAATCATGAATTTGTTTCGCCATCAGGCAGATTGGTGTCTCCAACCCAAACAGCCCATGTCATTGCCCTTATGTTTGATATGGTGGACGGAAAAGCCAAAGAACGGACGGCCTATGAGCTAAATCAACTACTCATTCAAAACGATTTTCATTTAAATACAGGATTTGTCGGAACACCGTATATCAGTTTAGCTCTTTCAAAAGGCGGTTACCATGAAACAGCTGTCAAATTATTAATGAAGGATGATTTCCCGTCCTGGTTGTATCAAGTGAAAAAAGGAGCCACAACGGTTTGGGAGCATTGGGATAGCATTAAGCAAGATGGTTCGTTCTGGAGTGATCAAATGAATTCCTTCAATCATTATGCCTACGGTTCGATTGGAAATTGGATGTATAAAGTCGTAGCAGGGATTGATATGGATACTGTTCTACCCGCTTATAAGAAAATAAAAATCGAACCAAAATTTGCAGGAATTTCGTTTACTCATGCAAAAGCTGCCTATGAGTCCATGTATGGAAGGATTTTATCCTCTTGGCACCTTACAAATGAAATGGTAGAAATTGAGGTTGAAATTCCTGCTAATACAACAGCTGAGATTCTATTACCTAAAGCACGTCTTGTAGATGTCTTGGAAGGAAATAAACCATTGGTTTCAGGGGACATTCATTCATACATGGAAACGATAGAGGGTGTACGACTCACTGTTGGTTCTGGATCTTATCACTTTAGGTATCGAAACGAGAGTGGATTAAAACCAAGGTTTACTGAAGATACACCAATTATTGATTTCCTAGATTATAGTGAGGCAGTTGCTGTTATAGAGAAATTTGCCCCTAGTATCACAAAACCACCTGCTATATTTTCTACAAAAGCTAGAAGCTTGAAAGAATTGGCGGAATTACAAGAAGCGAGTCTAACAGTTGATAAGGTTAAAGCCATTATGGAGGAGTTAAATAAGCTAGAGTGGGAAGCAGTTTTGGTGAATTAATCGAACTTAATTGCAGTAGAAAAGGTAAATATTTTTTTTGATTTTTGACGCTACATATAGGCGGCGCTGGATCCTATATTTCATGAGAAGTAGAAAAGCTGAAATATGAATTAAATGATTAGAAAGTTTAAACACTAATTCGAATGGAACTAGTTTGAGTCAATCATTTTAAAGTGATTGGCTTTTTTTTACGGTTGTTGGGGGATTTGTTAATATACCTTGGATTTTTGTTAATATCGTCCTGATATTTGTTAATAAAGCGTTAAAGCAGTAAATTAAAGTCTGAGCACCTGTCCTTTTTCGCTTAAAAAACAAAAATATATTTGTTGGATCTTTCTTTTTGTATTATATATATTTGTTTTTCAAAAAAATATGATATAGTTATAGTGAGAATAAGTAAAAAACAAATATAAAACAACATAAATAAAAATGTAGGGTTAGAAAGGGGCAGAAAAAGTGCTTGTAGCTGAAAGACAAAAAAAGATCGTCGAATTAGTTAATGAGCGATTAAGTATACGGGTTACGGAGCTTAGCAAGATCTTCTCTGTAACAGAAGAAACCATTCGCCGTGATCTGGAGAAGCTTGAAAAAGAGAATCTATTAATGCGCTCCCATGGCGGTGCGGTTAGTATTGAGAAGGATCAAGGGGAAATTTCTTATTTAGAAAGAGAAATCACAAATGCGGAACAAAAGAAAGCGATCGCGGCGGCAGCCGTTCGGTTAATTGAGCAAGGTGATCAAATTGTGTTGGATGCTAGTACCACAGCATGGTATGTAGCAAAGGAACTGCCTGATATGCCTTTAACTGTATTGACAAACTCAATAAAAGTAGCGATTGAGCTTAGTAAAAAAGAACAAATCAAAGTCATTTCGACTGGCGGAACGTTACTCTCACAATCTTTATCATATGTTGGACCGCTTGCGGAACGATCCCTTAGTATGTACCACGTGAATAAAGCGTTCCTTTCCTGTAAAGGAGTTCATCTGGAAAGAGGGCTAAGTGATTTTAATGAGTCACAAGCGTTATTAAAAAAGCAGATGAGGGAAATCGCTGATGAAACCATTTTAATGGTGGATTCTAGTAAATTTGGAACACGTGCTTTTTCACAGATCGTTCCAGTTACAAACATCGACTGCATTATTACAGATTCAAAAATAGATAAAGAAACTAAAAACGAACTGGAAGAAAAAAAGATAAAGTTATTAATTGTAGACTAACAGGCCATAACTGGTCTGTTTTTTTACACTTTACGATAGATAGATGTATACTAGAAAAAATAATTTGATTTAATCAAGATGGGTGACCGTTATGAATTTTACTTATGAAATCATCGAAATGAATAAAGAACTGCCCTTGCATATTTTTCTAAATAGCGTAGATTATGTTACAAATCATTGGCATGACAGCATCGAGATCATTTTTGTTCTAAAAGGAAAAGTGAGTGTGTCAGTGAATGATAAGCGCTTTGAGTTAAATGAAAAAGACGTATTCCTGATCAATGCAAACGACATTCATGCCATTGGACACCAAGAAGAGAACTTATTATTAACGATTCAACTGCCGATTCCTGACTTAAAAGAAAGTATAAAAGATGTCGACTCCTTTGTCTTCTCTTGTAAATCGTTTTTATATGATGAACATCACCAAGCAGAGTTTAATGAACTCCGCTCTTTGTTAGCGCAGATGATGTGGGTTATCAACAAAGAAGGCGAAGGATACGAATTACAAATAAAGTCCCTTTATTTTCAGTTAATCTATCTATTAATCAAAAATTTTAAAGACGAGACAGAAAAGGAAAATAAACTTTCCAGTCAGAAACACATTGAACGGTTACTGAGAATTACATCCTATGTGAAGGACAATTTCATTCAGCAGATTACGTTGAATGAATTATCGCAGATTGAGTTTTTGTCTGTGCATTACTTATCAAAGTTTATCCAAAAACATTTGGGGATGCCTTTTTCGAAATACGTCGATAGTATTCGGCTTGATCATGCTGTAAAAGATATTGTCTTTACCGATATTCCACTGACGCAGATTGCGCTTGATAATGGATTTTCAAGCGTAAAGGCCTTTAACCGGGCTTTTAAGGAATTTTACCATCAGACACCGAGTGAATACCGTCGTGCGATAGAAATGGAACCAAAGAAAACGGAGAGTAATAAGGTAACACTTGCGAACTATGTGGAAATTGATAAATCACAGGCATTTCATCAACTGTTTGCTTTCCTTCCAAGTATTGAACAAGCCTTAGTAGTCGAAAATAAGGCCGTTTTAAAAAAGACATTCAAAGTGAATGTCGGTGAAAAAATCACAGAAGCTTGCTCATACTTGGAAGAATCTTATGACTGTTGGGAAGGCAAAAGAGTGTCTATATACCGAAGTGCAAAACCAACTTAAGATGGTGAAGGATGCGACAGATTTCAAATATCTCCGGTTTCATGGGATTTTTGATGATGAGATGATGGTTTACGGAGAAGATGAATGGGGAGTACCTGAATTCAATTTTCTATATACAGATAAGCTATTAGATTTTTTACGAAGTATCCAGGTTAAGCCGTTTGTCGAGTTAGGCTTTATGCCAAGGGATTTAGCCGATCGTAATGAAACCGTGTTTTTTAAAGAAAGCAACATAAGTAAACCAAAGGATATAGAAAAATGGAATGACCTCTTAAAGGCGTTTATTGGCCATTATGAGAACCTTTATGGGGAAGATGAAGTTTTGCAGTGGTATTTTGAAGTATGGAATGAACCGGATTTTTATGTTTTTTGGCGAGGAACCTTCGAAGATTATTGCATGTTATATAAAAATACGTACGATACGATCAAGGGAATCAATCCTCTTTATAAAGTAGGCGGACCAAGTATTGTTTCGATTAAAAACAGTGACTGGCTGCAGCGATTTTTAGATTTTTGCAGGAAAAAGAGCTGTATCCCTGATTTTATCTCGTTCCACAATTACTCACATGATGAAATGGATATAAATAAGAAAAAGAATCTAACGAATGAAAATGCTATGGATTTTGGGTATATTTCAAGGGATGAAAGCTTTCTGAAAAAACGTATAGCGAATCTAAAGCAGATAATGTTAGAAAATAATCTGGAAACCCTTGAAATTCACCTATCTGAATGGAACTCAACGGCTTACCATCGTGATTTAACGAATGATACTAGTTTTAAAGCGGCTTTTATCATAAAAAATCTCTTGGAAAATATGGATTCCATTCAAAGCTTTGGCTATTGGACGAGAACCGACTTAATTGAGGAAAGAAGAGCGGCGACGATCGATTTTCATGGGGGACTTGGGTTAATTACCAATCGTAATATTCCCAAACCTGCTTTTTTTGCCTATAAACTTATGGGGAAATTGGGTAATCAACTCGTTTCTCATGGAGAGGGATATTTTCTTACGAAAAGTTCTAAGGGTTATCAACTTCTTTTATATCACTATTGTCATTATGACCGGCTGTATTGTATGAACCAGCATGCCAATATTGATTTAGAAAATAGATACAATGTGTTTCTTAATCATGATCCAATGGAAATGAAATTTATCTTAAGTGATCTGAAAAAAGGAACATATAAGGTGAAACAGTACCAATTAAATAGGAAAAATGGAAGTTCTTTTGATAAGTGGGTCGAGATGGGAGCTCCACAAACTTTAAGTACGGAAGAGATTAGCTATTTGAAAAATTCTTGTGTACCTAGACTTCAATTAAGTGATGTCCGAATTGAAGAAGATTATATCTTAACCTCTAATCTTGACCCCCACGAAGTCCAATTATATGAAATTATTCCTCAAAAAACATTGTAGGCAGAATTATACCTTTAGTTGTCGACGGAATGTAAGTGAAGGCAGGAACCGACCTGCCTTTTTTTGTTGCAGAAAATTAGTACAAAGGAACCATAATAAAGAGAAATGACAATTTACGTACCTGCTTTGAACAAATATCGGATAGTGAAAAGGTTTTCATGTCTCTATAATGAAGTACATAAGGAAGCGTTTCCAGTTACGATGATTAGTAGGGAATAATCGAAATCATTTTATTTAAAGTAATAAAGCGTTTTAATTTTAGGGAGGTAATAAAAATGGAGACTACTTTGAAGAATAAGACACCTTTTGGAAGATTAATCGTCGCATCAATCCTTGGGGGTGGAACTGCAATAGCACCGTTAGTATTATTAGCGTTTGGACTTATTCAATTTATTATAATAAAAATTGTTGGACCGGAACATTCAACAGCTGTATATGGAACAGCATCGGGGATCACTGGAATTGCGGTTGTAATCTTTGGGCTGTTTAGTGGAATCATTGCAGATAAAACTCGTGTAAAGATGGGCAGAAGGCGATTCTGGATTATTGGAGGAAGTATAGGCGGCGCCATTTGTATGCTAGCTCTCGCGTATTCTACATCAATCCCGATGCTAGTCATTTCCTGGTGTTTGGCCCAATTCTTTTATGGTATGGTATCACTCTCATGTTATGCGATTGTTCCAGAACAAGTAGAACAAGAAAAGTTTGGTCGAATTTCGGGCATTATCGGTGCTGCAGCACCTGCTTTCGTAATGACCGGACAAATGTTAATGGGAGTCTTTGCTAAGTCTACCCAAAGTGAAAAAATGATTACTATGATTATTGTTCAATTAATTGGTGGGTTCCTAGCTGCTCTTCTTATTAAAGATAATTATTTTGCAGGAACAGCAACAAAAGCTGAAAAGAAGTCGTTTGGAATTCGTGGATTTTATCCAAGTTTTAAAAAGCACCCTTCCTATACATGGGCATTATTAACGAAGCTATTTATTTATTTTACAAATACCGGAATGAA
>Ga0268254_10000882_pt1 | contig 13385 bp, 10 predicted proteins | sample AgamicOrSfrz_FD_200251 | JGI IMG/M metagenome (GOLD analysis project Ga0268254, IMG submission 200251) | Agave microbial communities from Guanajuato, Mexico - Or.Sf.rz (v2) (version 3) | ecosystem: Host-associated > Plants > Phyllosphere > Phylloplane/Leaf | place: Guanajuato, Mexico...
TTTGCAATTCTTGGCTCCTCGACCTGGGCTCGAACCAGGGACCTACGGATTAACAGTCCGGCGCTCTACCGACTGAGCTATCGAGGAACAGAACAACAACAGCAGAGAAACGGAATTGTAGGAGCAGGCTGGGCGCCTGTCAATACCTTGGCTTCATCCCAAATTGATTGGCGCGCAGGTGGACGACAGGCCGAAACGCTCAGCGCACCAGCAGCGCGAGCTTTTCCTTGACGTCCTTGAACTCGTCGGCTTCCGGCAGCGGCGCCTTGGTCTTCGTAATGCTCGGCCAGTTCTTGGCGAGATCCGCATTCAGCTCGATGAAGTTCTGCTGGTCGCCCGGCACGTCTTCTTCGGCATAAATGGCGTTTACCGGGCATTCGGCCACGCACACGGCGCAGTCGATGCATTCATCGGGGTCGATCGCGAGGAAGTTGGGACCTTCGCGAAAGCAGTCCACCGGGCACACATCGACGCAGTCGGTATAGCGGCACTTGATGCAGCTCTCGGTCACAACGTGAGTCATTCAGGCAGCTCCTGCATGCGGAATCAGGGAAGGCGCAAACGCCAAAAGCGCTATTGTAACGTAACGTCAAGAGGCGCATGCAGCATCGCGTCATGCCTTTTATATGTTTTCGTGATTAGTTTATTGCGCGAGCAATAAGTAGCCGGCGAGTAACCGGCAAGTAACCGCCGGGGGGCGAGGCGGCGCCTGGCCGGCCGCGCGTGGAAGCCTGAAGGGCGGCGCATTCGGGTAACATGCGTCAAGCCGGCGCGCACGAGGCGCGCCAGATGCATGGGTTGAGTCAGGCCTTCCGTACTTCCTGCGGTCCAGTTCGCACCATCATGATTATTACTTCGCTGCTCGACACCGATCTGTACAAGTTCACGATGATGCAGGTGGTGCTGCATCACTTCCCGGCGGCCAACGTCGAGTATCGCTTCCGTTGCCGCACGCCCAATGTCGACCTCGTGCCGTACATCGGCGAAATTCGCAACGAGGTGCGCAAGCTCTGCGAGTTGCGCTTTACCGACGAGGAGCTCGACTACCTGCGCCGCATGCGCTTTATCAAGGGCGACTTCATCGAGTTTCTCGCGCTCTTTCATCTGAACGAGAAGTACATTTCGATCGAGCCGTCGCCGAAGAACAACGGCGAGATCGACATCGAGATCAAGGGCCCGTGGCTGCATACCATCCTGTTCGAGATCCCGATGCTCGCGATTGTCAACGAGGTCTACTTCCGCAACACGCAACAGGAACCGGACTACAGCGAAGGTCGCGGACGCCTCGTCGAAAAGATGAAACTTCTTGGCGCACGGCCCGAATTCGCCGACTGCAAAATCGCCGACTACGGCACGCGGCGCCGCTTTTCGAAAGAGTGGCACGAAGAAGTCATCCTCACCCTGAAAGATGGCTTGGGCGAGCAGTTCGCCGGCACGAGCAACGTGTTTTACGCGATGAAGCACAGCCTCACACCGCTTGGCACGATGGCGCACGAGTATCTGCAGGCATGTCAGGCGCTCGGCCCGCGGCTGCGCGATTCGCAGATTTTCGGCTTCGAAATGTGGGCGAAGGAGTATCGCGGCGACCTGGGCATTGCGCTGTCCGACGTCTATGGCATGCAAGCGTTTCTGCGCGACTTCGACATGTATTTCTGCAAGCTGTTCGACGGCGCGCGTCACGACTCGGGCGATCCGTTCGACTGGGGCGAGCGCCTGCTCAAGCACTACGAGGCGAACCGTTGCGATCCGCGCACGAAGATCCTCGTGTTTTCCGACGCACTGGACATTCCCAAGGTGCTGCAACTTTATGAGCGCTTTCGCGGGCGCTGCAAGCTCGCGTTCGGCGTGGGCACCAATCTGACCAACGACCTCGGCTACAACCCGCTGCAGATCGTGATCAAGATGGTTCGCTGCAACGGGCAGCCGGTGGCCAAGCTGTCGGATTCGCCGGGCAAGAACATGTGCGAGGACAAGGCTTATCTGGCCTATCTGCGCCAGGTGTTCGGCATCGCGCAGCCTGCGGAAGAGGCGGCGAAGTAGCATCTTCGAAAGCGGCGGAAGGGCACACGCAAAGCGCAAGCTGCAGCGCATCGCTTGTGTGTGCGACGTGCTCCTATGCCGTCTGGCCAGGGTGTTCGCGCGGAGGGTGGCCGGTATAATTCCCGACATGCAAGGCTTGCATATCGCACGGCTGTCGACACGAGCACTCTCGAGGACTTTCGCATATGGACACATCGACTGCCCGCCGCAACATCCTCGCGCGCATCCGCGCGGCACAAGGCCGGGAGCCCGAGCCCTCCGCGTCCGAGCGTGAGGCCGCGGCGGACTACCTGGCGCGCCATCCGCAGGGACCGCGCCCGGACATGCCGCCTGATCTGACCGCGCGCTTTATCGAAGAAGCGCAAAAAATGGCGACCACCGTGGACACGGTCGAGTCGCTGACCGACGTGCCGGCCGCTGCGCATCGCTACCTGGTTCAACACGCGCTGCCTTTGCAAGCCATTGCGTGGCAAACGCTGCAGGATCTGCGCTGGGTGGACGCGGGCCTGAGTGTCGAATTTCGCAAGCCGCGTGACGGCGACGTAGTGGGCCTGACCGGCTGCTTCTGCGCCACGGCCGAGACCGGCTCGCTCGTGTTGCTCTCCGGGCCGCAGACGTACGCATCCGCAGGTCTGCTGCCGGAAACGCACATTGCGATCGTGCCGGCTTCGCGCATCGTGTCAGGACACGAAGAGGCGTTCGCGTTGATCCGCAGCGAGCGGGGCGAGCTTCCGCGTGCGGTCAACTTCGTATCGGGGCCCTCGCGCACCGGCGATATCGAACAGACCATCGTGCTGGGCGCGCATGGTCCTTACCGCGTGCATGTGATCGTCGTGCTCGGCGCGTAAGCCGTGCCGCGGGTGATCTGCGCGGACATGCCGGTCTGCGCTTTTCATCGCAATTTCAAGAGGGGAACTTGCAGAATATGAATCGACGTGCCGTGCCGTCGAGCATGGTGCTCGCGGCTGTACTCATGTTGACGAGTTGGCCTCAGCTTGCGTGCGCCGCCACTCTGAACGGCACCTCGCTATCCGTGCTTTGGGCACTGCCGTTTGCAGGCGTGCTGCTCTCTATCGCAGCGTTGCCGCTCGTTGCGCCGGCCTTGTGGCATCACCATTTCGGCAAGATCGCAGCGGCGTGGGGGCTGGCGTTTCTCGTGCCCTTCGCTTTTGCCTTCGGCGTGAATGTCGCATTCGGCACGCTCATGCATGCCCTGCTCGAAGAATATGTTCCCTTCATCGTGCTGCTGAGCGCGCTCTACACCGTTGCGGGCGGAATCTGCGTGCGCGGCAACCTGCACGGCACACCGCGCCTGAATGCATCGATTCTCGCGCTCGGCACCTTGCTCGCGAGCGTAATGGGTACCACCGGCGCGGCCATGCTGCTGATCCGGCCGTTGCTGCGCGCGAACGACAATCGCCGGCATGTCGTCCATGTGGTGATCTTCTTCATCTTTCTGGTGGCCAATGCCGGTGGTTCGCTGTCGCCGTTGGGCGACCCGCCGCTTTTCCTCGGCTTTCTGCAGGGCGTCGACTTCTTCTGGACCACTACGCATCTCGCGCTGCCAATGTTGTTCGTTTGCGGCGTGCTGCTGATCGCGTTCTATTGCCTCGATTCGTATTATTTCCATCGGCGGGAAGAGGAGCGCGCGCGGTTTCTGGACCCAACACCCGACTCGCCCGCGCTCGGTATCGACGGCAAGATCAATTTTGTTCTGCTCGGTGCGGTTGTCGGCCTCGTGCTGATGAGCGGCTTGTGGAAGCCCGGCGTGAGCTTCGACGTATTCGGCACCCACGTGGCCTTGCAAAACGCCGTGCGTGATGTCGCGCTCATCTGCGTCACGCTGCTTTCACTCGCGTGGACACCGCGTGCGGCCCGCGCGGGCAATGACTTCAACTGGGCGCCGATGGAAGAAGTCGCCAAGCTCTTTGCCGGCATTTTCGTGACGATCGCGCCTGTCATCATGATGCTGCGCGCGGGCGAGGCGGGCGCGTTTGCGGGCGTCGTGCATATGGTCAACGATTCAGCCGGGCAGCCGCACAACGCCATGTACTTCTGGGCAACGGGCCTGCTATCTTCGTTTCTCGACAACGCGCCTACGTATCTGGTGTTCTTCAACCTGGCGGGCGGCGACGCCGCCTCGCTCATGACCACGGGCGCCACCACGCTTGCCGCGATCTCGGCGGGCGCCGTGTTCATGGGCGCGAACAGTTATATCGGCAATGCGCCGAACTTCATGGTCAAGGCCATCGCAGAATCGCGCGGTGTGCGCATGCCGAGTTTTTTCGCTTATCTGGCCTGGTCCGGGGCGGTGTTGTTGCCGCTTTTTCTCGTCACCGGCTGGCTGTTTTTCTGACACTGAGCTTGCTGCCGAGGCCGTCGAACTCGACACGCTACACGGAGAATTGCAATGCAGAAGATACTCGTCGCCCGTCCGATCTTTCCCGACGTGATCGAACGGCTTCAACGGTATTTTGACGTCGACTGGAATCAGGGCGACGTGCTGTCCGCCGAGGAGTTGAAGCGCCGCCTAGCCGACAAGGACGGCGCGCTGACGGCGGGCGACCCGATCGGCGCCGAGGTTCTCGCGGCCGCGCCGCGTCTTCGCGTGGTGTCGAACATGGCAGTGGGCTACAACAACTTCGACATGGCTGCGTTCAACGCGGCGAACGTGCTCGGCACGAACACGCCCGACGTATTGAATGAATCGACCGCGGACTTCGGCTGGGCGCTGATGATGGCCGCCGCGAGGCGCATTGCGGAATCGGAGCACTGGCTGCGCGCCGGCAAGTGGCAAAAATGGTCGTACGACGGCTTTCTCGGCAGCGACCTGTACGGTTCGACATTGGGCGTGATCGGCATGGGCCGGATCGGTCAGGCGCTTGCGCGGCGCGCGCGCGGCTTCAACATGCAGGTGCTCTATCACAACCGTTCGCGCGTCGCGCCGGAAATCGAGGCCGAGCTGAACGCCGAATACGTATCGAAGCAGGATCTGTTGCAGCGTGCCGATCACGTGGTACTCGTTCTGCCGTACACCAAGGAAAACCATCACACGATAGGCGCCGCCGAGCTCGCATTAATGAAGCCCACGGCCACGCTGACCAATATCGCCCGCGGCGGCATCGTCGACGATGCCGCGCTCGTCGAGGCGCTACGCGCAAAGCAGATCGCCGCTGCCGGCCTGGATGTGTATGAAGGCGAGCCGAATCTGAATCCGGACCTGCTTACCGTGCCGAATGTCGTGCTGACGCCGCATATTGCCAGCGCAACCGAAGCGACGCGCCGCGCGATGGCCAATCTTGCCGCGGACAACCTGATCGCCGCTCTCGGCGAAGGTCCGCGCGCAGGCCAGCCGCCCAATCCGATCAACGCCGAAGTCATCGGCCGGGCGCGTGCATGACGATGATTCTGGTCGGAGCCGTCGCCGTGCTGGCGGTCGCGCTCGTGCTCGCTTTAGCCTTGCTGATGCGCGGCCAGGGCGGCGCCGGCGAGCAGGAAAACTTCGAATTGCTCACGCAGCGCATCGACGCAGCAGCCAATGCGCAGGCACACGGGTATGAGCGTCTCGAGCGGCAGTTGCGCAATGACATTGCCGAGACGGCGCGCGTGTCGCGCACCGAGCAGAGCGGCGGCTTCGCGCACTTTCAGCAGACGCTGGCCGCGCAATTCGGCAGCATGACGACCGTGCAGGCCGGCAAGATCGACGGCTTTGCGCAACAGCTCGACGCAGTTCGCCACAGTCTGCAGCAACAGGCGCAGCAGGCGCGCGACGAACAGGGCCGCTCGCTCAAGCAGTTCGGCGACACGCTCAGCCAGCAACTCGGGCAACTCACCGAGGCGAACGACCGGCGCTTTGCTGAAGTTCGGGCAACCATCGAGCAGCGGCTTAAGGGCATCGAGTCGAATAACGCCAGCAAGCTGGAGGAAATGCGTCGCACCGTCGACGAAAAACTGCATGCCACGCTTGAGCAGCGACTCGGCGAGTCGTTCAAGCTGGTATCCGACCGGCTCGAGCAGGTGCATCGCGGACTCGGCGAAATGCAGACGCTCGCGGCTGGCGTCGGCGATCTGAAAAAGGTGCTGACGAACGTCAAGACGCGTGGCACGTGGGGCGAGGTGCAACTGGAAGCGTTGCTCGAGCAGATGCTCACCGCGGATCAGTATGCGAAGAACGTCGCCACGGTGCCGAAGAGCACGGAGCGCGTGGAGTTCGCGATCCGCCTGCCGGGACGCGCGGAGGCGGGCGGGACGGTGTGGCTGCCCGTCGACGCGAAGTTTCCGCGTGAAGACTACGAGCGCCTGATCGACGCACAGGAACGCGCCGATCCGCTTGCGGTGGAAGAAGCTTCGCGTGCGCTGGAAGCACGGATTCGCGCCGAGGCGCGCAGCATCGCCGAAAAATACGTGGCGCCGCCGCACACCACCGACTTCGCGCTGCTGTTCCTGCCGACCGAAGGCCTATACGCCGAGGTGCTGCGTCGGCCGGGACTCTCCGATCTGCTGCAACGCGATTACCGGGTGACCATTGCCGGGCCTACCACGCTCACGGCGCTGCTCAACAGTTTGCAGATGGGTTTCCGCACGCTAGCCATCGAGCGGCGCTCGAGCGAAGTGTGGCAGGTGCTCGGGGCCGTCAAGACGGAGTTCGGCAAATTCGGCGACGTGCTCGCCAAGACGAAGGTGCAGCTTGAAACGGTCACGCGTTCCATCGAGGCGGCGGAGACGCGCACGCGGGTCATGAACCGCAAGCTGCGCGCGGTGGAGGCGCTGCCCGGCGAAGAGGCAACTGGCGTGATGGGCGGCGTCTTGCCGGGTATCGAGCCCGACGAGCCGTAACGCGGGCCGCCACGCGTGCCTGCCGCAGTGCGCGTTAATTTCAAGGCGTTAATTTCAGGCCGTTAATTTCAGGCCGTCAATTTCAGCATGAACGCCGGCGTCGACTTTGGCGTCAAGTGCGGCGTCAGCGTCGCGTCACCGATCCGCGCCGACCCGGCCCGCCGGCGCAGCAGTAGCGCTTCGCTACCGAACCCGGCTCAAGCTTCTTCCGGCGCGTCGGTCAGCTGGATTTCAATGCCGCCGAAGCGCGATGCGACCCAGTTGTATGCGTGGCAGGCAATCCACAACAGGATAAAGCCGAGAATCGCGTTCAACAGCAGTGCGCTGAACACAGTGCTCAGTTCGACCGAGCCGTAGCGCACGAACGCCACCAGCACGCCCAGCAGCACGATAGGCACGGAAAACGTCAGGTAGACGAGGATGAGTGCTTTGGCCGTTTGTCCCGGTGCAATGAACGAGATCTGTTTTTTCATGTAAGTCAAACCCGCATGTCGTAGTGGTAATGGGTAAAGCAAAACGTGCAAAGCGTGGCCGCGATAGAAGCGCCGCGGCGTGAAAGCTTGTAAAACGGTTAGATCAGGCCGTGAAACAGCATGATGCTGACGCGTTCGCCCTCGCCAATGTCGCCTTCTTCATGGCCGAGCACGATGAAACAGTTGGCCTCGCTCATCGAACTGAGAACGCCCGAACCTTGCGAGTCTGTCGGCATGACGTGCCACTCGCCGTTGATATCCTGGGTGGCGATGCCGCGCTGAAACTCGGTTCGACCGGGCCGTTTGCGGATGGACCGCTGGCTCGCGGCGTGAATCACCGGCAGCGCCTGCGGTGTTGCGCCCGAGATAAGCAGCAGCACGTCACGCACGATCTGATAGAACGTCACCATGACTGCCACTGGATTGCCCGGCAGCCCGAAGAATAACGCAGGCAGCCCGAGACCCGGCCGCTCGCCGGACCAGATGCGGCCAAACGCAAGCGGGCGGCCCGGGCGCATCGCGAGACTCCAGAACGCGACGTCGCCGAATGTCTGCACCAACTGTCTCGTGAAATCGGCTTCGCCCACGGACACGCCGCCCGAGGTCAGCACCACGTCCGCACTTGCCGCGGCCGTGCGCAGGGCCGCCTCCAGCGCGGCGGGTTCGTCGCGGATCACGCCGAGGTCGAGCGTGTCCACGTTCAGGCGCCGCAGCATGGCGAACAGCGTATAGCGATTGCTGTCGTACACGCAGCCCGCGTCGAGCGGCTCGCCAAGGGAGCGCAATTCGTCGCCGGTCGAAAAGAACGCGACGCGCACACGCCGCCGCACGTTGATCTCGCCGATTCCCAGCGAAGCCAGCAAGCCAAGGTCGGACGCGCGAATCACGCGGCCCGCGCGCAACGCCGGTTGCCCGCGCGCCAGATCTTCGCCGGCGCGGCGCCGGTTGGCGCCTGCCACGACGGCGTCGGCGGCAAAGCGGATGGATGTGGAATCGGCGCTGCGCTCCACCAGTTCTTGCGGCACCACCGTGTCGCAGCCGTTTGGCATGCAGGCGCCCGTCATCACGCGCACGCATTGCGCGGCTTGCACGCGGTCCGCGAACGGATGGCCGGCCAGCGCCTTGCCGGCCACCGTCAACTCGACGGACGGGCTGCCGCTTGCTAACGCGGCGCTGTTGAACGCATAGCCGTCCATCGCCGAATTGTCGTGCGAAGGCACGTCGATCGGCGAAACGATGTCCGCGGCGAGCACGCGTTCCAGTGCATCGCGCAACGCCACGCGCTCGACGGCTGTAACCGGCGCCGCCCACTCGCGAGTGATCGCCTGAGCGGCCGAAACGGGCAGCGCGTGAGGATCGTACTGCGCGACGCAGCGGGAAAATTCGTTATGCGTGGTCATGAAGAAGCTGGACGTCGCGGCCGGCGGCGGAGTGCACTTGCCGTGCGGCGGAGCGGGATTTCAGCCGGGACCCCGAAGATGCTCGAGGTCGGCGAGTTCTTGTAAAGAATTGATATTGTAAAACGCGCGCTCGTCGGTAAAGGCGACTTCCACGGTCCTGTGGCGCGCGTACCACGCGCGAACCTTGCGCTCGCCGGCATCGAGAAACGCCGCGAGATCGTCGGCGAGACGGGTGCGCAGCAACGCGAACACGGGATGGAGCGAGACGTTGCCCCCGGCGTCCGAGGTGGTGACGGTGGCGATGTCGGCACCGTTTGCCGCGAGCGCTTCAGCAAGACGCTCGGCCAGATCCGCGGGCAGCCACGGCGTGTCGCACGGCGCGCTCAGCACGTAATCGCTGTGAGCCGCGCGCAGACCGGCGAGCAGACCGGCCAGCGGGCCGGGAAATTCGGGCACGGTATCCGCGACGATTTTTGCGCCGAAGGGCGCGCCCAGTGCCGTATAAACGTCCGGGTGACGATTGGCGCTGATCAGCAGCGCGCCGGTTTGCGGGGCAAGGCGTCTTAGCACGTGCACGGCGAGCGGGTCGCCATGCAGCGCTTGCAGGCCTTTGTCGGCGCCGCCCATGCGGGTGCCACGGCCGCCCGCGAGCACGAGGCCGGTAAGCTGGTCGCGGGTCGGTCGCCCGGTTGCGTGCATGCTCGCCGGTTATCCGCCGATATACGACATTTCGACGCGGCGGCCCGCCTGTGCGCCCGCGTCTGCCGTGTTGCTGCCGCGCAATTGCGAGTAGCGGTCGCTGCGACCTTGCCAGATTTCGGCGACCGCAGTCGCGATGTCGGCGTCGCTCGCCCCGCTACGCAGCAACGCGCGCAGGTCGTGGCCCGCCGACGCGAACAGGCACAGGTACAGCTTGCCCTCGGTCGAAAGGCGGGCGCGCGTGCAACTCGCGCAGAAGGCGCGCGTCACGCTCGAGATCACGCCGATCTCGCCGCTGCCGTCTACGTAACCCCAGCGCTGAGCTGTTTCGGCGGCGCTGTGCGCTTCGAGCGGCGCGAGCGGGAAATGCTCGGCAATGCGCGCAACCACCTCGGCGGACGGCAGCACTTCAGTCATGTTCCAGCCGTTCGAGGTCCCCACGTCCATATATTCGATAAAGCGCAGCACCGCGCCCGAGCCTTTGAAATGCCGCGCCATGGGCACGATTTCGCTGTCGTTCGTGCCGCGCTTGACCACCATGTTGACCTTGAGCGGCGCGAGGCCCACGGCCTGCGCGGCGGCGATCCCGTCGAGTACGTCGCCGACCGCGAAGTCTGCGTCGTTCATGCGGCGAAACAGGGAGTCGTCGAGCGCGTCGAGGCTGACGGTGACGCGCGAGAGCCCGGCGTCCTTCAGGCTGCGGGCCTTGCGCGCAAGCAGAGAGCCGTTGGTGGTCAGCGTCAGGTCGAGCGGCCGGCCGGCGGGCGTGGTGAGCTGGGCGAGCCGCTCGATCAGGAACTCGAGGTTCTTGCGCAGCAGCGGTTCGCCACCCGTCAGCCGGATTTTCTCGACACCATGCGCGACGAAAAGCCGTGCGAGCCGTTCTATTTCCTCGAAGCTCAACAGTGCGCTGTGCGGCAGGAACGCGTAGTCCTTGTCGAAAACGGCGCGCGGCATGCAGTAGACGCAACGGAAATTGCACCGGTCCGTCACCGAAATGCGCAGGTCGCGAAGCGGGCGCGCGAGCGTGTCGTGCAGCACGCCGCTAGGCGTTTGCAGCGGGCCGGAGATGACCGGCGCCGCGCTGAGATCGGCAACAGGGATGATGCGTCGGGACATGGATTGCTTTGGTTGTGTCAAACCGGCAAGGCGATTTCTTCATTCTATCGGAAATGCCTGTTGTGGCTTGGCGACGGCAAGCACTGTCGGGGTTTACGGGGGGGGGGGCGGCTGCAGGTCGGCCGCAGTCGGCTGCCGTGTTCGGGCGAAAAAAAGCCCGCCGGTAAGGGCGGGCTTTTTCAGGCGGTGTTGCCGACTTCCGCAAACTTACTGCGGGTGCCGGCCGGTTTCCACTTGCTGCATCGGCGTGCTGTCGACCGGCGGCAACGGCTTGCGCTCGCGCACCACGCGCGGCGGCTTCACCGTTTGGGCGGCGGCTTCCTGTGCGGCGCGCAGCTTGTTGGCGTCCGTATTGACCCAGACGAGACCGGCTTTTTCCAGCACGGGCTTCAGTGCTTCAGCCGAAACCGCGGCACTGACCGACGCCTTGGCCGGTTCGGCCGCCTGAGGTGCTTCAGCCGGTTGCGGCGCCTGCGCGGCATGCGCGGCTTGAGGGGCCTGCGCGGGTGATGCCGCTTGCGACGCGACGGCTACGGCTGCCGACTCTGCCGCCGGCGCCACGGCCGCGACGACCGGCTTCGGCTCGACGATTTCCGCTTGCGGCACAGGTTCGGCAGCCGGGACGGCCACTGCCTCTGCCGGTGCGGCCGGCTCGACTTGTGCCGGCGCGGCGTGGGCCGCAGCGGCCGGTGCAGCCGCAGTGGCTGCTTCCTCGCGAACCACTGGCGCCACCAGCGATACCGTTTCAGCAGCCGCAGGTGCGGTCTGCGCCGGTTCGACGGGCGTTGCGGCCTGCGCGACAGGCACTTCTGCAACCGGCTCGACAACAGGCGCAGCCGCCGGCACGTCGGCAACCGGCACGACGGTCTCCGTCCTGGCTGCCTTTTCGGCGGCAAGAGCCGGAGTTTCGGTAGCGGCGTGCAACTCAGTGACGACAGCCTTCTCGGTCGCGACAGCGGCTACCACGACTTCGACCGGCGCCACTTCCGTGGCTGCACTGACTTCGTTCTCTTCCGGCTTGCGTTCCACCGGCTGCTGGGCGACGCGCACGGGCGCTTCTTCGGCGATGTTCGCGTTATCGCCTTCCGCTTCGGCGACGTCCGCAGCCAGGTTGCCGTTCACGTCTTCTTCGCGCTCACGACGACCGCCGCGGCGGCCGCGGCGGCGGCGACGGCGCTCTTCGCCCTCACGCGCAACCGCTTCCTGATCGGCGGGCGTAGCGTTTTCGACCACAGCGGCCTGGTTTTGCGCCAGTTCGTCCGCGGTTTGGGTGTCGGCTTGCGTCAGCGCATCTGCGGTTTCCGTCTGCTGCTTGCGACGCTCACCACGCTCACCGCGCTCGCCACGTTCACGGCGCTCGCCGCGTTCCTGACGCTCGCCGCGCGTTGCGCTTTCCACCGTTTCGGCACGGTCGCCGCCGCGATTGTCGCGCTCGCGGGCTTCACGCGGTTCGCGTGGCTCCCGTCCTTCGCGTCCTTCCCGGTTACCACGCGGTTCGCGAGCCTCGCGCGGTTCACGGGCTTCACGAGCCTCACGCGGTTCGCGAGCCTCGCGTGCTTCGCGGCCCTCACGGCTTTCGCGCGGCTCGCGTTCCTCACGGCGCTGCGAAGGCTGCTGGCCCTGACGGCCGCCATTCGCACCTTCGCCGCGTGCTGCCGCATCGCGGCTGCCGGTGCCGCCACGACGATTGCGGTTGCGCTCGCCGCCGCGCTCGCCAGTACGCTCACCGCGCTCCGTGCGCTCGCCGCGTTGCGGACGCGCCTGTTTTTCGGGGGCAGCCGGTGCGGCAGGCGCCGGCGTGGCAGGCTGCATGCCGAACAGATTCTTCAACCAGCCGATGAAGCCGCCGGTAGCCGGTGCCACAGCAACCGGAGCCGGAGTTGCCGCCGGACGAACCGGTGCGCTCGGCGCCGGCTTTTCAGGCGTGATGCCCTTGACCGCCGCTTCCTGCTTCGGCTTCACTTCTTCGGTGCGCTTGCTGTAGCCGGTTTCCGATTCCAGTTCGCGTGCTGCTTCCTCGGCCATTTTCCACGAAGCGCGCGGGTCGTCGAGGCGGGCGTCGTCGTGACGCAGACGCTCCAGCTTGTAATGCGGCGTATCGAGGTGCTTGTTCGGCACCAGCACGACGTTGACCTTGAAGCGCGATTCGATCTTGTTGATTTCCGAGCGCTTTTCGTTCAGCAGGAAGGCGGTCACCTCGACCGGCACCTGGCAATGGATTGCCGCGGTGTTTTCCTTCATCGCTTCTTCCTGAATGATCCGCAGCACTTGCAGTGCGGACGATTCGGTATCGCGAATGTGGCCCGTGCCGTTACAACGCGGGCAGGTCACGTGGCTGCCTTCCGACAGGGCCGGACGCAGGCGTTGACGGGACAGCTCCATCAGGCCGAAGCGCGAAATCTTGCCCATCTGCACGCGAGCGCGGTCGTGCTTGAGCGCGTCTTTCAGACGCTGCTCGACTTCGCGTTGGCTTTTCGCCGACTCCATGTCGATGAAGTCGATCACGATCAGGCCGCCCAGGTCGCGCAGGCGCAACTGGCGGGCGACTTCGTCGGCGGCTTCGAGGTTGGTGCGCGCGGCCGTTTCCTCGATGTCGGCGCCCTTCGTGGCGCGGGCCGAGTTGACGTCGATCGCGACAAGCGCTTCGGTGTGGTCGATCACGATTGCGCCGCCCGACGGCAGCGGCACCGTGCGGGAGTACGCCGTTTCGATCTGATGCTCGATCTGGAAGCGCGAGAAGAGCGGCACGTCGTCGTGATAGCGCTTGACCTTGCTGACGTTGTCCGGCATCACGATGTCCATGAAGGCGCGCGCCTGG
>Ga0268254_10000890_pt1 | contig 13256 bp, 10 predicted proteins | sample AgamicOrSfrz_FD_200251 | JGI IMG/M metagenome (GOLD analysis project Ga0268254, IMG submission 200251) | Agave microbial communities from Guanajuato, Mexico - Or.Sf.rz (v2) (version 3) | ecosystem: Host-associated > Plants > Phyllosphere > Phylloplane/Leaf | place: Guanajuato, Mexico...
ATGGCACGGACATTGCCCTTGAACAACTCGACTGACGTTCGTCAGCGTACGGGAGCCTTGGGTTGGATCTACAGCGTTTCACCACCGAGTCATACGCCGAGACAGATCGCCTGCGAGCATGGAAAGCGGAGCTGGGCCGATTTGGCCTGCGTTCCGGCGCGCCTGGGGCAGCCGCGCCCCACTTGCATGGCACGATCAGGTCACGCACGTCGACCAACGGCTTCGAGTTGATCGCGCTCGCCGCTTTCGCGCAAACCATCGAACTCAACGTCGACGGTGCCGACAGTCTCCTGATCGCGCTGCATATCGACGGCTGCCTGACGCTTGTCGCCGACGGTGCGAGCGAGAGCGTTGCTACCGGCGATATCGTCTATGCTTCCTCGCGCGAGGAAGCGCTCCTGTCGTTCGCGTCAGACTTTCGAGCGTTTGTGATCCGCGTGCCCCGCGCTGCGATCAACGCACGTCTTCTTACACCGTTTTCATTGCGTGCCGGGCGGTTGCCAGGAGACGCCGGTATCGGCCATGTGTTTTCCGGCTTTCTGCGCTCGGTTGCGGAAAGCGTGGAAACGTTGTCGCTCGACGAGTTGCGTCCGCTGGAACTCGCGCTTGCGGAGTTCCTCGTCGCGTCTCTCGTCGGTCATGACAAGGAAGGCAGCTTCAGTGGCCTCACTCCCTCTCAAGCCGCCCTTTTTTCGCGGGTGTGCCGAACCATCGAGGCCAATTTAGCGGATCCGGATCTGGGGCTGACATCGATAGCAAAACAGGAGCGCGTCTCGCCGCGTTATCTACAGAAGCTGTTCGAAGCCGTCGGACAGAACTTCTCGACTTATCTGCGCTCGCGCAGGCTGGAGCGTTGCCGCGCGGATCTGGTCAATCCTCTATACGAAAAGCTTTCCATTGCCGATCTCTGCTTCCGCTGGGGTTTCAACGACGCTGCGTATTTCAGCCGCGCCTTCCGGGAGCAATATCGGGCATCGCCGCGCACGTTCCGGCACGAAGCGGGTCTCGAACTGGCGCGCCATCTCGTGCAGCGTATCTCGCGCGGCTTGCCCGTCAACGCGGGGAACCTGCTCGTACATGCACAACTCGCCGGCCAGAGTGCCGTTCAGGAAACCGCGGACGAGCCGTACTTTACGACGCAACCCGAAGCTCCTTCCCCATCGCCCACCCGCGAGTCCAGCAAGCCGCGTCATCATCTATTGCGCGCGACCGCCAATACAATTCATTGGGGCTACTTCAGTCACGATCTGAAGCCCGTGCTGGAAATCGACAGCGCAGACACCGTGACTATCGAAACACTCACGCAACACGCGGCGGATGACTGGGAGCGGATGGTGCGTGGCGATCCTGGCGCAGAAAGCGTGTTCCACTGGACCGCGGCGCGCAAGAACGTGAACCGCCGCGGCGCGGGCCCCATGGACGCGTCCATTTACGGACGTGGCGCAGGAGAAGGCTTCGGCGTGCACATCTGCACCGGACCTATCGCCGTGCGCGGAGCGCAACCCGGCGATGTGCTGGAAGTGCGCATCCTCGACATTCACCCGCGGCGTTGCGCCAATCCAAAATTCGCCGGCCGTGCGTTCGGCAGCAATGCTGCCGCGTGGTGGGGATTTCACTATCGCGAGCTGTTGACCGAGCCGAAACCGCGCGAGGTCGTCACCATCTATGAGCTCGATGCGGACGCAACCGACAGTGAGACCGCCTGCGCCCGCGCCGTCTACAACTTCCGCTGGACGCCGCAGCGTGATCCTTTCGGCGTGATGCATCCGACAATCGATTATCCTGGCGTGCCGGTCGATCATTCGACAGTGGTCGAGAATCACGACATCCTGAAGAATGTCCAGATTCCGGTGCGTCCGCATTTTGGCGTGATCAGCGTCGCGCCGCAGCAGGATGGGCTAATCGATTCGATTCCGCCTTCCACCTTCGGCGGAAATCTCGACAACTGGCGCGTCACCCGCGGCGCTAGCGTGTTCCTGCCGGTAGGGGTGCCCGGCGCCCTCCTCTCCATTGGCGACCCGCATGCGTCGCAAGGAGACTCGGAACTCTGCGGCACCGCGATCGAGTGTTCGCTCACCGGCGAATTCCAGGTCGTGCTTCACAAGAAAGAAACGCTCGGCAACGAGGTGTACGCCGACCTCACGTATCCATTAGTAGAAACCGCAGACGAATGGGTACTCCACGGCTTCAGCTATCCGAACTATCTGGCCGAGTTCGGTACGAGCGCGCAAAGCGCCGTGTACGAGAAATCCACGCTCGACCTCGCGATGCGCGACGCTTTCATCAAAACGCGGCGCTTCCTGATGACGACCAAGGGCCTGTCCGAGGACGAGGCGATTTCGCTGATCTCAGTCGCGATCGACTTCGGTGTCACCCAGGTGGTAGACGGCAATTGGGGGGTGCACGCGATCATCCGGAAATCGCTGTTCTCCGCGTGACGTAGCAAGCGGCGGCCTCGATACGCGCGCGTACAAGAGTTTGTTCGCAGCAAGCTCGATGCGGCGATTTTGGCTTCCGTACGATGGGTCCTGACGTGAACACAGGCGTACGCGCCGTTCGACAGGACACTGCACCATGGATTCTCCCGCATATCGCGCGCTGGCCGGCCACGGGCGCTTTGATTATTCGCCGATCGGCGGCCGCCCCGTGTATCGCTGGCCCGACGGTTCCCGCCTCGCCGTCTACATCGGTTTCAACATCGAACACTTTGCGTTCGGCGAAGGACTTGGCCCGACCATCGGTCCAGTGATGCCTGAGCCAGACGTACTGAATCACGCATGGCGCGAGTACGCCTTGCGCGTGGGAGCATGGCGCTGTCTCGATCTGTTCGATGAGCTCGCACTGCCGGTAGCGGGCATCATCAATACGGCGCTCTATGATCACTGCCGTGACCTGGTCGCCGCGTTCGCCCAACGTGGCGATGAACTTGTCGCCCACGGCCATACCAATTCAGAGAGACAGGCAACGCTGTCCGAGGCCGAAGAACGTGCGCTGATCGTGGCATGTCGCGAGCGGATCGCCGCGGAAAGTGCACAGCAGCCAGCGGGCTGGTTATCGCCATGGTTGTCCGAGAGTCATGTCACCAGCGATCTCGTGGCGGAAGCGGGTTACCAGTACACGCTCAACTGGTGTCACGACGATCAACCCACGCGCCTCGTTACACGCAACGGTCAGCCGCTGTGGGCAATTCCGTATCCGGAAGAAGTCAACGATATTCCAATGATCCTCGCGCGTCAGATGGACGCAAGATCGTTCGCCGATCTGGTGATAGATCACTTCGAGGAGATGCTGCGGCAATCCGCCCGCGAGCCGCTGGTGATGGGCATTGCCTTGCATGCGTACCTGGCAGGACAGCCGCACCGCCTGCTTCACTTGCGGCGGGCGCTCGAGCATATCGTCCGCGCGCGCGACGAAGGCCGGATCTGCATCACTACGCCGGGTTCGATCGCAAGTCACATGGACTTCCTTGGCCACTGACTCCCCCTCTTCCCGCATCGCCATATCAGCCGTTTAACCGATGTTTTGTTCAACCTCATCAAGGTTCGCCATGTTCATGCCAAAAGCATTCAAGCTTCTCTTATGCGCTGTCACCAGCCTTCTTCTCGCACAAGGCGCGTCCGCGCAATCGTGCGAACCGTCCAAAGTGGCCCAGAAATATCCGTCGCTGGCCGGAAAGACCATCAAGATCGGCGTCGATCCGGAGTCGCCGCCTTATGCGTTTCGTGACAGCAAGGATTTCAACAAGATTATCGGCGCCGATGCCGACATGGCTCGCGCCGTGTTCGATTGCGCGGGCGTGAAAACGGAGTTCTTCACCGCCGGCTGGCCCGGGCTGCTGCCGGCCCTGCGCGCCGGACAGATCGATGTCATGTGGGACTTGCTGTACTACACGCCCGAACGCGCGAAGGAAACGACTTTCGTCACGTATATGCAGGCCGGTACCGGCGGCCTGGTGGCCGCCGGCAACCCGAAAAAAATCGATGACATCTCAAAGCTCTGCGGCCTCACCGTCACAGCAGGCATCGGCACAGTCGAACTCACGATGGCGCAAGCGCAGGCCGCGAAGTGCAAGGCCGAAGGCAAATCCGACGTGACCATCATGACTTCAGCCGATATCGCCTCGGGTGCGCGCCTCGTCGCCAGTCATCGTGCCGACGTGATGATGTACGACCTCGCGCTCGTCGACGGTCTCGCGAAACAGAACCCGCAGCTCTACACCCGCGGCTTCATGGTGACGAGCAGCATGAAGATCGGCGTGGGCGTGAAAAAAGGCAACGCCGACATGATCGCTGCGGTGTCCGATGGACTCAGAATCATGCAGGCCAATCAGACTCAGAAGAAAACGTTCCAGCAGTACGGCGTGGATCCGTCGCTGGAAATGTCGACCACGTTGCTTACTCAATAAAGGCTGCCTGCGCGGCACACCGTCCAGTGTGTCCGTGGCGTCATGAATCAGGTTCTGACATGAAGGCATCGCGTATCAAACAAAACGTCGTCGGCACGCTCGTTGCGGCCGCCATGCTGGTCTTTCAGCCGGCCATGGCGGCCGGCCTGAATGGCGTCCAGGTGCTCGACGGGTTCAGGGAACTGGCGGGTTATGTCGGCTCGCCGTTCCTGCTCGGCGGCGCGTGGATCGCGGTGAAGATCACGCTGATAGCAATGTCGATCGGGCTCATGCTCGGCCTCGGCCTTGCACTGATGCGGCTCTCGCGATTCAGGACTTTGAACTCGGCGGCGTGGGGCTATATCTGGTTCGTGCGCGGCACGCCGCAACTGCTGCAGCTCGTATTTATTTTCGATGCGTTGCCGCTGATCGGTCTGCGCTTCGACGAAGTCTCGACTGCTGTTATCGGCTTCGCACTGAACGAGGCGGCGTTCAGCGCCGAACTGTTTCGTGCCGGCATTCTGTCGGTGAACCGCTCGCAATCCATCGCGGCCGCGGCGCTCGGCATGGGACCGTTGCTGACATTACACCGCATTATCCTGCCGCAGTCCATGCGGGCGGTGATCCCCGGCCTCGCCAACGACACCATCGGCATGTTGAAGCTAACCTCGATCGCCTCGGTCATTTTCGTCAACGAACTCACCTTTCGCTCGCAACAGGTCGTCGGCCAGAACTTCAAGTTTTTTACCGTGTTCGGCGCAGCGGCGGTGATCTATCTGTTCCTCACGAGCGGAATTTCACTGGTTCAGGTGTGGCTCGAACGCATCTTCGATCACGAGCGCGACCGGAAACTCACATTCTCGTGGTTCGGACTGCGCGTTTCGACGCCCGATGCGAAACCGCCCGGCGCTCCGGATCTCGCGCCAGTCGCCGCTCAGGAGATGGAACCGAATGGTCACGCGTGGATCGGCACGCTGCTGCCCGCAGAAAGCCGCACGCCCCGGCATCGCGACGAACCGTTTGTCGCATGCAGGAACGTCTGGAAGTCGTATGGCAAACGCGAGATTCTGCGGGGCGTCGATCTGTCGATTGCGCATGGCGAAGTGGTCGTCATTCTGGGTCCGAGCGGCTCAGGCAAAAGCACGCTGCTCAAGCTCATCAACCATCTGGAACCGCTCGACTGGGGAACGATCAAGGTCGATTCACGGTATGTGGGTTATCGGGAAGTGCCGGGCGGCGGCGGCACGGTTCGGCCTCTGCACAACCTCGCACGCGCACGCGCCGAAGCGCGCGTCGGCATGGTATTTCAGCACTTCAATCTGTTCAGTCATTTGAGCGCGCTGGACAATATCGTCGAAGCACAGCGGCAGGTCTATGACGTGCCGCGCGCCGAAGCACAAGCGCTCGGTCGCGACCTGTTGAAAAGCGTCGGCCTCGCCGCCCATGCGGATTTTTTGCCGCATCGGTTATCAGGCGGACAGCAGCAGCGGGTGGCGATTGCGCGGGCGCTCGCGATCAAGCCCAAGCTGATGCTGTTCGACGAGCCCACTTCGGCGCTCGATCCAGAACTTGTCGGAGAAGTGCTTGGCGTGATGCGTGGCCTCGCCGATGCCGGCATGACGATGATCGTGGTCACCCACGAAGTCCGCTTTGCCCGCGATGTCGCCGACCGCGTCGTTTTCATGGATGGCGGCGAAGTCATCGAGCAGGGGACGCCGCAGCAGGTCATCGACAACCCGGTTCACGAGCGCACCAGAAAATTCCTTAACGTCGTCGCTAATTGAATATGAGGCTCTCATGACGGACTTCGAAACTTTCAACCTTGGTCGCGTCGTGCTGCAGTCCGGCGCGACGCTGCCCGACATGCTGCTCAGCTACAAGACCTATGGCCGGCTGAATGCGGCACGCGACAACGCGATTGTCTACCCGACGTTTTATAGCGGCAGCCATCTGGACAATGAATGGTTGATTGGCGAGCACATGGGACTCGACCCGCGTGAGTACTTCATCATTGTGCCGAACATGTTCGGCAACGGCGTATCGAGTTCGCCGAGCAACAATCCGCCGCCTTATGACCGTGGACGCTTTCCGCGCGTCACGCTATACGACAACGTCGCGATGCAATATCGCCTTGTGACCGAGAAGTTCGGCATTGAGTCGCTCAGGCTCGTCACCGGCTGGTCGATGGGCGCGATGCAGGCGTTCCACTGGGCGGCGATGTATCCGCGAATGGTCGAGCGCATTCTGCCGTTTTGCGGAGCGGCACGGTGCTCGCGGCACAACTTTGTGTTTATCGAAGGGCTCAAGGCACCGTTGCTACTGGACCCGGCATTCCGCGACGGGTTCTACGACACACCGCCCACGCGCGGAATGCGTGCCGCTGCCCGTGTGTTTGCGGGCTGGGGATTTTCGCAGGCGTTTCTGCGCCAACGGCTCGACATGGAAGCAATGGGATATGGCTCCCTCGAGGACTTCATTACCCAGTTCTGGGAGGGCGATTTCCTGAAGAAAGACGCGAACAACATCCTGTCAATGATGTGGAGCTGGCAACACGGCGACATATCCGCGAATTCGCTGTATAACGGCGATTTCGATCTGGCGTTGGGCAGTATCACCGCCAGGGCAATCGTGATGCCCGGGCGCACCGATCTATATTTTCCGCCGGAAGACAGTGAGTATGAAGTGTCGAAGATGCCCAATGCACTGCTGCGGCCTATCGAGTCAGTCTGGGGGCATTTTGCAGGCGGCCCAGCGGCCAATCCCGTCGACGTCAAGTTCATCGACAATGCAGTAAGGGAAATTCTGGCTATGTAACGCTCCTGGAACATATCGACCTATTCGCTGATGATCGAGCAGTTCGCTTGCCGGAACTCAGGAGACTCGGAGACCGTTAAGTTGATGATGCAGCGGTTCGCCGGAACGCCAGGGGGAACGGTACTTCAGTGCCGTATGCGCGGTGCCGCGCACGAGCCTCGCATCACCAGTTCCGCGTCCACCGTCAATCTTCGTCGCGGCAGTTTTGGGTTGTCCAGCCGCTCCATCAGGAACCTCCCCGCCGCCTTGCCCAACTGGTCATGACTCCAGCGCACCACGGTGAACGCAGGCGTGGCGAGAAGCGCAACGTCGCTGTCGGCCCCCGCGATGACCGATAGGTCTTGCGGTACCACAAGTCCGCATTCCCGCGTCGCCTGCATTACACCGGGAAGCAGTGACGTTCCGCCGGCAACGATGGCCGTGGGCGGCTCGGCCAGCTCGAGCAGATGGCGTGTCTCTGTATAGCCGGCGTCGCGTGCAAACGTGGCGTGTCGAATCAATTCCGGTTCCAGCGTCAGCCCGCGCTCGTTGAATGCATCGCCGAACCCCTTCAGGCGGCTTTGAGTCGGATGCACGCCTGGCTCGCCAGAAATGAGTGCAATGCGACGATGCCCAAGGTCGGCAAGATGATGCACCGCTTGCCGAACACCCGCGGCATGGTTGACCGTGACCGAATCCAGCTCGGCAGGCATCTCACGGTCCAGCAGCACGACTGGAAACTGCACCTCGCGCAGCATTGTCAGAAGGGCCGGGTCTTCTTCCGACGAGGTAGCGATAACGAGGCCATCAATCCGCCTCTGCTGGAATCCGAGCAGCAGTTCCAATTCCCGCTTGATGTCGTGATAGCTGGACGCAACCATCAGTGAGAACCCAAACCCCTCGATCTCCTTCTGCATCGAGTCCACGAACATACTCAGCACGGGCACGGTGAAGTCGCGCATCACGCAGGCGAATGTCATCGACCTGTGATTGCGCATGCTTTGGGCCACCATGTCCGGCACATAGCCGAGTTCGACGATGGCCGCCTTCACGCGCTTGCGCGTATCCTCGCGGACGTTCGGGTGCGCGTTTATCACGCGCGAGACGGTTCCGAGACTTACGTCGGCCAGAAGCGCTACATCACGGATTGAAGGCTTGCGCTCGTCGTCAGAAGCCGTATCCGCCGAAGTCCGGCGTGGAGAAGTGCCTTTCGATTCTGTGCTCATTGGTTGGAACAGGCCTTTGTCAAGCCATTGGAAGAAGCGCCTTGGACTCACTCGCCCGGCCTGCCTCGGTACGAGCTTGCGGCTTTTGCCAGCGTGGCTCCTGCCCGCCGGTTTGCCGTGCGGCATGAAACGTTCCCAATGTTCCGGGCTCGGCCGGCTTTGTCAAGCAGGCTGTAAAAAGCCGCTTTTCTAGGGAACCACCGCCTTGACAACGATAATTGACGCTCTATATTGGAAACGTTTCATTGAAGATCCGCATCGAGTGCAAAAGCTGCTTCTCTTCAGATCTTTTGTTTTGGAAACGTTTCATTTCAATAGCGAGACACCGTGACGGGCATTACCATGACTGAACAACGAAGCACCCGAGGGCTCCCGCTCGAAGACATCTGTGTGGTGGAGATTGGGCACAGCCTTGCGGCACCGTACGCGGGCATCATCCTGGCTCACCTTGGCGCCCGGGTCGTGAAGATTGAGAACGCTGCCCAGGGAGATTACGCCCGCGGATGGGGGCCGCCCTTCATCGACGGCGCGTCCGCGCTCTTCCACGCAATGAACCACGGCAAGGAAAGCATCAGCGCCGATTTTGGCGACCCGGCCTGCGCGAGATCGATTCGGGACTTCATCGTCGAGAATGCGGACGTGGTCCTTCAGAACCTGAGGCCCGGCAATCTCGACCGTTATGGCCTGGGTGCACAGGACCTGACGGAACTCTGTCCGTCGCTCGTCTATTGCAACCTTGGAGCCTTCGGAGCCACAGGCCCTTTGCGCAACAAGCCCGGTTACGACCCGTTGGTGCAGGCCTATAGTGGAATGATGAGCATCGTCGGACATGCAGACGATGCGCCCAGCCGCGTCCCCGTTTCGATCAACGACATGGGTACGGGGATGTGGGCCGTCATTGGAGTTCTGGCCGCGCTGCGAGATAAAGGCCGTGACGACCCAGAACGCGGTCGGATTGTCGACGTGTCGCTCTATGAAACCGCCCTCGCCTGGATGACGGTCCCTCTGTCGGACTGCCTCGCCGGCGGTCCGGAGCCCACCCGCATTGGTTCCGGTAGTCCGAACATCGTGCCTTATCAGGTCTTCGACTGCACCGATGGCGCAATCCTCGTCGCCGCGGGTAATGACACGCTGTATCGGCGTCTGTGCAATGTCATGGACCTGCCCTCGCTCGCCGACGATCCTCGATTCTCCACCAACGGAGACCGCGTTCTGAACCGGAAGGTGCTCATTCCGCTTCTCGAAGCCAGGTTCGCGCAGAAGCCCGCGGGAGACTGGCTTAATGCGCTCGAGGCCGGATCGATTCCATGCGGCCCGTTGCAAACGGTCGATCGCGTGGTCACAAACGAACAGACCGCGTCTCTCGACATTCTTCGCCGGACGCCCGACGGACGCACTACGACCGTCGCGCTTCCCGTTTCTTTCGACGGCCGGCGCCCACCGTTGCCCGGCAATACACCGGGGCTCGGCGAACACAACCATCTGCTGATCAGGACGCCGGCACACGACCGTGCTGACGACCTGTTGCGGCAGGAAAGCGATTGACGCCAGTTGCATCCTCAAAGAGGCAGATAAAGACCCAGGTAAACGCCGAAGTGAAGGTCCGGATAACGATTCAAATAGAGTTGCACACACACTTCCATCAAGGATTCCCGGACGTCGGCCCCATGCGGCAGGCGAACCGGGACAATCAGGAGACAGCAATTGAGCCAGACCTTTCTTGAACCCACGCCGGCGCCATCGGACGAACTGCCGGCCGTCACGGCCGTGAGCGCGGATGAGCACAAGCTTTATCTCCGCGTCGCGCTTCGCATCGTGCCGCTGCTCTTCGTTTGCTATGTGGTCGCATTCCTCGACCGCATCAACGTCGGCTTCGCGAAGCTGCAAATGCAGGACGCCCTTGGTTTTAGCGATGCGGTATATGGTCTGGGCGCGGGCATCTTCTTTCTTTCGTATTGCCTGCTCGAAGTGCCCAGCGCTTTGCTTCTGAAGCGCATGGGTGCGAAGAAAACCATCGCCCGGATCATGATCTGCTGGGGGATTGTGGGGATGTGCACGGCATTCGTCACCAACGTGACCGAGTTTTACATCGTCAGGCTGCTGCTGGGCGTATTCGAGGCGGGCTTCTTTCCTGGCGTTATTTTCTATCTCAGCTCCTGGTTTCCGGAGAACCGGCGCGGCGTCATCATCTCCTGCTTCATGGTTGGATTCCCCATCGCCGGTCTTGTCGGCGGTCCCGTTTCCGGCTGGGCGATGACGGGGCTGGCGAACGTCGCGAACATGGCGGGATGGCAGTGGCTTTACATCGTCGAGGCACTGCCCGCGGTCGCGCTCGGCGTCCTCACGCTCTTTATCCTCGACGACAACATCGACAAAGCCAAATGGCTGACCGACGCGGAAAAGAACACGCTGCGGGAAGGCTTCCGGGTCGAAACCGAACGCAAGCGCAAGAACCACCAGGACGGGCACGGCACTCTTGCGCAGGCTCTTGCGGACCCGAAGGTCTACATGCTTGCGTTCATCGACTTTGCGTTTGTTTGCGGCACCTATTCCGTCACGTTCTGGTTGCCGACCGTCATGAAGAGTTCGGGCATATCCAATCTGTCGCAACTCGGGTGGCTATCGGCCATTCCTTACGGAATGGGCGCGCTGGGAATGATCGTCATCAGCCGAAGTTCCGACCGGATGCTCGAGAGGCGCTGGCATGCAACCATCGCCGGCGTGATAGGCGCGATAGCGCTTCTGCTGGTATCGCAGTCGATGAGCTCGGCCGTCGTGACCCTCGCGCTGCTGACCGTCGCGTGCGTCGGCATCTTTTCGATAAACGTGCTGATCTGGTCGATTGCTGCCGACTATCTTCACGGTTCTGCCGCGGCAGCGGGCAGCATCGCGTTCGTGAACTGCATAGGTTTGCTTAGCGGGTTTTGCAGCCCATTCGTCATCGGATGGTTGAAGACAATGACAGGCACGCTCAATAGCGGCCTCTACGTCATGACGGCCGTTCTCTTTCTTGGAATCATCGTCATGTTCGCAGGATTCAAGCCCAGGGCGGTCAGGTCAGCGTAGACGCCCCAGAGGCCGCATCCAGACGTAAGCAGCAGCAACCGGCCTGTTTTCCCTGAACGATTCACCGGGTGGGCCTTCCCCAAGCCCATTCAGGATCAACGGTAAAGAAACTCTCATGCACAAAATCGCCATCCTCGACGACTATCAGAATACATCGATGAAGTTCGGTAACTGGCACGGTCTACGTGAGCATGCCGAAATAACGGTCATCACCGACCATATCGACAATGAAGACGCTCTGGTCGAACGGCTTGAGCCGTATGACATTCTGTGCGTCATGCGGGAACGGACCTGGTTTCCGGGAAGCGTCCTCTCGCGACTCAAAGGCCTCAAATTGCTGGCAAGCACCGGGCCGTGGAACGCCGCGATCGATATCGAAGCCGCGGACGAACTCGGCATCACGGTCTGCGGGACGGCCTCGTCGCTCACCGCCGCGGCTGAACACACATGGGCGCTGATTCTGGCCGCGGCGCGCCACATCCCGACAGAAGTAAGCTCGTTCAGAAACGGAGGATGGCAAGTTACCGTCGGCCGGGACCTGAACGGCAAGACGCTCGGTGTGCTTGGACTAGGCTATTCGGGAAGCGTGACCGCACACGTCGCACAGGCCTTCGGCATGAAGACAATCGCATGGAGCCAGAACATGACTGCGGAGTCCGCGGCGAGCCATGGGGCTCAGTACGTATCGAAAGAAGAATTGCTCGCCTCCAGTGACATTCTGTCTATTCACGTTCGCCTTTCGGAGCGCACACGCAATATGATTGGTGAACACGAGCTTTCTCTGATGCAGCCTCACGCGCTGCTCGTCAACACCGCGCGCGGCCCGATCGTCAACGAGCAGGCTCTGATTGCCGCGTTGAACCGCAAGCAGATTGCGGGTGCCGCCATGGACGTATTCGATGTCGAGCCATTGCCCGCGAATCATCCATACCGGACCATGGACAACGTCATAGCAACTTCACATATCGGCTACGTCACCGAAGGTTCTTACGAGTTCTACTACGGCGAATCGGTGGAAAACATCCTTGCCTGGATTGAAGGCAAACCGATTCGCACGCTGACCGCGGCGAAGCGGGAAATCAGCTACCAGACTGTTCCCTCCTGACAAGGTAATCTACCGGAAAAAGCGGTGGTGTCCCGCCGCATTTCTTCGACAGGCAGGCCGACAAACGTAGCTGCACCGTCTTGTGTCGTCCGTTCGATACGAGCGCCCTTGTCTGTTCGTGCGCGACCACCTGATCGACCGTTTGAATCGGGCCACAAGAAATACCGGCCTCGTCGAGGCGTTCGAGCCAGTAAGCAGCGGCCTTCTTGCCGAAGGCACGCTGCAACAGGTCGATAAGTTCTACACGGTTACTCACTCGTCGAGTGGAAGCTGCCTGGTCATCTGCATACTCCGTTTATATGCTGTCACCGGCTTACGTTGCCTCCACGGCGACTTCATATTTCTCCGGCTGGATCGGCCCCAGGTCGAGCTGATAGATGCGGACTGCCGCCTCGCGACTGATGTAGCCGTCGGCAACGTCGGCGAGCACCCGCGCGCGCTCGCGTTGCCGTGGCTCGCCGAAACCGCCGCTGCCTGCCGGCTGCACGACGACCTGGTCATTCCGGTAGACCACCGTCTGGCCGCCCTTTGCAGGTACGGCCACCTCCTGGCCGTCCGCGCGCCGTACCTTGCACACAAACGGGCTGCCGGCGAGGCCGCCAAAATGTCCTTCAGGCGCCGTATAACCGCGCTCTCCCGAGACCGTAAAGGTGGCTTCGTCATATTCGACCCGGTACACGCG
>Ga0268254_10000891_pt1 | contig 13249 bp, 26 predicted proteins | sample AgamicOrSfrz_FD_200251 | JGI IMG/M metagenome (GOLD analysis project Ga0268254, IMG submission 200251) | Agave microbial communities from Guanajuato, Mexico - Or.Sf.rz (v2) (version 3) | ecosystem: Host-associated > Plants > Phyllosphere > Phylloplane/Leaf | place: Guanajuato, Mexico...
TCAGGATCATCGGCTTAAGCTTTTCGCCAGGACGCAACTCGCGCTCTTCGAAATAAGCGGTGTTGAAAACGTCTTTGGTTTTTTTGGTTTTGTCGCCTTCTAACGTTGCCCGGGCGATCGTCAGCACCGTTGGTTCAATGATGTCGGCACTGCTCAGGTATGGAGAGTCGAAAGCTTTTCGATAGTGAGTTTTAGATTCAGACATTTCATGCATCCTTAAAACGGGCAGCCGGTGCGGTGATCCCAGTCGTATTCCGCCTGGGCGTAAGCTACTGCTGTGCGCAAATCGTTGTATGCCTCGCCAGCTTTATCGCTGCGGAGGCCTTCATATGGAAACGCTTTGGACGATGCAGACTGGCGAAGCGCCGCGTAAGGGTCTTCAGGTAGGCTGTCAAATACCTCTTTCGCCCGATCGTCAATCCACTTCTGCTTCTCTTCGGTCAGCGTTTGCTCGGCCCACTTACGCTCTTCGATCACGTCATATGCGCGGTATGCGTTCATAAGCACCTCAGTAACTGATCCCGGTGTGCGGGATGTTTCCGTCTTTAATCGCGGTGAGCACCTCGATAGCCTGATCCCGGGTAAGGCTGGTATTGGCCACCAGGGCTTTGACGATGTCAGTGCCGACAGTTTTGCGATGCTTAACGTCGGCTTCGCGGCGCGCCTGCTCGTCAGCTTTACGTTTCTCCTCAGCCAGGCGGGCCTGTTCGCGTTGCTCTGCTTCGCGACGGATGCGATCGGCTTCTTCCTGCGCTTTGCGGCGCTCCGCTTCGATAGCGGCTTGCTTTTCGCGCTCAGCGCGTTGAATACCTTCAATACGCTCCCGTTCAGCGCGCTCCTTTGCTGCTCTTTCCTCAGCCTCACGGCGGGCTGCTGCTTCCAGTTCAGCGCGGTGTCTTTCTTCCGCTTCACGCTTCGCTTTCTCTTCCGCCAGGCGCTTAATCTCTTCTTCGCGGGCAATGAGCTGGCGCTCTGCTTCTGCCTTCTTCTCGGCCTGAACCCGGTCAAAAGCGTCATTCATCAGCAGGGCTATTTCGTGGTCAGACTCAATCCGAGCAGCCAGCTGCCGATCGAACTCTTCATTCATGGCCAGTGCTTCGACGTGAAGGGCGAGCATGGCTTCTTCTGCCTTAATGCGTTCCTGCTCGGCTTCCCATTCGGTCAGCGGCTTACGTGTCGCATCGCGCAGCTCGTCACATGCGTCAACGAACCGCTTAATTTCCGCCTCAGCAGGGCGCACAGCCTCTTTAAGGCGTTTCAGGTACTCGCGACCCGGCTTTTCGATTGCCGTCTTGCTGCGTGATACCTGCGCCGCCAGAGAAGCAACACGGTCACGACCTTTCTTGGTGGTCAGGTCCGGAACCTCGTTCACGGCCTGGCGAATCTGCTCAAGGTAAGCGTCAAGACCGCCAGCCCGGTACAGGGCAGGCGCCTGTTCTGGTTTTATTTCGATGACGGTTAAATCCATTATTTCGCTCATGGTTTCCCCTGAAATTTGGTTGTAAGAATCCCCGGCGCGATAAAAGCCGCCTGATAGCTCAGTTAAATTCGTGCGCTGATATGCGCGGTTAATGCGTCCCGGCTGGTACCAGGTTAGGCTCAATGTTGCGTGAAGCGTATGGCCGGCGGATGTGGCGCAGATTGCCCTGCGGCTCATGCCAGTAGCTGCCGTCGCGATAGTCGAAGCTGACCAGCCAGGCGGCGCCGGTGCGGCGATTGCGCATCATCACGGCGCGTCCGCTGTTAGGAATTGAGTTAGCCATTGAACACCCCCGTAACGTGCAGAATTTTGATAACCACCGCTGCCCAGATAACGCCGCCAATAAGCAGGCAGTAAATCAGTGAACGAATGCCTTGTTTGCTCATGCGACACCCCAGCAGAATTCGTAGCTAACCCAACCGACTGCAACCACAAGCACAGCAACCTTTAAACAAAACCGGTGCCACGCAGGAATTTCATGTTCTCGGATCATCTCGTTAGCCTCTGCGGTGACTGTTTTTAATGTCATTCCAGTACTGGAAAGTGCATGGAATACCCGCATCGAAAACTGCCTGTGCAGCTGCAATGATGTTTGCATGCCAGGTGACGCAGATGGTTGTCCGCATATGGACATAACGGAGTGATGGGTCGGCCTGGTTCATTAGAATCCCGGCGCGGACTGCATCACTGGAGCTATCAAAGCTAAAAATGACTTCACTCATCTCTTCACCTTTGCCTTATCGCGGCTAACGGAGCGTTGTTACCTATTTCCGGCGCCAACGTTGTTGTTTGGATGAGATGATAATAGCCAAGGCGATTATTCAGGTCAATCGCTAAAACGATATTATCAATCGTATAAGTGATAAATATGTGATTATTAAAGTGATTATTTTAAGAAAAAATTTTAGAAAGGTGTTTTTGCGAGGGTGGTTGCTAAGGTGTAGCGATAAAAAACCCGCCGGAGCGGGTTATGCGAATCGTTTGTATTCGATCGATTGTCTGAGAAGGACTCTGGCCATAACGTAAAACTGGTCTTCATCACCTGGCTCTACATACCATTTTTCATAGATGGGGTTATCCGAAATTACAGCTAGTCGGTCCCTTTGCATCTGCAAGCGCTTGACGTGAAGAGTTTTTCCAAAAACAAACACATAAACGCCATCACTGTCAAAATGGGTGACACTGATGTCTACGAAAATTTCATCACCGGGTGATATTGTCGTGTCCATGCTATCACCGGTAACGGTGATTACTTTTATGTGATGAGCTGGCCGATTGCCAAATAGAGATCTGGCCTGCTCTGATGTGTATTCGATCGCACGAATCGTCTCTATGAAATCGTTCGTGATAAGTGCACCAGGACCTGCGCTGGCTTTTACATCCAGGACATCTACCCGATAAATGCCATTTTTCGGCGTTACTGGCGTCTGCACTTCCGTGATCTGTATGGAATCAGCAAGCATTTCACCTGCTCCAGTGGAAAGCCATTCAGGACGCACGCCTAACACAGATGCTATTTCCACTGTTTTGCGAGAGCCGTTGGCGCCATTAAGCAGCTTGTTTACGCTTGACTGCGCCATGCCGACCTCTTTGGCAAGCCTGCCTTGCGTATACCCAGCCAATGACATTGCTCGAGCAAGACGCTCAGAGAAATCCATAACACCTCCTCAAAGTAACTCCTTTAATCCTATCGCCAAGGCGATTGCTTGGCAAAAAATCGCATAGGCGATTGACAATCTCTTTTGCGATAACCATAATCATCAAAAACCAATAGCTGAGGTGATTATGAAAAACCCCGCAGTAGAAAAAGCGATTTCCATCGCCGGCAGTCAGAAAGAATTGGCCAAGCGATGCGGCAAAGCGCAGTCGACGATCTGCGACTGGCTAAACGGGAAAAAGCGGATTTCTCCAGTGCATGTCCCCGACCTTGTCGCTGCCGTAAATGGAGAGATTAAGGCATATGAGTTTCGCCCTGATCTGCCTTCGATTTTTCCGCCACCAAACAATAGCGCCGCCTGACTGGCGGCCATTCCAAACAACACCAGAGGAAGTATCACAAATGGAGAGTTCAACGACACGCAACAAAGTGGAGGCTCGCAGGATAGAAAGCTGGTTACACAGCCAGATAGCTGAACTGGGTACCACAACTATCGCCAAAGTGGCCGGAGTGAATAAGTCGACGGTAAGTCGCTGGCGGGAAAGTCTTCTGCCGAACATGTCGCTACTGCTGGCCATCCTGATTTCTAACAGGCCGGGAGAGAAAGGTGACTTTGAAGCATGAGTGGGAACAGAAGGGCGAAAGCCGCAGTGCGGTAACACTAACGGCTTTCTACGCGAATTAACTGGATCAATTCACAGGAGTAATTATGGCAAATACTGCCGAAGTAATCAATTTCCCTGTGCCTGTCGTGGCACTACAGGAGCTGCGCGTGGCAGATCTCGACGATGGGTTTACGCGCATCGCCAATGAGCTCCTTGAAGCTGTCATGCATGCGGGTTTGTCGCAGCATCAGCTTTTGGTGTTCATGGCTGTCATGCGCAAAACATACGGCTTCAACAAGAAATCTGACTGGGTCAGTAACGAGCAGATCTCCGTGCTGACCGGCATTCTTCCGCACAAGTGCTCAGCTGCAAAAAGCGCCCTGGTTAAGCGGGGGATATTAACGCAAACCGGTCGCGTAATCGGGATTAATAAAGCGGTCAGCGAATGGTCATCTTTACCCGTAAAAGGTACAGAAAAAAAACCTTACCTGAAAAAGGTAACATTACCCGAATCAGGCAAGAAAAGTTTACCCGAATCAGGTAACGCCCATTACCCGAATCAGGTAAACACAAAAGACAAACATACAAAAGACAATAAAGACAATATTAATAACCCCCCTAAATCCCCCCGGGCGGTTTCGTTCGATGCGTCTGCTGTTCAGTTGCCTGACTGGCTTTCTGCAGAAATCTGGTCGTCATGGGTGGCATACCGTCGTGACCTGAAAAAGCCGATCAAGTCTCAGCAGACTGTCACCCAGGCAATCAACCTGCTGGACCGTTGCAGACTGAACGGTTACTCCCCTGACGAAATTATTAACCAGAGCATCGCTAATGGCTGGCAGGGACTCTTTGAGCCGAAAGGAGCCAGGCCGCATCGCCGGCAGGAGTCCCGCGTCACTGAGCGATTCGCTGACAAAGACTACGGCAAAACAGAACTTCCGGACTGGATGAGGGATCAGCAATGAACCTGGACGAACGAATCACCCTGGTCGAAAAACAGCTGCAGGAGCTGTCACAGCCAGCATTGGACATCCCAAACACCGAAGTCATTAAGCAGTTAGTGGTCTGCGAAAAGCACGGCGACTATGAGCAACGCCAGCGCGTATCAACTGGCCTTGTCCGTCTGCCAGGGGCACCGACAAGCTGCCCGGGATGCCTGAAAGATGAGCTCGTTTTCCTGCGAAACGAGAAGGCCAAAACGGATGACAGAACTCGCACTGCGAATGTTGAACGCCTGATGCTGGAGCTCAAAGTCCCGGCCCGGTTCGAAGCCTGCACGCTGGATAACTACCAGCCAGTGAGCGAAGAAGCAGTGCGGGCGCTGAAAGTCTGCCGAGCGTACGCCAGCCGCTGGCCTGATCGCCGGAAGAACGGCGGCGGACTGGTTATGTGCGGCAAACCCGGCACGGGGAAAAACCACCTGGCCTATGCCATTGCGAAAAGCGTTATCGCAGAGCACCAGAGCCCGGTCGTGTTCACCACGGCGCTGAAAATCGCCCGGGAGTTTAAATCCACCTGGTCAAAGACGGCGACCCGCTCTGAGGAAGACGTGATCCGCTTCTTCACCAAGCCTGACCTGCTGATTATCGACGAGGTAGGCATTCAGTTCGGCAGCGAAGCCGAGAAGATGATCATGTTTGAAATCATCAACACCCGCTACGAGCGCCTGAAGCCGACGATCCTGATCAGCAACCTGCCGAAGGATGAGCTGACGCAGTTTATCGGCGAGCGCGTCATCGACCGCATGAACGACGGCGGCGGCTGCACGATTTCGTTTACCTGGGACAGCTATCGGGAGAACCGGTCATGAAAAAGAACTCTGGCAAACAAGCCGTTATTAACTTCATCGGCCAGCATCCTGGCTGCAGCTTTCAGGATATCCGCCGCGGTACCGGGCTTGACTCTTCAGTGGTCAATTCCTCCCTGTGGCAGCTGAACAAAGACGGCCAGGTTAAGCGTGAAGGGGAATGTCGCAGCTTTCGCTACACCCTGATTGACACGACGGCTGTCACCGAAAGCGATCCGGAGTTTTATCGCCAGCGTCCTGGCGGCGTAAACCCAATGACCAACCTGTTTAACCAGTGCCTGGCGGGAGTAAGAAAATGATTTTTCTCAAATTAACCCAAAACTCAACGGTAGAGTTTCAGGGGAAATATGGCCGTGAATCTGAAACGGTTTATGACTCTGTATTCATTGCGCCCGACCACATAGAAAGCATGACCCCAGCAGGCCTTACTTATCTCAGGATGGTCTCTGGAGAGCGCATCTCGGTGCGGGAAACCCCGGAAGAAATCATCGCCATGCTTACCGAAGGAGCCTCCAAATGACCATCACATTACAGGCAGTAAACGAGCTCATCGCTTCCCTGGAGAGCGCAGGCGAGCTGTCGATCAGAGAGCAAAAGTTCCTGAAGCTGGCGAAAGCGTACCAGCAGCTGGCGGCGGAGAATGTGGTGCTGAAGAATGTATTTAGCCAGAAGGAAATCCCATCCGAAGCAGTCGATGCATTCATGGAAACCGCAGTAATGGATCATGACTGGAATGAAACCTCCGAGTGGTCATGGGTTGAAAACGAAACAGAGGTTATCCACGCCGTTCTTGACGCACTTAAGCCTGAAACCCCCGCCACCGATCGCATCGTAGCCGCTCAGCGCTCAGCATTTGTTGATGAGGCAGTATCCAAAATTGCAGAGTCTGGAGCGTTAACCGTTGGCGACTGCATTGTAGCCGTGTGCCAGTTGCGCGAGGGGGCCAAATGAGCAACCGTTTGGAAATTCTAAAATCTTCACTCGCCAAAAAAGAGAAAGCATTTAACGAGCGGCTTCAGAATCATTTCGACACTGTGAAGCAAGCTAACGGGCAACCTCTCAATGATAAGCGCAACGGGCGAGCAACGTTGAACAAATGGGATAGGCAAAGCGACGCGCTTCGAAATCTGGAGAGCAGCATTCAGCGCACAAAAGACGCTATTGAGCGCGAAGAGATGAAAATCGCATTGGCTGGGTCTGTTGATATTCCTGACTTTATTCAGCAGGCAATTAATGACGGCCGCATCACTCAGTGGCGTAAGCATCCGAGATTTTTCTTTGTTACAGGCGTTAAGCATGGGCGCATCGTGCTCGACGAAAAGACGGGAACGATAGCCCATAGGTATCTAAGCAAGGTCTCTAAGGATGAATACCCAATATTTCGGGATGTATTTAACAGCCTGAATAAGCAATGCCGGGAATTACAGGAGGTGCCGCATGACAACTGATATCACCGAACTGGCGCAGAGCCTGAAAGCGGCAGCAGAGCGCGTTATTAAAAATTACGACAGTGAATGGTTTGAGACTGGTAGTCAGATTTGTACCGTTCATAAGTCAAAGATAAATCTTATTAGTCTTGCTAATCCTGTCAATGTTCTCGCGCTGGTAGAGGCGCAGGAGAAGGCGCAGGAGACGATTGCATTTCAGCAAGGAGAAATTAAAGCGCTTTTGTCTTCATTGGAGTCCCGCACCGTCACCGTGAAGCTGGCATCCCGCCGATTACCATCTGATTACGTTGATGGTGAATTCGGCAATGATGATTTGGCAGCAATACATAATGCGTGTCTGCTGGAATGCAAGGTCAGTGTTGAAAAATATTTGTCAGCGCATGGGATTGTAGTCAAGTGGGAGGCTGAGTGATGAAAATGGGTGAACACATGGAGCCGGTTGTCGAGCTCCTGGAAGAACTGAACGGCAACAACACCGATGCCAAATTGAAACTACTCGCCCTTGTTATCTCGGAATACATGCTAAATGCGGATGTTACTGGCTTTGAGGTCACCGCAGGGAAGATGAAAGTTGCCGTAGATATAAGCGTGGAGGAATAGCCCATGACCAGCAAATTAATCAGAGAGAAGGCGCAATGGCTTCATGACGCGTGCGAGGAAGCTGCTGCCGCTGGCATTAAATTGACCATGAATCCGAACGAGCTGCTGATGTTTACCAGTTACGCGCTGGCCGCAATGGACAGCGAGCCGGTGGCGTATGCAGACCCGCAGGCTTTTGAAAACTTCGAGGCTGGAAACGCAAGGCGAGAGTGGATGTGGAAAAATCCCGGCGCTGATTTGGTTGCTCTCTATCGCCACGCGCAGCCGGTGCCGGTAGTTGATGCCGACGATAATTTCTATTCGTGGTTTGGGAGGGAATGGGCAGAGAATTATCAGCACAACCAATACACCACAGCGGCTAAGCAAATGCTGGGTGTGATGGCTGAATCTGCGTGGAAAGCAGCAACTGAAAGGCAACGGCAAAAGCAAAACGTTTCTGTCCCTGATGTGAAAATGTACGAAGACGTGCCTTATGAAGTTGGACGCTTAAAAACTCATCGAGATTGCTATTGCGATGGCTGGAACGCCTGCCGCGCCGCCATGCTCAACGGAGGTAAGTCATGAAAGACCATGAAATCCGCGAGCTGGTCAATCAGTTGCGCGATATCGCAATCGAATATCATGGGGCCCAGCAACTGAGAGAACGCATTGCGCGGGCTGTACGCGCAGCCATGCTCCATGCTCAGTCCGATGACGACGGCGAGCCAACCGACGATGAGCGAATTATGGCTATCGATGGCATTCACAGCTGCGAATGGTGCGGCGATGAAGGTTGGGTTGTCGGTGAAATGGGTATCACGCGCTGCGCGTGTAGTCAGGCTGGCAACTCTCCGGCAAATCCGGGTTGTTGGTGCCGCACATGCCGACCTGTGGACATTAACGATATGCGCTTCGTGGTGTGTCCAAAATGCGGGAACAAGAGATGCCCGCGAGCGAATGACCACAGAAACGCCTGCACTGGCAGCAATGAGCCCGGCCAGGAAGGAAGTGCATATCCGGCCGACCCGCAGGAGGTACCTGATGGAAAATGATAGCGATAACGTCATCACTCTGGTGCAGCCAAAGCGCGACGAAGCTACGCTGCTGAACATCACTGTAGGCGACAAAAAGACATACGATGAACAGCGCTGTAAGCACCTGTCGATTGAAGTCAGTGAAAAGGAACGCACAGTACATTGCACCCGCTGCGGCTGTGCTGTTGATCCGTTCGACCACATTCTCCAGTGCGCTACCAATGGAGAGCGCGTAGTCACTGAGATAGCGCAACTTCACCGCCGTCGTGACGAGCTGCGGGAGTCTGTAGCCAACCTCGAACGCGAAGAGAAAAATGCAAAGGCCCGGTTACGCTCTGCCAGAACGTCAATCCTCTTCGCAGAGAATGACCTGAAAAACACTGAGCAGGGGATAAAACAATAAAACGCAAACACGCTATTTGTTATCAACAAATCACAGGTTTGTATTTATGCGAATGATAACCAGAAAGAAGCCAGCCTTCACTGAACTGTATCAGACCGGCGTACTGACTCGCATCGCTGCCGTAAAAAGTCCTGATGGCGGCGGCTGGCGATTGTTCGGTTTATGGCGGGGTAAGGATATAGCGGTATTTGTGGAGGCTGCTCGCGGAGGGATTCGCGAGTGGTCAGGTCTGGACTACCTAGCTAACTTCTGCGCGAGTTGTGGCATTAGCCTGTGGGAAGTTCACAACAAGGTCGCCGAAAAAGCTCCTGAATGACGCCCCTCTCCGGAGGGGTTTTTATCGTATATGCTCATTTTGCTTTTCTCCCCGGGAAGGGCGATAATTACCTCGTCAGCCTGAGCAACTGACACGTTTTTCCGGCGCCAAGTGGGGACACATGGCGCACAAAACCTTAAAGCAATCCCTTTCAACGATGGCGAAAGCCACCGGCGATTTTCTGCATTCAGCGTTTGACCTCTGCGGAGGTGAAGCGTGAAGCAACAATTCTGCCTTATCAACGACAACGTTAAGCGTAACGCCGTCAGTTTCATCCAGTCTCTGCCCGTCGACCACCGATCGCCGCTGATTATCGAGGCGCGCGAAGAAAGCCGCACCGACAAACAGAATCGCCTCATGTGGCCACTTCTGAAAGACCTGAGCGATCAGGTTATCTGGTACGGCGAAAAGCTGGAACCTGCGGAGTGGAAAGACCTCATCACCGTACTGGTCAGCCAGACGCAAAACCCAGAGCGTGAGCAAAAATCCGCCCCGGGCATCAACGGAGGCCGCGTCTACTTCGGCGTTCGCACCTCACAATCCAGCAAGCGCTACATGGTCGAGGTGATCGAGGCGATTTACTGGTTCGGCACCGAGCACAATGTGAAGTTCAGTGAGAAGTCCAGCAGTCGGATTGCATGGGCCCAGGAATGGAGGGCTTCGCATGCACAGCCTGCTCGCTAAGGTCATGGATCGAGGCATCTTCCGCGTGCCGGCACGTCGCAAGCGCAAGGTCGAAGTTAAGCCTTCCGATATCCCTACCTTTCATTATACGGCTCACCTGGCAGATGTCCGCTGGCTGCGCCGCGCTGCCAGAAGGAAAATTGCATGAGCCTCTACCGAAGCATTAATGGCGCAATCTGGCGCAACATCTGGGTTGTTGGCGATCTGCATGGGTGCCATACGCTGCTGATGAAAGAGCTTGAAGGGGTCCATTTTGACCCATTGTGTGATCTGCTGATCTCAGTAGGTGACCTTATCGATCGTGGGGCAGAAAACGTCGAATGCCTTGAGTTAATCACAATGCCCTGGTTCATGGCTGTTCGCGGAAACCATGAGCAGATGATGCTTGACGGACTATCTTCCTCCGAGAGCGTATATCACTGGCTCGCTAACGGTGGCGGATGGTTCTTTAACCTTGACTACGACAAAGCACGGCAGGCTATCGAGCTGGTCAAATTGGTTGGCACCATTCCACTTATCATCGAGGTAATGACCGAGGGTAAGAGGGTGGTGGTCTGCCATGCTGACTACCCGCATAACGAATATGAGTATGGCAAGCCCGTCGATGCAGAACAGGTCATCTGGAATCGTGAGCGAGTGAGCGCGGCTCAGGATGGGATTGTGAATGAAATATCCGGTGCAGACCTGTTTATTTTTGGTCACACCCCGACACATCAGCCAAGTCAGTACGCCAACCAGATGTATATCGACACTGGGGCTGTGTTCTGTGGCCGCCTGACCTTGGTGCAGATCCAGGGTGGTGAGCATGCTTAAACGTACTCAGCGCCGGTGCAAAATCTGCCGGGCAAAATTCACCCCGGCATTCGAAAACCATCGTTGGTGTTGCCCTGAGCATGGCGCTGAATTTGCCATGCAGGAACTGGAGAAGAAGCGCGAAAAGCAGGCCCAGGCGAAAGCGAAGAAAGAACGCGCAGCTTGGCGCAAGCGCAAAGCAGCGGTGAAACCGCTCCGACACTGGGAAGACATGACCCAACGTGTCGTTAACGACTATATCCGCGAGCGTGACCACGACCTGCCGTGCATCAGCTGCGGCACGTTCGAAACGGTTCAGTGGGAAGCTGGACATTTCAGATCCAGAGGGGCGGCGTCACACCTCAGATACAACGAGGACAATATACATAAACAATGTCATCGCTGTAATGACGAGCTTTCAAGTAACGCAATCCCATACAGGGCAGCGCTCATAGAGAAAATCGGCGCTGAGCGCGTCGAGGCGCTCGAAAACAACAACACCCCTCACCGATACACCATCGAAGAACTGGAAGGCATCAGGCGCCATTACAGCGCGCTACGCCGTGCGCTCATAAAACAACGGGAGGCTGCATGAAGATCATCTATAGCGACGAAGGGGCTTATTCCCGCATTTGGCTGACCGGTCCGTTTTGGCAACTGGCTATGGCCCGGCGCATTGCTGATGCCGGACTGGACGCTTCCCCGGTCAATACCTGGGAGTCTCGCGGGCTCACCTTCCAGATCACCTTATACGGAAAGAGCGCGTATGTGCTCAGGGCATATAAGGCGATGGCCAAGGCTATGGCGAGGACTGGCAAATGAGCCGTGACGTCATCGAGCTCATCCGCGACCGCTGGCAAAAGCTCCGCCTCTGCCGGCACCGCGGCACCGTACTGGTTGACTACCGCATACTGAGAAACTTTGTCCGCATCTATCAGACCCTGGGAGAGACAGCATGACAGCTCAATACTTGGAATTTGTTCGCCAGCAACTGATAGTGGCCACTGCCGATCTGAGCGGTGCGACGAAGGGGCAACTGGTGGCCTTTGCAGAGAACGCACAATTCACCGCTACGGCGCGCAGCCGGGGACGGAAGAAGGTGTATAGCGAGGCGAAGCAAAAAATGGTTAACCCGGATGGGCCGCCGATGAGCGGTAGCCAGTCCCGCGCTAAGGGTTCATCAATCGCTCTCGTTCTTCCCGTTGAGTATTCGACGGCAAGCTGGCGCCGGGCTCTGCTGTCGCTGGAAGAGCATCAGAAAGCCTGGTTGCTGTGGAACTACAGCGAGAACATCCGCTTTGAATATCAGGTCGCGATAACACAGTGGGCATGGGAAGAATTCCGTGATCAACTCGGCGCTAAGAAAGTGGCCGGCAAGACGATGGAGCGGCTGAAGAAACTGATATGGCTGGCGGCGCAGGACGTGAAAGCAGAGCTGGCGGGTAAGTATGTATACCAACACCAGGATCTTGCAGCCCTGTGTGGCGTTAAGCCTGATAACTGGTGCCATAACTACGTGGATTACTGGCTGGCTATGTGCGCCATTTTTAGGCGGCTTGATAGCGACTCTCTTCTCTGCGCCGTGAGAACACGATCACAACAAAAAGCGACTTTTTCGCAGCAGGGTCTTGCAAAAGTCAATTAAATGCGTCATATTTGAGTCTACTTTGATATGCTGCCTTAACTTTAAGTGGCGGCATGAAGATGATAGTCACATACCAGTTTGTAAAATTAGCCTCGGCATCCCGCCGGGGCTTTTTTATGCCTGTGATCCGGTCAGGGCTCTTGGGTAGAGACGTGCTGCACGACACGTTGAAACCCTACACGCGCAGAGCCCTGAACCAGATTGAGGGTCGATCGTATAAAGGTCATTACGGCAGGCTGTTAACCTGCTTATCGTGGTTCGATTCCACGTCGTCCCGCCAAATTACGGAGCTCTGGCGTAGATGGTTCGCGCGGATGCCTGAAGAGTATCAGGAGATGGTTCGATTCCATCGGGCTCCACCAAATTAGCCGGCTTAGCTCCAATGGTAGAGCAGTCGCCTTGTAAGCGAATGGTTAGCGGTTCAAGTCCGTTAGCCGGCACCAATTCAGCGCCATTAGCTCAACCGGAGAGAGCAATAGCCTTCTAAGCTATAGGTTTCAGGTTCGAGTCCTGAATGGTGCACCAGATAATGGCCTGACCTGATGACGGGCTCATAATCCAATCCATCAGGGAGTTGTTGGCGCAACGCAACAGGCCACCATATCCCTCTACCTTGGGACCATTACGGCTACCGCCGTCGCTTTTACCCTTGGTATTTCTTCCCGCCTTGAGCGGGTTTTTTATTTTCAGGGTCGCGGGAATCACCCTCGACGCTTTGTTGGTAAATCAGCCCGACGGCCCTGAACCTTTTACTGACTACAGATAGCACCCCGAACATTATCGGAGGTGAGAGATGCAA
>Ga0268254_10000893_pt1 | contig 13211 bp, 8 predicted proteins | sample AgamicOrSfrz_FD_200251 | JGI IMG/M metagenome (GOLD analysis project Ga0268254, IMG submission 200251) | Agave microbial communities from Guanajuato, Mexico - Or.Sf.rz (v2) (version 3) | ecosystem: Host-associated > Plants > Phyllosphere > Phylloplane/Leaf | place: Guanajuato, Mexico | collected...
CGTTAACGTTCCGGATATCGGCGGTGACGAAGTTGAAGTGACCGAAGTGATGGTCAAAGTCGGCGATAAAGTCTCTGCTGAACAGTCTCTGATCACCGTTGAAGGCGACAAAGCCTCGATGGAAGTCCCGGCACCGTTCGCGGGCGTGGTAAAAGAGCTGAAAGTGAACGTGGGCGACAAAGTCTCCACCGGCTCGCTGATCATGGTCTTCGAAGTGGAAGGCGCTGCGCCTGCCGCTGCTCCGGCAGCGAAACAGGAAGCGGCTCCGGCACCGGCTGCAAAAGCTGAAAAACCGGCTGCACAGGCTCCGGCTAAAGCAGAAGGCAAATCTGACTTCGCAGAGAACGACGCTTACGTCCACGCAACTCCGCTGATCCGCCGTCTGGCGCGCGAATTCGGCGTTAACCTGGCGAAAGTGAAGGGCTCCGGTCGTAAAGGCCGTATCCTGCGCGAAGACGTTCAGGCTTACGTGAAAGACGCGGTGAAACGCGCGGAATCCGCACCTGCTGCCGCTACCGGCGGTGGTCTGCCAGGCATGCTGCCGTGGCCGAAAGTGGACTTCAGCAAGTTCGGCGAAATCGAAGAAGTGGAACTGGGCCGTATCCAGAAAATCTCTGGTGCTAACCTGAGCCGTAACTGGGTGATGATCCCGCACGTTACCCACTTCGACAAAACCGATATCACCGATCTGGAAGCGTTCCGTAAACAGCAGAACGCCGAAGCCGAGAAACGTAAACTGGACGTGAAATTCACCCCAGTGGTCTTCATCATGAAAGCCGTTGCTGCGGCCCTTGAGCAGATGCCACGTTTCAACAGCTCCCTGTCCGAAGATGGTCAGCGTCTGACGCTGAAAAAATACATCAACATCGGTGTGGCGGTTGATACCCCGAATGGCCTGGTGGTTCCGGTCTTTAAAGACGTAAACAAGAAGAGCGTGACCGAGCTGTCCCGCGAACTGACCGTGATCTCCAAGAAAGCGCGTGATGGTAAACTGACTGCCGGCGAAATGCAGGGCGGCTGCTTCACCATCTCCAGCATCGGCGGCTTGGGTACTACCCACTTCGCGCCGATTGTGAACGCGCCGGAAGTGGCTATCCTGGGCGTCTCCAAGTCCGCGATGGAGCCGGTGTGGAACGGTAAAGAGTTCGTTCCGCGTCTGATGATGCCGATTTCACTCTCCTTCGACCACCGTGTGATTGACGGTGCTGATGGGGCGCGCTTTATCACCATCATCAATAACATGCTGTCCGACATTCGCCGTCTGGTGATGTAATCGAAAAGCCGGCCTGACGGCCGGCTTTTTTCTGCTAATCTCATAGCGCTTTTGGGGTTATCAGGGGCAAAGGACAATTCGTTAGCCGTTTGTTGTTTCAAAAATGTTAACAATTTTGTAAACTGCGGGCGGATAGAACGTCCCGGTGGATGAAGGGCGACATGAAGTACCCCTGACCGCCGGAAATCAATAAGAGGTCATGATGAGTACTGAAATCAAAACTCAGGTCGTCGTACTTGGGGCAGGCCCGGCAGGTTACTCTGCTGCCTTCCGTTGCGCTGATTTAGGTCTGGAAACCGTCATCGTTGAACGCTACAACACCCTCGGCGGTGTTTGTCTGAATGTAGGTTGTATCCCTTCTAAAGCGCTGCTGCACGTCGCGAAAGTGATTGAAGAAGCTAAAGCGCTGGCCGAGCACGGCATCGTCTTCGGCGAACCGCAGACCGACATCGACAAAATCCGTACCTGGAAAGATAAAGTGATTAACCAGCTGACCGGCGGCCTCGCAGGTATGGCAAAAGGCCGTAAGGTCAAAGTGGTTAACGGTCTGGGTAAATTTACCGGGGCGAACACCCTGGAAGTGGAAGGCGAAAACGGCAAAACCGTAATCAACTTCGACAACGCCATCATCGCGGCGGGTTCCCGTCCGATTGAACTGCCGTTCATTCCGCATGAAGATCCGCGCGTGTGGGACTCCACCGGCGCGCTTGAGCTGAAATCCGTACCGAAGCGTATGCTGGTTATGGGTGGCGGCATCATCGGTCTGGAAATGGGCACCGTATACCATGCGCTGGGTTCAGAGATTGACGTGGTTGAGATGTTCGACCAGGTGATCCCGGCTGCAGACAAAGACGTAGTCAAAGTCTTCACCAAACGCATCAGCAAGAAGTTCAACCTGATGCTGGAAACCAAAGTGACCGCCGTTGAAGCAAAAGAAGACGGTATCTACGTTACGATGGAAGGCAAAAAAGCTCCGGCTGAACCGCAGCGTTACGACGCCGTGCTGGTCGCCATCGGCCGTGTGCCGAACGGTAAAAACCTCGACGCCGGTAAAGCGGGCGTGGAAGTGGACGACCGTGGCTTTATCCGCGTCGACAAACAGCTGCGCACCAACGTGCCGCACATCTTCGCTATCGGCGACATCGTCGGTCAGCCGATGCTGGCGCACAAAGGCGTGCATGAAGGCCACGTTGCCGCAGAAGTTATCGCCGGTAAGAAACACTACTTCGATCCGAAAGTGATCCCGTCTATCGCCTATACCGAGCCAGAAGTGGCATGGGTAGGTCTGACCGAGAAAGAAGCGAAAGAGAAAGGCATCAGCTACGAAACCGCCACCTTCCCGTGGGCAGCTTCTGGCCGTGCTATCGCTTCCGATTGCGCAGACGGTATGACCAAACTGATTTTCGACAAAGAGACGCACCGTGTTATCGGTGGCGCGGTTGTCGGCACTAACGGCGGCGAGCTGCTGGGTGAAATCGGTCTGGCGATCGAAATGGGCTGTGATGCAGAAGATATCGCGCTGACCATCCACGCGCACCCGACGCTGCACGAATCTGTTGGCCTGGCCGCAGAAGTGTTCGAAGGCAGCATCACCGACCTGCCGAACCCGAAAGCGAAGAAGAAATAACTCTCTTCACGCCGCTTACGCGTTCGAAATAAAGCAGCCTTTATGGCTGCTTTTTTTATGCGCAAAAGTGACGGATGCCTGCTTTTCAGCCAAAAGCGATAAACCTTCGCCGCACGCTGCCGATGTTACTTATTTACCATTTCGGTGAGAGGGAGTTTCATCGCCATGATTAACGGCATTAACCTTACTGCGCTACTGCCATCAGCCGCGCGGGTCAGTACCCCGGCGCGGGTCGGCATTGCCGCACCCGCATCTGTAAACAAAGCATCTCCCGCGGATGATGCCTCGACAAAAGTGATGTTCGGCAGCCAGACGCCGGAGATCGCCGCCGTCTATTCGCTGATCCCTAAGAAAGTGAACCCGGCGATTGCCGAGCAGCAGCATAGCCAGATTCAGGGGCTGATGGGGCTGGCTTCTGGCGGCAGCTCCATCTCCGCTTTCGCCACGCTTGGCAGCACGTTGCTGAGTAACCTCAACGATAACCGTGGCGATGTCGTGCAGACGCTGCGCGGTGCGGATATGGGCATTGCCCGCGCGGCAAATAATTCCGCCATCAGCATGGATATCGTCACCCAGTCCGGCACCAAGGTGCAGCTGGTGATGAGCCAGCAGGATGACGGCATGACCGTTCAGCTGAAAACCGATGGCGAAGCGCTTAATGACGACGAAGCGGCCGCCATCGCGGGCCTCGGTAAAGCGCTGGGGGAGACCCTGAGCGGCCTCGGCAAGCAGCAACCGCAGCTGGACATCAGCGGCTTAACCCAGTTTGATACTCGCCTGCTGAAATCGGTGGATCTGAAAACCGACCTGCGTAACGACGATAAGTCGTTGCAGTCGCTCAATTTCCATGCGGATAACAAAACGCGTTCCACGGCTTATGAAGATGGCGAGTTCTCGCTGAAAATGAGCAGCGACATGGCGCACTCTGGCTTTGCCGGCAACGCCGCGCAGCAGCAAATCGCCTTAAGCGCGTGGGATAGCAAGTTCGATAAAGCGCGCACTGCCGGGCAGGGCAATTATGACCAGATGGCAGCGATGAAGGCGGTCTTCCGGGCGCTTAACAGCAATACCAGCGCCGAAACAATGCCTGTCGTGGCGACGAATGCGATCCGCATCGGCGATAACGGCGCGTCACAGCTGAGCGGTTTGAATGATTTCTCGCTCTCGCTGACGCAGACGGAGAAGTCGGTCAACCCGGCGAAGTTGCAGGAGAAAGATCGCTTTGCCTACACCGCCTCGCAGTCAACGGAAGCCAACGCCCACAGCGATAGCTCTAAGAGCGTGAAACAGACGACGCGCAGCAATCTGAGCGCCGCATGGCACCAGGCGATCGATCCGTCGATTCCGCTGGCGTTGGGCACGCAGAAATCCTCACAAAGCTACTTCTACCATGTGGTGGAAAACAGCGAGGAGAACAGCACCACGCTCAACTACAACGGACGCGGCCAACTGGCTAACGTTCAGCACCATCAGCAGGTAGATAACCGTGAAACGGTGAAAAAGTACCTGCTGGGCAAACTGGTGGATGAGAACCTGAACCCGGAGAAATATAGCCGTAGCTGGGGGCTGGACATTCTCGGCAAGCTTTAACATCGTCTTAACGTAACGGCTCTGCGGAGCCGTTTGTTTTCTCGGCGGTTCGAGGATTATTTTTCGCTAAACCCCTCTGCCGTCGGCTTTATGCCATCTGTAACGATTCAGCCGGGATTTAATGTTGCTTTTTTGTAAACAGATTAACACCCCCTGAAATTCCTGCTATGCTGCCCGGCGCGGTTCGCGGATTTACCCTACAAACTGCTGTCTCACAGGAGCGTGAAGAGAAACGCCTGCCGCATTATGACAATGAGAGCGAGGAGAACCGTCGTGCTAGAAGAATACCGTAAGCACGTAGCTGAACGTGCTGCTGAGGGGATTGCGCCAAAACCATTAGATGCAACCCAAATGGCCGCGCTTGTCGAGCTGCTGAAGAGTCCGCCTGCTGGCGAAGAAGAATTCCTGTTAGACCTGCTGGCTAACCGTGTCCCGCCCGGTGTTGATGAAGCCGCCTATGTGAAAGCGGGTTTCCTTGCAGCGGTCGCCAAAGGCGACGCAACCTCTCCACTGGTTAGCCCTGAAAAAGCCGTTGAACTGCTGGGCACCATGCAGGGCGGCTACAACATCCATCCGCTGATTGAAGCCCTGGATAACGACGCGCTGGCGCCGATTGCTGCCAAAGCCCTCTCCCATACCCTGCTGATGTTCGATAACTTCTACGACGTGGAAGAGAAAGCGAAAGCGGGCAACGCCTACGCCAAACAGGTGATGCAATCCTGGGCTGATGCTGAATGGTTCCAGAGCCGTCCGCCGCTGGCCGAGAAGATCACCGTTACCGTCTTTAAAGTGACCGGCGAAACCAACACCGATGACCTTTCACCGGCACCGGATGCCTGGTCGCGCCCGGATATTCCGCTGCACGCGCTGGCGATGCTGAAAAACGCCCGTGAAGGGATCGAACCGGATCAGCCGGGCAGCGTTGGCCCGATCAAACAGATCGAGGCGCTGGCGCAGAAAGGCTTCCCGCTGGCCTACGTCGGCGACGTCGTTGGTACCGGCTCTTCGCGTAAATCCGCCACCAACTCGGTGCTGTGGTTTATGGGCGACGACATTCCGAACGTGCCGAACAAGCGCGGCGGCGGTCTGGTGCTCGGCGGCAAAATCGCGCCTATCTTCTTCAACACCATGGAAGATGCCGGTGCGCTGCCGATTGAAGTCGACGTCTCTGACCTGAACATGGGCGACGTGATTGACGTTTACCCGTTCAAAGGCGAAGTGCGCAACCACGAAACCGGCGAACTGCTGGCGACCTTTGAACTGAAAACCGACGTGCTGATTGATGAAGTGCGCGCTGGTGGCCGTATCCCGCTGATTATCGGCCGTGGCCTGACCACCAAAGCGCGTGAAGCGCTGGGTCTGCCGCCAAGCGAGATCTTCCGTCAGGCGAAAGACGTGGCGGAAAGCAGCCGCGGCTACTCGCTGGCGCAGAAAATGGTTGGCCGTGCGTGCGGCGTCGACGGTGTTCGTCCAGGCGCGTACTGCGAACCGAAGATGACCTCTGTTGGCTCGCAGGACACCACCGGTCCGATGACCCGTGATGAGCTGAAAGATCTGGCGTGCCTCGGCTTCTCTGCCGATCTGGTGATGCAGTCCTTCTGCCACACTGCGGCCTATCCGAAGCCGGTTGACGTCACTACCCACCATACGCTGCCGGACTTCATTATGAACCGTGGCGGCGTGTCGCTGCGTCCGGGCGATGGCGTTATCCACTCCTGGCTGAACCGCATGTTGCTGCCGGATACCGTTGGCACCGGCGGTGACTCCCACACCCGTTTCCCGATTGGTATCTCCTTCCCGGCGGGCTCTGGTCTGGTGGCGTTTGCTGCCGCGACCGGCGTGATGCCGCTGGATATGCCGGAATCAGTGCTGGTGCGCTTTAAAGGCCAAATGCAGCCAGGCATCACCCTGCGCGATCTGGTTCACGCCATTCCGCTGTACGCCATCAAACAGGGCCTGCTGACCGTTGAGAAGAAGGGTAAGAAAAATATCTTCTCCGGCCGTATCCTGGAAATTGAAGGCTTGCCGGATCTGAAAGTCGAGCAGGCGTTCGAGCTGACCGATGCCTCCGCTGAGCGTTCTGCCGCGGGTTGCACCATCAAGCTGAACAAAGAGCCGATTATCGAGTACCTGACCTCCAACATCGTGCTGCTGAAGTGGATGATTGCTGAAGGCTACGGCGACCGCCGTACGCTGGAGCGCCGTATCCAGGGCATGGAGAAGTGGCTGGCGGATCCGCAGCTGCTTGAAGCGGATGCGGATGCAGATTACGCGGCGGTAATCGATATCGATCTGGCCGAAATCAAAGAGCCGATCCTCTGCGCGCCGAACGATCCGGACGATGCGCGTCTGCTCTCTGATGTGCAGGGCGAAAGCATCGATGAGGTGTTCATCGGCTCCTGTATGACCAACATCGGCCACTTCCGCGCAGCCGGTAAGCTGCTGGACAGCCACAAAGGCCAGCTGCCGACCCGCCTGTGGGTTGCGCCGCCGACGCGTATGGATGCCGCGCAGCTGACCGAAGAGGGCTACTACAGCGTCTTTGGTAAGAGCGGTGCGCGTATCGAAATCCCGGGCTGCTCCCTGTGCATGGGTAACCAGGCACGCGTGGCAGACGGTGCGACCGTCGTTTCAACGTCGACCCGTAACTTCCCGAACCGTTTAGGTACCGGCGCGAACGTCTTCCTGGCCTCTGCGGAGCTGGCAGCCGTCTCGGCGCTGATCGGCAAGCTGCCGACGCCGCAGGAGTATCTGACCTTTATGGATCAGGTGGATAAAACCGCCGTGGATACTTACCGCTACCTCAACTTTGACAAGCTTGATCAATACACCGATAAAGCTGAAGGCGTGATATTCCAGACCGCCGTCTAAATAAAAAAGCCACTCTTCGGAGTGGCTTTTTTTTCCCTTCCTTCCCGTCCCCGCGCTTTTTTTCCTGTATGGTGCTGCGATAATTAAAGCACTGGCGGCTCTCTGGCCCCCATGAGGAGCAATGATGGATTACGAATTTCTGCGCGATGTCACCGGCGGCGTCAAAGTGCGCATGTCGATGGGGCACGAAGTGATCGGCCACTGGTTTAACGAAGAGGTGAAAGAGAACCTCGCCCTGCTGGATGAAGTGGAGCAGGCGGCGCAAACGGTGAAGGGCAGCGAGCGCTCGTGGCAGCGCGTCGGCCATGAGTATACGCTGTGGCTGGACGGTGAAGAGGTGATGATCCGCGCCAATCTGCTGGAGTTTACCGGCGACGAGATGGAAGAGGGGATGAACTACTACGATGAGGAGAGTTTATCTCTCTGCGGCGTGGAAGATTTTCTTCAGGTAGTGGCGGCTTATCGGCAATTTCTCAAGCAGCGCTAATTGGGGAGCGTCCCTGCTCCCGCTGCGCATTTACACGGCCGGGATGTTACGGCCGTAGTAGATCTCGCGCATCTCTTTCCACAGCGCTTCCGTGATCTCTTTCCGCTCCTGCGGCGTCAAATCTTCCGGTTTGGTATGGAACATGTAGTGCTTAAGATCGAACTCCTTAAGCAACATTTTGGTATGGAAGATGTTTTCCTGGTAAACATTCACATCCATCATGTCATACAGCGATTTCATATCGTCAGACATAAAGTTCTGGATCGAATTAATCTCGTGGTCGATGAAGTGCTTCATGCCATTCACGTCGCGCGTAAAGCCGCGCACGCGGTAGTCGACGGTCACGATATCCGACTCAAGCTGATGGATCAGGTAGTTCAGCGCTTTCAGCGGCGAAATCACCCCGCAGGTTGAGACTTCAATGTCAGCGCGGAAGGTGCACAGCCCGCCTTCGGGATGGCTTTCCGGGTAGGTGTGCACGCAGATATGGCTCTTATCCAGATGCGCGACAACCGCTTCCGGCAGCGGCCCCGGATGTTCGGTTTTGTCGATCAGGTGCGGGTCGACCGGCTCTTCGCTAACCAAAATCGTCACGCTCGCACCCTGTGGCTCGTAGTCCTGGCGGGCAATATTCAAAATGTTGGCGCCAATGATGTTACAGGTCTCCGTCAGGATCTCCGTCAGGCGGTTGGCGTTATAGAGTTCATCAATATAGGCAATATAGCCGTCGCGCTCTTCGGCGGTTTTGGCGTAGCAGATATCGTAGATACAAAAACTCAGGCTTTTGGTCAGGTTGTTAAAGCCATGTAGTTTAAGCTTTTTCAATTTTTCTCACCCCCTTAGCGTCACTGTGCAGACAGTGCATCGTGTAGATATTGTGGCAGAGCGAATGCTGCCGTATGGATTGCCGGATTGTAGTAACGGCAGGTCAGTGCGGCGGTGTGGAAACGTGCGGCGATAATCTCCGTGGAGAGCGAGCGCAGCGCTTCGTTATCCGTCGCCCAGGCAAAGGTCATAATGCCGCCGTAATAGGTCGGGATTGCCGCCTGGTAGAAGCTGACATCGGCAAAGTAGTGGCCCAGTTTGCGATGGCTGCCAACGGCTTCCTCCTGCTGTAAGAAGCAGACGCCGTTCTGCGCGACAAAAATCCCGCCGGGATTGAGGCAGCGCTTGCACCCTTCATAAAACGCCGAGGTGAAGAGGCTCTCGCCCGGACCGACAGGATCGGTACAGTCAGAGATAATCACATCGAAGGTTTTTTGCGTGTGGTTGACGAAGTTGACGCCATCATCAATCACCAGCTCAAAACGCGGGTCGTCGTAGGCACCGGCGTTGTGTTTCGGCAGGTACTGGCGGCAGAAAGAGACGACGCCTGCGTCGATCTCTACCATGGTGATGGTTTCAATATTTTTGTGGCGGGAGACTTCGCGCAGCATCGCGCCGTCGCCGCCGCCGATGATCAGCACATGCTTTGCGTGACCGTGCGCCAGCAGCGGAACGTGAGTCATCATCTCGTGATAGATAAACTCATCGCGTTCGGTAGTTTGTACCACGCCATCCAGCGCCATCACGCGGCCAAAGGCGGCGTTTTCGAAGATAATCAGATCCTGATGATCGGTCTTCTCGTGGTAAAGCACCTTATCAACGGCAAAGTACTGACCAAAGTTGTCGTGCAGCGTTTCTTGCCAAATGGTGTTGTCGGCCATTCGTCGCTCCTTTGTTAACATCCGTGAAAAACGGGCGCAACATGATAGCCAACTCTGGCGAACGATGCACGGTCAAAAGATAAGCGCTATTTTACGTAGGCGAGCAGGCTCAACGAGTCACGGGCAAGAGCTTTACACTTTTTCGCCGTTGGAATGCCGATGCCGCTCAGATCGCGGTAGCTCTCTTCGCCCAGCGCTTTCATGTTCCAGCTATCGTAGTTGCTGAGATCCCACTGATTTTGCTGGGCAAAAAAGACCAGCGCACGGCGGATCTGCCCGTTAGGTAAGTTGTTATAACCGCAGTCATTTTTCAGAAAAACAAACACCGCCGTCAGATCGGCCATGTCTTCAGCTTCAGATTCACTCAGGGCATAACTATTGGCGGAGACAGCGAGCAGGCTGCCAAGGATGATACTTCTGAAAAACGTTTTCATTCTCTCTACCACGGCGTAACGGAAATTAAACGTTAGCACAGTCCAGTTAACGCGACGATATTTATTATCGTCTGCTTTCTTGACCTTCCGGCAGGGGAAAGGTTTACGCTTAATGCATCGCCGATTCTTGATAAGGATATACCCATGCAACGTCGAGATTTCCTTAAATATTCCGCTCTCCTGGGGGCTGCCAGCGCGCTGCCGCTCTGGAGCCGCTCGCTCTTTGCCGCTACCCGGCCCACGTTACCCATTCCACCGCTGCTTGCCCCGGATGCAGAGAGCCGCATCGTCTTAACGGTGCAGGCGGGAGAGAGCCAGTTTGCGCAGAAAAGCGCGACAACCTGGGGGTATAACGGCGCGTTGCTGGGGCCAGCTATTCAGCTGCGCCAGGGAAAAGCGGTGACGGTGGATATTCGCAATCAGCTTGCGGAAGAGACCACCGTGCACTGGCACGGTCTCGAAGTGCCGGGCGAGGTCGACGGCGGGCCGCAGGGCGTGATTAAGGCGGGCGGTAGCCGGTCGGTAACCTTCACGCCCACGCAGCAGGCTGCCACCTGCTGGTTCCACCCTCATCAGCATGGCAAAACCGGGCGTCAGGTGGCGATGGGGCTCGCCGGGCTGGTGCTGATCGAAGATGACAACAGCCGCAAACTGCGCCTGCCGCAGCAGTGGGGCATCGATGATGTGCCGGTGATCGTGCAGGATAAAAAATTTACCGCGCAGGGGCAGATTGATTACCAGCTCGATGTGATGAGCGCGGCGGTGGGCTGGTTTGGCGATACGCTGCTGGCCAACGGTGCCGTCTACCCGCAGCATGCGGCTCCGCGCGGCTGGCTGCGCCTGCGCCTGCTCAACGGGTGTAACGCGCGCTCGCTCAATTTTGCTACCAGCGATAAGCGCCCGCTCTATGTCATCGCCAGCGACGGCGGGTTGCTAAGTGAGCCGGTTAAGGTGACGGAGCTACCGATGTTGATGGGCGAACGCTTCGAGGTGCTGGTGGATATCAGCGATGGTAAGGCGTTCGATCTGGTGACGCTGCCAGTTAAGCAGATGGGCATGACCGTCGCTCCGTTTGACCAGCCGGCACCGGTGCTGCGTATTCAACCGTTGCAGGTGACCGCCTCGGGCGATCTGCCGGATACGCTTGCTTCGCTGCCCGCACTGCCTGCGCTTGAGGGCTTAACTCAGCGCACCCTACAACTGTCGATGGATCCGATGCTCGATACGATGGGTATGCAGGCGCTACAGCAGAAATATGGCGAAGGCGCGATGGCGGGCATGGGGATGCATCATGGCGATATGCAGGGTATGCAGATGGATCATGGCCATATGGATCACGGCAGCCAGGGGTTTGATTTCCACAATGCCAACCTGATTAACGGCAAAGCGTTTGATATGGTGACGCCGCAATTTGCGGTGCAAAAAGGGCAGTTTGAACGCTGGGCGATCTCCGGAGAGGGGGACATGATGCTGCACCCGTTCCATATTCACGGTACGCAGTTCCGCATTCTTTCCGAAAACGGCAAGCCGCCCGCCGCGCATCGCGCAGGATGGAAAGATACGGTCAATGTGTACGGAGCGCGCAGTGAAGTGCTGGTGCGCTTTGATCATGCAGCAGCGAAAGAGTTTGCCTATATGGCGCACTGTCATCTTCTGGAGCATGAAGACACCGGCATGATGCTCGGCTTTACCGTCGCGTAAACTGCGCCCGGCAAAATGCCTGATGGCGCTTCGCTTATCAGGCCTACGGTTCTGTGATCATTTCCGGGGTTTTGTAGGCCGGATAAGGCGCCAGCCGCCATCCGGCAATGCTTTGCGATGTCCCAATAAAAAAGCCCGGCAGCGCAATGCATGCCGGGCTTTGTTTTGTAGGCCGGATAAGGCGTTAGCCGCCATCCGGCAATACGACAACTGAGTGCTTAATTACTTCGCGTCATCCGGCAGAGCAAACGCCACGATGTAATCACCCATTTTGGTACCGAACGAACCGTGACCGCCTGCGGAGATGACAACATACTGCTTGCCATTCACTTCATAGGTCATCGGCGTTGCCTGACCACCCGCTGGCAGACGACCTTCCCACAGTTTGTCACCGTTGGTCATGTTGTATGCGCGCAGGTAGTTATCCGCTGTACCGGCAATAAACAGCACGTTACCGGCAGTGGAGATCGGGCCGCCAAGCATCGGCATACCGAGGGTAAACGGCACTTTAATCGGCATCGGGAACGGCAGGCTATCCTGCGGCGTACCGATACGTTTTTTCCATGCTACCTGGTTGGTTTTCAGATCCAGCGCGGAGATATAACCCCAGGCTGGCTGTTTGCACGGCAGGCCAAACGGCGAGAGGAACGGATTCAGCGTTACGCCAAACGGCACGCCATACTGCGGCTGAATACCCGATTCCGAACCAGTGCCTTTTGCATCTTTCGGCGGCTCCATCGGGTTGTTTGGACCACGCGGGATCAGCTTGGAGACAAACGGCAGCGCCATCGGGTTAGCAATCGCTACCTGGCGGTTTGGATCGACGGAGATACCGCCCCACTCAAACATGCCAAGGTTACCCGGGAAGACCAGCGTACCCTGCTCGGACGGCGGGGTGAAAATGCCTTCATAACGCATCTGGTGGAACATTACGCGGCACACCAGTTGGTCGAACATGGTGGCACCCCACATATCCGCACCGCTCAGATCTTTCTTCGGACGGAAGCTCAGATCGGAGAAGGGTTGGGTTTTGGTGACGTAATCGCCTTTCGCTGCGCCCTGCGGAACCGGTTTTTCCGGTGCCGGCACAACCAGTTCGCCGTTACGACGATCCAGCACGAAGATGTTACCGGTTTTCGCCGGAGCATAAACGACCGGCACTTTCTTACCGTTCACATCGATATCCGCCAGCGTCGGCTGGGACGGCATATCCATATCCCACAGATCGTGGTGTACGGTCTGATAGCTCCACACCAGCTTACCGGTGGTCGCATTCAGCGCAACAATGGAACTAGCGTAACGCTCCTGCTCCGGCGTACGGTTACCGCCCCAGATATCTGGCGTGGTAACGCCCATCGGCAGGTAGACCATATCCAGTTTGGCGTCATAGGCCGCAGGTGCCCAGGAGTTCGGCGAGTTAAGGGTGAAGTGGTGTTCATCCGCCGGGATTGCATTCGGATCTTTCGCGCCCGGATCGAAGGCCCACAGCAGCTTACCGGTGTTGATATCGAAACCACGAATC
>Ga0268254_10000895_pt1 | contig 13198 bp, 25 predicted proteins | sample AgamicOrSfrz_FD_200251 | JGI IMG/M metagenome (GOLD analysis project Ga0268254, IMG submission 200251) | Agave microbial communities from Guanajuato, Mexico - Or.Sf.rz (v2) (version 3) | ecosystem: Host-associated > Plants > Phyllosphere > Phylloplane/Leaf | place: Guanajuato, Mexico...
ATTGTTGTTGGTTTTGAAAAAGCTCAAGCCACAACAAATGTTGACGAACTTGTTTATCTTGTTAAAGAATATAATCTTCCTTGGGAAGCTGTTCCCACTCAATTCCACAAAGAACCTAAACTATGGCGTGCACTATTTGAATCAAATTCTCTAGGTCAAACAGCACTTCTACGAAATGTAACACGACTAGCCAAGCTAGAAATGTTTAATGATATGAAATTTGCTGCTGAGTATGCAGAACGTTTAGCGAATCAAGATCGCATTATTAAGGGTAAGATTCACCCAGTTCAATATCTTAATGCAACTGTAACTTATTCTGATGGTCAAATTGATCGTACTAATTATTGGACCCGCTCAAAGAGCTGGGATACCAATGGAAAGATCGCTGATGCTCTGGATGCTGGATATTATGCTTCATTTAAGGCTGTAGAGCCTGCTAACAAACGAACTTTTGTTGCTGTAGATGTTTCAGGATCTATGGCCTGCCCAGCTCTAGGAATTGATCTAAGTTGTGCGCAAGTTGCTGGTGCTATGGCAATGACTATTGCTCGTAATGAACCTTATTCAGAAATCCGGGGATTTACAAGTTCAAATGGTAGATATGGTCGGAGCAGTGAGCTTTCTGATCTAGGAATTACCGCCAATACAAAACTCAATACTGCTATGAAAAATGTTTACAAGAACAACTGGGGGGGTACTGATTGTGCACTTCCAATGATGTATGCTCTGGAGAAGGGTATTGAGATTGATACTTTTGTAATTATCACGGATAACGATACTTGGGCGGGCAGTATTCATCCTTTCCAAGCCCTCAAAAAGTATCGTAAAGAAATGAATATTGATGCTCGTGTGGCTGTTTTGGGTACAGCAGCAACAGATTTTACTATTGCTGATGGAAGTCCCTATATGCTTGATGTAGTTGGTTTTGATTCAAATGTTCCTAAAGTTCTCACAGAATTTAGTGCAGGAAGAATTTAAATAAAAAATAAGAGAGGAGAGTGACTAATTTGTTGCTCTCCTATCTGTTGTTTAAGGGAAACAATGATTAAAATTAATTTAGCTTGTGGAATAGTTGCCATGGCAACCTTTATTGTTGTGTCCGCTTGTTCAGATGATGTTGATTATCAAACATCAATGTGTCAAAAACATGAAATTAGAGTAGAATACTCTGAGTGTGAAAATAACGTTCATGATACACAAATAGTGTATATTTCTACTAATTCATCATATTATGCACCACCAAGTAGGTGGCAAAATTAATCAATCTGAAATTCAAAAAACATTACCACCAAAAGCTTCATTACAAAAGAACGCTATTCCTAGTTCAGGTGGTCAAGTTAAATCAATTAGTGGTATTCAACGCGGTGGATTTGGTGGAAAGGCTGGTTCAGGATCATGATTCTTAGATTTAAACCAGAATGTCGTGGTTATATTATGCGCCATATTGTTAGAGTTGTTCAAGCAAAAAAACTCAATTTTGCTTCCGGTGGGTATCCAACATTTACCAACGTAACTGATACTTATCTGGAAATTTCAGTGAGACTTATTGATAGGGATCAGGAGAGAATTCTAACAAATTATTTTTCTCAGCGAGTAGAATTCAAAGGGATTGGATAATGGCGACTAGCTGGATTCACTCTGAAGCATCTGCACGATATTTTGGTGGAAAACCAGAAGATTATTTGAAAATCCATTCGTGGATAGATCAAATGAAAAAATCTTTTGGGGATGTAAGACACAGAGCGTTTTTTCATAACACCGCCGGGCCATGGCTTGCTCAAGAAGTTTTTGGTCCCACAATTGAAATCATTGATAAAAAAGGAAAACCAAAAAAGATTTCTATAAGAGAAATTGCAGAAAAACATATTATTGAGGATCTAGGTTGTATCCCTAGTCCTGGTGATTGGTTAAATTGCATGGATTGTAAAGTGTGGATGTCTGGAAAACGTAATAAATTTATTGGCAGAGAAGAATTGCTTAACCAAACAGTAAAGGAAGCACAATGAAAGAAGAACGAAATGTTTTGGGCCGCCCGGTGCATGGGGAGATTATGCATTACTCTCATAGAAATTTATCTGAACAATATGACGCCGCCCGGTTCATTGAAGAACTAGATAAAGTTTTTGAAAATGAAAAAATTACAGCTATTAGATGGTATCAATATACTCCATATTTTAATGATGGTGAAGCGTGTGTGTTTGGAATTAGTGAACTTTCGCTTAAATTAAAAGATGAAGAAGATTTTATTGATACATATGAGTTAACCGATTGGGATGCAAAAAATCATTGCGTGGTTGATAATCCAAAATACGTTGATGTGAATAAATCACTAAAAAATATGTCTGATTTTGGGCATTACGAAACGTTTTTGTACGAAAACTTTGGTGACCCAGCTGAAGTAGTAGCAACACGCGAAGGTTTTGAAGTAGAATTTTACGATCACGATTGATGGATATGTTAGTAACCGTAAATATTGTTAAACATAAAGCTGGTGCCGCTAAAGCTGGTATCAATGGGATAATGAGTAGAAAATTATCTCAAGCAAATGGGTGGAGATGGATAGTAAAACCTAAAATTATTCATTGTCAAGCATTGCCTTATGATCGAATTCAATTTGAGGCAAATAAGGATGAAGCAAAAGATTATATTATCAACTACCTAAGAGCTAGTCCTTATTATTATCATGGTGCTTTATGATTAATAAATACAAAGAATTCAAAAGAAATTATATTGCCACTATGGGAAGGAAATGTGGGTGCACTCCGGAGAAATTTTGTAAAGGGTGTGAGGAAGCATTATATATGAGAAATGTTAACGGACAGATACGATAATTCAATAAAAGAAGATTCTGTTATTGCTGTTGCTCAACTTATCGGAGGTTATGCAAAGTTAAATGTAGGAACAGTAATCAGAATCAATCAGACTGATAAGAATGTTCATATTAAAGTAAAATGGGATCATGCAGATAAACCAGCTTGGTGTTGGTTTGATAAAGATAGAGTAATTGTCTTAAATAATAGAGATAATTAGCTTCTATAAAAATATTCTTAATGGAGAGAGGGTTGACAAGCCCTCTCTCTTCTTCTATGCTGGATAGAACGAAAGGAAATCATGAAAACAGATACACACACTATTGAAGTTCAGGGTGACCTTGGCGGTGAAAAAATTGCCATGTCCTTTGATGCTAATAGCTTAGCTCACATTATGTCTGTTCTAACAGATTTGTATTCCGATCCTGAGATGGCAATTATTAGAGAATACAGTACAAATGCTAAAGATTCTCATGTTGCCGCTGGTATTAATAGACCAATTGAAATTACTCCACCGTCCGGGCTTAACCCTCAATTTAAAATTCAAGATTTTGGATTGGGTCTTAGCAAACAAGATATTGCTAATATTTATTCCAAATATGGTGCATCAACCAAGCGAAATACAAATGACCAAGTTGGTATGCTTGGTCTTGGTTGTAAATCTGCCTTGACTTACAGCAATCAATTTACACTTATTGGTATCAAAAATGGAATTGAAACCAGCGTAGTTATTTCTCGTACCTCGGACGGTTCAGGGACAATGGAGGTTGTTTCTGAAAAATTAACAAATGAGCATAATGGAGTAACTGTAATTATTCCTGCTCGCGGTACACCAAAGTTTCTTAACAAGATTGAAGATTTTTTCTCTTATTGGGATAAGAATGATGTGCTTATTTCGGGTAAGCCACCCAAAGAAATAAAAACAATTGAAATTACTAACAAATTATTTTTTGAATTAAATAATCAAAATTCTGATGTAATTGTCATGGGTGGTGTTGCTTATCCTATTGATGATGATATTGGCAAACAAGTTCATAAATGGTATAAACGGTCAAGATTTATTTATTATGCTGAAATTGGAGAAGTAAATTTTACTCCATCCCGGGAAAAATTGCATTATACGGCAAAAACTAAATCAACGATCGATAATATCGAATTCTTAATTAGAAGTAATTTTGATAAAGCTTTATCAAATTACTTAAATAATAGTAAAAATCATTTAGAGTTTGCTATCGAAGCACTAAGATTAAAAAATATTCTTCAAATATCATCTCTAACGTATAAAGGTGAATCTATTCCAGTTCTATTGGGTTCTGGTCAAATTTTTAATGTTTCTAGTTCTAAAAACAGATTTAGTAAATCAAGCGATATTTATGTAAACAACTATAGAATTTGGGATGAAGATCCGACTACATTGTTTGTTTTGGGCCTTGATTATAACCATGATCTTACTACAAATGAAAAGAGCAAAACTAGACGTTACATTGAAAAAGAACACAGTGGAATGCATTATGTTTTATTTTTAGAGAATAAACCTGCATCTGGTTGGTTTGATCATGTGAAAACCATTCAATGGGGGGATATAAAAGAAGCAAAATTCCCTAAAGAAAAACGGATAAAAGTTGATAGAAGATATCATGTTGTGGGACAATATGGCAGATTTAATCAATATAAGGAATTTGATTCTACAAAAAAGTTAGTTTACTACACTGGTTCTAGTTTTAATGAAGATGAACGTGGCCAACTTTGGAGATATTTTGTAGATTGTCAAATAGTATCAATTTCTTCCAATCAAGAAAATAATTTCAAAAAAGATTTTCCACATGCCAAAAGTATTCAACAATTTGTTAAAGATGAGATAGAAGAATATAAGAAAAATCTATCAGATGCTGACAAATTGATTTTGATGCTTTCCAATAAATCAAATGATTTAACCCTTTTAAAGCGATTTGATGCAAACAAGATTGATGATCCAAAAATCGTTGAAGTGGCAAAAGATAAAAATAAATTAAATGATCGCAATATAATTGATGCGAACAACACCTTTCTTCGACGTTGGCATTCTGCTAAAATATATGAAAATGAAAAAGTTCTATATGAAATAGAGAATCCACTTCAAAGATATCCATTAATTAATTCATATGATTTTCGTGGTAAGCTCGACCTTGAACATATTTATACTTACATAAACGCTATTTACAATAAATTTTACAAAGGAAACTAAAATATGTTATATACTATTTCACGCAGTGAAGATCACTCAAATATTACTGTTGTACACAATGGTCAGATGTATACAGCAAATGACCAACATCCAAAATTTAATGAAATTGTACAAAAAGTTATTCTTAAAGATGAATCAGCCCTTGATTTATTTAACCCGGAAAAATTCATTGCACAAGCATTTGAAAGAATTTCTGAGCGGGTAACTGTGGCAAATGGTGTTGTGTATTTTGATAGTGAACCTATTCACAACACACTTACTGATCAAATTGTACGATTTATGGAACAAGGACTAGATTTTACACCGCTGGTATTTTTCTTTGAAAAACTGGCAACTAATCCAAATCCAGAATCTGTTGAACATTTGTACCGTTGGCTTACACAACATAATTTTACTATTACAAGCAATGGTGATTTTGTTGGATATAAGGGAGTTCAAAAGAATGGTGACCAATACCTTTCAATTAACTCCGGTAAAGCCATTGTAAATGGTCAAACTCATCAAGGTTATATTCCAAACAATATTGGTGATATTGTTGAAATGCCTAGAAATCAAGTAGAATTTGATCCTGGTGTAGGTTGTTCAACAGGTCTACACGCGGGCTCTTGGAGTTATGCAAGCAGTTTTGCTAGAGGAGCAGTTTTAGAGGTTCATATTAACCCGCGAGATGTAGTAAGTGTTCCAACGGATTGTTCGGATCAAAAGCTTCGTACTTGCCGTTATGTTGTAGTCAATGTTATTGAACAAGAATATGATACAGCGCATGTTGATTCATATGAAGAAGATTATGATGGCAACAACGATTGCTATTTTGATGAAGATGAATATTACTGATAAATAATAGAAGGCCAGGCTTGACAGCCTGGCCCTCTTGTTGTACCGTGAGAACATGCATGTATGGGTTCTAAAACGAGAAAATACTCAGGATCTTCGTATATTTTCACAATTCAACAAAAATGAAGGAATTGATTACTTTTTCTCATATATTTATAATAGGGGTTATGAGAAAAATGAACCTGGTTGGAGCATCAAGAATTCAAATAACAAAATTGAATGTTTTTATGAAGATAATTTAGTGGCATCGTTTAACCGAGTTGAGACAGATCTATATGACTAAATATCTTATTGCCGGAGATTTTCACGGAAATCATATTTGGGCTAAAAAAGTAATTGATGAGGCTATAAAGCGTAATATCAATAAAATCATTCAAGTAGGCGATTTTGGCATTTGGCCCGGTAAAGAAGGTCAGGAATATTTGTATATTCTTAATCGCTATCTTGTTAAGCATGACGTTAAACTTTATTTTTTGCCGGGTAATCATGAAGATTGGAATCAGCTGGATCTATGGTCTCAAGAAGGACCAATAACAGATGAAGGGTTTATTCACATCCTAGATAATATTTATTATACCAATAAAATAAATATGTGGATTTGGGAGGGTAAAAAATTCGGAGTAATTGGTGGTGCAGTATCTATTGATAAAAATCTTCGTATTCCACAGATTTCCTGGTGGCCTCAAGAAAATCTTAGTGCTATGGAAATGTCCGGAATTGTTAATATGTCAAGAAAGATTGATTATCTTTTTACACACGATGCTCCATCAAACATCCCGTTTGATTGGCTGATACCACATAAAGAATCTGAACAACATCGAAAACTTTTTGATATTATAGGATATCTTTATCAGCCAAAAAAGTGGTTTCATGGTCACTATCATATGTATCAAGAGTATACTTTTAAACATTCAGGTGGCTATACAAACGTTTATAGCTTGGATGCGGATGATAGGGCATGTTCTCACTACAGTAAAGCTATGTTTAATCATGCAGTCATTTTAAACGCAGATACAGGAGAAGTAGCAAGAATTTAGGAGAAGCAATGAAAACAAAGATTTTAGTTGCTGTAATTCACGGAAGTCATCTTTATGGAATGGCAAATCTAGATTCAGATATTGACCACTATGTAGTTTATGACTTTACCAACAAAAACTGGCGACCAAAAAAACAAACTATTCATAAAATAACACAAGAAAAAGATTTCACTAGAATTAGCTTAGAAAACTTTACTGAGCAATGCTATAAAGGAGTTCCTCAAGCCTTAGAAGCTTTGTTTTCTCATCCTAATCAGTGGATTGAATATAGTTCAGAATGGCTAACTCTTTCTGAAGAATTACGTTCAAGAATCACCACGCAAAATAGCCTCAATTCAATTCTTGATGCCTACAAAAGAACAGCAACTAATTTTGCTAGAGAAGATAATTTTAAGAAGAATCGTCATGCTTTAAGACTTTGCATTAATGCCAAACAACTTAAAGATTATCGTTGGATGTCTCCTACGCTGGACGCTAAAGAAATTGAAAGAATAAATACATATGCGATGCTTCCTTATGAACATCGTATGTCTATTTTTAAAAGAGAATATTTTGGTATATTTGATGATGTTTAGGATATAAATGATCGACAAAAGTAAATGTCCGCAGTGTGGACAAATGGCTAGAAAATATAATGGTGATTGGGAAACACATAAAGTAAGAGATCCCAGAAGGAAAACTGTATTTTCTATCTGTAATGGTAAGCCGCCAATAAAAAAGGAAAAGTAATGCACATTTCTGATCTGCTTGATGAAAACAAATTAAAAGAAGAGGTAAAATTAGGATATATTTCAGAAAGAATTCATAACTCTCTTCCTCTTAAAATATACAATTACACTCCAGTAACACAATATAGCCAACATTGGAATGAAGTTACTCTTCAATGTCGTGGGCTTATTATCAATGATGCAGGAACAGTAATTGCTCGGCCATTTGAGAAGATTTTTAATTATGCGGAAGTAAAAGATAGTCTGGATACATCTGGACCAGTATCTGTAACAGACAAGCTGGATGGGTCTCTAGGAATTTGCTTCATCTACGGTGGTGAGTATCATGTAGCTACCCGGGGATCTTTTCACTCAGAGCAAGCAGAGTGGGCCACAGCATTCGTTAGAGCACGTTCAGAGTACCAGCAAGCCATATATAACATACAAGAGCAACAACAAACTCCCCTGGTAGAAATTATTTATCCAGAAAACAGAGTTGTTGTTGATTATGGTAAAAAAGAAGATTTAATTCTTTTGGGTGTACGCAACTATGGAAATGATAAAAGCGATGTTCCACCGGTCCCCGCCGGAGTTTTAGCAGGATGGCCAATTGGTAGTATTGCACTTCAATTTAGGTGTGACAATTTTAACGAAGCATTATCTTTACCACCGAGAAAAAATGCTGAGGGGGTTGTTGTGTATTTTGGCAATACTGGTATTAGAGTAAAAATTAAGCAAGAAGATTACGTTCGTTTGCACAAAACAATCTTTTCTTTTTCAAAGAAAGCAGTATGGGAAGATCTATCATCTGGTCTTTTTCTTATGGATATTTTAGAAAAGCTCCCAGACGAAACACATGATTTATTGCAACAGTATACTGATGAGCTTTCATCGGAATATAATTTACTGCTTGACGATATTATGTCTGAGTATGAGCGTTTATATCTTGAAACAACTGGTGGAACAAGAAAAGAATGGGCTTATGCTATTAAAGACCATAAGTATAAAAATTACTTTTGGTCAATTTTAGATAGAAACTTTCACAATTTAGAAAAAGCTATTTGGAAAGCCATTAAACCTAGAGGTTAAAATGTCAGAATTTATTAATCCCAAAGATAGAAATTGGCAGGGTAAGGATAAAATTACGGGGTCAGCTAATGCTGATGCTTTATGTACTGAATGTCGTACCTGGTATAATTCAAGTGAGCGTGTTCAAGTAAGCATTCATAAACATCGTAAATAAGTTGGGGGAGCTTTGCTCCCTTGACTTATATTTAGGCTCATGCTAGTCTCGTAATATGCGATTACTACGAGTATTAATTCTTAGTTTAATTTTATTTGTTACAGCCTGTAAAGATGAAAAACTACCAGAAATAAAAGTAACCAAAGAACAAACACAGCAATTTGCCTTTGGCTTATCTCTAGCAGGAATAGATGCAACAGATAAAAAAGATGCTGCCAGATATTTAGATTCTGCTTTAGGAATTTGTAAAAAGATCCGGGCAGATTATGATGTTTATGATGTTCTCAATGAATATGTTGCCAAAAACAACTGGAAGAATGATGAGGCTAAAGCAAAGCAGTTTTTAACTGTCTCAACAGAAACATTTTGTAAGGATGTACAAGCTACAATAATTAAAAAGCTACGAGAAGGTAAATAAAAATACAAAATGAGCAAATTAGTAATTTGTAGGGGTTTGCCAGGATCGGGAAAAAGTCACTGGGCAAAAGAACAGGTTAAAAAAGACTATGAAAATGTAATCCGGTGCAACAGAGATGACATTAGAACAATGCTGCATGAGGGATATTTTGAAGGCCCCATTACTGAATCTAATGTAGTAATGATTCGCGATTCTATTATTCGAACCGGGCTTAAAAATGGTAAGATAGTTATCTCTGATGATACTAATCTTAAGGCCAGTGTTGTTAAAGAGTTGGCTAAAATTGCTAGATTCTTCGAATCTGATATTGAAATTGTAGATTTTGATATTGATAAAGAAGAATGTATTCGCAGAGATTCTTTACGTCAAGGGCGAGCTAATGTTGGTGAAAAAGTTATTAATGATATGTTTAACAGATATTTTGTTAATGGAAAATTTCCTGCTAGGCCTGATGTAAATATAAATGCTTTTAAACATACACTGTATGTGGCAGATACATCTAAACCAAAAGCATTTATATTTGATATTGATGGAACCTGTTCTTACAGCACCGGGCGAAATATGTATGATTATACTCAAGTACATACAGATGCTCCGCACAAAGATGTTATTGCTTTAGCGGAACACTTACTCTTGACTGGATTTGAGATTATATTTTTATCTGGTCGAGAAGATAACTGTTTTGAAGCAACATCTGAGTGGTTAAATAAACACTTAAACCTTTTTTCTCAATCCAATACCACAATAGTTGGACATCCACAAGGTATTCCTCTGTTTATGAGAAAATCCGGTGATTTTAGACAAGATGCTATTATCAAACATGAAATCTTTCATCGTGATATTGCACCAAATTATAATGTTTTAGGTGTATTTGATGACAGACAGCAAGTTGTTGATATGTATCGCACAATTGGAGTTCGTTGTTATCAGGTCAATTATGGCAACTTTTAATCAGATAGGTAAAATTTATGCAGGTAGATAAAGCACTTGAATCACAATCAAAATGCTATTATTATGATCAACAAATTGCTTATACAATTCTTCAAAGGCAGTATTTATGGATAGAACAAGATGAAGCTATTTTATTTTTTAAATGGTTAAGATATTGTGAATTAAAGAAAAAAGAAAAGCGTTTAGATAAGCGAATAGATCTTTATTATAACTTATCTGATAAATATCATAAACAATATTTTGATATTATGTGGAATTATTTAGGAGAATCAAATGGGTGATAGAATTAATTTTTATTTTAAACAGGATGATATTAGTCCCACAGTAAAACTATATTCTCATTCTGGTGGATTTTATGCAAAAGAAAAACTTAGTGCAGCTCTTTTGCACGCTAAACCGAGATGGAATGATCCAGAATATGGTACAAGAATGATTATTAATCATATCATTGGTGATTATACAATGGGTGAATTAGGATATGGAATTTCTGCTGAAAAACCCGGCTATTTTCGAGCTGAAGAAAATGGTTATTATATTATTGATTTTCAAAATAAAGCTGTGCAATTTGTTGGACCTTATGGTGATTATAGTGAGTCCACTTTTGAATATTTCACAAACAGCTTCTGAAATTAATATCATTCATGCTATAATCAACCTATGAAAACATATGCAGTCGTCATAGCAGTTAAACTACAATTACACGCATATACAGAAAGCGATGCTATTGATGCTGTTAAAGATGCAATAGGAGAGGTTGAGTCACTTGGAATAAATCCAGGTGAGTTATTTATTGTAGATGCTAAAGAAATTTCTTAAAACATTATATGTAGATCCAGTGAGAGTTATTTGTATTTCATTGGTTTTATATGCTTATTTAGTGGCTGGACAAATAGCATATATATTTCTTTATCCAGATTCAGCCGTTAATCCCTGGATAACTAGGGCAACTAATAATCTAATTGTGATTTTTGCTATATTTGTAGGAATACCGCTATTATATGGAACATTTTTAATAGTTGGAATTATAAAAAATAAAATATCAGTTTTAAAGACTGGCCTAATGATATCTTGGATATACCATTTAGGTTTTTCAGCCTTAAATATTTTATTTTTTAGTGGTAGAACATCAGTATGGATATTTGCTTTATTTGTTGGAACTATGTCGTTGATATCATATATCCATTATGTGCTTGTTGACTGAGCCTAGCCAGTGTGCTAGGCTCTTCTCATGAGTGAACAAGACAAGCATCTTCGAGAACACTACGAAAAAGTACTCATTTCAACCGGTGCTCTATTTGGGCAAGAAATTACCCAAGAGCATAAAGATGAACTATATAATGCAGCAGTTTTTCAATCAATCCGGGAGCTAGATGTAGCTTTGGCAAAACTTAAAGCATTTTCACCTCTAGCCACTAAACTTCCGGTGGATGTTCGCATTAGTCTTTCAAAAATTTCAGAGAGCACTTATGATGAAATTGGATCTGTTATTGAAGAAATTAATCGATTGTTTCCAATTCAATAATTTTTTTTAATTGAATCTATGGTTCTACTCAACCCATATCGAGTGGAGTAATAATGTTTACTGTTGAAGAACGAAAAGTTCTTCGTGAATCACCCCCCTTTGATAATCGAAATGTCGCTGACGAGTTTAAACACTTGACAACTGAAGAGATTAGACAAGAGATGATTAAAAGATCTCTTCCTTTTGTTGCCATTTGTCAAAATCTTGTTAGCGACTTTAATATTTCTCAAATTGTCCGCTCAATGAATGCTTTTGCTCTCGGAACAGTCAATATTTGTGGCAGGCGTCAGTGGGATAAACGAGGTGCTGTAGGAACATATCATTACATTGATGTTCAGCAGCATTCGGATATTAATGAGGTTATTGAATATTATCGTTCATTAGATTATCGAATTGTAGCCGCCGAAACAGGAGAAAGCGCACATAGCCTTCCATTCTACCAGTGGAATTATAAAACCGCTGTTGTTTTTGGTGAAGAGGGATTAGGCATTATTCCTGAAACATTAAATTTGGTTGATGATATTGTAGAAATTCCACAATATGGTACCGTACGAAGCTTTAATGTAGCCGGGGCGGCTCAAATGATGATGTATGATTATACAATTAAGGTGAGAAAGTGTTAACTATTGCATTGGTTCTTTTAGGGTTAGCCATAGTAGGAGTTATTTATAGCTTTGCTTATAGTTATAAACAAAAACTTCTTGCCGAAGCCAGGAAAAATGAGAAGAGGATTCTAATAGAGAATCCAAAATCTTTTATTGATAAGCATCTAAAGCCTGCACCCAAATTATGTAATTGGGTTATACATGAATTAGATAATGGAAAAGTAAAATTTTCCTTTCATAGCTACAATCTTTTGGAGGGAAATGGTTATACTGGTTCATTTACTATCAACAAAAATTCATCAATTGATAAATTAAAACATGATTTACGATATAAATCCCAAAAAATCATTGATGATTACGAACAACACTTAATTTCAACAAATACTAGTTGGACTGGACCAGTAGGCCGTTGACTGAACAAACTTCTAATGCTACTCTGAAGGGGAGGAGTCATAATGAATAATTTAGAATCACCGCGATCGATGCTAGAATTCTATCTAGGCTGGTATTTAGGTCTTTATCAAGAAATGATTATGGAACCAGCATCAGATGATGATATAATTTTTGATGCTCATTTCCCTGAAGTATGTGAAATGCAACAATTATGGCGAGAAAAATACAAAGATGAAATTGTTGCATTAATGGATAATCCGGCTGGTGGTGATAGCTTTGAGAATTTTAGTAACAGCTAGTAGAGATTGGAATGATTATCACACATTATCAAAAGCTATAGCTGTAGCTATCTCTGATTTAACAGAAAAATTTGGTAAAGGATTAAAGACAACCACAATCAATATTATTCATGGAGCTTGTTCAACTGGTGGAGATCCTATGGTTGAAGAATTTG
>Ga0268254_10000901_pt1 | contig 13041 bp, 9 predicted proteins | sample AgamicOrSfrz_FD_200251 | JGI IMG/M metagenome (GOLD analysis project Ga0268254, IMG submission 200251) | Agave microbial communities from Guanajuato, Mexico - Or.Sf.rz (v2) (version 3) | ecosystem: Host-associated > Plants > Phyllosphere > Phylloplane/Leaf | place: Guanajuato, Mexico | collected...
GACGCGACAGCGGCGGTCGACGCGGCGGCGGCGGCCCTGCCGGCCTGGTCGGCCATGCCCGCCCGGACCCGCAGCGAGCTTCTCACCCGCGTCCGCGAGCTGATGCTCCGCGATGCCGAGGCGCTCGCCGCGCTGATCGCCCTGGAGAACGGCAAGTCCCTCGCCGACGCGCGCGGCGAGGTCACCTACGCCGCCGAGTTCTTCCGGTGGTACGCCGAGGAGGCCGTTCGCCCACACGGCGACTTCGGTGCCTCGCCGGCCGGCGGGACCCGCACGATCGTCACCCACCGACCCGTCGGGGTCGCCGCCCTGGTCACGCCGTGGAACTTCCCGGCCGCGATGGCGACCCGCAAGATCGCCCCAGCCCTGGCCGCCGGGTGCACGGTCGTGCTGAAGCCGGCCGCGGAGACCCCCCTCACCGCACTGGCCGTGGCCCGGATCATCGCCGAGGCCGGCGTACCGGACGGGGTGGTCAACGTCGTGCCAAGCGCGGACGCTCCGAGCATCGTCAGCGCCTGGCTGGCCGACCCCCGCGTCCGCAAGATCTCCTTCACCGGCTCCACCGGCGTGGGACGCGTGCTGCTGCGGCAGGCGGCCGACCGGGTCGTCAACACCTCCATGGAGCTGGGTGGCAACGCCCCCTTCGTGGTGGCGGCCTCGGCCGACATCGCCGCCGCCGTCGAGGGCGCGATGATCGCGAAGTTCCGCAACGGTGGCCAGGCGTGCACCGCGGCGAACCGCTTCTACGTCCACGCCGACGTCGCCGAGGAGTTCACCGCACGCCTCGGCGCCCGGGTCGAGGCCCTGCGCGTGGGCCCGTCCGAGAGCGGCGCCGACGTCGGCCCGCTCATCTCGGCCAAGGCGCTGGCGGGCGTCACCCGGCTCGTCGACGAGGCGGTCGCCGCCGGTGCGGTGCCGGCGTACCGGGCCGCCCTCACCTTCGAGGACGGGTACTTCTACCCGCCGACGGTGCTCACCGGCGTCCCGGCGGACGCCGCGGTGGTGCGTGAGGAGATCTTCGGGCCGGTCGCACCGATCGTGACGTGGCGGGAGCCGCAGGAGCTGCTGCGGATGGTCAACGACACCGAGTTCGGCCTGGCGGCCTACGTCTACGCCGAGCTCGGCGAGGCGCTGCGGCTGGCCGAGCGGATCGAGGCCGGCATGGTCGGCGTCAACCGGGGCCTGGTCTCCGACCCGTCGGCTCCCTTCGGCGGCGTCAAGCAGAGCGGCATCGGGCGCGAGGGCGCGCGGGTGGGTCTGGAGGACTACCTGGAGACGCAGTACCTGAGCGTCGACTGGGCCTGAGCCGCATCCCAGCCGCGCCCTCAGCCGCGCCCCCAGCTGCGTCCTCAGCCGGGCAGCAGCGCGCGGGTGTGCTCGAGCGCGGCCGTGCGCAGCGCACGACCGCCGCCGGTGACGATGCCGACGCTGAGGCCATCCCACATCGCCCGGAGACGCTCCGAGATGCCCTCGTGATCGGCATCGGGGGTGAGCACGGCGCCGAGCAGGCGGACCAGGTCGGCGTGCCAGCCGGCGTCGATCTCACGCTGTGCCCGGGCCAGCTCGGGCTGGTAGGGCGCGCGCGCCCACAGCTCGAGCCACAGCTGCCAGCGCGGGTCCAACTCGTCGGTCGCGAGATACACATCGGCGAAGGCCACCACCGCCTCGACCGCCTCGGCCGCCTCGGCTGGGTCGCCAGGGGCGCCGGGGCCGCGGTCCCGCTCCAGCAGCGGCGCTCGCTGCGCGGCGTAGGCGGCCTCGCTCCAGCGCAGCGTCTCCAGCAGGAGGCCGTCGCGGGTCTTGAAGTAGTAGAGCAGGTGGCCGCCGCTGGTCCCCAGGCGTGCCGCGAGCGCGGCCATCGTCATCTTGCTCAATCCCTGCTGGGCGATCATCTCGAGCGCGGCGGTGAGCACCTGCTCGCGCGGCCGCTCGAGTCGCCGGTGCGGGCGGGTGGTCGTCATGCGGTTCACCTCTCGATCACCTCGTTGCCTCGCCGTCCATCCCCGGAGCCGTGGAGCCCTGAGCCGTCGCGTCGTGCTCGTGCACACCCTACGGACAGGGGTTGACAGGGGCGTCCGACCTCCGGCACCTTGAATACCGTTCAAACATTTGAACTCGATTCAAACATGACGCTGGTGACGCGCCTACGCTGGGCCTTGAGTCAGCTCGTGGTCGTCGCTTGGAGGAGCCCGCATGACCCGCTACGGCACCCAGTTCGGCCCCGACATCACGTTCCTCGGCGTCGAGCGCTGCGACTGGTCCGACCCGTCGACGTACGTCGGCGCGGACGTCGTCATCCTGGGCGCCCCGTTCGACGGCGGCACCTCGCACCGGTCCGGAACCCGCTTCGGCCCGCAGTTCATCCGCCAGACCTGCTACCTCGCCCACGACGGCTCGAGGCCCTCGCTGGCCATGCGCGTGGACGCGCTGCAGGACCTCCGGGTGCTGGACGCCGGTGACGTCGAGATGTTCTCCGGTGACGCCGAGCGCTCGGTCCGCGACCTGCAGGAGGCGGTGCACACGGTCGCCAGCAACGGCGCGATCCCGCTGATCCTCGGCGGCGATCACACCATCGCCTGGCCCGACGCCGCCGGCGTCGCGCAGCACCACGGCCAGGGCCGGGTCTCGATGATCCACTTCGACGCGCACGCCGACACCGGCGACATCGAGTTCGGCTCGCTGATCGGGCACGGCCAGCCGATGCGCCGGCTCATCGAGTCCGGTGCCCTCCGCGGCGACCGGTTCCTCCAGCTCGGCCTGCGCGGCTACTGGCCCGGCCCGGAGACGCTGGACTGGATGGCCGAGCAGGGCATGCGGTCCTATGAGATGACCGAGATCGTCCACCGCGGCCTCGAGACCTGCCTCACCGAGGCGTTCGCGATCGCCACCGACGAGTGCGAAGGGGTCTTCCTGTCCGTCGACATCGACGTCTGCGACCCCGGCCACGCCCCCGGCACGGGTACGCCGGAGCCCGGCGGCCTGACCGCGCGTCAGCTGCTCGACTCGGTCCGGCGGATCGCCTACGAGCTGCCGGTGGTCGGCATCGACGTGGTGGAGGTGTCGCCGCCGTACGACCACGCCGACATCACCTCCTTCCTGGCCAACCGTGTCGTCCTCGAGGCGCTGTCCGGCATCGCGCGGCGCCGGCGCGACCAGCGCGACGGCACCACCTGGGACCCCTCGCTGCCGCTCCTGGCCGACCGCCGCAGCCCCGCCACCAGCAAGGCCACCAGCCCCGCCACCAGCCCCGCCAACCGAACGGAGAACCCCGATGACCGCGCCTGACGTGCACCCCAGCCAGCGCCACGACGTGCACGACGTGATCGTGGTCGGTGCCGGCGTCACGGGCCTGACCGCCGCCCACCGCCTGGTGGAGGCCGGCCAGGACGTGATCGTGCTCGAGGCTCGCGAGCGCGTGGGCGGTCGCCTGCTCACCGAGCAGCACCCGCACGCCGACGGCTCCGGCGTGGCGGACCTCGAGGTCGGTGGTCAGTGGGTCTCGCCTGACCAGACGGCCCTGCTGGGGCTCATCGGCGAGCTCGGGCTGGAGACGTTCCCGCGCTACCGCACCGGCGACTCCCTCTATGTCGACAGGACCGGCGCCGCGCGCCGCTTCAGCGACGAGCTGCCCGTCTCGGCGACCACCGCCGCCGCGATCGAGCAGCTCACCAAGACGCTGGACGCCCTCGCCGCCGAGATGGACCCGGCGCGCCCGTGGGAGCATCCCGACGCGGTCCGGCTCGACAGCGTCTCGTTCAGCGCGTGGCTCGAGGAGCAGTGCGACGACGTCGAGGCGCGCGACAACGTCGCCCTCTACGTCGGCCCGGCCATGCTGACGAAGCCGGCCCACTCCTTCTCGGCGCTGCAGGCAGTCCTCATGGCGGCCAGCGCCGGCTCGTTCAGCAACCTGGTCGATGCCGACTTCATCCTCGACCGCCGCGTCGTCGGCGGGCTGGCGTCCGTGCCGCGCACGCTCGCCCAGCGGCTGGGGGAGCGGGTCCGGCTGAACGCCGACGTCACCATGGTCGAGTGGGACGACGAGGGCGCCACCGTGCATGTCGGCACCGAGACCTACCGCGCCCGCCGCGTCGTGCTCGCCGTACCGCCCACCGTCGTACGCCGGATCCGGTTCCGGCCCGAGCTGCCGGCCGAGCACCGGATGGCACGCGAGCACCAGTCCTTCGGCCTGGTCCTGAAGGTGCAGGTGGTCTATGCGACGCCGTTCTGGCGTGAGCAGGGACTCAGCGGCACCGGCTTCGCGCCGTACCAGCCCGTCCACGAGGTCTACGACAACACGCCCGAGGGCGATCCGCGGGGGTTCCTCGTCGGGTTCGTCTCCGACCTGAACGCCGACGCCGCCGGCCAGCTGTCGCAGGAGGAGCGCCGGGAGCGGATCCTCGACTCGCTCGCGGCCTACTTCGGTGACCAGGCCCTCCAGCCGGTCCTCTTCCACCTCAGCGACTGGCAGCACCAGGAGCTCACCGGCGGAGCCTACGGCACCAGCTTCGATCTGGGCGGACTCAGCCGCTACGGCTCGGTGCTGCGCGAGCCGGTCGGCCCGATCGAGTTCGGCAGCAGCGACGTGGCCGGGCTCGGCTTCCAGCACGTCGACGGCGCGATCCGGGTCGGCAGCGAGCTGGCTGCGCGGCTGTTGCAGGACGCCTGACCAGCCGGCCGCGTCGCCCCCTCAGAGGTAGCTGCCCTTGATGACGAAGAACGACCCCCGGATCGTGCCGGCCAGCTTCGACCTCTGCCGGGCGAACTTGAAGCCCGCCGCCTCGAGCTCGGCCGGCACCTCCATGCCGTCGCAGAGCTTGAACCCGACAGCACGCTTCCCACCGTCCTCGAGGCTGTAGAGGACGTTGATCGCCAGGCCCGACTCGTAGAACACCTCTGGCCACTTGATGCCGTCGACGACGACGTCGGCGACCTCGAGCGGGCGGGAGGCGATCTGCAGGCCGCGCTCCTCCTTCAGGATCCGCTCCACCCAGGCCAACAGCTCGGGCGCCTCCTCGGCGGGCATGGTGGTGTAGGTGTGGTCGTACTTGTTCTTGAAGTACCGCGCCTCGTTGGCGCGCAGCCCGGCGAGCGCCTCGGCCACCGGTGACGACTCGAGGCCGGTCGTCGAGACGTTCACGAAGTCGACTTCATAGGACATGGCTTGCTCCTCGTTGGATCGCTGGGCTCAACGTAGTGTCGACGGACCAGGGATCACGAATGTGACATCACCGCGACTAGGGTCTCGTCCGTGGGTCGGGTGAGTGGTCGAGAGCGCGCCGGGGCGGCGCCGGCGGGCGACGGCCGCGACCGTCGCTGGGAGGACCACCGCCACGAGCGCCGCGAGCTGCTGTTGGCCAGCGCCGTCGCACTGATCGACCGCGACGGCACCGACGTCGGAGTGGCGACGATCGCGGCCGGGGCCGACATCCCGCGTTCGGTGGTCTACAAGCTGTTCCGCGATCGCGAGGACCTCGACGACCAGATCCGGGCCCGCATCATCGAGCAGATCTCCGCCGTGCTCACCCCGTCGCTGCGGCCCCAGGGCACGGTCCGGGAGAGCGTGCGCCGCGGCGTCGACTCCTATGTCCGGTGGGTCGGCAGGCACGCCAACCTGCACCGCTTCCTGGGCTCCGGCTCGGCCTCACGGCCCTCGCACGGGTCGCAGGTGGCGACCGGCGGCAAGCTCGCGTTCGCCCAGAGCATCCAGCAGGTGCTGGAGACCCAGCTGCCACTGACGCTCGGCGGTCGTCCCGGTCCGCCGGGCGCTGCGGACAACCTCGCCTACGGCATCGTCGGGCTCACCGACGGCGTGGTGAACAGGTGGCTCGTCGCGGCTCCGTCCGCGCGCAGCTCGGCCCGCGACCTGAGCGCGTTCCTCTGCGATGCCATCTGCAGCCTCATCCAGACCACCGTCGCGATGGCGGGCGGCGAGATCGACCTCGATGCGCCGCTCAGCCCGCCGACAGGCTCCGGGCGCTGACACCGCCGCTGCGGACGCCGCCGATCCACACCTCGCGCACCAGCGGGACGCCCGGGCGGTAGGCCAGGTGGACGTGGCTCGGCGCGTTGAGCATCACCAGGTCGGCGCGCGCGCCCGGCACCAGCCGCCCGACGTCGACGCGGTCCAGTGCCGCGGCGCCGCCCGCGGTGGCGGCGTACAGCGCCTCGGCGGGGGTGAGGCCCATCTCGCGGACCGCGAGCGCGATGCACAGCGGCATCGAGCTGGTGAAGCACGATCCGGGGTTGCAGTCCGACGCCAGGGCGATCCGCACACCGGCATCGAGCAGCCGCCGAGCGTCCGGGTAGGGCTGGCGGGTGGAGAACTCGACCCCCGGGAGAAGCGTCGCGATCGTGCCCGCCTCGCGCAGCGCGTGTACGTCGGCATCGCTCAGGTAGGTGCAGTGGTCCACGGCGACCAGGCCCAGCTCCGCGGCCAGCTGCGCTCCGGGTCCCGGACCGAGCTGGTTGCCGTGCAGTCTGCCGCGCAGCCCTGCGGCGTGTCCGGCGAGCAGCACGCTGCGTGCCTGGTCGGCGTCGAAGGCGCCGCGCTCGCAGAACGCGTCGATCCACCGCGCGTGCGGTGCCGCGGCGGCCAGCATGGGCCCGGTGACGAGGTCGACGTATCCGGCCGGATCCTCGGCGTACTCCGGCGGCACCACGTGGGCGCCGAGGAACGTCGTCTCCTCGGTGAACCGGCGCGCCACCTCCAGCGAGCGCGCCTCGTCCTCCACGGTGAGGCCGTAACCGGACTTGATCTCGAGGGTGGTGGTGCCCTGGGCGTGCATCTCCTCGACCAGGCACCGCACGTGCTCGGTCAGCGCGTCGGAGGTCGCCGCGCGGGTGGCGGCGACCGTGGAGCGGATGCCGCCGGCGGAGTAGGACTCGCCGGCCATCCGCGCCGCGAACTCCGCGGCCCGGTCACCGGCGAAGACCAGGTGGCTGTGGCTGTCGACGAACCCGGGGATCACCGCCCGGCCGCCCACATCCACGGAGGTGTCGGCGCTCGGGGCCTGCGCCGCGGCGCCCACCCAGGCGACCCGGTCGCCGTCGAGGACGATCGCGGCGTCGTGACGCAGGCCGAGCAGGTCGCGGGCGGCGGCGTCGACCGGGGGAGCGTTGGTCACCAGCTCGCCGATGCCGGTGATGAGCGTGCTGCCTGCCGCCGGCGCCTCGGTCATCGCCCCGGTCATCGCCACAGGGCTTCCACGGCGTGCGCGAGCCGAGCCCCGACGGCGCCGCTGTCGCCGTCGAAGCGGATCACGCCGTCCACCATGACGCGGCGCACGTCGGCCGCCGCAGCGGCGAAGACGGCGGTGTGCTCGTCGCGACCGGCACCGGCGGTGCGGGGCGTCTCGAGGTCGAGGGTCACGAGGTCGGCTCGGTGCCCGACGGCGATCTCGCCCGCGTCGGCCCAGCCGAGACTGGCGTGACCCATACTGGTCGCGGCCGCCAGCAGCTCGTCGGCCGACCAGCGCCCGCGCTGCTGGCTGGCCAGCCGCTCGTCGAGCTCCAGGGCGCGCATCTCCTCGAACGGGTCGATCACGGCCTGGCTGTCGGAGCCGAGCGTGATCGCCGCCCCGGCGGCGCGCAGCCGGCGGCTCGGGCCGATCCCGTCGCCGAGATCGCGCTCGGTGGTGGGGCAGAACGACGCGTACGACCCGGCACCGCCCAGCAGGGCGATGTCCTCATCGGTCAGGTGGGTGGCGTGGACCGCGGTGGTCATGGGTCCCAGGATGCCGTGGTCGGCGAGCAGGCGGGTGGGTGTCACGCCGTGGCTGGCGAGGCAGTCCTGGTTCTCCTGGACCTGCTCGGAGAGATGGACGTGCACCGGCGCGCCCTGGTCCACGTACGGCGCCAGCACCTTGAGCGACTCCGCGGGCACGGCCCGCACCGAGTGCGCGGCGACGCCGACGCGGGCGTGGTCGCCGCCCGTGAGCGCATCGACCCGTTCGCGCCACGCCTCGGCCGAGCGGTCGGCGTACCGGCGCTGGACGCCCTCGGGCGCAGCACCGAAGCCGCTGGAGAGGTAGAGCGTGTCGAGCAGCGTGATCCGGATGCCCGCGTCGGCGGCGGCGGCGATCAGCGCCTGACCGAACGCGTTGGGGTCGGCGTACGGCGTGCCGTCGGGGGCGTGATGGAGGTAGTGGAACTCGCCCACCGCGGTGAACCCGGCCGCCACCATCTCGCTGTACGTCGCGCGCGCCAGCTCGTGGTAGCTGTCCGGGGTGAGGCGTGCGGCGACGGCGTACATCTGCTCGCGCCACGTCCAGAACGTGCCGCGGTCGGTCTGCGTCCGCCCGCGCAGCGCCCGGTGGAACGCGTGGCTGTGGGTGTTGGCGAACCCCGGCAGCGTCAGGCCGCGCAGGGTCTCGACAGGCTCGACCACCGGCGACGGGGGCTCGACGACCGGCGACGGGGGCTTAACCATCGGCGACGGGGGCTTAACCATCGGCGACACCGGCTCGACCGGCGAGAAGTCCGGCGTGACCCGGGTGAAGCGGCCGCCCTCGATCTCGACCAGCACGCGGTCGCGGACCCGGCCGTCGACCCACGCGCGTTCGAGCAGATAGGCGCTCATGCCAGCAGCCCGGTGAGGGCGTCGGCGAGCGCCTCGACGCCCGCCAGGCAGTCCTCGGTGCGTGCCGACTCCGCCGGGGAGTGCGACACGCCGGTGGGGTTGCGGACGAACAGCATCGCGGTCGCGATGCCTGCCCCCTGGAGGATGCCGGCGTCATGGCCCGCCTGCGTCGGCAGCACCGGTACGTCGCCCAGGCGGGCGGCGAGCGCATCGCGAAGCGGTACGTCGAACTCGACCGCGCCGCTGACCGACTCGGGAGTCACGGTGAGGCTGGTGCCGTCACGCCCGGCCCGCTCGGTGGCCTGATGCTCGATCGCCGCCACCAGGGCGGTGAGCGCCTCGGCCGAGTCGGCGCGGGCATCGAGCCACGCCGTCACCCCCGACGGTACGGCGTTGGTGCTGTTGGGGGAGACCTCGACGCGGCCGAACGTCGCCCGCTGGCCGGCGAGGCGGGCCTGCTTGTTGGCGGCGAGCGCTGTCATCGCGAACGTGAGCATCGGGTCGGCGCGGTCCTCCATCCGGGTGCTGCCGGCGTGATCGGCTCGCCCCGCGATGTCGAACCGGAAGCGTCCGTGCGGCCAGATCGCGCTGCCGACGCCGACCGCCGCGTCGCGGTCGATCAGGGCGCGGCCCTGCTCGACGTGGAGTTCGACGTAGGTGGCCACGCCGTCCAGCATGCCGCTGCGTACGCCGTCCCCCGATCCGGCGACAAGGCTCTCGACCGGTCCTTCGATGACGTCACCGAGGCGGACACCCTCGCGGTCGACGAGCTCGCGGGCATCGGCCCAGCTGGTGGCCCCGGTGGCCAGCCGCGAGCCGAGGCAGGCCCGGCCGAAGCGCGAGCCCTCCTCCTCCACGAAGGCCGCGATGCCGAGCCGCCGACGTGGGGCGACGCCGCGCTCGCGCATCAGGTCGAGCGAGGCGAAGGAGGAGACGACGCCGAGCGGCCCGTCGTACGCACCGCCCTCGAGGACGGAGTCCAGGTGGGAGCCGGTCAGGATCGTGCCGCGCTCGCTCCCGGGCCCCTGACCCCGTGGCCCGTCGCCCTCGGGCTCCCACCAGGCGACGAGGTTCCCGAACGGGTCCTCCTCGACCTCGAGGCCACGGGCACCGGCCGCCTCGCGGAACCATGCCCGCAGCTCGAGCTCGGCCGCATGCCACGGCAGCCGGTTGTAGCCGCCGGTGGTCGCCGAGCGGCCGATCGGCGCGAGATCGCGCCACATCTGCTCGAAGTCGGGGAGCTGGGACACGCGGATCAGGCCTCCGGGCTCGAGGCGGCCTCGGTCATCGGGATGCGGACGCCACGCTCGGCGGCCACCTCGGCGGCACGGTCGTAGCCGGCGTCGACGTGGCGGATGACGCCCATGCCCGGGTCGTTGGTGAGCACGCGCTCGATCTTCTGCGCGGCCAGGTCGGTGCCGTCGGCGACGCAGACCTGGCCGGCGTGGATGGAGCGGCCCATGCCGACCCCGCCGCCGTGGTGGATCGAGACCCAGGTGGCGCCGGAGGCGGTGTTGACCAGCGCGTTGAGCAGGGCCCAGTCGGCGATCGCGTCGGACCCGTCGAGCATCGCCTCGGTCTCGCGGTACGGCGAGGCCACCGAGCCGCAGTCGAGGTGGTCGCGGCCGATGACGACGGGCGCCTTGAGCTCACCGCTCCTGACCATCTCGTTGAACTTCAGGCCGGCGAGGTGGCGCTCGCCGTACCCCAGCCAGCAGATCCGTGCCGGAAGGCCCTGGTAGTGGACGCGCTCCTGCGCCATCCGGATCCACTTGTGCAGCCGCTCGTTGTCCGGGAACAGCTCGAGGATCGCCTCGTCGGTCCTGCGGATGTCCTCCGGGTCGCCGGACAGCGCCGCCCAACGGAAGGGGCCCTTGCCCTCGCAGAACAGCGGGCGGATGTACGCCGGCACGAACCCGGGGAACTCGAAGGCGCGGTCGTAGCCGCCCTTGCGGGCCTCGTCGCGGATCGAGTTGCCGTAATCGAACACCTCGGCACCGGCGTCCTGGAACTCCACCATCGCCCGGACGTGGGCGGCCATCGAGGCCTGCGCCTCCTTCGTGAAGCCGGTCGGGTCGGCCTCGGCGCGCTGGTGCCACTCCTCGACCGGCACGCCGAGCGGCAGGTAGGACAGCGGGTCGTGGGCCGAGGTCTGGTCGGTGACGATGTCGATCGGCGCCTTCATCTCCAGCAGCTGTGGGAACACCTCGGCGGCGTTGCCCAGCAGGCCGATCGACAGGGGGCGACGCTCGTCGCGGGCCTGCACGGCCAGCTCGAGGGCGTGGTCGAGGTCGTCGGCCTGGACGTCGAGGTAGCGGTGCTCGATGCGGCGGGTGATGCGGCTCTGGTCGACGTCCACGCAGATCGCCACGCCGTCGTTCATGGTGACCGCCAACGGCTGGGCGCCGCCCATGCCGCCGAGGCCGGCGGTCAGCGTGATGGTGCCCGCGAGCGTCCCACCGAACCGCTTGTCCGCCACGGCGGCGAACGTCTCGAAGGTGCCCTGCAGGATCCCCTGCGTGCCGATGTAGATCCAGGAGCCGGCGGTCATCTGGCCGTACATCGTCAGGCCCAGCTCCTCCAGCCGGCGGAACTCCTCCCAGTTGGCCCAGTCGCCGACCAGGTTCGAGTTGGCGATCAGGACCCGCGGCGCCCACTCGTGCGTGCGCATGACTCCGACCGGCTTGCCGCTCTGGACCAGCATGGTCTCGTCGGGCTCGAGGTCGCGCAGCGTGCGGACGAGGGCGTCGTACGCCTCCCAGTTCCGGGCGGCCTTGCCGGTGCCGCCGTACACGACGAGCTCGGCGGGGTTCTCCGCGTTCTCCGGGTCCAGGTTGTTCATCAGCATCCGCAGCGGCGCCTCGGTCTGCCACGACTTGGCGCTCAGCTCGGTGCCGGTGGCGGCGTGGATGGGCAGCCGGGGGTTGGTGGCGTCGTTCACTGGAGTTCTCCGATCACGGGGGCGACGGCCGCGGTGACGGCACGGGCGGCCACGAGCTGGTAGGCGGTCTGGATCTCAGGGGCGAGGAAGCGGTCGGTGCCAGGGCCGCCGACGCCTGCGCCACGAAGCAGCGCGACGACCGCTGCGGTGGCGGGGCTCGTCGTCGTCCCGGTGGTCGAGCCCGTCGAGACCCGCAGGTCGAGCGCGCGGGCGGCGGTCAGCAGCTCGACCGCCAACACGCGGGTGAGGCCGTCGACGGCGCGGCGCAGCTTGCGGGCGGCGGACCACCCCATCGAGACGTGGTCCTCCTGCATGGCGCTGGAGGGGATGGAGTCGACGCTTGCCGGGTTGGCGAGGCGCTTGAGCTCGGAGACGATCGCGGCCTGGGTGTACTGGGCGATCATCAGGCCCGAGTCCACGCCGGGGTCGTCGGCCAGGAACGGCGGCAGCCCGTGGTTGCGCGCGGTGTCGAGGAACCGGTCGGTGCGGCGCTCCGAGATCGAGGCGAGGTCGGCGGTCACGATCGCCAGGAAGTCCAGCACGTAGGCGACCGGCGCGCCGTGGAAGTTGCCGTTCGACTCCACCCGTCCAGAGGTCAAGTCTGTCGAGACCAACACGACGGGGTTGTCCACGGCCGAGGCCAGCTCGCGGGAGGCGACCGAGGCCGCATGCGCGACCGTGTCGCGCACCCCGCCGTGGACCTGCGGCGAGCAGCGCAGCGAGTAGGCGTCCTGCACGCGGTTGCAGTCCGGGCCGCGGTGGGAGGCCACGACGCCGGAGTCGCGCAGCAGCGCGGTGAGGTTGGCCGCGGACGCCGCCTGACCGGGGTGCGGCCGGATCGCCTGCAGCTCCGCGGCGAAGACGCGGTCGGTGCCGAGCTGACCCTCCACGGACATGGCGGCCGCGATGTCGGCGACCTTGAGCAGGTCGGTGAGGTCGTCGATCGCGAGCACCAGCATGCCGAGCATGCCGTCGGTGCCGTTGATGAGGGCCAGACCCTCCTTCTCCTGCAGCTGGACCGGCGCCAGAGCGGCGGCGGCGAGCGCGGAGGCGGCGTCGGTCAGCTCCCCGTCGCGGGTGCGGACCGGACCCTCACCCATCAACGCGAGGGCGCAGTGGGCGAGCGGGGCCAGGTCGCCGGAGCACCCCAGCGAGCCGTACTCGTGCACCACCGGGGTGATGCCGTGGGTCAGCAGAGCCGCGAGCAGCTCCGCGGTCTCCCGGCGTACGCCGGTGTGGCCGGTGGCGAGCGTGGACAGCCGCAGCAGCATCAGGGCCCGGACCACCTCCCGCTCGACCTCGGGACCGGAGCCGGCCGCGTGCGAGCGCACCAGCGAGCGCTGCAGCTGGGCGCGCATCCCGGTGGGGATGTGGCGAGTGGCGAGGGCGCCGAACCCGGTGGAGACGCCGTACGTCGGCGTGGGGGAGGCGGCGAGCCTCTCCACGACCTCCCGCGCCGCGTCGATGGCGGCCAGCGCCTCGTCGGTGAGGGTGACGGTGGCATCGTGGCGGGCGACCGCGA
>Ga0268254_10000906_pt1 | contig 12969 bp, 13 predicted proteins | sample AgamicOrSfrz_FD_200251 | JGI IMG/M metagenome (GOLD analysis project Ga0268254, IMG submission 200251) | Agave microbial communities from Guanajuato, Mexico - Or.Sf.rz (v2) (version 3) | ecosystem: Host-associated > Plants > Phyllosphere > Phylloplane/Leaf | place: Guanajuato, Mexico...
AGGAAACAAAAGTAACTCCATATCCTGCAATCACCGTTCTGATTGTTTCATTCAATCCATTAATTTGTAATCCGATAATTGGCTTATTAACGTTATGGATCTTACAGAGAGAAAATAATTTTTCCCTTGAAGAACTACCTTCTTCACGAAATACAAAAGGTTCTCTTACAATTTCAGATAATGCAACTTTCTTTCCAGCAAATTTATGATTTTTATGTACGATAAACAACATTTGATCTTCAAATAGTTCATTACTAGTGATTAATGAATGAAATTCCCTTCTACCGCCTATCAAAGCGATTTCAGCTTGGTAATTAATCAAATGGTCAATTGCTTTACTAGAATTAGTAGTTGTTAATTCTACCTCTACTTCGGGGTATTGTTGTTTGTACAGTCCAATCCATTTAGGCAGTAAAAAGTTCGCAGGAAGATATGTTGCGACAATACGTAGCTTTCCAGCTGTACCGTCTCTGTATTGTTTGATAGAAGATTCAATCTCACATTCAAGAGAAAATAACCTTTTAGCGTGCTTAGCAAGTTGTTCACCAGCAGGGGTTAAAAAAATCCCTCTCCCTTTAGGAGATACTAAAGTTAAATCAATTTCTTGCTCTAATTTTTTTATTTGAGCTGTTACTGCCGGTTGACTTATATTCAATTCCTCAGCAGCACGGGTTACACTTCTTTTTTTAGCTACAATGTAAAATAATCTTAAAGCATGAAGATTCATATTTCGCTCCCCTAATCATAAATAAAAGTTATTAATACTAAATAAATATATATTAGATTTATAAAACCTCTTCCTTTATTCTAAAACTATAAAATGTAGTACTCAAGAATATTTCTTAATAAAGAGGTGAGAAGGGAATAGAGACTTCCCTTATAAAAATGAAATTAGTATGTATTGAATGTGGTAAATCAATTTCTTATGATAACTTTAGTTATCACTGTGAATGTGGTGGATTGTTTGATATTGTTCAGGACTTTCACAATCATGATGCCGAGCAATTAAAACGCTTATTTAATGAGCGTCTCTCAGAACGTATGACTCCTTATGCTAGTGGTGTATGGAGATATAAAGAATTAATCTTTCCTGAGTTACCTGAAGAATGTATTGTAACGAAATATGAAGGAAACACAGGGTTGTATACGCATCAATTAATTCAAGATTACATTGGTTTGAGACAACTTTATTTAAAAGCACAGAGCGAAAATCCGAGTGGCTCATTTAAAGATAATGGAATGACCGTAGCTGTTTCTCATGGAAAATCCCTAGGATATAAAAAATTCACTTGTACTTCAACTGGAAATACCTCTTCATCCTTAGCTATGTATGCTTCCATAGGAAATTCAGATTCTTATATTTTTGTCCCTAATAAGGATATATCTATGAACAAGGTACTACAAACGATCGCATATGGTGCCCATGTATTTAGTATTCCTGGAACGTATGATGATGGGATTGAATTTTTAGAGAAATATAGTGAAGACTTAGGTTTATATGTTTGTAATTCAATTAATCCGTTTAGAATAGAAGGTCAAAAAAGCATTATTTATGAGATTGCCCAATACCTAAATTGGAATTTACCAGATTGGATTGTTGTACCTGGTGGAGCTTTAAGTAACGCAACGGCTTTAGGTAAAGGATTACATGATTTACTTACACTTGGATTGATAGATAAACTTCCGAGGATTGCAATTATACAGGCAGAAGGGGCGAGTCCATTTCACCAAATGATAGATCAGAAAATGAAAGAACTTATACCTGATGAATCTCCATACACCAGAGCTTCTGCATTGAATATTGGAAATCCACCAAGTTGGAAGAAGGCAAAACATGCTCTAAAAGAAACAAATGGAATTACGACTTCAGTATCGGACGCTGAAATTCTTAATGCAAAAGCTATTATAGATAGAAGTGGGATTGGGTGTGAGCCAGCCTCTGCAGCTACAGTTGCCGGGTTAAAAAAGCTAGTTGATGGGAAGAAGATTGATAAAGATGAGACCGCATTATGCATTCTAACAGGAAATATTTTAAAAGATACAGATGCTTTAAAGGAATATCATTCTGAAGATAATGTGGCTGCAACTTTTAAAAATACACTACAAGCAACTTCCTTAGATTATAAAACTATTCAAAACTATATATAAATCCTTGTAATAGTTCAGAAACCTCCTGTTACTTTGTCGGGAGGTTTCCTTTTTTATGCTGTATACCATCTATAATCTTAGTTAACATAAAACACATTCCAGGAACCAAATAAAAAAGAAATCCCCTGTGCAGCCACAAGGGATTTCATCACATCAAAATTTATCGTTTATGTACGATTTTATATATCGTTGTTTTATCAACGTTTCGAGCTTTTGACAAACAATACGTACTGTATGAAATAATGTATATTTCATCTTTATAATTCCACTATATAGTCCGGCTTTTTTGTCCTTCACAGACCATCTATTGTAAAATAAGTAAATAAAAAGTATAAACAATAAATAAGGTGTGTGGATAATGGGAGAAAGTCTAAACCGATGAAAGCTGCCATCGTTATCTATCAAGGAAAAAGTGAAAAGAAACCTCCTAAAATTGCTTTAAACTATAGAGGGGGGTAGCGTCAGGAAAATGCGGATTTACAACGTTAAGGAAGTTACAATATTAAAAAGCCCAATTTCTCAGCATTAAATTGAGAAATTGGGCTTTTCATTACTCCAGAAAAGCGCCCGTTTGCTTAATAAACTAAACTTGATATCTCTTAATCAAATCTACAAACGTATCGACGAATGATTGTAAGAATTGAACAGTTCCTTCATTCTTAACTTTGCCGTTTTCATCTAATAAAGCTGTAACATTACCAATATAAGCTTCCGGTTGTTGAACCACTGGCATATTTAAGCATGTAATAATCTGACGTAAATGATGATTTGCGCCAAATCCACCCAAAATACCAGGAGATTGGCTGATAATGGCCGCAGGTTTTCCATTCCATACACTTGCTCCATAAGGACGGGAACCTATATCCAGTGCGTTACTTAATACAGCAGGTACAGAACGGTTATATTCAGGCGTTACAAATAAAACAGCGTCAAGTTCCTTTATTTTGTTACGAAGTGTAGTATATTCTGCCAGAACATTATTTTCATTATCATAATCCTGATTATAGAATGGCAGATTTCCGATTTCGACAAATTCTGTTTCATATCCTTCAGGGAATAACGCTGCAACATTAGTTGCAATTTTTTTAGAAAAAGATTCTTTCTGTAGGCTACCAACTAAAATACCAATTTTTTTCATTTGATATCATCCTTTCTCTCAATTTTATTATTACTAATAATCGTCACTTTTAGAAGTACGCACTTTAAAGTGGCATAGTATACAAAAAGATACTAATGGGGCATTTAGAATTGATTTAGGTTCGTTATTTAATTTCTTAATTTTTTTGTTTTTCAATTTCCCGTCTTACTACTGGCATTACTTTAGTAGCTAATAATTCAATCGCACTTTCAATCTGGGAAACCGGCTGACAAATATCAAGTTGCATAATAAAGCGATCATGTCCAAATAATTCATATTGATAAAGAATCTTTTCAATGATTTCTTCAGGACCTCCAACAGCAAGTGCATCGTTTTTAGAAACAGCTGCTGCCACATACTCTTTAGGAATATTTCTTCTTGTCATCGTTCTAGCATAATTAGAATAATATGGGTGAAATTCATTCACAGCCTGTTCTGCAGTCTTGCCAATATAGCCATGGCTTGTGATTGCAATTTTTAGATCCTCTTCTGCGTGTCCTGCCGAAATTCCGGCTTGACGATAGGCAGCTACTAAAGGTTTTACATGAAGAGGATTACCTCCTAAAATAGAGAGTGCCATTCCAAACCCAGCCTGCCCAGCTCGAACTGCACTTGCAGGGGTTCCTCCTACTCCTCTCCAAATAGGAATCTTATTTTGTTTTGGTCTAGGTGCAATCTCGCTATTATTTAATGGCGAACGAAACTTCCCTTGCCATGTAACACGTTCACTATTATTTAATTCTTGCAACAATTGTAATTTCTCTTCAAAAAGTTCATGATAATCATCCAAGTTATAGCCAAAAAGAGGGAAAGACTCGATAAATGCTCCTCTGCCTGCCATAATTTCCACACGTCCACCTGAAATCAAATCTAATGTCGAAAAATCTTCAAATACTCTGACGGGATCTGCTGTGCCTAATATAGTTGTAGCACTGGCTAATCGAATATTTTTTGTTGCTTGTGCAATCGCTGCTAACACAACAGGTGTCGCTGAAACCGCAAAATCCAAACGATGATGTTCCCCTAAACCAAAAATATCCACTCCAGCTTCATCAGCTAGCTTCGCTGTCTCAATGATATTTTGAATACGCTCTTCCGCAGAAATGATTTTTCCAGTAATAGGATCACGAATTAATTCTCCAAAAGTATAGATACCAAATTCAAACTTATCTTGATTTTTCTTGTTCATAAGGCAAACCCCTTTCATTCATATAATGATCTTTCCTTAAAACAAAATAGCATCCATTGAATATTGTCCTGCACCCGTAAGAGCTATAGCAATTGCTACAACTAATGTAGCAAGAGAGTATTCATATCCACCTTTTGTAAGCCAATAACCATTTTTTCCATGAACTTTTAAAATTGCTACTACCATAGTTCCAGCAATCACAATTCCTGCAAGTGGGGTCAACAAACCTAAAGCAAACATAGCTCCACCTATAAATTCTGAAAGACCAGCAAGTAACGCCATTGTTACACCTGGTTTTATTCCTAATTTTTCAAATTGCTCTCCAAATACTTTTAGACCACCGCCACCAAAGCCGAATAATTTTTGGGCTCCATGAGCTATAAATGACAATCCAATTACTAGACGTATTATTAATAAACCTAATCCTAACATCTCTTTGTTCTCTCCTTTATAAAATGCTTTTAGATTTCTTTTGAATGATGTTATTATTACTCATAATGATCTTTTTAAAAAGTACGCACTTAAAAGTGGTATAGTATACAAAAAGATACTAAAGGAGTAATTAGGATGAATATAGAACCAGAATTATGTCGTGTAGAAGATGCTTTAGGCATATTAGTCGGGAAATGGAAACCAATTATCTTATTGCATTTATTGAAGAACGGTACTCAAAGATTCAATGAATTAAAACGAAGAATGCCTGGAATCACGCAAAAAATGCTGACTAATCAATTACGTGAGTTAGAAAACGAGGATATTATTCAGCGTGTTGTCTATCCGCAGGTTCCTCCTAAAGTGGAATATTCGATTACTGAATACGGCAGGAGCTTGGAACCAATCTTACACGCAATGCATGAATGGGGAACAAAGCATACATTGCATAAAAGGCAAAAAAATGAACGAAAGAGCGAGTAAATAAAAAGCTGCCTTAATTGGCAGCTTTTTAAAATTAAATTTATTGTTTAAACTTAGATGAACATCTTCAACAAACCGTTACTCTAAGTGCATTTCTTTATAATTTTTTCTAAAATGCAACATATATATCCAATTTTCTTTATAGGTTTTGCTCTAAAATCTGGTCCGATTGCGGAATAGAGTAACTGGAGCTTTTAACTTTACTATTTTATAAAAAGCAGCGATAAACGTCGATAATAACTGTTTCATTATAATAAAGTTAAAAACCACGGCCATTTCTATTCAACGACCGGGCACCCTTTTGTGGACGAAGGAAGCGCCCATTTTTGCATTATGCTACCCAATAATTTCGGATATTTTTGAAACGGACTTTTTCGAGGGGGGTGCAAGAATGACCTAGATGTCTTTGTTACATACGTTTACTCTTCACCATAAAATCCATTTCCTTAAGCAAAGAGTGATGTACTATGCATAGGCTGAACTTTTGCCTTAGGGTCCATGTACGCTTTGGCGTTGTTGACTGCTGTAGGTCCTTCTCCAAAACCGGCTACAATGAGTTTGACTTTTCCATCGTACGTACAAATATCTCCAGCTGCATAAATCCCTGGAATATTGGTTTCCTGTTTTGAATTCACCACAATAGCATTCTTCTCTACATCAAGATTCCATGTTTTAATTGGACCTAAAGAAGAAACAAATCCATAATTGACAATAACATCATCGACCTCAATGGTGTCTTTTGTTCCTTCTTTGGTATGTTCAACGACTATTTGAGTAATGGTTTGATCTCCAATGATCTCGGTTGGGACATAGGGTGTTTTCACTTCAACAGAAGAATTCATTAATTGTTCAATACTGTGTTCATGTGCGCGAAATTTATCCCGACGATGAACCACGGTCACTTTTTCAGCGATTGGTTCTAACATGAGCGCCCAATCAACAGCTGAATCTCCTCCTCCAAACAGGACCACTCTCTTTCCTGCAAATTGATTCATATCTTCAACAAAATAGTGAAGGTTAGATGATTCAAATGTTTCAGCCTTCTCCAATTCTAATTTCCGTGGTTGAAACGCACCATTCCCGGCTGTAATAATAATCGTTTTCGTATAATGAATACCATGATTCGTTTGTAGTTTAAAGATTCCACCTGCTTGTTTTTCGACTTGTTCAACAGCTTCTTCTAAACAAATAGTAGGGTGAAACGGCTCCATTTGTTTTTTTAGCCCGTTAATTAAATCTTGCGCCCGTACTTTTGGAAAACCAGCCACATCATAAATATGTTTTTCCGGGTATAAGGCTGTTAATTGTCCTCCTAATTGGGGAAGACTTTCAATAATTTTTACCTTAGCTTGTCTCATCCCTCCGTAGAAGGCTGTAAATAAGCCCACAGGTCCTCCCCCAATAACCGTAATATCATAGATGTCTTTTTCTTGTGTCATGTTTCTTCCACCTCTACCCGCATTATATTATTTGTATTTTTTCTCCATTAATCTAACAAGCAAATATATTACTCATCTTTCAACCATCTTTGGTGAAGGGTTCATGGGCTATTTTAATGGAATCCGTTGGACATCCTTCCCGCGCATCCTGAACATCCTCTTCGACTTCGTGAGGAACAGGTTGCGTACCTTGATTCTCATTTAATACAAACGCAATGCCTTCGTCATCATAATCATAAATATCTGGGGCTAGTGCCCCGCAAGCTCCACATGCAATACATGTATCTTGGTCTACCTTTGTATAAATACGCATATTTCTTTTCTTTCTACTAGTCAGTCTCTATAATCAGTAAAGCAATCATAGAGACTTGACCAATGAATTTAGAGATAGGTTTTATGAATGAACATCACTTCTTCTCGTTTCTTATTTCCTTCCTTAGAAATCATGAACAGTATAATAAACTTTGCGTTCATCTTCGTGCCTTGGTATTAGAAAGGGGTATGGAAGAGAATGAATGTATGGCCTTCTCATCAACTGCCAACGAAAAGGAAGGAATCAGCTCATCTAATCTTTCTTGTATTTGTTGCTCCTTAACATCTCCTAGTTCAGCTAACAATTGCTTTTCTTCTAGAGACCCATCCCCCGTCAATAACATGGTCAGTGTACGTGCATTAATAATGTCACGTGGGGAAAGGACTAATGTATTCATCATAAAATACTGTTGGAACATAGAAAGATTATTCTCCTCGTTCGCCAATTTCACGGCTTGTTTGACATACAAATTGAAATACTTCTGTGCGAAGGATACACCTTTTAAGGGCTCAGCTCCCACATGTTCAACGCCTTTCCAACGTAAATCTGCAACTGAACTTAGCCACCATGCCGGTTCAATTGCTTCTTGCATACGTTGCAGCACGTGGCGTTCAAAGTGAGGTTGAGAGGTATGACGTTTTTCACGCAAACAAATGTCTAACATTTCAGCTTCAATCGCAGCTACCGTCATGCCCTGTCCATGAATGGGGTCAAAGTTACAAAACGCATCGCCGACTACGAGTAATCCAGCTGGCCAACTCTCCATTTGTTCAAAGTGTTGGCGAACCGATTCAGGTGTACGATAGCCTCGCGGAACGCCAATTGGCTCTAGCTCTTTGACCACTTCCGCAATCATCGGGGTAGCGAGTGCCTGTAATTCTTTTTCATATTCTTCTGGGTTCGTTGATGGATAGTGTGCACCACCTGCACTAAATAATAATGTTTGAGCCATGTTTTCCTCGATGTACCCTAGCATACCCGTACCAATCCCTTTATCCGGTTGTGCTTCTGAAACAACGCCTCCCCATTTCTCTTTGACATGTGGAGGTACTCGGTAATAGCGTGTACTATAGCCAAGAGATACCTTTAAACTTTCGGGTTGTGGCACTTCAAGTCCCATAGCTTCAAGCCATTTAATCAGCTTGGAAGAACGTCCACTTGTATCCACTACTAAATCAGCAGCCACTGTTCGTTCTTGTTTTTTTTCACTTCGTTCTTTTATATGAACACCTGTCACTTGGCTTTGATCAGCCGATGTTTGAAGACCTGTTACTTCTTGTTTCGAAAGAAAACGTACATTTGATATCTTTTGTACACGCTGACGGAACGTCCACTCTAATAGGGCTCGACTGCTTGATGCATTTTTTTCAGGAGGAACCATTTGCAAACTCCCGTACGAAGTGAATAGGCTCATTTTTTCATTTTGTGTAGAAGGAGCCCCTTGATCTAATAAATCATCAACATAGCCAGGGAAGAAACGTTCCATGATTATACTTCCTCGTGGCAGTATGCGATGAGGATGAAAAGCTTGAGGCGTGCCTGATCGAGTAGACGGCTCTTTTGGTAGCTCATCTCTTTCTACAATCATTACTTCTTCATAATGATCAGAAAGAACACGAGCCGTGAGCAAACCTGCGATGCCTCCTCCAATCACAATAGCTTTTTCTTCTTTTGGTTGATGAGATGTTAACGATTTGTTCATTTTTACGGTCTCCTTTACTACCTTCCGATTGGAAGCTTAAATAGTGATCACTTGATGTGCAAATGATACGGTTTTAGATAGTGGTTAATATGGAGGTGATTCTGTTACTTTTGTTTATAAATTTTTTCACAAGAGTAGAAGTACTTAGTAAATGTAGATTTGTTATAATTGAGATTTTCGATACACGTGTCTATTTTCTAGACATGTGTAAGTTTTATTTACTCTTGTTGTTTATATATTATGGTGTATAATTAATTTTATCAATAAACAATATAGTAGAAGTGTCGATTAACAATACAGAAGCGAGGTAATGTATATGGAAAAAGAAAAAAAGGAAGACTTACGCGTCAAAAGGACGCGTAAGCTTCTCTCTCAAGCTTTGCTTACTTTAATAGAGCACCATTCGTTTTATTCCATTACTGTAAAAGAAATTTGTGAGGAAGCAATGGTACATCGTGCTACATTCTATACGCATTTTAATGACAAGTATGATTTACTGGCTTATTCATTAAAGGAAATTGCCGAGGAGTTTCATTTTACGGAAAGTAACCTTGAAGAGGCGCATTTAAAGTTATTTAATGGGGTGATTAAATATAAACGATTATTCTCTCAGCTATTCCTAGAAGAAAGGGATTCATTGAGGTATGTCATAAGAAAAGAAATGACTACTGGCATGAAGCAAGAGATGTTGCGTGACGCTAAAGCTCCATCCATTTCTACCTCTTCTGAAATTGGGATAGCCGCGTTTACTGGAGCTATTCTAGGCGTTTTAAATTGGTGGATCGAAAATGGTATGACGCTTAGTAGTGAGGATGTTTATAAGGAAATCAAGCAGGTATTAAATTGGAAGCATATCGAAAAGCTCCATGAAGGGACAATTGGTAAGGAATAAGTAATCGATATATTTACTTTTTCAGGATAAAGGGTGATTAAGGTCATTCAGCTTTCTTTAACCGTTTGATAAAGCAGGGTGTTTTCGGTTCTGGTGCAAATACTTGAGGAAGATATAAAGAGGCGAAAAGTTCCCTGGTAGAATCTGGTCTTAAGCAGCAAGGCCAAATAGTTGATGGATAATCTTCACTTGATTTTGGAAAGACTGGTTCCATGAAGCAAGGTGCCCTTTTTTAATGATGTGCGTAGCTTCTATTCCAGAAATAATGGATGTAGCTGTAGATGCAACAACTGCATTTGCAATAAAAGGGGCAGACAATACATATTATTCAGCTGAACAAATACATAATGTGTCATTAGCAACTTTAGACGATGAATTTGCTACAGTTTTAACAACTGAAGAATTAATCAAAAAGTTAAGGTTAACCGAAAAAATACAGTCTTAAGAGTTTTGTTTTAACTGTATATTGTAGACAAAGTTAGTTAACATAATGTCTCTTCAAGGAACCAAGCAAGCAAAAGAACCCTTGGGGCAGTAGGACTTCCACCAAGGATTCTTTTCCGGAGTATGCAGCTTTTTATACATCGTTGATATGACTACGTTCATTGGATAGTTGAAAGAAACGAGAATGTATAAAAAGCGCTCCTTTTATACATATGCTATTCCTTATAAAAATAGTATTTTTTAGAATTTACGCTATGTTATATAGTGGAACAAATTTTATATTAAGTTTCCTTTGTAAGCTAACTCACCTGACGACCTGAGGTAACTTTTTAAATTTGGTTCTTTAAATATTTTTTGCTCCATTCTCCCATACTATGCAGGATAGGAATGAAACTTTGTCCTAACGGTGTTAGCGAGTATTCTACTTTTGGAGGAACTTCTTTATATACTTCTCTGTGAACCATTTGATCTTCTTCCAGTTCTCTTAACTGACGTGTCAAAATCCCTTTTGAAATATCAGGTAGAAGTTTTTGAAGTTCATTAAACCTCCTAGTTTCTATGCTTAAATGCCATAGAAGAATGATCTTCCATTTTCCAGCAATAATTTCTTGTGTTTGTGTAACAGGACAAACTTCTTTATGCTGCTCTGGAGGTTCACCGATCCAATTTCTTGCCATAATAAATGCCTCTCTTTCTTAATGGTTCTATTTTTGTGACTATGTCATAAAAAAATGACTACTTTTAAAAAAACAGTTAAGACTATAGTATTATATTATCCCGTATAAATAAAATCTCTTTCAATAGACCTTATTTTATACATTAGTTGTAACCGAATTGGTTATAACGGAAAAATATAAAAATGGAGGAATTATTCATGAAAATGTTAGTAACAGGTGCAACAGGGAAATTAGGAACAAAAGTGGTAGACACTTTATTGAAAACTGTACCAGCGAACCAACTAGCTGTCAGCGTCCGAAATCCTGAGAAAGCTGAAGGACTTCGAGTTCAGGGAGTAGACGTTCGTCAAGGTGATTTTGATCGTCCAGAAACATTGGATGCTGCTTTTAAAGGCATCGATCGCTTATTACTCATTTCTGCGGATGGAGATAATGAAACAAGAATTCGTCAACACACCAATGCAGTAGCTGCCGCAGAGCGTGCTGGAGTTAAATTTATTGCTTATACTAGCATAGTAAACGCACAGGAAAGTAAAAACTTCCTTGCTCCAACGCATCAGGCAACTGAAGAAGCTATCTTGAAAACAGGTATTTCCTACTCCTTCTTACGTAACAACTGGTACTTGGAGAATGAAATTTCAAGCATTCAAGGTGTACTAGCAGGAGCCCCATGGGTAACTTCTGCAGGAATTGGCAAAGTAGGTTGGGCACTTCAACAAGATTATGCAGAGGCTGCTGCTACAGTACTGTCTGGAAATGGTCATGAAAATACAATCTATGAACTTTCAGGTAAGCTATTGAGTCAAGACGAACTTGCTTCTGCTCTTAGCAGTGTATTAAGGAAAGAAGTGTCTGTACAGCTGGTTGATGACGCTACTTATGCCGATATTATGAAAGGTGCTGGCGTACCTGATTTCCTTATTCCTATGCTTGTTGACATCCAGAAAGGGATTCGAGAAGGCACACTAGAAATCGAAAGCAACGATTTTGAAAAACTTCTTGGACGTCCAGCTACACCAATTAATGAGGGGTTAACTCAAATCTTTAAAGCTATTTCTTAAACAGCATAATCGAACTTAATTAAGAACCGACCTCTCAAAATGAAACAGAGGTCGGTTTTTAAATTCAAGAATTATTAAAAATATCAGAAGTCTATAGAAGAGAATCAACTATAAAACAATGCCCCACAAATTCGTTGTCCAATGAACATGTTAAGGACATGCAAATTATATGCTACTAAAAGCCCTCCAAATAAGGCTACTCAGCATTTAATTTCCTTTAAATTACATCACATTAACTAAAATTAATATAGGATTTTACATACTTTGAATGTATTATAAGGAATGTAAATGGAGGTAGTTTATGTTCTTTAAAAAATTATGGAGTGATAAAAACTGTAAGCATAATACATATAAACTAGAAGCCGATTTTTCCGTAGATTCTATTTGGTGCAATGAATGTGGAGAAAACCTTGATATTGAGGATTTCTCTTTATCTAATAGTCTTCAAGAAGAACTGGAGTACTGGGTTAGTGATTATGGGAAGTGGATCGATTTTGGTACAGATTCTTTAAGGGAAAAAGGAATTGAAATGGAAAACGATCATAATAAAAGAGGTCTAGGTCTCTTGAAAAAGATAAAAGAAGAATTAGGGAGAGATTACCCTATTATATTTAGTTCTTCTAAATCTGGAAAACTATATCAAGCTGAAAAAGAAAAATAAGAAGTCTTTATTATTAACTAGTATCATTTGTCGTCGTTAAGTGTAAATAGTCAAACTTAAATTTATAAAAATGTGTTTATACAATTGCTTCAATGTATATGTATTTATATTGTTTCACCTCCTTTAATGTAGATTATAATTTAAGGTCTAATAAAGTAAATGACGTTCAAAAAAGTATGCTTTTACGGATGATGATTTAAGAAGAATGAATTAATGTTAATTTTATAGATTAGAAAATCATACGTAATAACAAAGACATAAGCCTGTTTTTCCATTAATTCCCTCGATGCGTTACAAATATTATACAATATAAAAAGACTAATAATTTAGGGGGGAAGATTATATGGGAAGAAAAAATGGAACAATCAAGTCGTACAATTTTAATAAAGG
>Ga0268254_10000910_pt1 | contig 12906 bp, 13 predicted proteins | sample AgamicOrSfrz_FD_200251 | JGI IMG/M metagenome (GOLD analysis project Ga0268254, IMG submission 200251) | Agave microbial communities from Guanajuato, Mexico - Or.Sf.rz (v2) (version 3) | ecosystem: Host-associated > Plants > Phyllosphere > Phylloplane/Leaf | place: Guanajuato, Mexico...
TCTTTCGTGCACAGCCGGCCTTCGGGCCGAGCATTTCCACAGCAGCGCCACAGCCTGAGTACGCCGACCCGCGACGCGGGTCACCCTCGTGGGCATGGCTACCGCTTCCACGACCCTCGAGATCCCGGACCGACCGTTCAAGCGCGCCGACCTCGGCCTGCCCCGCTCCGACTTCTACGACATGGTCCATCGGGGCCTGATCAGGGCGGTCGTTCGTGAGGCCTACGTCCGAGCCGACGTACCGGACTCGATCGAGCTGCGGGCGGCAGCTGTCGCACTCGTCGCGGCGCCCGGGCACGTGGTCGTCGACCGCACTGCCGCGATGATCCATGGCGTCGACACGTTCACCTATGCCGAGCTGGAGGACCTCCCACCGGTCGAGACGTGCGCGCTGCGTGGTCGGCGCCCTACCCGCCGCACGGGAGCCGACGGCCGCACGCGTGACCTGCGCAGCTCGGACATCATGGAGGTCGGCGGCTTGCGCGTGACAACGCCGCTGCGCACCGCCCTCGACCTCGGCTGCAACCTGCGGCGACGCGAGGCGATGGGGGCGCTCAATGCCTTCGCACGGCTGCATGGGGTGACGGTCGAGCAGCTGCGTGCCGAGCTGGATCGCCTCCGCCGACGACGCGGCATCATCCAGTTGCGCGAGCTGGCCCAGCTCGTCGATGCCCGGCTCGAGTCGGCGCGTGAGTCCTGGACGTTGCTGGCCATCCACGACGCAGGTCTGCCGCTGCCCGAGCCGCAGGTCTGGATCGAGATCGACGGCCTCCCGACGTACCGGCTGGACTTCGCCTATCGCCGCAAGCGGGTGTGCGTGGAGTACGACGGCTTCGACTTCCACGAGCTCACCGAGGACCAGCGACGCCAGGACCGAGTACGGCGCGAGTGGCTGCGGGCGAACGGCTGGACCGTCATCGTGATCCGAGCCGGCGACTTCGCTGGCGATCGACTCGACGCATGGCTGCGCGAGCTTCGCTCCGCGCTGGCGACGTCGTACACCAGCCGGCGGTGGTGACCGACCGGCAAGTCGACCCCGCCGGAGCGGCAAGTCGACCCCGCCGGAGCGGCAAGTCGACCTGATGGGGTCAGGCGGCGTCGAACCGATGCGCCCGGGTGGCGAGAAGCACGCGGGCGAGCCCGGCGGCCGTCAGGGCGGCGCCGAGCATGTGCAGACCGACGACGAACGAGGGCAGGCCCGTGGCGTACTGCACCCAGCCGACCACGCCCTGCAGCAGCTCGACGGCCAGCATCACGCCGAACACCAGGCGCAGGTAGGGCTCGCGGCGGCCGGCGACGAGCAGCCAGACGGTCAGCACCACGAGGACGTCGACCGCGGCAGCGTGCACCTGCGACACCACGGCCGGATCCAGCCCTGTGCGCTTGGAGTGCGCGTCACCCGAGTGCGGGCCCGAGCCGGTCACGATCGTGCCGAGCCAGAGCACCACCCAGCCGGCGACGAAGTTCGCGACCGCCAGGCGGCGCAGGGTCGGCGGAGCGTCCGCACGCACCGGCGACCAGAGGAGGTCGACCAGCCAGACGCACAGGCACACCATCGCCATCGACCCGAGCAGGTGGAGCGCGACGACCCAGGGGTTGAGCTTGGTCAGGACGCTGATGCCCCCGATGACGGCCTGGAGCGGGATCCCCAGCGCGATGCCGACCGCGAGCCGGCGCACCGTGCCGCGGTGGTTCCACGCCGCCACCACGACCGCGATGGCCACAGCCGCGAGGACGTAGGTGAGCATGCGGTTGCTGAACTCGATGATCCCGTTGATCCCCAGCGCCGGGTGCGTCACATAGGACGTGTCGGTGCACTTGGGCCAGGTCGGGCAGCCGAGGCCGGACCGGGTCAGGCGCACCACGCCGCCGGTCACGACCAGCAGCATGTTCGCGGCCAGGTCGGCGATCGCGAGCGCCACCAGGTGCGCGCGCAGCCAGGCGGTGATGGGACCGGGTGCCCGGGTTCGCTCGACGGTGCTCATGTCGCTCACTCCCACTTGAACGTCCGGGCGGTGAGGGTGGTGCCCAGGACGGCCCACACCGCGAGTACGCCGAGATCGCGCCAGGCGACGGCGCCGTCGAGGAAGGCGCTGCGCATGGCCTCGCCGAGGGCTCCCGAGGGCAGCCAGCGCGCGACGTGGCCGAATCCGCCGTACGCGCTGATCGGCAGGACGACGGCGCCGCCGGCCATCAGCAGGAGATAGATGAGGTTCGCCGCGGCCAGCGTCGCCTCCGCGCGCAGCGTCCCGGCGACCAGCAGCCCCAGCGAGGCGAAGGCGGCGGTGCCCAGGGCGACAGCGAGGAAGGCGCCGAGGATGCCCGGCTTGGGCGACCAGCCCAGGATCTGGCCGACGGCGCCGATGACGACGATCTGCAGGAGCTGGACGGCCAGCAGCGCGAGGATCTTGCCCAGCAGCAGGCCGGAGCGGGGCAGGGGAGAGGCGCCGAGCCGCTTGATGACGCCGTACCGCCGCTCGAAGCCGGTGGCGATCGCCAGCGAGGTGAAGGACGTCGACATCACCGCGAGCGCCACCACCCCCGGCGTGAAGATGTCGACCAGCGGGCGAGGGTCGCTGAGCTTGAGGTCGAGGTGCTCACCGGCGGTGACGCCGCCGATGAGGATGAGGACCGGGATGACCACGGCGAGCAGCAACTGCTCGCCGTTGCGCAGCATCAGCCGCGCCTCCATGGCGGCCTGGGCGAGCACCTGGCTCCTCAGCGGCGCGGCGCCCGGCCGCGGCGTCAGGTCGAGGTCACTCATCGCGCAGGCCCCTTCCGGTGACTTCGAGGAACACGTCCTCCAGGGTGCGGGATCCGAAGCTGAGCGAGCGTACGCCGACGCCGTGCTCGGTGCTCCAGCGGGCGACGCTGTCGCGCAGGGCCGCCTCAGCGACGGACGGCAGCTCCTGATCGACGACCAGCCGGATCGTGGCCGAGGAGCCGCGGGTGAGCTCCTCGGGCGTGCCGGAGGCGATCAGCCGTCCCTGGTCGATGATGTGGACCTGGTCGGCCAGCTGCTCGGCCTCGTCCAGGTAGTGCGTGGTGAGCACGACCGTCACGCCGGCCTCGCGCAGCTCGCGCAGCAGCTCCCACGTGGTGCGCCGCGCTGCCGGGTCCATCCCGGCGGTCGGCTCGTCGACGAACACGATCTCGGGTCGCCCGACGATCGCCATGGCCAGGCCCAGCCGCTGCTGCTGGCCACCGGAGAGCCGTCGGTACGGCGTCCGGCCGCACTCGCCCAGGCCCAGCCGCTCGGCGAGCACGTCGACATCGAGCGGATCGGCGTGCAGGCGTGCGATGTGACGCAGCATCTCCATCGCGCGCGCGCCGCTCCACGCGCCCTGGCCCTGCAGCATCACTCCGACGCGGGGCAGCAGCTCGCGGCGCTGCGCGACCGGGTCGAGGCCGAGGACCCGCACCGAGCCGCCCTGCGGCCGGCGGTAGCCCTCGCAGGTCTCCAGGGTGGTGGTCTTGCCGGCGCCGTTGGGCCCGAGGACGGCGGTGATGGACCCGGTCTCGACGGTCAGCGACAGACCGTTGACGGCGAGCTTGTCGCCGTACCGCATCACCAGCCCGTCGACCTGCACAGCAGGGGCGGAGGGGGATGGCACGGCGATCAGTCTAGGGAGCCGGTCGCGGGGGATCGCCACCGGGACGAGGCGGTGTGAGGGCGCTCACCCGCCGGGCAGCTCCACGGGCGCGAGGTCGGCGAAGCGGTCGCCGGGGCCGGGGTTGCCCGCGGCGCTCGCGCCGCCGAACTGGCGCATCACTCCCCAGACCGCGTTGAGCGCCGTCGTGACAGCACCCTCGGCCCAGCCTGCGGTCCAGGAGATGTCGTCCCCGGCGAGGAAGATGCCTCGCTGGTGGTCCGGCAGCCCGTCCTGCACGAAGTGGCTGAAGAGCCGGCGCTGGTAGCGGTAGTGCCCGGGCAGGTTGGCCTTGAAGGCGCCCATGAAGTTGGGATCGGACTCCCACGAGACGGTGATCGGATCGCCGATGATGTGGGAGGCGATGTCGACACCGGGGTAGATCTTGCTCAGGGAGTGCAGCTGCAGTCGCACCCGCTCCTCGATCGGGAGGGCCAGCCACTTCAGGGCGTCGTCGTTCCACGTGTAGGACAGGCAGATCGAGGCGGCACCGTCGTCCTCGAGGAGGTACGTCGCGCGCGTCAGGCGGTCGGTGAGCGTCATGCTCATGACGTCGCGGCCGGTCGCCGGGTCGACGTCCTTCCAGAACGGCCGGTCCACCCGCACGAACGTCTTGGACGACTGCATGTAGTGCGTGCGCTCCATCGCCATCCACAGCTCGGGGGAGAAGAGCGACTCGTCCACGTCGATCCGGGCCGAGAGCAGCCACACCTGGCAGGTGACCACGACCGCGTCGTAGGTGCGGGTGGTGCCCCACCGGTCGGTGACGTCGATGCGGCCGTCGCTGCTGCGGCCGATCCGGGCCACGCCGGGCAGGGGCGCGCCGCCGTGGAGGCTCTCCAGGCTGGTGCCGGCGGGCCAGTGAGCGCAGTCGGGCGTGGCCTTCCAGAGCCCGACGGGCAGCTGCTCTGCACCGCCGTGGATCAGCTGGTGGTCCTCATCGGCGTTGGTGAAGATGACGCGCAGGATCTCCAGCATCGAGTTCGGGTAGTCGGTGTCCCAGCCGCCGGTGCCGAAGCCGACCTGGCCGAACACCTCGCGGTGGCGGAAGGAGCGCTGCTGGAACGCCTTGCTGTTGGCGAGGAAGCCGGAGAACGTCTCCTCGTCGAGGTCGCGGACCAGCCGGTCCCACAGCTCCTTGACCCGCGGCACGTCGCGCTCGCGCAGGGCCTGCTGCATCTCGGCGAAGCCGACCTCGCCCAGTGCCTCCTGCCACGCGGCGGCGACGTCCTTGAGGAAGTCCGGCAGGTCGTCGTAGGAGCGTGCGTAGTGCGACTCCCCGCCGAGTTCGATCACCGTGCTCGGGGTGGCCTCGGAGAGAGGGTTGGGGAACGGCGAGGTGCGCAGGCCCAGCGTGTCGATGTAGTGGAACAGCGCCCGCGAGGAGAGCGGGAAGCGCATGCCGCCGAGCTCGGCCACGGGGCCATGCGCGCCGCCGAACGGCTCCGAGCGGAGCCGCCCGCCGATCCGGTCGGCCTCGTAGACGACCGGCTTGAGGCCCAGGCGCATCAGCTCGTAGCCGCTCACCATGCCCGAGAGGCCGCCGCCGATGATGGCGACCTCACGCCCGTGCTGCTCGGCGGGGATCGAGCCGAGGCCGTCAGGGTGGGCCAGGTGATCGTCGTACCCGAACGGGAAGTCGGGGCCGAGCATGGTGACGCCGGCGTCATGGACGGCGGCGTCGGGGTGGGTCTGGGCGATCGTCATCGGGTGCTCCGTGCATCGGTCGGGCCGGTGAGGGCGGCGTAGAGGTCGGGACGGCGGTCGTGCAGATGGGTGTTGGCACGGCGGGCCGCCTCGAGGGCGGCGGTGGTGAGCGTGCCGACGATGAGCGTCTCGGCCTGCTCGGCGCGGACGAGGTCGTCGCCGTCGGGACCGACCAGGCAGCTGCTGCCGCAGTAGGTCAGCTCGTTCTCGGTGCCGGCGCGGTTGGCGTAGGCGATCGCGATCTGGTTCTCGTAGGCACGCGCGGGCACGAGCAGCGTGCTCACCTTGTCGTACGGCGCCATCAGCGCGGTCGGGCAGACCAGCAGGTCGACGCCCGCCAGCGCCATCAGCCTGACCTGTTCTGGGAACTCGATGTCGTAGCAGATCAGCAGGCCGATCCGGACCCCGTCGAGCGTTCCGATCGTCGGAGCGCCATCACCAGCGACATAGGCGCTTGCCTCGTCCGGCCCGTAGAGGTGCGCCTTGCGGTGCCGGGCGAGGACCGCGCCGTCGCGGTCGAGGAGCTCCGCCGTGATGTGGACGATGTCGCCGTCCCGCTCGGGCCAGCTCCATGCGATCGCCAGGCGGTGGCGCCGGGCGATCTCGGCGACCGCGCGCGCCATCGGTCCGTCGGCCGGCTCGGCCAGCTCCGCGGCGTACGGCGCGATGTCATAGCCGGTGAGCGTCAGCTCCGGGCAGACCAGCAGGCGCGCACCTCGGGCCGCGGCGCTCGCCGCTGCCTCGTCGAGCCGCGCGAGCGCGGCCGCTACGTCACGCAGGGGGCCGTCGCACTGCCAGAGTGCGACGGCGAGTGCTTCGCTGGCCATGGGTCAACCGTAGGTCGCGGACCGGCCACGATCGAGGGGCGGCCCGTTGCGTCGTGTGGCGATCCGTTGCAAGGAGCACGTCATCGACGCCGATCTGTTGCGTCACCCGCCGACGGTGCCGACACCAGTGCCGCCCGGCAGGGTGCCCTGCTCGCGGCGCAGCAGGGCCGACATCACGATGACGCTCTTGGTGCGGATCATGAAGCGCTCACCGGCGAGGCGCTCCACGACCTGCTCGAAGTGCCGCATGTCGGTGGCCATGATGTGCACGATGGCGTCGGCCTCACCGGTGACGGTGGAGGCGGACGCCACCTCGGGGTGCTTCTCGACCGCGCGGCGGATGTCGTCGGGGGTGGTGGAGCCTTGGCAGTAGAGCTCGACGTAGCCTTCGGTGGACCAGCCGACCAGTGCCGGGTCGACCCGGACGGTGAAGCCCGCGATCGCCCCGGCCGCGACCAGCCGGTCGACGCGCCGCTTCACGGCCGGGGCCGAAAGCCCGACCCGGCCGCCGATCTCGGCGAAGGTGGCGCGGCCGTCCTCGAGGAGGGCGCCGATGATCAGCCGGTCGAGCTCGTCCATCTGCATCCGGTCATTGTGACGCCCGACGCCTGGTTAGGGTGGCCTTCCTTGAAGCGCGGGAACGATTAACGCGACACTTGTGTTGTGGAATTCGTGGATCGAGCCAAGGGCATGGTGAAGGACGTCGGTGCGACCGACGCTCCGACCCGTGCCCGCGTGGCCCGGTTCCTGCTGGAGAGCGGCCCCTCCACGGCCGCCGACCTGGCCCGTCGCCTCGAGCTGACGCCGGCCGCCGTACGTCGGCATCTCGACCAGCTGGTCGAGGAGGGTGCCGTGGAGCCACGCGAGCCCCGCACGCCGCTGACCCGCGGCCGGGGCCGGCCGGCGAAGGTGTTCGCGCTGACCGAGCAGGGGCGCAACGGCTTCGACCAGCAGTACGACGACCTCGCCGTCCAGGCGCTGCGGTTCCTGGCCGAGACGGCGGGGGAGGACGGCGTGCGCGCGTTCGCCCAGCGTCGCGCCGACTTCATCCGCGACGGCTTCGTGCGGGTCAGCGCCACCGACCCCGGCCTGAGCCCCGCGCAGGTGCTCGCGCAGGTCTTCACCGACGAGGGGTACGTCGCGGCCGTCCGCGAGCTGCCCATCGTGGGGGAGCAGCTGTGCCAGCAGCACTGCCCGGTCTCCCACGTCGCCCATGAGTTCCCGCAGCTGTGCGAGGCCGAGACCGCCGCCATCGGCGAGGTCCTCGGCACCCACGTCCAGCGGCTGGCCACCATCGCACACGGTGACGGCGTGTGCACCACCTGCATCCCGGTCTCGACAAGCTCGACCACCGAGCGTCGCTCCACCGAGCGGTTCAAGAAGGAGAGGGTCTAAGTGACCTCGATCGAAGAGCTCAACCCCGAGCTGAAGGGGATCGGCAAGTACGAGTTCGGCTGGGCCGACAAGAACGATGTCGGCGCCAACGCGCAGCGCGGCCTCAACCAGGACGTCGTGCGCGACATCTCGGGCAAGAAGAGCGAGCCCCAGTGGATGCTCGACCTGCGGTTGAAGGGCCTCCGGCTCTTCGAGCGCAAGCCGATGCCGACGTGGGGCTCGGACCTGTCGGGGATCGACTTCGACAACATCAAGTACTTCGTCCGCTCCACCGAGAAGCAGGCGGCGAGCTGGGACGACCTGCCCGAGGACATCAAGAACACCTACGACAAGCTCGGCATCCCGGAGGCGGAGAAGCAGCGCCTCGTCGCCGGCGTCGCGGCCCAGTACGAGTCCGAGGTCGTCTACCACCAGATCCGCGAGGACCTCGAGGAGCAGGGCGTCATCTTCGTCGACACCGACACCGCGCTGAAGGAGCACGAGGAGCTCTTCAAGGAGTACTTCGGCACCGTCATCCCGGTCGGTGACAACAAGTTCGCCGCGCTCAACACCTCGGTGTGGTCGGGCGGCTCGTTCATCTACGTGCCCAAGGGCGTACGCGTCGACATCCCGCTGCAGGCCTACTTCCGGATCAACACCGAGAACATGGGCCAGTTCGAGCGGACGCTGATCATCGTCGACGAGGACGCCTACGTGCACTACGTCGAGGGCTGCACCGCGCCGATCTACTCCAGCGACTCGCTGCACTCCGCCGTCGTGGAGATCATCGTGAAGAAGGGCGGTCGGTGCCGCTACACGACCATCCAGAACTGGTCGAACAACGTCTACAACCTGGTGACCAAGCGCGCTGTCTGCGAGGCCGGCGCCACCATGGAGTGGGTCGACGGCAACATCGGCTCCAAGGTGACGATGAAGTACCCGGCGGTCTACCTCATGGGCGAGCACGCCAAGGGGGAGACGCTCTCGATCGCGTTCGCCGGCGAGGGCCAGCACCAGGATGCGGGCGCCAAGATGGTGCACGCCGCCCCGCACACCTCGAGCTCGATCCTGTCCAAGTCGGTCGCGCGCGGCGGTGGCCGCACGTCGTACCGCGGGCTGATCCAGATCGACGAGGGCGCCCACGGCTCGAAGTCGAACGTGCTGTGCGATGCGCTGCTGGTCGACCAGATCTCGCGCTCGGACACCTACCCGTACGTCGACATCCGCGAGGACGACGTGTCGATGGGCCACGAGGCGAGCGTCTCGAAGGTCTCCGACGACCAGCTGTTCTACCTGATGAGCCGCGGCATGGCCGAGGACGAGGCGATGGCCATGATCGTGCGTGGCTTCGTCGAGCCCATCGCCAAGGAGCTCCCGATGGAGTACGCGCTCGAGCTCAACCGCCTGATCGAACTGCAGATGGAGGGTGCTGTCGGATGACGGCCACTGTTACCGACAACATCGCGAGCGCGCTCGAGCTGGAGAAGGTCGAGTCGCATCTGCACCCCGAGGGCTCCTTCGACCTCGCCGATCACCCCGTGCCGACCGGCCGCGAGGAGATCTGGCGGTTCACCCCGCTCAAGCGGCTGCGTGACCTGCACAAGGAGGCCGCGTTCGGCGGGGCGCTCGAGGTGGCCGCCGACCAGCACGACGGCGTGAGCATCAGCCGCGGCGTCAGCGGCCTGGTCGGCGTGAGCGGCTTCGTGCCCACCGACCGGATCGCCGCTCGGGTGGCCCAGGCGACGCCCACCAGCACCCTGGTGGAGATCGCCCCCGAGGCCGTCGTGGACGGCGCCGTGGTGGTCACGGCCCGTGGCGGCGGCGTCGAGCCGGCGGTCGCCGAGCACGTCGTCGTACGCGCCGGAAGACACTCCTCGGCCACCCTCGTGTTCCGCTTCGAGGGCTCGGCCACGCTCGCCGACAACGTCGAGATCGTCGTCGGCGACGGCGCCCACCTGACGGTCGTCTCGATCGACGACTGGGCCGACGACGCGGTGCGCGTCGGCCACCGTCACGTCAAGGTGGGCCGCGACGCCAGCTTCAAGCACATCGACATCACGTTCGGCGGCAACGTCGTGCGCAACGACACCACCGCTGAGTACGCCGGACCCGGCGGCTCGGTCGAGATGCTCGGTCTCTACTTCGCCGACGCCGGCCAGCACATCGAGCACCGGCTCTTCGTCGACCACACCGCGCCGAAGACGAAGTCGCACGTGGTCTACAAGGGCGCGCTGCAGGGCGATGGCGCCCACACCGTGTGGATCGGCAACGTGCTGATCCGCAAGGTCGCCGAGGGCATCGAGACCTACGAGGAGAACCGCAACCTCGTCCTCACCGACGGCGCCCAGGCCGACTCCGTGCCGAACCTGGAGATCGAGACCGGCGAGATCGAGGGCGCGGGTCACGCGTCCGCGACCGGCCGCTTCGACGACAACCAGCTGTTCTACCTGCGCAGCCGCGGCATCTCCGAGGCCGAGGCCCGCCGCCTGGTCGTGCACGGGTTCTTCAACGACCTGATCCGCCAGGTCGGCGTACCCGAGCTCGAGGCCAAGCTCACCGAGACGGTCGAGGCCGAGCTCGCCAAGAACGTCACCACCCAGAACATCCTGAACGGAGCCACGAACGCATGAGCACCCTGGAGATCAAGGACCTCGAGGTCTCGGTCGACACCGAGGACGGTCCGAAGCAGATCCTGAAGGGGGTCACGCTGAGGATCGGCTCGGGCGAGACGCACGCCATCATGGGCCCCAACGGCTCCGGCAAGTCGACCCTGGCCTACTCGATCGCCGGCCACCCGAAGTACACCATCACCGGTGGCTCGGTGACCCTGGACGGCAAGGACCTCCTCGAGCTCTCGGTCGACGAGCGCGCCCAGGCCGGACTGTTCCTGGCGATGCAGTACCCCGTCGAGGTCCCGGGCGTCTCGGTCGCGAACTTCCTGCGCACCGCGAAGACCGCCCTGGACGGCGAGGCCCCGAAGCTGCGGACCTGGGTCAAGGACGTCAACGCCGCCATGGAGAAGATGAACCTCGACCCGTCGTTCTCCCAGCGCTCGGTCAACGAGGGCTTCTCCGGTGGTGAGAAGAAGCGCCACGAGATCGCCCAGCTCGAGCTGCTCGACCCCAAGGTCGCGCTGCTCGACGAGATCGACTCGGGCCTGGACATCGATGCGCTCAAGATCGTCTCCGAGGGCATCAACCGCTTCATCGCGCGCGAGACGAAGTCGGTGCTGCTGATCACGCACTACACCCGCATCCTGCGCTATGTGAAGCCCGACTTCGTGCACGTGTTCGTCAACGGGCGCGTGGCCGAGTCCGGCGGTGCCGAGCTGGCCGAGGAGCTGGAGGCCAACGGCTACGACCGGTTCCTGAAGGCGGCGGTCTGAGGATGGTCTCGACGGGCTCGACCTCCGGGCACCCGGGCTCGACCTCCGGGCTGCCGGGGCTGCTGCCGGAGCTCGAGGTCGTGCGCAAGGACTTCCCGATCCTGGAGCGCGTCTTCGACGGTGGCGTGCCGCTGGTCTACCTCGACAGCGCCAACACCTCCCAGAAGCCGCAGGTCGTCATCGACACGATGGTCGACCACCTCGAGCGCCACAACGCCAACATCGCCCGGGCGATGCACCATCTGGGTGCCGAGGCGACCGAGGCGTTCGAGGGCGGCCGTGACGCCGTGGCACGCTTCCTCGGTGCGCCCTCGCGCGATGAGGTGATCTTCACCAAGAACGGCTCCGAGGCGCTCAACCTGGTCGCGAACACGCTGGCGTGGCGCGGTCCCCTGCAGGTCGGCGAGGGCGACGAGGTCGTCATCACCGAGATGGAGCACCACTCCAACATCGTGCCGTGGCAGCTCCTGACCGAGCGGAGTGGTGCCACCCTGCGCTGGTTCGGCATCGCCGAGGACGGCACCCTGGACACCTCCAACATCGAGGAGCTCGTCAACGAGCGCACCAAGGTCGTCGCGCTCACCTGGGTATCGAACATGCTCGGCACGATCAACCCGATCGCCGAGATCGCCCGTCGGGCGCACGAGGTCGGCGCGATCGTCGTGGTCGACGCCGCCCAGGCCGCGCCCCAGCTGCCCATCGGCCTCGCGGCCATGCCGCCCGAGGAGCGCCCTGACTTCCTGGCGTTCACCGGCCACAAGACGGTCGGGCCTACCGGCATCGGGGTGCTGTGGGGACGACGCGAGCTGCTCGAGCAGCTGCCGCCGTTCCTCGGCGGAGGCGAGATGATCGAGACGGTCAGCATGGCCCGCTCGACGTACGCCGCCATCCCGCACAAGTTCGAGGCGGGCACCCCGCCGATCGTGGAGGCAGTGGGTCTCGGTGCCGCGTTGGACTACCTGTCCCACATCGGGCTGGACGCGATCCACGCCCATGAGCAGGCGATCACGGGCTACGCGCTCGACGGCCTGCGCACGGTCAAGGGCCTGACGGTCCTCGGGCCGCAGGACGCGGCGCGGCGCGGCGGCGCGATCTCCTTCGAGATCGAGGGCGTCCACCCGCACGACGTGGCCCAGGTCCTCGACGCGCGCGGCGTCGCCGTGCGCGCGGGGCACCACTGCGCCAAGCCGGCCCACGCCCGCTTCGGGGTGCAGAGCTCGACCCGGATGTCGTCGTACCTCTACACGACGCCGGCCGAGATCGACGCCCTCGTCGAGGCGCTGGAATACACCCGCTCCTACTTCAAGTTGGGTTGAGCGAGATGACCGGCCAGAACCTCGACGCGCTCTACCAGGAGATCATCCTGGACCACTACAAGAACCCCCACCACAAGGGTCTGCGCGACCCGTTCGAGGCGGAGGTGCACCACGTCAACCCGACGTGCGGCGACGAGATCACCTTGCGCGTGCACCTCGACGAGGGCCCCGCCGGCCAGCGCGTCGCCGACGTCTCCTACGACGCCCAGGGCTGCTCGATCTCGCAGGCGTCGGCCTCGGTGCTGACCGATCTGGTGATCGGCAAGCCCGTCGGGGAGGCGATGGAGATCCACCAGGAGTTCCTCACCCTCATGCAGGGCAAGGGCTCCGTCGTACCGGACGAAGACGTGCTGGAGGACGGCGTCGCCTTCGCCGGCGTGGCCAAGTTCCCCGCACGCGTCAAGTGTGCGCTGCTGTCGTGGATGGCCTGGAAGGACGCCACCGCCCGTTCCCTGAAGGAGTCATCGGATGACTGACGAGTCGAACAACACCGTGGTGGAGACCGCCACCCTCACCCTCGAGGACGTCGAGGAGGCGATGAAGGACGTCGTCGACCCCGAGCTCGGGATCAACGTGGTCGACCTGGGCCTGGTCTACGGCATCCACATCGAGGAGGAGTCCCGCGTCGTCCTCGACATGACGCTCAC
>Ga0268254_10000913_pt1 | contig 12898 bp, 11 predicted proteins | sample AgamicOrSfrz_FD_200251 | JGI IMG/M metagenome (GOLD analysis project Ga0268254, IMG submission 200251) | Agave microbial communities from Guanajuato, Mexico - Or.Sf.rz (v2) (version 3) | ecosystem: Host-associated > Plants > Phyllosphere > Phylloplane/Leaf | place: Guanajuato, Mexico...
GATCATGTGATTGTTCTTGCTCTCGATCATGAACAGCGTGTGATGATCCAGCGTGCCAGCGGGCCGCATGAACGGGCCGAGGTGATTGAAACGGTCGGTCACTATGAAGCCGAGCCGCGTATAGAACGCTTCCGCTTTCTGTGCGTCTTCCACGAAATAGACCACGTGCGACAGCGTGCGCGGCTTGATGACTTCGTCGGGATTCGCCGCGCAGTCGTTCGGCGCGCGGCCCGCAGGTTGACCCGGGACATTGATGCCGAGGTAGCGTGCTTCGTAGGGGCGCCGCTGCGTGACCATGAACGCGACGCCGAAGCCGGCATCGTCGACGCAATGAACGGTGCCATCGGCGCCCACATGCACGTCGCGTTCGGCTTCTAGATGCGCGCGGATCGACGTCAGCGTGTCGGCGTTGTCGACGCCATAGACGGTTTCACGCAGGCAGGGCGTCGCCGCTTTCGGTGGTGGCGGCGGCAGGCGCGGGTCGTCGGCGGGGCGCATCACGAGGCCGGTGCCGTCCAGCGCGGTGAAAATGCCGCCTTGCACCGGATCGTATTCGACTTCATCAAGGCCGTAGTCGAGCACGTACTCGCGCGCGTCCTTCATGTCGTCGATACCGAAGACGAGAAATTCGAGTCCAACGATCTGCATAATCAGGATTCCTTTTGGCTGTGGCGCGCCGCTGACATTGCGACGTCCGTGCAGCGAGTGTTCAGCGCGCCATCGCGCGTTCGATCAGTGTGTTCACGTCGCCATCGTGTTTCAGGCCCAGCGCTTCGGCATGCGGCGTGAGCAGCGGCGGGTAGGTCGCGAAGAGCCGCTCGACCAACAGATCGGGCGCGTAAGTCACGAGCGCCTTGCGGTCCGTGCCAAAGCGCGCGGCCAATGAATCGACGACTTCCGCGATGCTCAGGCGCAACACCGGCATCTGATAGCTGCGCCGCGAGTTCAAGCGCTCCGGATCGACGCTTGCCGCGTGCAGCAGATTGTCGACGCAAGCGCCCACCGAGATCCACCACGCGACGCCCTCGGGCGAAACCGGCACGGTGATCGGCTCGTTGGCGGCCAGCTTCCAGAACAGTTGGCTCATGAATGCCGACATCAGACCCGCGCCGTCGCCGGGCCGCGCGACCACGCCGGGCAGGCGCAGCGAGCAGCCTTGCACCCAGCCCAAGCGCGTCGCGTCGGCGACCAGCGTCTCGCCCATCAGCTTGTGCGCGCCGTAGCTCAGCGCGGGCGCGGGCAGCGTATGTTCGTCGACCACTTCGGGCAGGGCCTCGCCATAGACTGCTACGGTGCTCGCGAACACGAAGCGCGGCGGCCGCGGCTGGCCGCGCAAGTCTTCGAGCAGGCCGAGCGTCGCGTCGAGGTTGATCGCGCGGCCGAGCGCATGGTCGCGCTCCGCCGCGCCGCCCGGGATGCTCGCGAGATGGAAGACGGCATCGACGGGCGAGCTATACGCCACGACGCGCACGTTCGCGTCGGCGATGCTGCCCGCGATCTGTGTGACGCGCGGGTCCGCGTGGTCGCCGTCGAAACCGGTGTCGACCAGCGTGAGTTTCGATACAGCGCGGCCACCGAGGCCATCAGCCAGCAAGCGTTTCACGAGCACGCTGCCGACAAAACCGCGTGCGCCGGTCACGACGACATGGCTCATTGCGATTCTCCTTTGCGGAACGGCAGCGTCGCGAGGAACGCGAGCCGCGACGCGCCGAGCATCTTGAGACCAGCGCGCGCGGAAGCGGAATCGAGGCGCGCTTCCATCGGCATAGTGCCGAAGCTCTTGCCCTTGATGACGAGTTCGTTGCCCACACGCTCCAGCGACTCCACGTGCATCAGTTCTTCGTCGGCGGGGCCGCGCAGGATCATGCCTTCCTTTTTCGGCGCGTGGCTTGCAATGCCATTGGCGGTCGCCGGCACGCCGCTGTCCTGGCGCGCGCCCTTCGCGACGCTGCCGAAGTCCATGCCCAGCTGCTCGAACATCCTGATCGCCGTCGCGCGGCCCGCGCCGTACACGCCGCCGCCCGGATGCTGGAACGGTCCCGCGAGATAGAGACGTTCGACGCCGGGCACGGTGAACTGGCCGAGGTCGGGCGTGGGGCGATGACCCGCGCTCTGATAGAAGTAGGGCGCCACGCCGTGCAGGTCGCCGCGCATCATGCTGTTCGGACTCGACCGTTCGAGATCCACCGGGCTCACGATGCTGCGCGCGACGATGTTGTCGCTCGTCAGGTTCGACACGAACTTGCGATAGTGCTGCAGCGACAGATCACCGATCTCTTCCTTGAACTCGTCCCAGTGACGGCCCGCCCAGCGCTTGTCCTTCACGTTATATGGTGCGAACGTGATGCCATGGAACATGCCTTTGCCCGCCGGCACACGCGTCTTGTCGCCGATACTTTCGTCGCCGCCCGCGCACAGGCGACGTTCGGTGATCAGGCCACGCTTGAGGTCGTCGAAATCGGCGAGCATTTCGTCGAGGCTGTCGGTCGCCATGAATTCGAGCATGGTCGCGTAGCCCACTTCGTCGCCCGCGTAATAGCGCGCGTTTTCCTTTAGGTCGTAGTGGCTCACCATGATCGAGAAAGGGGCGAGCGTGGCGCGCTCCGCGCGCTTCAACACCGGCTCGGGCACGCCTTCAACGAAACGGCGGATCACGTGCGGGTGAATCGCACCGATCACCGCATCCTTCGCGACGATCGTCTCGCCACTTGAGAGCTGCACGGCGCTCGCGCGGCCCGCGCTCGTGAGGATCTTCGCCACTTCCGCGTTGCAGCGCACTTCGCCGCCATACGATTCGATGCAGCGCACCAGCGACTCTGTGAGCTTGCCGCTACCGCCGACAGGCTGCGAAACGCCATACGTGTGGATGATGCCGGGCATCAGCAGGACGCCCATGCCGGTGCCGAGTTCGTTGGGCGCCTGCAGGTTTTCACTCACGAGCCGCAACAAGTGAATCTTGATCTTGTCGCTCTCGTAAAGCTGATTCACGAGATCGAGGCAATCGCGGTTCATGTAGTCGAGCATGAGCCGGCCTTCGTCGCTGCGGTCGAGCATCGCGACCAGCTCACCGAGCGGAGGGGGAGGCGCATACAGTCCCGGCATGAACATCTGCAGGACCTGCTGGCTCATCGTTACGAATTCGCGGTACGTGTCCGCATCTTTCTGCGAGACCTTCGCAAAGCATTCGCAGGTCTTGTCGAGATTCTTGTACGTGAACAGCACCGACTGATCGGGAAAGACCGTCGCATGCGGCACCGGCGAATAGTGGTACTTCAGGCCATGTTGCGATAGCAGCCCCAGTTCGTCCTGGCGCAACATCGGATTACCCTGAATCATGATGTGCACGCTCGAATGTTCGTCGTGCCAGTAACCCGGCGTGTTCAGCTCGCGCGTGCTCACACCGCCGCCTGGCCATGCCTTGCGTTCGAGCACCAGCACCTTCTTGCCCGCCTTTGCGAGGTACGCGGCCGCGACGAGGCCGTTGTGCCCCGCGCCCATCGCGACGATATCGTATTGCCCGCTCATTCACTTGCTCCTGCGTTTGCCTCTGCTGTTGCCGATTGATTCACCTGGTTCACGCTATTCACGTATGGAGCCTGCACGAAACGATGATCGATCGCGCCGAAAACCGACTGGCCGTCACGGCCCTTCATCTCGAAGCGAAGGCGCTCGCCGAAACGCAGCCACGGCGTACGCGATTCGCCATACTCGAGCATTTCGATCGCGCGCTGCTCCGCGAGGCACGCGGAACCGGTGGTGCGGTAATCGACGTTGGAAAACGTGCCCGAGCCGAGCAGCATGCCGGCGCGCAGATTGCGGTTGTACGCGACATACGAAATCAGCTCGTGAAAGCCGAAGCTCATTTCGCAGCCGTTCGGCGCGCCAAAGCGCTCGCCGTTGCGTGACGCTTCCATAACGAGTTGCACGCGGCCATCGCGCCATGCGTCGCCAAGCTCGTCGGGCGTGACGGCGACAGGCGCGAACGCCGTCGCGGGTTTTGCGAGCACGAAGCCGAAGCCCATCCCCAGTTCGCGGAATAGATGCTTGCGCATGCTCACGTCGTTAAACAGCGTGATGAGGCGCACGTGCTGGAGCGCATCGGCGGCGCGCACGCCCATCGGTACGTCGCCGAGAATCACGCCCACTTCACCTTCGAAGTCGCAGTTGTCGGCTTCGTCGGGGAACGGGTAGTCGTCGTGCGGGCCGGCGAAGTCGTCAGCCTGGCGCTGGATCAGCACGGGAATCGACGGGTCCGACTTCTTCTCCGGGTGATACGCCTGCGTCATGATGCGGCCATGATTCAGAAACGCCGACGCATCGATGAACTGATGGGTGCGCGGCAGCGGCGCGGCGCACGCGTGCGCGTCGAAGTCGAACGCGTCGGTGGCTTCGCCCGCGTTGAGCGCGTCGTACAGCGCCTGCAACGCGGGGGCGGCGAAGGTCCAGTCGTCGAGCGCGGCGCGCAGCGTCGGCGCGACGGACGCGGCACTTACCGCGCGGCGCAGATCGCGCGCGACGACGATCAGCCCGCCGTCGGGATGGCCAGTTTTGAGCGACGCGAGTTTCATGTTGCCTGTCTCCTTCGTGGTGTCTTTTGCATTGACTCAGTATTAGCGCAGCGGCCGTCCGCCATCGACGGGCAGCACGTAGCCGGTGCTGAAGCGCAGATCGCGCGCGGCGGCGAGCACGGCATGCGCAATTTCCTGCGGATCGGCGAGGCGGCCGAGCGGTGTGCGCGCGGCCTGTTCGTCGCGCCACGCGGTGTCCATCGATTTCACGAACTCGGTGTCCACGAGTCCCGGCGAAACGGACACCACGCGAATGCCCGGCGCGAGCGCGCGAGCGAGCGACTTCGTGAGATTGTCGAGCGCGGCCTTCGACGCGCAATAGATCACGTTGCTGCCCATCGCGGTTTGCGCGGCGATCGACGAGATGTTGATCACCGCCGCGCCGCCCGCGAGACCGCTCTTCGCGAGCAGCGGACGCAGCGCGCGCACCATCGCGAACGGACCGCGCACGTTGGTCGCGAGCAAGTCTTCGATGAGTACGTCGTCCATGCCGTCGAGATTGTCGTGAGCAACGAAGCGCGTCGTGCCCGCGCAATTCACGAGCACGTCGCAGCGTCCGTAATAGGTGGCGACGTCATCGGCAAGACGCGCAAGCGCGGCGCTGTCGGTAACGGGCGCGGCGAGTGCGCGATGGTCGCCGCCGTCCAGTTCGGCGACGAGCGTTTGCGCGGCCTGCGCGGAACTGCGATAACCGGCGACGACCGCGCAGCCTGCCTGCGCGAGCGTGCGGCAGATCTGCGCGCCGAGCCCGCCGGTGGCGCCGGTCACGACTGCGACCGGGCGTTCGCCGGAAGTGGTGGTGAACTTCGTCATCGCTCCCTCAGCCCTCTGCGCGTGCATGGTGCCAATGCGCGAGAGGCAGTCCCGGCACGGGCGATTGAAAGCTCGCGAGGGTAGTGCCGCCAAGGCTGCCCAGGTACACCGTGCGCAAGTCGGCGCCGCCGAACGTGAGGCTCGCCATCATCGGCGCGAGCGTGCCGCGGCAGGCGCCCATCAGTTCGGGCGTCGTGGTGCCGTCGCGATAGTGGTTTTCATAGCGCGCGAACGCTTCGGGATTGCCGTCGTCGAGGAGCGTGAGCACTTCGCCTTCGGGCGTGAGCGCGATCAGCTTCTCGTTGAGGATCAGCGTGATCCACAGGTTGCCGTGCGCGTCGAACGCGAACCCGTCGGGAAAGCCGCCCAGATCGTGCGGGCCGTATATCTCGCGATCAGTCAGCGAGCCATCATCGTGCACGCGCAAACGCGAGATGCGGCGGGCGTTCGTTTCCACCGCGTAAAGCCATTCTTCGTTCGCATCGAGCCGGATTTCGTTAGTGCCGACAAAACCATCCGCGACGATGCGGATTCCGTGTTCGTCTATCAGGCCCACGTAGCCGTCGGCGGTCTTCTCGTTGATCGAGCGCGTCCAAGGCACCTGGCGCGTCGTCACCGTGAACCAGATGCGGCCGCGAGTATCAGTCAGCACGAAGTTGGTCTTGCCGAGCGGCTCGCCGTCGATGCGGTCGTACAGCGTGCGCGAGGAACCCTCACGCGTCATCAGTTCGATCGCGTCGGTGCCGAAGTTCGCGATCACGATGTTGCCGTCGCGATCGAATGCGAGCCCGTTGGGCAGCGTGCCGCCCATCACGAGTTGCTTCGCGTCCTGCGCGGACGGTTGATCGGCGCGCGCATTCTCGCTTTGCTGCGCGATCAGCGTTTGCGTGCCGTCGGGCGCGATGCGCATCACACCGCCACGTGCGTCGGCGGTCCAGAGCGTGCCGTCCGGCTCGGCGAGGATGCATTCGGGACGCAGCAGATCGCGGCCTACCATGCGGATGTCGTTGCGGTTGACCTGCCAGCCGTGCAGCGGATTATGCGAAGTCGTCATCGGGAGCGTATGTGAAGGCGATTGAAAGTAAGGCTGCGTAAGCGAGTTAGCGGGCAGCGCGATCAACGGCGAAAGGTTCCAGCAGTTCAATCAGGTTGCCGCTCACGTCGCGAATGAAAGCGGTGGGATTGCCGTCAACGTTCAGTTCGAAAGCGATGTCGGCTCCAGCGTCGCGCAACGCGGCGACCGCCGCGGGCACGTCGGGCACTTCGAAGCACATGTGCTTGTTGCCGTGCGTGTGCAGATCGAGATTCGGCACGCGGCGTTCGGCGGGCAAGGGCGCGGCGCCCGGCACTTCGAAGATCTCGATACGGTAGCTGTCCCGGCGCACGAACGCGATGCGTGCGGGGATCTTGTCGATATCGAGCCGCTGTTCCAGCCCGAAGCCGAGCATCCGTTCGTACCATGCGACGGCCGCGTCGAGATCGGGCACGCTGATGCCGAAATGATGAGGCAAGAGAACGGGAAGCAGAGGCTGCAGTGACTGCATGGTTGGGTGTCTCCGGCTTTATTTGAGGCCGCTTTACAGCGGGCTCGCGAGTCGTTTGTATGGTCTGCACTGTAAGGTCATTCATCCGTCGAAACCATCAATTCCTAGTGGAAACACGCATTGATGCAATCGGATGCTCGCGGGATAGTGGCGCCCCATGAGACTGGGTCATTTCGACATGAATCTGCTGGTCGCGCTCGATGCGCTGCTCGACACGCGCAGCGTCACGCGCGCGAGCGAGCGGCTGCACATCGGCGCGTCGGCAACGAGTAGCGCGCTCGGCCGTTTGCGAGAATATTTCGGCGATCCGCTATTGATGCAGGTCGGCCGGCGCCTGGAGCTCACACCGCTCGGGCGCAGCCTTGCGCAACCGGTGCGCGAGATTCTGCTGACCGTGCAATCGACGGTGGTCGCGCGGCTAGAGTTCGATCCCGCGCAGGCGCGCCGCAACTTCGTGATTCGCGCATCCGATTACCTGACAACCGTATTACTGATCGACGTCGTGCAGCGCCTGCAGCGCGAGGCACCAGGCATCACGCTGCATATCGCGAACATGGCCGACGACGTGCCTGAGCGGCTCGATCGCGGCGAAGTCGATTTTGTGATTTATCCCAGCTTGTCGGTAAATCCTCAGCATCCGTCGCAAGCGCTGTTCGAAGAGACGTTCAGTTGCGTGGTCTGGCAGGGCAATCCGCTCGTCGGCGACGCGCTCACGCTGCAGCAATATGCGGAGATGGGCCACGTGGCCGCGACTTTCGGCGACAGCCGCAGCGCGAGCTTCGAAGGCTTAGTCATGGCCAATCGCGGCATTTCGCGCACGATCGAGGTGACGACTACCAACTTCAACACACTGCCGCAGCTGGTGATTGGCACAACGCGCATTGCCACGGTTCACACGCGCCTCGCGAAAATTTACGCGCACTTCCTGCCGCTACGCATGCTGCCGCTGCCGCTCGACTTGCCGCCGCTCGTCGAGGTGATGCAGTGGCACGCCATCAATAACGGCGACCCCGCGCACATGTGGATGCGGCGCGTACTGCTCGAACAGGCGCAGGCGAGCGCGCACGCGCCGGGCGCGGCCTTCGCGCAACATGGGTAATGGGATGCGGCGTTGATTTGACGACATCAAATGGTCTTGTCAACGCAATCTGATTGTGTCGTAACGTCGCCGCCGGAATCATTCGTCTCACACAAACGGGACATTCCCGGTCTGGCCCCAAGCTCAGAGTCAACAAAAAGCGCAAGGGCCGCGACCGACGAAACCTTTTTAATTATACGGAGACGACCCTCATGCATGCCCAGACTCAGCGGCGCGAAAGCGCGCCGGCCCGCCGCGAGCCTCACTTTCTTCATGCGCTGATCCTGCTGAGCACGGTGATCTGCGGCACTCTTGCGCCGACCGTGATTGGTCCGGTGCTGCCCGCGATGCAGCAGCATTTCGCGAGCGTGCCCGGCATCGAAACGTTGGTGCCTATAGTTGTGACGATGCCGATGTTCGTGCTCGGCGCGCTGGCGATGGTGATCGGCGCGATCAGCGACAAGATCGGCCGCAAGCGCGTGCTGGTCGGCGCGCTGGTGCTGTATGCGTTCGCTGGCACGGCGCCGCTCTATCTCGACTCGATCCAGTCGATTATCGCGAGCCGCGCGCTAGTAGGTCTTGCAGAGGCCGCCGCCATGACCGTCAGCACGTCGTTCATCGGCGACTATTTCAGCGGCGCGCGGCGCGATCGTTACGCGGCCTTACAGGTAACTGTGGCGTCCACTTCGGCGTTCGTCTTCAACCTTATGGGCGGCGTGCTGGGCGCATATGGCTGGCGCGCGCCGTTCATGGCCTATGCGTTGCCGCTGCTGCTTGTGCCCCTCGTGCAGATATTCATTTGGGACACGCGCGGCAGCGCACCGCGCGCGCAGGTCCGAGGCGCCGCGGATGAGCCCGCCTTCAGCCCGTGGCTGCTCGCGCTCATCTGCGTGGCCGCGTTCGGTGTCGGCCTCGTGTTCATGGTCGTGCCCGTGCATCTTTCGTTCATGCTGGTCCAGCTCGGCGTCCGCTCGACGGGTGCAATCGGCTTCGCTTATGCAATGAACAGCGTCGGCATCATAGCGGGCACGCTCGGCTTTGGCTGGTTCATCGCGAGCCGGCTGCCGGTGCTGCAACAGTTCGTGCTCGGCACGCTGATCTGCGGTCTCGGCTTCGTCTGCATGGGACTCGCGCATAGCCCGACCGTGCTCACGACGGGCGGCGCGATCAACGGTGTGGGCTGCGGCATCGTGCTTCCCGCGCTCGTAAGCTGGGGGCTGCGCTCGCTGCCCTTCTCACGGCGCGGCTTCGGGACGGGCGCTTTCACGGCGGCGCAGTTTGTGGGCTACTTCTGCAGCCCTATCGTTTTCATGACGATGGCCATGCAATGGGGCTCGCGCTTCGCCGTTGTGCAGGACTGGGGACTTGCGCTCTTCGTGCTCACGGCTGCCGGAGTGGCGGGTTCGCTGCTGCGCATGCGCCGCCTGAAGCTCGGCTGATCGGCATCGACCGGAGACACCCTTATGAAGACTGCTTTCAAACCGGCGTTACCGATTCAGCGCGGCGAACGTCTGCGCGGCAAGACTGCTGTCGTGACCGGCATCGGCAGTGGAATCGGGCAAACCTGCGCGATGCTGTTTGCGGCGCAGGGCGCCAATGTGGTGGGCTGCGACGTAGATGCTGATGCCGCGCAGCGCACGGTCGAGGAGGCCCGCGAGCGCGGCTTCCAGATTGACAGCCTGCATCCCTGCGATCTCACCGATCCGCGCGATGCGGCGTGCGTCGTCGAATTTGCCGCGGTCCGGCATGGCGGCTTCGATGTGCTCGTGAATGCGGCGGCTTTCGGCGCGTTCGCGTGGATCGAGGAGATGGACTACGAGACGCAGTGGCGTAGGACGCTCACGGGCGAACTTGATGTCGTCTTCCTGCTATGCAAGGCCGCATGGCCAGTGCTGGTCGCGAGCGGAGGCGGCTCGGTCATTAACTTCGCTTCGGCCAACGCGGCACTCGCGCTCGCAGGCTCGCCCGCCCTTGCGCACTGCGCAGGCAAGGGCGGTGTGCTCGCCATGACACGCCAACTGGCAATGGAAGGTGCGCCGCACGGCATACGCGCGAACACGATCTCGCCCGCCCTGGTCGAGACGGACGCCACGCGCATGCATATGCGCGCGCAGCCCGATTTCCTGGAACGCGCGCTTGGCAAGCTGATGGTAAAGCGCGTCGGCCAGCCCGAGGACGTCGCCTGGTGCGCGCTCTTTCTCGCTTCTGACGAGGCCGCCTGGGTGACCGGTGCGGACTTTCCCATCGATGGCGGTGCGACCGCCTGGTAGCGCCGGCACCGATCTTCACTGGTCACATTTGAACCGGAACGCGCCCACAGCGAGGCGTGACGGGTAACGTTTTGCCACAAAAAAGCAGGAGACGACAACAATGACATTTATTCGGTTTGGTATCCTAACTAAGCGAGAAAGCAAGGTGTGGAAGCTTTCGTCGATGGCGCTGGCGGCCATGATGGCAGGCGGCGCGGTGTATGCGCAGACCGCGCCGGTACCCGCCGTGCCCGCTAGCGCGGCCGATGCCGCCGGCACGGGCGCATTGGCGCAAAAGAAGGAAAAAACGAACATCGCTGACGCGAGGAAGGGTGCCACCGCGCCCACGCTCGGGGCGAGCGACGTCACCGTCAAGCAGACCTCCACGGATCGCCCGACGGTGGAGCAGGGCATTCCGTCGACGAACGAACTCGGCGTCTCGCATATCGGGGACGCCGCGCCGTCGCCCGCGCCGAGCCCGCGTCAGGGGCCGCTCGCCGGGATCGGCCAGAAGCTCAATGACTGGGGCTTCACGCCGTCGCTCAATCTCGTGCAGATGTACCTCACGAATCCGAGCGTCGGCCAGCAAACCGGTAATCACGAGGCGCTGACCTTCTTCGCGGTCGGCGGCGACTTCGATATGGAAAAGATCGCGGGCTTTCCCGGCGCAACGATCCACTTCCAGCAGCTTTTCGTGCCGTTCACGAACAATCTCGCATGGGGCACCCAGGTGGGCGACGTGCTCGCGGGCCAGCCGGGGCCGTACGTGCCGCAGGTGTCGCATCTGGGGATCTTCACCTGGGAGCAGAAGGCGCTTCACGGCAAGCTCGACGTCGAGTTCGGCAAGACCAATGCCGGCGCGTATTTCGGTGCGCCGGTGTGCAATCAGGGCTTCGGCTGCCAGAGCGCAATCCTGCAGAACAGCGCAGGCATGAACCCACCCGTCTACGTGAACTGGGGCGGTCGCGCGCGCTACAACATCACGCCCGAGTGGTCAGTGCAGGCCGGACTGTTCCGCTCGAATCCCGCGTATCCGTTCACCAACGGCTGGGAATGGACCAACAGCGTGCCGGATAGCAACGTGTGGCTCGCGAGCACCGCCTACCGCACGACGTATCAGACCGATCCCTACCCGAAGAGCTATGAGCTGATGCTGTACTACAACACGCGCGTGCAGACGGATCCCTACACGGCAGGCACGCACAAGGGCACTTCGGGCATGTATTTCGGTGCTCGTCAGGTCGTGTACCGGCCGGACGGCGGCCTGTCGACTGTATCCGATCCTACCGCCGTCTCCCTGTTTGCGACAGCAACGGGCAGCTTCGATTCCCACAACAGCTACGGCCTGCAGATGACTGGCAGCGCGGGCGTGATCCTCGAAGCACCGCTGCGCAGCCGTCCGCACGATAGCATCTCGCTGTCGCTGAACTGGGCGACACTCACACCGCACGAGCAGGACTATCTCAAGCAGGAGAATCTCGCAGCGGGCGGTACCGGCTATACGGTCGGGCGCACGCAATACGGCCTCAAGCTCGATGCCAACATCGCGCTCACGCGCAGCATCATGCTCAGCCCGTATGTGATGCGCACGTGGAACACAAGCACGTGGGGCAATGCGTCCTATGCGGCGACACCGAAGAACGGCGTCGTTGCGGGCGTCGTTGCGGTCCTCTTCTTCGACAAGATGCTTGGTCTGACCGATCATTGAGCGGCGGCGTGTTCGCGGCTTGCGTTCTCTTATTCTTCGCAGGCCGCGAACCAGTGGAGCCACATCCAGGGATTCGCGATGCTCCTCGGCTTCGTCGCCGCACTCGCAGGCTGTCAGCCGATGGGAGATGGGCGCTCGCCGGCGATTCTTCCGCCGTCAGAGGTGCGGCGATGCTGCCAGTAAGGAACAGAACGAACATCATCAAGCTGACGTGTCAGTCGCATGATTGCATGACGTGACTATGGGCGAAGGCGAGCCATGGTTTTACTACACGGACGGCCGCAAGTCTGGTACTGATGGAGACATGTAATACCGCTGCTCGCAGAGAAGTTTCCTTTCGTTTGTGCCAGACCTAACAAGCACTGTGCCTGTTGCTGGCTCTGCCGTCTTCGCGATCGTCTGGATCTGCCGTTCAAACGTCGAGGAGGACAAGCAAACACAAATGGACTGAAGGTACTGCTCCATCGACGTCTTTCGTCGTTCCCAGGGCACGCGGCTTTGTGCATCTGACGGCGGTGGTCATGAGATCGGCCGCCGCTGTGTGCGCTAGCATCCGCGCACCGAGAAACGGGAACATTTTCAGGCTGAGTTGACGCCGATCTTGGCGTGCACGGTTTTTACGTCTACCGGTGGCTCTCTCGACACCGAGCCAGCCGCACTGAACACGTCGACCGCGCGCTCCTGCAACTGCCGTTTCAATTCCGTGATCCGGTCCGGATGCACATCGAACTGCTGCGCCGACTTGGCCGGCGTGCGCTCGCGCCTGACTGCCGCTAGGGCCTGTTTCGTCATTTCCTCGGTTCCTTTGCTTGCATAATCGCTGGCCCAGGCTTGGCTATTCCAGTTATCCCGTCGACCGATTCCTGCGCTGGCACCTTTGTCTCCGACGGATTTTGAATATCAGTTTTGATTGAATCCAGGCATTGATAAATTCAAAC
>Ga0268254_10000916_pt1 | contig 12884 bp, 5 predicted proteins | sample AgamicOrSfrz_FD_200251 | JGI IMG/M metagenome (GOLD analysis project Ga0268254, IMG submission 200251) | Agave microbial communities from Guanajuato, Mexico - Or.Sf.rz (v2) (version 3) | ecosystem: Host-associated > Plants > Phyllosphere > Phylloplane/Leaf | place: Guanajuato, Mexico | collected...
AGATAGGGGCGAGCTGTGCAACTTCTTGGAAGAAAGCAACCTTTCGCGCAGCTGACACACTCCTCCGCTCACTCCTAAGTTATAATAAGACAAGTGCTTCAGGTTAGGTCAGGAAGGGAAAGTGACTAGTTTAGTACATCTATATATGGTTTGTATATGAGGAAGGGGCAAACAGGCGTCAATCGGGAAGCGGCAGCTTCACTGACTTCGCCTAATGTAGGTTCTACTGACTTATGCGGCTAAGATGAGATAACGAGTGTCAGCGGTTAGCGAATCCCATCCTCAACTAAACCCGGGATTCTTTCGCCGATTACTTCCCTTGCCTGCTTCTAATTTTCTTTGGCATTCTAACCGTAGGCTCGATTCGCTTCCATCCTATACCTTCTATCCTACGTCTTATCACTCGGAATCGCTAGTCAATTTCCGATCTTGGGATGAATAGGGCTTCCAAGGATCGCATTCTCTCTGTCCTAGCTCTCTGCTGTATAAGGGTGGAAGATAAAAGCGATGGAAATTGCCTTCCTTTACTTATTATCCTTTGATAGGGTTATCACGATGTCTGTCTCTATGCCCGAAGGTCGAAGCAAAGGACTAAACTAAACAGGGTGAAGGGAAAGAGTCCCAGCCTTATAACAACGAATTTGTTGGTGAGTGCCCTTACAATGTACCTAGGTTGGCTCACACGTTCGATTCGATTTTGAGTTTAACTAGAAGTGGACTTCTCGAAACGTCAACCCCTTCTTCTCGCGCCGTACCTTGCTACTTGCATATTTCATATATATTCCATTTGAAATATATTCAATAAGCGTTCATGCTGTCGTAGATGATTTGTGTAGGGTAAAGATTTGATGATCGAGTATAGGGGGAGGAGCTTTAGCCACTCGACTAATAAGGAGAGGAGCGAAAAGCCACTCGACCGACGCCTATTGAGGAGCCGAAGGCCACTCTTCTGATAAGGAGAGGAGCGAAGGCCACTCGACCTTAGCCGGGAGAGGAGCGAAGCAGCTCTTAAGACTTGCTTTCCGATGCATAGTTAGCTCGCTTGCTTGCCCATCATAGGTCGTATTAACCCTATAATAAGTCTAAGCCAGTCCAGTTTAATAATCCCGAACTTCCTCTCCTCCTTTCTTTCTAATGAACTTACGTAGATAGATAGCTATTCGATATCAATATCTCCTGCTGTAATGACTAGGGGTTATCCGAAACTGAAAAGTTATGAACAGGAGAATTATTGGCATGGTAGAAGGGATTGAGAGCCAACGAAAGCCGTCAGCATTTCATGCTTTTGACGCATAATCCTTCCTCTCCCTAGTGTGAAGCCGTACCCCTCCAAGAGGGAGTGTCTGGTTCTTTAGGACCAGGAGCGCAGCGTCTGCTTTTGATAATCTAAACATACCCTCTGAAATAGCTGCATTCATTCCGTTATCGCCTAAATGAAATTGTAAAGTCCAACGAGGAGCTTACGATTTCCTATCTGTAGTAGGAGCAGACGATTTATATTCATTCTCAATACACAAAGGACTCGGAGATGAGGAAATAGATTCAAGAACTGGTCATGCCGTCGTTCAACAACTAGCCGAAAAGCAAGGACGCTAAGGATTCAAAAACCGAAAATGCTGTAGTAACCAATGGTGCTCCCCTCCCCTCTTTCTTTTTTTAAGTCATTAGCCTTTCTCTTAGAGAAAAGATAGGTTCAAAGCAACCCCCCCTCTCCTAAGAGTCGAGATCTCCCCAGTGTGAAACGTCAGGCATTGTCGACAGGCGAAAGGAGAAAGTCAATTGAATTATTCTGTCATCTGAGTTCGGTCCCTTGCTAAGTGGTTATCCTGCAGGCAGGCAAGGAAATTGATTGTTCCCACCGACCTCGACCGATGTCGCATTATCTATGGGGGGTGCAGACGAGGAGTTTTTCAAATCCTATTAATCTGGTTAAGCATAGGAACTCCGTGGTCAGCACTTTACCCGGATAGCTTCCACTCTGGACTAGCCTCGTCGAGGCGAAAGGTTGTGGAGCCCCTCGGTCACCCAAGGAATTGTCTATCCTTTCGTTGCCTTCTGGCGATGCGAATTTCGATCTATCTGTACCCTGGCTTATAAATCTGCACAGGTTGTGGGACTCTCTGCCCCAATGTTGATTTATTATGGCTCTTGCGGAGTAGAAATCTCCTCACCTAGCCTTCCTCTCTTTCAGAGAAGCCCATGGCACCGAGGTGACGAACTGTGACCACTCTCTCACTAACAGGAGTGGCAAGAACGGGGAACGATGCCTCTTTGGAGGTGCGTGATTAGCGTAGGCTATCTCCCTCGTGAGTGTTGAGCGGCTACTTTGACTTTCCCATCCTCCTGGAGAAGTCACCGAAGGCGAAGACCTTCGGCTCGATGGTAGCAAAAGAGGACCATTCCTATCTACCTACCCCGTAGAAGATAAGATGGACGCGGTCAGCGCCGATAGCTTTGGCGCATTGATTCTCTGCGCTAGCAGGTTCCCCGATCTTTCTTCCGTTAGGTTAGGTCTCCGGGAAAACGTCTCTTGGAGAGTAGAGATTCCCCACCCCAGCCAGCAGGGGTTTGACATCGAGGATGTCGCTCTTAATCCTAGGGGACGAATTCTTAGCGGAGGACGTGAATTGATCTGTTTGTTCTAAGGCTTCTAGTCCTTTGTGACTACTTTATTCGTTATTGTCGAGGAAAGAAAGTCATGCGAAAAGAGTGAACCTCTTGGTAGAGCTCTTCTTCCCTCACCCGGTAGCGAGATCGGTTATTTCCGGCCGGTCGAAATAAGGTTGATTTGCTCACGTATATAAGTACAAGGAAGAGATGTCACGTATAGAAAGAAGAATCGAGTGTGACTAACGCAAAGGAACTCAAACGCTATGCTGTCACTCCGACTTTACCATTGCGTTAGGAAACTTTCTTTCTTATTAGAAAGGGAAGGATTTATTTCCTGTGTTCCCCGCGGGCTAAAATGGGGAAAGCAGGGTGTTGTCTGTTCCATACTTTATTACTTTATTTGAAGCTGGCATCGAGTGCCTGCCTCACATGCGACCTTCAGGTCTCTAAGGAAAGAGGACATACTCCGGGGATACGCTATGCTTCTAATCGCAAAATTCGGTTAGTATTGTTAGTATTGCAAGATGAAGTTAGTGTGCCGGCCCTAGCAACTTTCCTTCCTCCCTGCCGAGGGCATGTTCTTTGTTTGAACGAGGAGAACAGCCTTACTCTAACCTCCTTTCAACAATCCTCCTGAAAAGGAACTTTCCTTCCCCGTGGGTGGTGAAAGGTAGAATCCTTTAGTTTTTTTTAATAGGATCGCAGCCGTCCTTTCAACTGAGAAGTTTCCCCCCCTAACTAGGAGGGATAGGGGAAGAGAACAAAGACGTGAACTGACTCCCGAGCTTTCTTCTTTAAATGAATCCTATCACCGGTCTTGTCTTAAGGCAGTTGGAGAGCGAAGAGCAGCACCTATTTCTAAGCCAGTGAAAGGACATGCAGTTACCGATCAAGCTCGTTGAAGTGATTACGTCCGCCGTTGAACATGGGCCTTTGGAGCATCCGTATCAATAGCACCGTCGTCTTTTCCCGAGAAAGATCTGCAGAGAGCGCCGATGTTAGGCTTTCAACATCCAATGCAATAGTATTAGTCGGAGCCTCTTTTCATGCTGACTGACTAGAACTGCAGTTTATAGAGGTTTTTTTAGAAGCTTCAGCTATATAATCTTCTTTTCCCTCGCTACGCTCGCACTTCCACTCGTTAAAGGAGCGGGTTCAGGGAAGGGAGGCTAATGAGTCGCCAATCCACATTGGATCGATTAATAGTCTTCTCGGAGTGACCTAACTAAGGCAACATCAACTTAAAGCTTTGCTTCTTTCTTTTAGTTTAGGTCGGTGACATCTAGTTAGTGTCTTTTTTCTATCTACGCCTAGCTCCGCTCAATAGGGACTACTTTTCTTTACCAGAAGGAGTGGACTTCCCTTTCAATAAGTTATGAGAAAGCTGCTTGCTTTGTTAGCGATGCCGAACAGCTTGGACTCTTGAAAATCCTGCTTCCGTTTAGACCTCCCTCTTTGTGAGATAAGTCATTTTCTCCACACAACATAAGGGTATTAATAAGGTCGTTCTCTAGTCACTCCTTTAGGGTAAATCCCAGGTGAAAGTATGTGACGCTATTCTGTTAACTTGCGTCACGGAATGAATCTGATTCCCGCGAAAAAGCCTCTCCTCTTACGGGAGCGACATCTGAGCCAGTTGAGAAGAACCTTTCCGTTACCTTATCGGTTAAGAGACCGATCACCCTCCATGGAGTCAAATCCTGGTTTCGAATCTATCAATCCGTGAAAGCCTTGACGCCTTCCCCGCTCTTTGGAATAGCAGGAATACTAAAGATCGTGGTATGGCATATGGCATCTCTCAGTTCCTTTAGCACAAGCCATTACTTAATTTTTTGTTATAGTAAATCCCTTCTCTTCCTCAAGCTAGTACCAAAAAGCCTATTCCGAAAGCCTTCAATGCCTGTGCCCCAAAAGAGGGCTAGGTTCAAGGGTACGCACCTAGTAGCTGCGAGCCTAAGATCAAAGGCAGTTCCAACCCTATTTCCAGCTTTCTAAAGTAAAGTCTCAGTGCCAGTTGTAAGGTTAGGAAAGCCAGGTATAATGAAATCCTCTTTTCGAATAGGAATTGATTCGATGTTATTATTATAATATGAAGATTCAACTGAATATACTGTTTTCAAGAAGGAATCGCCATCACCAGTGGAAGTTGAACCCGGCTTAAAAAGGAAGAAAAACCAGTCAACCAACCACAGGGAAGGAAGGAGATATAGCTCAAGTTTCTTGCCTCTTCCTCAATCCAGTAGCGAGGTTTCAACGAGTTCTTTGTACGCGTGTAACGCCAGTGCCGATAGCCTCTTCCCAAAACCGGAAGAAACATCAGCGAGCAAGCCAGGCAGAAAGCCCCTGTTCCCCACGGAAAGGTTCGATAGCCACTTCAAAGATAGTAAAACCTTAATGAATGAATGAATCGGTTCAGACGTTTTATAAGACCTTTTGGTCCACTTTCATCCAGCTTGAAATAAACATCCCCGCCTCTCGTCTAACTCGAGTTGCTCCGCCCCTTTGGCAGTTAATCGCTTCAAGAAGTAAGATCATTTCATAAGGGAAGGTATGTTACGAGCAGAAGTTCTCTTGCTAGTGGAAGTAAGAGTAGCAAAGTTAGGACCGAGGGGGGAAAGACGATTCCCCAGAAGTTGTCCGGTTGGGAAAGCCAGAACTGAAGTAAACCCGCTTTCAGGTAGGGACACGATAGTCCTTCAAGCGGGCAAACAAAGTCCTTACTCCTATTCCACCTGTATCGTATAGAGCTTTTTCCTATCCTTTCCGCATAGACTTGCTTCGCACCTGTGTCCAAAGCCAGTTTTACTCAAGAGTAAGAATGATAAGGCATTTCGCAACTTTCGTTGCCTATAAAAAGTCCCAACAAGTTTTAGCCTGAAAAGAAAAGAAGGCAACCAGGAGAAGCAGCGAAGCTTCGATGAAAGTTCTAGTTATTGTTGATTCAAGCTCTCATCTCAAGTAAGCAAAAGTAGGGAAGTGGGCTTCTCATTGTCCAGGCTTATGAGCTCCCCGACTCTAAGGGAGAGAATGAATGCACTACTTCTCAGTGCACTTGCACACACTCCTTACAAACGGATACTCATTTTAGCAATAATGAATTTTTCCTTTCTCTCGGGAGTGGCATGCGAATGAAATGAGATTCCAGGAACCTTTCTTTGTGACCTTTAGAAAAGAAATACCCCTTCCCCTTACTAGATCAAATAGGATTTTTTACTGAATAACCGGATAACATGCAACTACGGGATAAAGCTGGGTAGAGTAGAGCCTTTTTTTTTTTAGTACCCGAAACCCCAAAACTCTTTTCCAGAGATGCCAATAAATGCATGAGCTTGGAAAAACTTCGAGAATATGAATTCTAGACAGAAAAATGACAGCGTTCAAATTGAATTCATTTATCCCTTGAAAGCTTCAATTGGTCTTTTCGAGACCTTCCTCTTAGGAGAGAATAAAGACAAGAAAGAGGATACTCTTTCAACAAGGCTACGAGTTCTGGCATACTTTACTTTAGATTGGATGTCCTACTTCTATTTCATCTTTCACCGAACTCAATCAATATCCTAAGCTGAATCCTACCTCTAAACCACCAACAGCGGGAGAGCCGACATGAAATGATAGATGTTCTCTAACAGGAATAGCAAAGACCCCTTCTTCCTCTTGTACCCCAACTTCAAAAAGGCATTTTCGGGGACTAGCCCGCTTCCCATTACTCAATAGGGAAATTCCTTCAAACCAAAAGGATAGAGAGAGTTCACATCGTAGTAGTATAAGTTCTCGCCATATGGCATATATACATCTGTATGACCACCGTAGTAAGCACGCCTTATAAAGCTGTCTTCATTCTTGTTTGGGATGTGAATAGGCCAATTCTTTTCATCGTAGTATTTCAATCGAAAGATTGTTAGAGCCAATGAAGACAAGGTTATCTTACTTTCTATGTCAACTTGGAACAACTTCCAATAGATATCTTGGGCTTTTTGCATTACACCTCCAAGGAGAAGGATGTCCTGCTTCATATAGTCCAACAAAGTCCTTAACCACGCAAAAGACTGGAAGGAGAGGCTGCGAAGCGTTAATTTACAAAGAAAGAACTCAACTAGTTTCATCCTAAACCGGTGTGACAGTAGGAACTGAACTTCCCTGTGAAAGCTAACTGAATGGCTAACCGCTGCTTTCTTTCTCTTATTACTATCCGTTGTCGGCATATCAGCTCAACAAGTAAGCGTAATAAGCGTTGTTCTACAATCTGTCTTACCTTCCTGGTGATGTGGTGGAATAACCGTGGTAGTAGGAGCTCATGGATGAATACCCGTTCTTCAAATAGCCGTTGTTTTAGAACCCGTGTTTGAAATTGAATTACTAACTGAAGCTATTTCATCATCTATGGCACTGAGAAGAGGAATCGAAGGGGCTCTATAGGGTGCCTAGCCTTTGCACATGAAGGCCTTGTTCTTCTCTGACGCCTGAAGCTAAGATTCGATTAGTCGAGATAATATAAGTGAATACCGCCTTTAAATAGACTCGGCTTTTAAAAAGCATTGAGATAGCCGGGCGTCACTTAATTGAATAAAGATCACCTCCAGTCGTCTACTCTTTCTATCGCTTTATTGAAAGGCTACCTTCGAAAGGACCTAGTTTGCATCTTAAGGCGCACATCGAGAAGAGACTATAGAAATGCAGAGTGTTAGGCGCACAAGCAAGCTCGAACGATAAAGGATGTCAGTATCGTCCTAAGCAGTTTCGATTAGGAGAAGGGGCGTTCACTTACTTAGTGCTTGCATGTTGGGCATATCTTCAATAAAAAAAAAATGCTACTCTGAATGTTGATCTTCTGACCACGAAACTGAGCAATAAGCCCTGACTATAGTGGGCGTTTTCTTTTTAGATCAAAAAGTTCAGTTTTTATGGGCAGAGGTATAGCTCAAAAGTAGAAGTCTTTCGCTGTGACTAAGGATAGACAGGACTCTCGGTTCGTTTGAGCCTGAGTCGAAGACTTCGGATCCTGCATCTGCTTCAGTTAATTAGGTTAAAATGTGCCAACAATGGTGTTTTGATCCGCTAGTCATCATCCGAAGTTGAGGCATTCAACAACTTTCTGAGACACCATTCTTTCCATAGGCAAGGGCCGGCCCGAAGATCAACGGGATCTTTCTACAAGCGTTCTTTCTACCCAACTTTTTCCGAGGGAACCGACTACGGGGGGTGCGCTGATAAACTCGTCTCCGCTCATTTTACCTGTTTCTGGAAAGAGATTGAAGTACCTTTTTTCGGATCGGTTGTACCGGTAAATCATTCCTGGAAGGAAAGAAATTGATTCGCTGTTTAAATGGCTCGAGAGAATTTTGGTAGAGAAGGGCTGGCTAAGAAGAAGTTTTTTCGATAGAGTAGCTGGCTCAATATTATGATCTTAGGCAAGAAACCAAAGGGAAGGCTAGTCAATCCATCAATATTAGTGAGAGTCTTAGGAACCATATGTTATATGGCCTATTAAGGTAAAATAAAGGCGGATCAGATAACAAAGTGAGCTTTAGTCTAACATTAAAGTGAGCAAGCTATGGCAAGTATATCATACAAGTATGAAAGGTGATAACCTGTTACACTAGTGCTCCCCTTCCAAACGACAAGCGTAAGAACTAGCCGTCTAAAGCACTACTTTACTTATACTAAGCTGGGAAGCGCGATCCAGAGTCAAGACCTTAACGCATTAAATAAAGTTCCATCAGGAAGGAAAAAATGGGTTACGGGGCACTCTCATCCACAAGCTTATAGGTAACTGGCCTTTAAATGGATGCCCTTAGTCTTAGTATGGAAACAACATCAAAGACGGGATCTAAGTTACCTCAAAAGGGCGTCACGAAAAGAAGAGTGTGAAGAGGTAGACAGAAACGATTTCCTACTTTCCAGAAGAAGGGACGAAGGATAGTTGACGAACTAAAGATAAAGAAAAAGATTCGGCATAACAACTAGGTCTTGGATTCGGAATAGGAAGGGCTATTTTCATCCTTTGTTGGCCTAATTTGGCTTGTACTTGAGATTGGCCACCTTGGCAGTAGGACTTGTGAAAGTGTTCAGTCTTTTTATTTTTATGGTTCGCGGCTTAAGTAGCATGCCTTTTTTCTTTAATGTCCTTCCCTTCCATTGAGTCAGTATGGATCTTTCGGATAGAGAAGTAGGAGAATGCGCTGGTCAAGGGCGTCAAAGCCTAAAAGTCAGCAAATTGGACCGGCTTCTATCAATGATCTTTTCTCAGCTCCCCCGAAGCCAACAAGGGAATCGCATTCTTCTGATGATATGGGATGTCGAGAATGGGTTGTTTAAGAAAGGCATGGCTTAAGTTTTATTCGGGTCTCAATCAATAGAATCAAATAAGGCAGAACTCTTAACGATGCAAGGATTAGCCTAGTTTTTCGCCCTAAGGAATAAGACTAAGACTGATTAGTTGAGTGAAATCGTTTCTGTCTCAATCAGTAATCGCCTTATCCTTTTTTATCTCCCGAAGCAAGTAATGATCTTTCTTCCTCCCGTTCGTAGTGAAAATTACTAATGTTTACGAACGATCGTCATCTTCTTCAATAAGGAAGTCGAGTTCCTCACGGGCCTGTCTTCTCTTAAGAGACCTTTCAATTCTTTAGCGAGTGGTTTCGTTTCCGCCCTCGCCTTTCTTTTGCAGATGTTGTCATTAGATTCTTTCACAGCTTCACTGAATGGTCGGCTAACTAAACTCCCTTTATATGAAACTCAAAGAAGACCCAGTCAATGCCAATCTCGATTCAACATAAGCTTGGGATCTTTCTTTCCTATTTGCTAAAATAAATCTGAAGAAGCCTTCTCTTCTTTAAAGCCAGTAGAAAACAATTTAGATCTTTTTTAGTCTTCCCGCGAGATGAGGATCCCTGTCTCAGGTAACTCGGTTTTCCTGCAGGAAAAGACGTAACTTCTATGCTTTCTCAAGTAAATGATGGAAGAAGCGGATCCTTTTTCAGGTGCGAACTAAAAGAAATGGGCCAGCCAAAGTAGTCAGTTGATTAGCTCGAAACTTCATTTTGGGGGTTGGTGAGGTATGAAATCACGCAAAAGACTGAAAGGAGAGGAGCGAAAAGCCACTCGACTAATAAGGAGAGGAGCGAAAAGCCACTCGACCGACGCCTATTGAGGAGCCGAAGGCCACTCTTCTGATAAGGAGAGGAGCGAAGGCCACTCGACCTTAGCCGGGAGAGGAGCGAAGCAGCTCTTAAGACTTGCTTTCCGATGCATAGTTAGCTCGCTTGCTTGCCCATCATAGGTCGTATTAACCCTATAATAAGTCTAAGCCAGTCCAGTTTAATAATCCCGAACTTCCTCTCCTCCTTTCTTTCTAATGAACTTACGTAGATAGATAGCTATTCGATATCAATATCTCCTGCTGTAATGACTAGGGGTTATCCGAAACTGAAAAGTTATGAACAGGAGAATTATTGGCATGGTAGAAGGGATTGAGAGCCAACGAAAGCCGTCAGCATTTCATGCTTTTGACGCATAATCCTTCCTCTCCCTAGTGTGAAGCCGTACCCCTCCAAGAGGGAGTGTCTGGTTCTTTAGGACCAGGAGCGCAGCGTCTGCTTTTGATAATCTAAACATACCCTCTGAAATAGCTGCATTCATTCCGTTATCGCCTAAATGAAATTGTAAAGTCCAACGAGGAGCTTACGATTTCCTATCTGTAGTAGGAGCAGACGATTTATATTCATTCTCAATACACAAAGGACTCGGAGATGAGGAAATAGATTCAAGAACTGGTCATGCCGTCGTTCAACAACTAGCCGAAAAGCAAGGACGCTAAGGATTCAAAAACCGAAAATGCTGTAGTAACCAATGGTGCTCCCCTCCCCTCTTTCTTTTTTTAAGTCATTAGCCTTTCTCTTAGAGAAAAGATAGGTTCAAAGCAACCCCCCCTCTCCTAAGAGTCGAGATCTCCCCAGTGTGAAACGTCAGGCATTGTCGACAGGCGAAAGGAGAAAGTCAATTGAATTATTCTGTCATCTGAGTTCGGTCCCTTGCTAAGTGGTTATCCTGCAGGCAGGCAAGGAAATTGATTGTTCCCACCGACCTCGACCGATGTCGCATTATCTATGGGGGGTGCAGACGAGGAGTTTTTCAAATCCTATTAATCTGGTTAAGCATAGGAACTCCGTGGTCAGCACTTTACCCGGATAGCTTCCACTCTGGACTAGCCTCGTCGAGGCGAAAGGTTGTGGAGCCCCTCGGTCACCCAAGGAATTGTCTATCCTTTCGTTGCCTTCTGGCGATGCGAATTTCGATCTATCTGTACCCTGGCTTATAAATCTGCACAGGTTGTGGGACTCTCTGCCCCAATGTTGATTTATTATGGCTCTTGCGGAGTAGAAATCTCCTCACCTAGCCTTCCTCTCTTTCAGAGAAGCCCATGGCACCGAGGTGACGAACTGTGACCACTCTCTCACTAACAGGAGTGGCAAGAACGGGGAACGATGCCTCTTTGGAGGTGCGTGATTAGCGTAGGCTATCTCCCTCGTGAGTGTTGAGCGGCTACTTTGACTTTCCCATCCTCCTGGAGAAGTCACCGAAGGCGAAGACCTTCGGCTCGATGGTAGCAAAAGAGGACCATTCCTATCTACCTACCCCGTAGAAGATAAGATGGACGCGGTCAGCGCCGATAGCTTTGGCGCATTGATTCTCTGCGCTAGCAGGTTCCCCGATCTTTCTTCCGTTAGGTTAGGTCTCCGGGAAAACGTCTCTTGGAGAGTAGAGATTCCCCACCCCAGCCAGCAGGGGTTTGACATCGAGGATGTCGCTCTTAATCCTAGGGGACGAATTCTTAGCGGAGGACGTGAATTGATCTGTTTGTTCTAAGGCTTCTAGTCCTTTGTGACTACTTTATTCGTTATTGTCGAGGAAAGAAAGTCATGCGAAAAGAGTGAACCTCTTGGTAGAGCTCTTCTTCCCTCACCCGGTAGCGAGATCGGTTATTTCCGGCCGGTCGAAATAAGGTTGATTTGCTCACGTATATAAGTACAAGGAAGAGATGTCACGTATAGAAAGAAGAATCGAGTGTGACTAACGCAAAGGAACTCAAACGCTATGCTGTCACTCCGACTTTACCATTGCGTTAGGAAACTTTCTTTCTTATTAGAAAGGGAAGGATTTATTTCCTGTGTTCCCCGCGGGCTAAAATGGGGAAAGCAGGGTGTTGTCTGTTCCATACTTTATTACTTTATTTGAAGCTGGCATCGAGTGCCTGCCTCACATGCGACCTTCAGGTCTCTAAGGAAAGAGGACATACTCCGGGGATACGCTATGCTTCTAATCGCAAAATTCGGTTAGTATTGTTAGTATTGCAAGATGAAGTTAGTGTGCCGGCCCTAGCAACTTTCCTTCCTCCCTGCCGAGGGCATGTTCTTTGTTTGAACGAGGAGAACAGCCTTACTCTAACCTCCTTTCAACAATCCTCCTGAAAAGGAACTTTCCTTCCCCGTGGGTGGTGAAAGGTAGAATCCTTTAGTTTTTTTTAATAGGATCGCAGCCGTCCTTTCAACTGAGAAGTTTCCCCCCCTAACTAGGAGGGATAGGGGAAGAGAACAAAGACGTGAACTGACTCCCGAGCTTTCTTCTTTAAATGAATCCTATCACCGGTCTTGTCTTAAGGCAGTTGGAGAGCGAAGAGCAGCACCTATTTCTAAGCCAGTGAAAGGACATGCAGTTACCGATCAAGCTCGTTGAAGTGATTACGTCCGCCGTTGAACATGGGCCTTTGGAGCATCCGTATCAATAGCACCGTCGTCTTTTCCCGAGAAAGATCTGCAGAGAGCGCCGATGTTAGGCTTTCAACATCCAATGCAATAGTATTAGTCGGAGCCTCTTTTCATGCTGACTGACTAGAACTGCAGTTTATAGAGGTTTTTTTAGAAGCTTCAGCTATATAATCTTCTTTTCCCTCGCTACGCTCGCACTTCCACTCGTTAAAGGAGCGGGTTCAGGGAAGGGAGGCTAATGAGTCGCCAATCCACATTGGATCGATTAATAGTCTTCTCGGAGTGACCTAACTAAGGCAACATCAACTTAAAGCTTTGCTTCTTTCTTTTAGTTTAGGTCGGTGACATCTAGTTAGTGTCTTTTTTCTATCTACGCCTAGCGGAGCTCAATAGGGACTACTTTTCTTTACCAGAAGGAGTGGACTTCCCTTTCAATAAGTTATGAGAAAGCTGCTTGCTTTGTTAGCGATGCCGAACAGCTTGGACTCTTGAAAATCCTGCTTCCGTTTA
>Ga0268254_10000922_pt1 | contig 12800 bp, 11 predicted proteins | sample AgamicOrSfrz_FD_200251 | JGI IMG/M metagenome (GOLD analysis project Ga0268254, IMG submission 200251) | Agave microbial communities from Guanajuato, Mexico - Or.Sf.rz (v2) (version 3) | ecosystem: Host-associated > Plants > Phyllosphere > Phylloplane/Leaf | place: Guanajuato, Mexico...
CTCTTAAGTCCGTAGGGATCAGATTTATGAAATTAATTTAATTATTTAAAAGTGGAAATATTCAAAATTTATTGACTGGGGTTACTGGTAATGTTATATTTTTGTTATCGATAACCTTATTGTTGTAGTACTGTCGTAACCAGTTAATAGATAAGGAGGAGTAATATGGCTGATAAAACGTTTACAGCTAATATGGAGGGGATTGTCATGCACCCCAAAGATAATGTCGTTACAGTGCTTAGAGATATTAAAAGTGGTGAACAGATAAGCTTTTTGGTACAGACAGAGATATACCAGATTAAAAGTATCCAAGATTTAGATTATGGACATAAAATGGCATTTAAAAACATTAAAAACAATGAAATCGTTTACAAATATGGAGAGTCCATTGGAAAAGCGACTCAAAATATTTCAATTGGTGAACATGTTCATGTACATAATATGGAAGGAATTCGTGGCAGAGGCGATAAGCAAAGGGTAAGGAGGATGGAAAATGACAATGATTAGGGGTTATCGCCGTCCTGACGGAAAAGTAGGGATCAGAAATCATTTACTATTATTACCAACAGTTATTTGTGCAAATCAAGTAGTAAACCGGATTGAACAGAAAGTTCCAGATAGTGTGGCAATACCACACCAACATGGCTGCAGTCAGGTCGGCCTGGATAAAGAACAAACACATAATGTATTAGTTGGAATGGGTAAAAACCCTAATGTGGGGGCGGTACTAATTGTAAGTTTGGGCTGTGAAGTAATGGACCCTGTTCGGATAAAAAAGGAAATAGAGGAAACGGGGAAGCCTGTTGAGTGGATTGATATCCAAGATGTGGGTGGATCGATAAAAGCGATTGAAAAGGGTACTGAAATAGCCCGGAAATTATCGATCTCCCTTCAACAAATGGAAGATGAGCCTGTTCCGTTGTCAGAACTGATTGTAGGAGTGAAATGTGGCGGATCGGACTCCACTTCTGGTCTCTGCAGTAATCCAGCACTCGGTAAAGGGGCAGACCAAATTATTAAACATGGCGGCACCATTGTGATGGGAGAAACAACTGAAATTATCGGGGCTGAACACCTTCTTGCAGAACGAGCCGTCTCAAAAGAAGTCGAAAGAAAACTATATCATGTTATAGAACGCTTTGAAAAAGAAATTAATCGTATTGGTGAAGATATGAGAGGTGGAAATCCCAGCCCAGGGAATATTGCTGGCGGTCTATCGAGTATTGAGGAAAAATCACTGGGCTGTATCAGTAAGGCCGGAAGCTCACCATTACTAGATGTTTTCAATTATGCAGCGCCAGTACCAAATAAAAAGGGTTTTTATTTTATGGATTCCCCAGGTAATGATATTGAACTTGTATCAGGTATGGCTGCATCTGGAGTCCAGCTTGTATGTTTTACTACCGGTCGTGGGACACCCACGGGAAACCCTATCGTACCTGTCATTAAAATTTGTGGAAATGGAATGATGGCTAAGAGAATGGCGGATAACATCGACATTGATGTAAGTTCAGTGCTTGAAGGCTCTAAAACCTTAGAAGTCGCAGGAAATGAAATTTTTACGGAAATCATTGAGGTGGCCTCAGGTAAGTTAACGAAAGCTGAAATACTAGGCCATCGTGAATTTAGTATTAACCGAATTGGCATAAGTCTTTAAGAATAAGGGGGATTGGATATGGCTCGCTTAACTGGAAAAGTAGCACTTGTGACAGGCGGAAGCAGGGGGATTGGTGCAGCAATAGTCATACGTTTGGCAGAAGAAGGCGCGGATGTGGCGATTAATTATGCATCAGAAAACTCCAAAGAAAAAGCTTTAGACATTAAAAGGCAAGTAGAGGAAATGGGCCAGCGGGCGATGATTGTCCAAGCGGATGTCGGCTATAAGCAACAAGTAGATGAAATGATAGATTTAGTTTCAGCGGCATTAGGCGAGATTGATATTCTTGTCAATAACGCCGGTATAGCTCCATTTGAACCATTTATGAAGTTAACAGAAGAGACTTGGGATCGGACCTATAATACAAATGTTAAATCAATATTCCTCACTTCACAGAAAGTTGCTTCGAAAATGATTGAAAGAAGATATGGGAAAATCATCAATATCACTTCAACGGCAAGTCTGGTTGTAACTAGTCCTGTTATACCGCATTATATTTCATCAAAGGCAGCAGCACACCAATTAACCAAAGCGTTAGCGATAGAATTAGGGAAATATAACATCAATGTTAATTCTGTAGGACCAAGTACTGTTGATACAGACATGTGCACAGAATACTTGGCTAATCCTGCAATCTATCAAAAAGAAGTCGAAGCAAATCCGATGAAGCGTTTAGGTACTGCCAGGCAAATAGGTGATGCGGTTGTCTTTTTAGCCTCAGATGAAGCGCTTCAAATCAATGGACATCTTCTAATGGTAGATGGAGGATTAACCGTAAAAGCAGCACAACCGGAAGACCATATGGAGCATTAACACATTGTGTAAATCCTTTCAAATAAAGAGGTGTATAGATGAGACTAAAAAATAAAGTTTGTTTAATTACTGGGGCCGGATCTGGCATTGGAAAAGAAACCGCTCTTCTATTTGCAAAAGAGGGTGCGCAAGTTGTTGTCAATGATTTCAACGAGAAATCAGGGCAAGAAACGGTTAGACAAATTTGTGAGAATAATGGGGAAGCTATTTTTATTCAAGCAGATGTTACCAATCCTGAGAATGTTAAGGTAATGGTTGACCAGGTGATTGATTATTATGGGCGAATTGACGTTTTGTTCAATAATGCCGGAATAAGCGGGGTTGGTCAGCTCCATGATATTGATTTAGAAGCATGGAATAGAGTAATGAACGTAAATATCAATGGTGTATTTTTGGTGACAAAATATGTAGTACCGCACATGATGAACCAACAATCAGGATCCATTATTAATATGTCTTCATGTATTGCAGAAATAGGACTTGCAAACAGAGCATCCTACGCAACAACAAAAGGGGCTATATTAGCCCTAACAAAATCAATCCAAGTGGATTATGCAAAATATAATATCCGCGTAAATGCCCTAATGCCGGGAACCATTTTTACACCCTTTGTCGAAGACTATCTATCCAAAGATCCAAATCCTGAGGAAGCAGTCCAATCTATAAAGCGCCGGCAATTGGGAGGAGATTTAGGGAAACCGATTGATGTTGCATTTGCAGCATTATACTTAGCTTCAGAAGAGTCGAAGTTTATGATGGGAACGCCATTTATGATTGATGGAGGAGTCGTTAACGGAAAGCTTGGATAATGTTTTTTACGGCCATATTATATTTTAATTGAAAGGTTGAGAATAAATGAAACTAGTAACTTTTAAAAAAGGCAGTGAATACAAATTAGGTGTAAAAATAACGGAAGGTATTATCAATATTGAAGCCGCACAAGGTGCCAACCCGGATAGTTCAGTCCCAACAAGCATAATCGAGGTGATTCAAGGAGGTACTGAATCTCTGAAAGCTTTACAGCATTTTATAGAAGAGGTTAAAGATCCATCTGCTTATCTAGTAAATGAAGATGAGATTGCCTGGGGACCTTGTGTAACAGCGCCTAATAAAATTATCTGTGTTGGTTTAAACTACCGTAAGCATGCGGATGAAACGAACGCACCTTATCCAGAGGTTCCTATTCTTTTTAACAAATTTAATAATACATTAACAGGCCATAACTGCAGTATTGCCGTTCCAAAAGTCACAAATAAACTAGATTACGAAGTAGAGTTGGGCGTAGTAATTGGTAAAAGGGCAAAATACATATCACAGGAGGATGCCTTAGACTACGTTTTCGGTTACTGTACAGTCAATGACTTGTCGGCTCGTGACTTGCAGATGCGTACACCTCAATGGCTGCTTGGCAAGAGCTGTGACGACTTTAGTCCAGTAGGCCCATACTTGGTATCAGCTGATGAAATAGACGACCCGCAAAATTTAAACTTAACAACCATTGTTAATGGAGAAATTCGTCAAAATTCTAATACCTCTGATATGATTTTTACTGTGGCTGAGATTATTAGTTATATTTCTCAACATATGACACTTGAACCAGGAGATTTGATTTTAACTGGGACTCCTGAAGGTGTTGTTTTAGGATACCCAGAAGGCAAACAAAATTATCTGAAACCAGAGGATATAGTAACCGTTGAGATTGAGAAGTTAGGAGCACTTACAAATAGGTTTGTTGAAGAAGTGATCGTACCAAATCAACCTAACCTAGAGAAAGAGACTGTGCAGAGAAAATAGTATAAACGTTGTTATTAACTGATTTCTATTTAAATCAACTCTAACACAATAAGCTTTTATAAAGGTGATCTCCATTCTATTTATTGGAGATCATCTTTTACTTGGATTTCTAAATTAAAATGTATAAGGGAGTAATAGAACATATGACTGCAAAAAAATGGGGGTTTTTTGGGAAAAATCTCGCAAATGTTCGGTTGGATGTTTCGGCAGCTGCTTATTCAAAGGTTCCTAAAGCTTGGAATGAAGATAATTATACTACCGATTTTAATAAGTTATATTACATTATAGACGGAGAGGGATACGTAAAAGTTAATGATGAATTGTATTATCCTAAACCAGGTGAACTTTATTTACTTCCATCGGGATCGATTCAATCTTATGGAACCATAAGTGACCATACATTTGAGAAGTATTGGTGTCATTTCACTGCTAAAATTGGGGATATTCATTTATTTCAACTCATGAAGACACCAGTTTTTATACAGTTGCCTAGGTCTAAAATCGAAGATAAATTCCAGCAGCTCATTTCAAAGTGGAATAGTGATGAATTATCAAGTGATTTCAGGGTTCATTCTATTATCCTAGAAATCATTGCGATTTTTATTGAAGAAAGTCAACATATCCAATTGAAAATGGATAAGTCCCCTACTTTTGATAAAATGGATACCATTCTAACCTATATAGAAGAGCATTTGGATGGAAATACAACAGTAGACGATCTAGCACAAATAGCAAATTTCCATCCAAATTATTTTATTGCCATTTTTAAAGAATTCACTGGTCATTCGCCAATCCAATATATTAATAAAAGGCGTATCGAGAAAGCGAAAGAGCTGCTGGTTATTAGTGAACTTACTATTTCTACTATTTCAGATTCTTTAGGAATGGAACTTTCTTATTTTTCACGCATGTTCAAAGAATTAACTGGATTATCTCCAACTGCTTTTCGAAGTTTAGCATCTAAATCCAGTTATAACCAACCAAAATCTAAAACCTTTAGATTTTATGGATAGAATGTATTAACTGGTGTGGTGGTAGGACACCATCTGGAGTTAAATAAAAAATTGAGTAGGGCTTTGTTTGCACTTTCTGTACCAATATACCGAAGTGCCTCAGCCGCATGAGCCCGTACGTATCTATTTTCATCTTGTAAGGCTATTTCTAAGTGAGGGACTGCTGCGTCTGCATGAGCTCCTAACCTCGTGAGGGAAAGACCAGCCATAAAGCGTACTTGAGTGTCAGAATCTTGTAAACACTTAATTAATCCAGAGACAACCTCTTTATCAGGAATAATAATCATACCGAGTGCTTCGGCAACCGACCTGCGGATAAGCGCAGAAGAATGATCTAATAATTGCATCAAAGCAGGAACTGCTTCTGCAGCCAAATGCCTATTTTCACTTAGTGCAAAAATAGCACGAATAACCGTTGAAGTACGGCTGCTGCCTAGTGCAGAGATTAAACCTGGGATTGCATCTGAACCTGATATGGATAAGCCGTATGCCGCAAGTCTGGAGACATTACTATTATCATGATGCAGTGCTGATAACAGGGCACTCACACCTTTATTCCCATAAGAAGCAAGGTCATAGGCTGCATTAAGGGCTGTTGGTTCATAAGGATACTCTAAATCCAATAATTTTTCTTCTATTATATTAGAATCGAAAGCCCTTGTCTCTGACATGCTCCCAAGTTTGCCAGATAGCCAATTCCATGTTTCTTCCCACATCACATCATGCTGGGCAAGTAGTCTGTTTGTGGATTCGGGTAATTTCCATGAACTGTCTACATTGTTCCAGCTTGGTATTGTAGGAGCCACAGTACGCATAAATTCAAATTTTAACATAAAACGGGGCTTGCCAAGTCTATTAGGAGTTGATCGATGCCAAATATCATAATGAATTAAGGCAAATGTTCCTGCTTGACCACTCGCTAATATCTCCTGGTCCAATTCGTCCGCTTCAAAAACTCGAGTATCATAATTTTGTGTTCCAGGTAAAATTCCTGTCGGTCCTAATTCAGCAGGTGTATCCTGAGGAAAATACATAATCATTGCCCACCATGGATGGTGATTCCGCATCCGATTATATCCCCAGTAGCTATCTTTATGCCAATCACCTACTGTTTCTGATGCATTATAATGTCCATGTCTATGGGCATGCAGCATATAATCTGGTCCAAGAACACTTGTGAGTGCTCCAGTAATGACAGGATGTTCAAATACTCTTTGCAGCTCTGTTACTCTAGGCAATATGTTGTTTCCCGGATTGCCTTCCTCATTGTAAACATTTAATAGATGATCGTTTAACCTTTGATGAAATTCCTCAGAAAAATCAGTATTTAATAGGAGAAATCCCTCTGTAATAAACTTCCTCATCTGCTCGTCTGTTAATAAAAGTGGTTCGTTTTGTTCTGTCATTTTTATAGCCTCCTTTTAACATCAGATTAAATCTACAAAATTATTATAAAATCAGGCTATAAGAAAGAACATAGAGATTATTCATCTGGATATAGACAATACTAAGGTTTTTATAGCATTTTATTAATTAGTAAACCGCGTCTTACAAAATATTCAAACTATATTGACTACTAAAAGACGCGTTGTTATATTTTTGATACTGATAAATTAAAATGAATGATTTCAAAACCATTACTTTTCTCAAGGGGTTCTTTATGTCTAATAAATATGGGGTATATGGCTTTCGTTTCTTAGATACTCTAAATAGTTCCTTCTACCAGCTATTTGCTGTTGGGTATCAGAATATAACTGATTCTTCGTATGATTGGGATGGTTTAAAACGAAAAGACGGTCCGCTTCTTTTGTTCCAATATACCATTTCAGGATTTGGAAATATTGAGATAGATGGTGAGGTTCATCAGGTCGATGCAGGATCGGCGTTTATGGTAGAAATCCCAAGTAATCATCGATATTATTTACCAGCTAATAGTGAAAACTGGGAATTTTATTTTATTTTGTTAAGACCTATAAATATACAAAAAGAATGGACAGAACTAATTAAGTTAATCGGCAAGGTTCCCAAAATTCCAGAGGATAGTCCGCCTATTATTTTTTTGAAAAGCGCCTTTTTCGCCGCAAGCAAGAATCAGATACCCGATGGTTTTCGTGCATCTTCTATTGTTTATCAATTTATTATGGAGCTGTTCCGGTATAGTACAGCCTATAAAAAGGAAAAAGAAATCTGGCCTGAAAAAGTAGTCCAAGCCGTCCGTTTTTTAGAAGAAGATTACGTTTCACTGCAAAGTCTCGAAGAACTGGCAAATAGAGTAGAACTATCCAAATATCATTTTACCCGTCTTTTTAAAAGGACAACTGGACTGTCACCTATGGAATATCTAACAAAAGTCCGGATGGAAAAGGCGGTCAAGCTCCTTCGTAATACGAATTTAACCATAGAAGAGGTTGCAAGAAAAATCGGGTATTCCAATGGCAGCTACTTCATTAAGGTATTCCGTGAGTGGATTGGTTTTTCCCCGGGGGAGTTTCGCCTAGGCAAAGATCTGGCTTACTTAAATGAGCTCAGGTTTGATTGAAGTGGTGAAACAGGAGCAATTTTTTACAACAAAGGGCAAAATGTTATTGTAGATGTAGTTTTCACAATTCCTTATTATTAATTTAAGGAGCAATAAATTAATAGAAGGGGAATGGAAAAATGAGACATCACACATTTGCAAAAACTCCGCCATTAGGCTGGAACAGCTGGGATTGCTATGGAGCCGCGGTAAGGGAAGAGGAAGTAAAGGGTAATGCTGATTATATGGCAGAGTTTCTAAAACCATATGGATGGGAATATGTCGTTGTCGATATTCAATGGTATGAACCGGGTGCAAATTCCTCTGTTTATCGTCCATTTGTTCCGGTGGAAATGGATGAATATTCACGGCTAATTCCAGCTGCAAATCGGTTTCCTTCTGCCGCTGATGGTAATGGTTTTAAAGCGTTGGCTGAATATGTACATAACCTTGGATTAAAATTTGGAATTCACATTATGAGAGGGATTCCGCGTCAGGCTGTTCATGCTAATACACCGATACTAGGGACGAAGGCTAGAGCAAGAGATATCGCTCATCCAAATTCTATTTGTCCATGGAATACCGATATGTATGGGGTGGATGCCTCAAAAGAAGGAGCACAGGAATATTATAATTCCTTGTTCCAAATGTATGCTGAATGGGGAGTAGATTTTGTAAAAGTGGATGATATCGCTGCATCAAGGCTGTATGACACCCATTTAGATGAAATCAGATTGATCTGTAAGGCAATTGAAAACTGCGGGAGAGATATGGTGCTTAGCCTGTCTCCAGGTCCAGCTCCATTGGAGTATGCGGAAGACCTAAAAACAAATGCCAATATGTGGAGAATGACGGATGATTTCTGGGATCACTGGAATCTCTTATATGGCATGTTTGAACGATGTGAAAAGTGGAACGAACATACAGGGGCAGGTCATTGGCCTGACTGTGACATGCTTCCATTAGGGCATATTGGCATCCGTTCTGTTGATGGGAGCGGAGCAGACCGCTGGACCCGATTCACAAAAGACGAACAAGTGACGATGATGACGCTTTGGTCTATTTTCCGTTCACCGCTTATGTTTGGCGGAGAGCTAAGGGATAATGATGAATGGACCCTTGCATTGCTAACAAATAAAGAAGTACTTGAATTAAATCAGAATAGCCACAGAAATCGCCTAGTCTACCGTAAGGATGATAAAATCGTCTGGACGGCAAAGGATCAGGAGAATAATACTTATGCAGCGTTATTTAATGCAACAGATGAAACAGCTGAAGTTGAGGTTACATTAGAACAACTGGGGCTTTCCGATAAAAAAAGAGCAAAAAATTTATGGAACCAAGAAGATCTTGGAGAGATTACAGATGGAATTAAACTAATGCTGCCACCGCATGGTTCCATCCTAATAAAGTTATATTAATCATTTTCAAGAGCTAACCTAGTGAAAAGAGAAATATTTAAACACCATTTTAGGCTGTCATCATTCCAATTCTTTGGAGAAAGGTAGCCTAATTTTTTGTATCCTTACAGAATAATCATAAATCGGAATACATTCTAGTATTAGTAAATCTATCATTATGAAAAATATAGTAAATATTAATCTAGGAGGAGTAAAATGGAAAAGGTTGTTTTGAAAACTAAAACTCTGCCACTAAACAAGATTCAGATTAATGATCCATTCTGGTCTTATTACATTAATTTAGTTCGGGATGTTGTGATTCCGTATCAATGGGAAGCCCTTAATGACCGAATTCCGGATGCAGAACCAAGCAGCGCGATAAAAAATTTTAAAATCGCTGCAGGAGAAGAAGAGGGAGAATTCCATGGGATGGTCTTCCAAGATAGTGATGTGGCAAAGTGGCTGGAAGCTGTTGGATACCTGCTTTCAGTAGAAAGAGACGAAGAGCTTGAAAAAATCGCAGATGGAATCATTGATATTATTGCAAAAGCTCAATTGGAGGATGGATATTTAAACACCTATTATACCTTGAAAGAGCCTGGGAAACGGTGGACGGACCTTAGTGAATGCCACGAATTATACTGTGCAGGTCATATGATTGAAGCTGCTGTCGCATATTATCAAGCAACTGGAAAAAGAAAAATACTAGATGTGGTCATTAAATTTGCTGATCATATAGATGATGTTTTTGGCAAAGAACCTGGAAAACTTCGAGGTTATGACGGACATCAGGAAATTGAATTGGCACTGATAAAACTATACGAAGTAACCTCAAACGATAAATATTTACGATTAAGCCAATATTTCTTAGAAGAAAGAGGAAGAAAGCCACATTTTTATGAAGAGGAGTTCGAAAAAAGAGGTGGTACCTATCATTGGCCAGATTCTTGGATGATCCGGAATAAGGAATACAGTCAAGCACATAAGCCTGTTAGTGAACAAGATAAGGCTGTTGGCCACGCAGTCCGATACGTTTATATGTGTACGGGAATGGCACATTTGGCAGCTGAAACTGGTAATCGAGAAATGTATGAAGCTAGTAAAAGGCTTTGGAACAATATGGTTTCAAAGAATATGTATATCACCGGCGGAATTGGTTCGCAAAGTCATGGAGAAGCATTTTCAACTGATTATGACCTTCCAAATGATACGGTTTATGCGGAGACTTGTGCTTCTATTGGGTTAATTTTCTTTGCGCAGCGAATGCTGCAGGTAGAACCAAATAGTCAGTATGCTGATATAATGGAAAGAGCTTTATACAATACCGTACTAGCAGGTATGGGGCACGATGGAAAAAGCTTTTTCTATGTGAATCCACTTGAAGTTGAGCCACATGCCTGCGAGTCCAATCATATTTACCACCATGTGAAACCTACTCGTCAAAGATGGTTTGGCTGCGCCTGCTGCCCGCCAAATGTAGCCAGGTTGCTTGCTTCCTTAGGTCAATATATTTATACCGTTCGTGAAAATACAGTCTATACTCATTTATATATCAGTGGTCAGGCAGAAATTGAGCTGGACGACAACCGGCGTCTAATCTTGGAACAAGACACAAATTATCCATGGAGCGGCAACATCCAATTTACCATTAAGGCGGATCAAGAAACTGAACTTACTCTTGCACTGCGTATCCCAGATTGGTGTGAGAATGCAGAAATCTCCATAAATGGTGAACTGAAGTCGGTTTCTGCACTTATGATCGACGGATATGCCATGATAAAGGGTACTTGGAAAACTGGTGACCAAATCAATTTGGTTCTTTCTATGCCGGTTGTACGTATGAAAGGACATCCACTTGTACGCCATACTGCTGGAAAAGTTGCCCTTCAAAGAGGCCCGCTGGTTTATTGCTTGGAAGAAGCAGACAATGGACAAAATCTCCATCAAATTTTATTACCTTCAGATCGAAATCTTGAAATTGAAGAGGATGAAAACCTCCTTGGCGGGATGAAGGTGATTACTGGAGAGGCGATAAAACGGAAAACAGAAAACTGGGGAGAAGCATTGTATAAACCAAACATCCATCTAGAAACGGAATCAGTTTCTATTAAGTTTATCCCTTACTTTGCTTGGGCTAACCGTGGATTAGGGGAAATGCAAGTATGGGTTAACGAACAAGAAACTCTTTAGAATATAGAGCTTAAAGACGCTTTGCTTTCTCGGTCAGGCTGTGGTGACTAAATGATGTCAACCGGACGACTTTCTAATATAAAAGAGGGTGCCTCCAAAACTAATACTTTTGGAGGCACCCTCTTTTTATGAAAAATTAAAATTGCTATACTTGTCCATATAAGTATTTAAGAAGATTTAACCAAGTGGATTTTAGTAAATACTCGGTGGCATAGAAAGTAAATACTGTAGGCACCAAGACTAAAAATAAATAAAAAGGTTATCGGCCATTTAAAAAGGATAAGTGCCATTAATCCAATATAAAGGATCGCTGTAAGAGTAGTCAGCAAATACCTAATGGAAAAGAATAGTGAATTTTTGATTGCATTTAACCAGTTCACATTAAAATTAGCGATTGTTGGAAAGATAAAAATGGAGGTGAAGAGAATTAAAAAGCCCATTAAAAACAAAACCGGAAACAAGATATACTGAAAAGAACCAACATTTTTTAATAGTATAAAATCTATAGCAAATAGGCCACAAAAGACAATCCATAGAATTCCTAGACCAAAACTTTGTTTGAAATTTCCCTTAAAATATTGAAAGAATGGCCGAAAAACACTAAAATCTTTATGCAAAATCCATTGCCGTGTAACGCAATACATTGCGACTGTTGCAGGGAAAATGGTTACTACAGGTATGCATAATAATAACCATATAACATTTAACTGAAAGAAAGCTGTAACTACCTCAAGGATGCGAAAGAATTTACCGTCATATTTCAACATAATTTTCACCAAATTCCCATAATTTTTTGTAGTACCATTAAAATAGCATGAGTGTATTTATAAAAGAAGTGATAGTATATTTGCCATTTTTTCAGGCCAGTTGGAACTGTGAGTTTACTATTTTCTTCTTTTCTATTATTTAATTTTATATGAAAACGTATTATTGTGGAAGTGGACCGTACAACTTTTTTGAAAAAATCTTATAGAAGAAGTAGACTTGTATACAAAAAAGACTAAACGGTGTTAGCCCTATAGAAATCAGAGCTAACGCCGCTTAGTTATTAGAAAAAGCACTAATTTATAGATGGTTTTTTATCAATCTTTCATCTCTGGGGACTTGACGGATAACCCTGTTCTAACGATGGAAACGTGGGGGTTTACGCTAACCTCAAGGTTTGGAAATTCCTCAGTCCACTTATTTCTATGTTGTTCTTTCCATGCTTTTGGATGGCTGCGATAGACCGCATTTCCAAACCCAAATATATCAGTATGATACTTTTTTTGTGCTTTAAAAAGTGCTAATTCACACCTTTTTTCGACATCCTTTTCTATTAAGGTTTGAACATATTGTAAAACCTTAGGGTTACCTAAATCCAATTTTGAACTATTTTCAAACACTTCAACTTGTGCTTGAATATTCACATTCAT
>Ga0268254_10000923_pt1 | contig 12762 bp, 13 predicted proteins | sample AgamicOrSfrz_FD_200251 | JGI IMG/M metagenome (GOLD analysis project Ga0268254, IMG submission 200251) | Agave microbial communities from Guanajuato, Mexico - Or.Sf.rz (v2) (version 3) | ecosystem: Host-associated > Plants > Phyllosphere > Phylloplane/Leaf | place: Guanajuato, Mexico...
CTTTTTCTCAATTTTTTTCCGCGACGGTAAGAATTACCTCATGCTGGCGCTGGTATTAGTCGGCAGCGCGCTGTTAATTGCGCTCGGTCTCGGCAAACTCTTTGGCTGGGATATCGGCTTAACCGCCGGGATGCTCGCCGGCTCGATGACCTCGACGCCGGTTCTGGTTGGCGCGGGCGATACGCTGCGCCACTCGGGCATGGAGAGCAGCCAGCTTGCCAGCGCGCTGGACAACCTCAGCCTCGGCTACGCCTTAACGTATCTGATTGGTCTGGTGAGCCTGATCTTTGGCGCGCGCTACTTGCCGAAGTTACAGCACCAGGATTTACAGACCAGCGCCCAGCAGATTGCCCGCGAGCGCGGGCTGGATACCGATGCTCACCGCAAAGTCTACCTGCCGGTGATCCGCGCCTATCGCGTCGGGCCGGAGCTGGTGGCCTGGGCGGATGGCAAAAATCTGCGCGAGCTGGGGATCTATCGCCAGACCGGCTGCTATATCGAGCGTATTCGCCGCAACGGTATTCTCGCCAACCCGGACGGGGACGCGGTGTTGCAGATGGGCGATGAGATCTCGCTGGTCGGCTACCCGGACGCCCATGCGCGCCTCGACCCGAGCTTCCGTAACGGTAAAGAGGTTTTCGACCGCGACCTGCTGGATATGCGCATCGTCACCGAAGAGGTGGTGGTGAAAAACCACAATGTGGTCGGCCGCCGCCTGGCGCAGCTGAAGCTGACCGATCACGGCTGCTTCCTCAACCGCGTGATCCGCAGCCAGATTGAGATGCCGATCGACGACAATATCGTGCTCAACAAAGGGGACGTTTTGCAGGTGAGCGGCGATGCGCGGCGCGTGAAAACCATCGCTGACCGCATCGGCTTTATCTCCATTCACAGCCAGGTGACCGACCTGCTCGCCTTCTGCGCCTTCTTTATTGTCGGCCTGATGATCGGCATGATCACCTTCCAGTTCAGCTCCTTCAGCTTCGGCGTCGGTAACGCCGCCGGTCTGCTTTTCGCTGGCATCATGCTCGGCTTCCTGCGCGCGAACCACCCGACGTTTGGTTACATTCCGCAGGGTGCGCTGATGATGGTGAAAGAGTTCGGCCTGATGGTGTTTATGGCCGGGGTGGGTTTAAGCGCCGGGAGCGGCATCGGCAATGGTCTCGGCGTTGTCGGCGGACAGATGCTGATCGCCGGATTGCTTGTCAGCCTCGTGCCGGTGTTGATCTGTTTCCTGTTTGGTGCCTACGTGCTGAAAATGAACCGCGCCTTGCTCTTCGGCGCGATGATGGGCGCACGCACCTGCGCACCGGCAATGGAGATCATCAGCGATACCGCGCGCAGCAACATTCCCGCGCTGGGCTACGCCGGCACCTACGCTATCGCCAACGTGCTGCTTACGCTCGCCGGGACATTGATCATCATTATCTGGCCGGGGCTCGGATAACTCCGAAGCTGAGAAATATTTCGCTTATTGGCAGAACTTTTTTGTGGGGTGTCAGTCATAACTAGTGCCACTGCTTTTCTTTGATGTCCCCCGATTGTGGAGCCCATCAACCCCGCCGCTTAGGTTCAAGGTTGATGGGTTTTTTGTTGCCTGCTATTTTCCCCCTTACAAAACTGCTAGTTAGCCCATCCCTTTTCTGTCAATGGCGATAAAATGGCGGCAGCGCAAGAACCTCTCTTCTAATCAGGCTTTACAACATAGCTTGGCCATCAGCATTACAACACAATGACTCATTGATCCCCTGAGGAAAGGATGGTCATACCCAATTCCAGCTCGTCTTCGAAGAGAAGTTGAATCAAGCGATTTGTCAGTAACATATCCGTCCGTAGAAGGCCAAGTTTTACGGTGGACAATAACATCAGCAGGTGCCATAGTAAGACGAGTTAAACAAAAAAACGTCTAAGTGGGTCGAGTATGATTAAATGGTATCGTTTCAAAAATTTTTACTCATTTAAGGATGAACAGCTAGTTGACCTCACGTTGAAGGCCAACTCGACTACATCCTCATTAGACCAGCCTTGGTTAGACACTCGAATAACTAAAGTACTGGCTGTAATGGGCGCAAATGGCTCAGGCAAATCAAATATGCTTAAACCTCTAGCATTCCTGAGCTGGTTTTGCAGTGAATCATTCAAATCAATGGACAATTCAGATTCTTTACCGATTTATCAGCATATTTGTAATAAAAAAGAACCATCAGAGATTGAAATATGTTTTGTTGATAGAAGAGGTAACAAGGATGAGTTACATCACGTTGAATTTAAATATTTTTTGAAGTTCAATAAAAAAATGGTAATCCATGAGGAATTAAAATATAAAAGCAGTAGGTTATTTTCATCAGTTTTTTATAGAAAATATGATGAATCTACTGATTCGTATAAAGTTAAAAGTGCTGAGAGTGAATTCACGCTCAGTGAGTTAAAAACGGTGCCGCAAAATGCGTCTGCTATATCGTACTTTCGCAGAAAAGGTGGTAATATTATAGCGGAAGCTATGCATTATATTTTTTATAGCATAGAGAACAATTTAAATGTCTTTGGCAAATCAAACTTCAACTATGGAAAAGTTCTTGAAGCCACGGAATATTATTCGCAGGATCCAGAAGTATTCGAAAAAGCAAAAAAATATTTAACACGAATGGATTTTGGCCTGGATGATATAATAATAAAAAAAGAAGATATTATTGATAAAAAAACAGGTGAAAGTGAACAAAGGGTGCTTCCTTACGGCATTCATACTCATGAGGGCAAGCAATTCGATATACCATTTATTATGGAATCAACTGGCACTCAAGCTTGTTATTATTTCATTTATAAATTAATTTCTGCTTTACATTATGGTGGCGTTGCTGTTATAGATGAATTAGATAGCGATCTTCATCCCTATATGATTAGAGAACTTATTGATATGTTTGCTAATGATGGCATTAATAAGTTATGTTCACAACTTATCTTTAGCTGTCATACCGCAGAGATTTTAAAATCATTAAACAAACATAATGTATATTTAGTCGAAAAAACAAATAGCATCAGTGAAGCTTGGCGCCTAGATGATATACAGGGCTTGAGAAGCCAAGATAATCTTTATTCAAAATATATTACCGGCGCATTAGGTGGCGTGCCAGATATTAATATTTGATAGGTTAAAAAATGGCAAAGAAGAAATCAGTGCGCCGTTCTATCAGTAAAACTTTATTACTGGTTGGTGAGGGTCACGCCGAGAAAGCATTTCTTTCTCATCTTAAATCTCTATTCTCGAATGGAACATTTAAGGTTTCTGTTGTGACAGCAGGAGGTAAAGGTCCCGAACATGTAATCACACATGCAATATCATGCAAAAGGTGTGATGGTTACGATTACGTTATTGTTTTACTCGATACGGATCTTGCTTGGCCAAAAAAACATATCCAAAGCGCCTTAACCTCAGGAATAAACTTGATTGGTTCCGAACCATGTTTGGAGGGTTTACTTTTGGATATCTTAGGCTTAGCAAAAGCCGCCACAAATAAAGGATGTAAAGAATTATTGCACCCTTTACTTTCTGGACCATGTACAGACAGAGATAGTTATATAAATGTATTCCCTAAAGAAGTGCTAAATAATTCAAAGATTGAAAAAATTAAATTTATTATCTACGCATTACAAGGGAAAGAAAAAAAATCGTTCAAAATTTAAATTAATAAATGAAATAGCGCACTTATCGTGTGTTTGAACATGGCAGCATCTAGCAATAAAAAACCCGCCATCGGCGGGTCAGAATCAATGCGCTAATTGCCCCTGCGTTCCTTTTGGGTGAGGCGGAGCTGCGCTGATTTTCTGCGGGCGGCATACTGAGCGAACATAGGTTTCATGCGTGACGAAAGTATGCCCGCATTCAATGTTCGTGCACTGGTTGTATCGTTCCTTTGTTTCGCTGGAAACCTGAAAGCTACTGCGGGTATGCGCGGCCTGCCCGCACAATGGACAATTCATCATTATTTTTAGCCCTAACTCTTAACCAGTTCGCAATAATGATAACTTATTGTTCTCAATATGGAACTAATCATTCAGTTTCGAACTCATCTATTTTCACTTCAGGATCCAGACTGGTGGTGAATCCACTGTCCGGGCTGACGGAGTGCGTCAGCGTGGTGATGGTCCACTCTGCATTATCAATCGGCTGCTTAAAAGCCGCTCACCTTTACCGGCATTTCAGTGTAGAGATCTGCCCGCCCCTCTGCGAGTTGCACGGAGAATGACGCCCCCCCGCGCTGCAGACGTTCCCACTGCATTTTTGCGGCGCGCTCCGCATTGCTGCGGTTGGCGTAGGTACGACTTAACATCAACACGTTCTCATCCGTACCCACTAAATATTCCCCCTGCTTTGCTTCCGGCTCTTTTGCCGCCGCGGTTTTCTTTCGCCGGCGCTTAACTTTGGTTGTCTCTTTTTTCTTCGGTTCGCAGGTATGCAGCCAACTGGCGATCACGCCGGTATACGCGCCGCGATCGGCCAGGGTAAAACGGTGACCGTCACCGGCCTGCCGCGTTATGGTGATAACCGGCAGCAGTTTACCGCTGGCGTTTCTTCCCTGCCCCTGGCGGATAAAAAGCAGGTTGCCATTTTTACGGACGCTATCGCCCCAAACTGGCGTGCCAGTCTCATCAGGAAACTGCCATCGCTTTCATTGGTCTGGTCGAGGTGATCCAGCACTTTGTCCGCCAGGTCTTTACCCAGCGCCATTTTGAGGTTATGCCGGGCAGCAATTTCGTTTACCACCACCCCCACGGTTGTCTGGTGCCATGACTTTTCCCGGCGAATGTTCAGGGTTTCACGAAAATCGGCACTGCGGGCGCGGATGGTCAGCTTGTCGGGTGCGCCGGTATGTTCAATCTCATCCACCGTGAATGCCCCTTTGGGAAAAAGTGGCTGGCCTTTCCATCCCAGCGACAAATTAATAACCGCTCCGCGTCGCGGCAGGACAATTTTCCCGTCGGCATCATCCAGTTCCAGATCAAGCTGGTCCGCTTCAAAGCCCCGGTTATCTGTCAGCGTCAGGCTCATCAGACGCGCATCGAGCAATCCCGTCACATCGTTGCCGGCAATGGTGATACTGAATACCGGCGTTTTGCTATGAGGGTCATAAATCACGGCAATAACCCTCCTACCGTGTTTTTGATATCGGCTATCTGTTCCAGCCATTCGCGCTGGATTTCGCGCCGTCAATGGTGGCACCTTCCACCCCGATACGGAAACGCTTTGCTTTCACTGTCATGAGCCGTGCTCCGTTAAAAAACTTACTGGAGCCTTATGGTTGCGGCGATGGGTGAGTGAAACAACGCGCGGCGCTTGTACCCTCCGCTATACAAAAAGAAGCCGGGAAAGCCGTGATTCAAGGCCGTAACCTTGTGCCATGAATACCACACTGACACCCGAAGACCTCGATCCCCGCAGGCAGGCCATGCTGCTCTATTTTCAGGGATACCGTGTTGCCGCATTGCTGAAATGCTGGGTGAGAAAGTTGCAACCGTTCATAGCTGGAAGAAACGCGACAAGTGGGGCAGCTATGGGCCGCTGGATAAGATGCAGTTCACTACCGCCGCGCGTTACTGCTAGCTCATCATGAAGGAGCAAAAAGAAGGGAAAGACTTCAAGGTGATTGACCTGCTGGCGCGCCAGTCGGAACGCCACGCCCGGATCGGCAAATTCAATGATGGCGGTAGCGAAGCGGATTTAAACCCGAACTTAGCCAATCGTAACAAAAGCCCGCGCCGGCAGCCGGATAAGAATGTCTTTACCGACGAGCAGATCGAGAAGCTGCAGGACGTTTTTCACAGCTCCATGTTCGACTATCAGCACCACTGGTTCGACGCAAGCATCCACTGTACTTGCCATTGCAGGATTAACGTGCAAGCGCGCCTGCAATGACACGGCAGTGAGTGCCATCAGGCGCGTAACGGCGTTAACGCTGCTGATCACATCGCGGCGACCTGCCGTGGTTTTCACCTCACCGGATACCGCGCCGGCGGCAACACGCCCGATTTCAGCGGTCGCGCTCAGGACGTAATGCGGCAATTTCTCTTTTGCCACATCATTCACCGGAACACACGGCAGGCGTCATTGAAATACGGTTGTTGTGAAACGCGATAGTCAAACATAGTCAGCTACTCCGCAAAGTCTCAGAATGGAACTAGTTGATAGTCACGTTGCAATCAGAAAGGGCATCAACCGTCATTGCCGCGATGTTGATCATCACTTTTTCTCGCTTTTTATCCTTGCGCAGGCGATGGCGGAGCAATCGTCCATCAGCAAGCATGTCGTTGATAGTGTCGATCGATAACCTTTGAGTTCACTATATCTTTCGATAGTGACATGTGGGGTAATGAGAGTGATTGAAATGTTAGGTCTCATGATGCAACATTCCTCGTTTAGCAATGATTAATCAGGGTGAATACTGATCGTTTGTGTTTTGTGAACACCATAAACACACGATCGCACCATGAAATCTTCAAGATAAAAGTTCACTCGAGGTGATCATGAATTTTGAAAAAGGCGGCCGTGGTACTATAGAGCGGATGGTTGAAGCCTATGGCTTTAAAACTAGACAGGCTCTTTGTGGTCATTTAGGAATATCAAAAAGTACACTTGCAACGCGTTATATTCGTGACTCTTTCCCAGCCGAATGGATGATACAGTGTGCTCTAGAGACAAACTCCCCTTTGCAGTGGCTTGCAACTGGTGTAGGCCATAAAGAAAGTTCGCAAAATGAAATCGCTAAAATAATACCGAGGCAGATTTTTTCGGGGAGTGAATTGATAGCTAATGGTTCATACATTTTTGACGATGCTTTTTTACCCAAAGGGCTGAAGAATCTTACAATAATTTCAACAGATACAGAATCGGATTTCATTTGTGAAAGAGCATATGGTGATATTCGTGGTGGAAGATGGTTTGTGAGTATCGATGGAGAGGTCGTACTTAGAACTTTGACCAGACTCCCCGGTGGCCGACTTAATATTGATGGAGGATATGCCTCTTTTGAATGCGACATTACTGATATAGAAATTATTGCGAAAGTTATAATGAACTGCATCAAGCAGAAAATAATTTGCACTTAATGAAATGAAAATATGGCTTCAACGTTTATAATAAAATTCAAACAATACGGTGGTTCATATGTCACTGCATTTAGAATTAAATAAACAAATTTTGATATGGTGAGAACAATAAAAAATGAATGATCAACACAATCTAAAAATCATAGCCATTCTTTTATTTGTGGTTATGATTTGTATATTGCTATTTTCTGAAAAACTCAATAAAAAATTATTTAGTTTCTTTGAACTTACGGATGAAAGTCTCTCAAAACAGAAGTTATTCAAACTTGCCTTATTAGGTCCTTTATTTATTGCATCCTTACTTTGCTTTCCAATTTGGTTTGATGATTCTATTACCCTAAATTTTAGTCCAAGTGGATATGAAGACTTTTTAACTTTTTTTAAACTGCCTATCGGTGTTTGGTCCTTATCGATCCCCTTAGTTGCTATCGTTGCACACATTCATCGGACAATCCAGACAGCTTCTCAGTTAGAGGTTACTAGAAGAAAAAATATAGGAGATACCTTTTTTGCGCATCATAAATACATTACTGAGGCATTATCTAAATTCCCTGAGTACACTACAAAAATAAACCTTACAGAATTTACTAAAAAAGTTAGCGAACCATATAAAGTATATAATAAACTTTTTGAAAAGTCGTCTTATGAAACCGGCTTGGTTATCAATGATATATCAAGAAAGTTTAATCTAATCCAAGATGACATAAATAGCATTGTTGTTTACCTTAACAAAGCAAAAACTCGAAAAGATAATACTCTAGGCAAGATGGATGATCTTTATAATCTAATCAAAAAACTCAACAACCTCAATAAAAGCTGTACAGTTAGTATTAAAGAATCTAAAGAAAACTATCTGTTTATGTACAAAGATTCAAAAGCAACTACTAAATTAGTGATGGTTTATGAAAATGAAGACGAATTAAAAAATGATTTAAAATATTCAATCGAACTAATTTCTTCTATATGTGCTCTCATGAATAAACGCTTAGAAATAAAGGATGTTTTGCATTATTACATCAATGTGTTTAATCACCGACATTATTATTTTAAAAACATTTTCGATAAGGTAATTAGAACACAAAATTCAATAGAGTTTGGGATAGCTTTGAAGATTTCAGATAAATATGATCAGGAATATCAAGCTTATACTGAAACTCTTGAAATACAGGAGTATGTAGCGCAAACTAACAAACATTGACCACTGTTCAAATACACAGTTAAATTTAGCCCTCAAAAGATGAGGGCTTTTTTTATGGCTGTACGGAAACTCGATACCGGAAAATGGATTTGTGAATGTTACCCCACAGGGCGCAGTGGGCGTCGTGTGCGTAAACAGTTCGCCACCAAAGGCGAGGCAATAGCCTTTGAGCGTCATAAGATGGAAGAGGCAGAAGCGAAACCCTGGTTAGGTGAATCGTTAGATCGCCGGATACTTAAAGACGTCGTTGAACTCTGGTTCAAACTGCACGGTAAATCCCTGACGGCTGGCGAGCATGTTTATGACAAGCTGCTCCTGATAGTTGAAGCTCTCGGAAATCCTCTCGCTACCGATCTCAGTTCCAGAATGTTCGCGCACTACCGCGATAAACGTTTCACTGGTGAAATCTACTTTAGCGAGAAATGTAAGAAAGGAGCCAGCCCACTAACCATCAACCTCGAGCAGAGCTATTTAAGCGGTGTTTTCAGTGAGCTTGCACGCCTGGGGGAATGGACCGCGCCGAACCCGCTGGAGAATATGCGTAAGTTCAGTATCGCAAAAAAGGAGATGGCCTGGCTGACGCATGAGCAAATCACGGAACTCTATACGACTGTAGCCGTCAGAGCGCCCTTCTCGCTTTGGTTGTCAAAATTTGCCTCAGTACCGGCGCACGCTGGCGCGAAGCAGTGAACCTCACCCGTTCGCAGGTCACTAAATACCGCATCACCTTCGTCAGAACCAAGGGCAAAAAGAACCGCAGCATTCCGATCAGCAAGGAGCTATATGAAGAAATCATTGCGCTGGACGGCTTCAAGTTTTTCACGGATTGCTACTTTCAGTTTTTGACGGTGATGGAGAAAACGTCGATTGTGCTTCCCCGTGGAGAGCTAACCCACGTGCTGCGCCATACGTTCGCAGCACACTTTATGATGTCCGGCGGCAACATCCTTGCCCTACAAAAAATACTGGGGCACCACGACATAAAAATGACCATGCGTTATGCTCATCTCGCTCCAGATCACTTAGAAACAGCACTCAGGTTCAATCCGCTAGCAACACTGAGTGTTAATACTGCAAGTCATTAAAAGGTTCAAAAATGGTTAGAATACCTTTTCGCGTTCCAGTTTTTGATTTCACAGTGACGTTTGACATTATCGAAACATTAATCAGACAGAGTGAATCTTCAATAGAAAAAGGGATAGCTGAGTATAAAGAAAAAGGCCCCGAAGAATACGTCATTGATATATCTCCTGAGGAAGGTCTTTATCAATCCATTGAGCACTACATGGGCCTTGATAGCTCATCCGTCGACCTTGATGATATGTTCCTGGAATATTATCCAAGCGTGTTTCGCAGATCAGTCTTCTTAACGATTTTCGGGATTTTTGAGCACGAAATTGAGAAGTTTTGCAACAGTTTTGCTAGCAGACACGAAATCCCCATAAAAATTGCAGATCTCAAGGGAAGTGGGTTAGAAAGAAGTCATTTATTCATAAAGAAAATGATTGGGATGAAAACCGCGGCTCACTATTCAAGCATCAAAAAGATAACAAGGCTAAGAAATAGTTGTGCGCATAATGATGCCAGATATATAGAGAATGACGGACAGGATATTAAATCCATCATTGAGCTTATGAAGGCGCATCCTGACCTTTTCAAACAAGACGGGAGACAAGTCCTTTTTATGAACGGTGCATTGTCCCTGATCCTGAACTCCTTCAAGTCATACCTCCGTGAGGTTGAGCACGCTTTAAACGAGTACGAAAAGCGCAAGATCAGTGGCGACAAAGTGGCGGCAGAGGTTGGCATTACCCCTTAGTTGCCCCTCCTCGTCAAAAACCTAATTCATTGATTTTTTATGCAAGTCATTGTTTTTTTTGAAAACCCATTTACATAAATGGGTTTTTTGTTGGGTGAAATTTACTACCACATTAAATCAAACGCTTACATGTCTACTCATATATGCACGGCGACAAAGGGGCGGCTGCGGTTTTGCTATAACGCCGTAAGTCGTTGTGCTATGCGATTTCAATCACGTAAAGCAATTCAACCAAATCAACTGCGCTAACATCATCCCAGCGCCAATAATATGGCAAAGAACGTATTCCAGACTCCCAAACTTTAGAAACTCATCCTAAACCACATCGCCCACAGCATATAAACCCCACCTATCAGGAAGAACCCGCGATAGACGTTAACTATCCGAAATTGGTTGCGCAGATAAAACTTAAGCGGGTTACGGTGCAGGTTGGCTGCATTATGCGTGGTATGAAACTGCGTCATTTTCTCTGCACCTTTGCCCGCAAGCGCGATAAAAAAGCTCAGGGCCATAATCGCCATCAGCACCATATAGCTTTTTAGCAGGATCGTCATGGCTGCGACCGTCATCGCGCTGGAGTGGTGTTTAACCAGCACAACCCCATGCTTGCTCAGCGCCATCGCCCCGATATTGAGCGCCAGATGCACCACTATGAATATCCCGAAGTATTTCGCATTCGTTTTAAAGGTGTTTTTGAGGGTGACCTTGAATACCCACGCAAAAAGCGCCGCCGTCGACGCTAACCACATTACCATGTTGATAATCATCCCTTCCCTGCCTGCATCACGTTGCTTAAGTCATAAAAAAGGGCCGTAGCGTCCCGGAAAGCGGGTATCCTGCCATCAATCGCGCAGCGTGTTAAAAACTTTTTCGTCCACCCCTCTGTCACGGCATAACAACATTTTGTCGTGCGAGGTTTTGCTGAGGCTGAAGTGTTGCCCATCAAAGTGCAGCCCGATGCCTTTTGTGCCGCAGGTTGATGCGTCTTTAACTCGCCAGATCTTCTGCTCATCCGCCGTAAGCGGATTCCCGAGAATGATAAACAGCGCCTTGATACCGTCTTGCGGATAGGCGAAATGCTTAGGTTGTGTTCCCGTGCTGTGCAGGAAGTAGCATGGCGAATGGAGATCAAGCCCGTAACGTTTTATCGCCCCGTCGGGTGAAGTGACGCTTAACTGGCACTTTTCACCCTCGTCCTGCAAAGTCAGGGCGTGCGCTTCATAGGTAAAACTGTCGGTGGTGGTGGATTGCGCATAACTCACATTGCTTGCCAGCAACAATGCAGCTGCGGTCTGAATGATTAATCTCACTTTTATTGCTCCCTCAATAAACTATTACCCCAATGTATCATTAACGTAACCGTATGCATTTTCTTAATTATATTGATTAACCTCATGGCTGTTATTCACCTCCTGCCACCGTAACCACGCAAAAAATGCTAGTGTTACTTCACCTTACTTTTTTTGATGTGAATCTATGACTGAAAACGCCTCCCGAAAAGCCCTGCGCCATCGCTTATGGGCGCTGTTCACCTTCTTTTTCCTCCCCGGATTATTAATGGCCTCATGGGCGTCGCGTACGCCGGCGATCCGCGATGTGCTCTCAGTCTCGACGGCTGAAATGGGCGCGGTGCTGTTTGGTCTGTCGGTCGGGTCGATGAGCGGCATTCTCTCATCGGCATGGCTGGTGAAGCGCTTCGGGGCGCGCAAGGTGATCCGCGCCAGCATGTCCTTCTCGGTGCTCGGGATGGTGATTTTAAGTATCGCCCTCTGGTTTGCCTCGCCGCTGCTCTTTGCCGTCGGTCTGGCCTGCTTTGGCGGCAGCCTGGGCGCGGGCGAAGTGGCGATGAATATCGAAGGCGCGGTGGTTGAACAGGAGATGAACAAAACCGTTCTGCCGATGATGCACGGCTTTTACAGCCTTGGCACGCTGGTTGGCGCAGGCGTCGGCATGTCGTTAACTGCCCTTGGCATCAGCGCGAATCTGCACATTCTGCTGGCGGCGCTGGTGGCAATTGTGCCGATTATTCTGGCGATCTCCGCCGTGCCGGAGGGGACCGGGCAAAACAGCGCCGAAGAGCACGCGAACCGTCAAAAAGGGATGCCCTTCTGGCGCGATACGCAGCTGCTGTTAATTGGCGTGGTGGTGCTGGCGATGGCGTTCGCTGAAGGCTCGGCTAACGACTGGCTACCGCTGCTGATGGTGGATGGTCACGGCTTCAGCCCTACTTCCGGCTCGCTGATCTACACCGGTTTTACGCTCGGCATGACCACCGGGCGCTTCTGCGGCGGCTGGTTTATCGACCGCTACAGCCGCGTCGCCGTGGTGCGCGCCAGCGCGATAATGGGCGCGCTGGGTATCGGCCTGATTATTTTTGTCGACAGCGCCTGGGTGGCGGGCTTCTCGGTCATTTTATGGGGCTTAGGCGCATCGCTCGGCTTCCCGCTGACCATTTCGGCGGCCAGCGATACCGGGCCGGATGCCGCGACGCGCGTCAGCGTGGTGGCAACAACGGGTTACCTTGCTTTCCTCGTTGGCCCGCCGCTGCTCGGCTTCCTCGGCGAGCACTACGGATTGCGCAGCGCGATGCTGGTGGTGCTTGGCCTGGTGCTGATTGCCGCGCTGGTGGCGCGCGCGGTGGCAA
>Ga0268254_10000926_pt1 | contig 12738 bp, 12 predicted proteins | sample AgamicOrSfrz_FD_200251 | JGI IMG/M metagenome (GOLD analysis project Ga0268254, IMG submission 200251) | Agave microbial communities from Guanajuato, Mexico - Or.Sf.rz (v2) (version 3) | ecosystem: Host-associated > Plants > Phyllosphere > Phylloplane/Leaf | place: Guanajuato, Mexico...
CCGCATCGTCAATTGCCGAAAGCAACTCCTGTCCCAGCTCTGAGCGCGTAATCTGCCCGGTCAGGTACTGCAGAATCGGCGTGGCGTCCGAGCTGCTCTGGCCATTCACCCCTGCACCCTGCGGATACCATGGTCCAATATTTCCTGTCCGGTCAACCAGTCTCGCCCAGAAAAACAAAGAGGCGCCCGCAGCGAGATCGATCAGGGAGTAAGACGCCTGGGGATAGGCGAGGTCGCCCAGCTTCGTCGCATCATCCCGACTTGCCGTCTTGCTGTACCAAAGCTCTGTGCGTTGGGTGTCTCCCGCCCCATCCGGGAAACCCCAGTCGACCTCGATGCCAAACAGCAGCGATTTCGTGCGCAGGAACGTCACAGCCGGCGGCGGCGTCGTTTTCCCCTGCAACGGGGTCAACGCACTGAACGCCGGAATCGATGGCACGTTCATCGCATTGATTGCGACAACACGCGCCGTATAGCCTCCGGCATAAATGCCACTGACCTCGATCGACACCGAACCGGTTTTTCCTGCTGTCACCCAGTCGCCGTTGTCCTTTCGCCATGCGACCTCGTATTGCACTGTCGAAGGCGCCGCAGTCCAGTCGATGACCATGACCGTGACGGCAACGCCCTGATCGATACGCGTATAGGTTGAAATTCTGACGTTGGTCGGCGGCGGCTGCACCGACGGCGGAATGACGGTCACCGGACGCGTGTCAATTTTCGTGTCGAAGTCGACGTTGCCGAATTTCCCCGGCTCGTGCTGCACGACGGTCATCGCAAAATTGATCGAATCGTCGTCACTTTGCTCTGCGATCATGACGACCCGATAGGTCGGAATCGCGAGCGTTGCACTCTCAACCGCCCACACTGATTCCACCATCGGGTCGACCGACCAGTCAGCCGACACAGTTACTTTGCGGCCGGCAACAGCTGACACAACCCGCACCTCGCTTGTGCCAGTAGGCAAGTTGACGATAAGAGAGTCGCCAATGCTGACAACCGGGTCACGGTCGACAGTGATGGTCCGACCCGACACAGCGGCGATACGTCCACTGATCGGACGGCCAGCGAGCGATGAGTCGGCAATGCGGATGACCTGACCGGGGAGCGCCTTGACGCCGTCAAGCCCAACGCTGAATGCGACCTCCTGCGTTTCCATACGCGATGTTAGAAGCGCCATTTTCCCGACGCGCTGCGCCATACCCTGCGACGTGCAGCCAATCGCGGTTATCTCGGTCTGGCGCACACCGTACCGCAGCTTGCCGTCGCGATCCTCAACCGCCTCGACAGCGCTCTGAAAATGATTTGCCGGGTCGTTCCACGAAACGAGCGCGACCGTGTAACGCGTCTTGCGATCGGTGCCCTGCCGAACAAACTTACCGCCGAGGACGTTGCCTGCCGTATAGGTGTAGACCGGATCCGTCGGCATGTCGGCGACGGCCTCGATGTTGCCTGCAGCCCAATAGGCAATACCACGAAACACGGTCGCAAGATCCTGCAGCACCTTGTATGCATCGTCCCGCTTCTGCAGGTACACATTGCAGGTGAAACGCGGCTCCATCCCGCCCTTTCCATCGGGCACCAGCTCGTCGCAGTACTGGGAAATCGGGTAAAGCGCATACCGGTTCACCTGCGCGCCTGTAATCCTGTGCCCCATGCCGTAGCGCGGATGCGTCGCGAGGTCATAGAAGATCCACGCGGGATTGTTGGTATAGGCGACTTTGAACGTACCGTCCCACGGTCCTGAATAGTTGCGCGTGGCCGGGTCGTAGTTGGACGGCACGCGGATGCGGCGGCCTCGCATACGGAACGACCGGGTCGGCACACTCTGGAACTGCGACGCATCGATCTGCGTGCCGGCCAGCGCGGTGTTCGGATAACGCAGCTTCGCGTCGATGATCTCGGTCACCGACTCGATGTTCATCGTGTCGGAGATCGCTGCGCTATTCGCGTTCGCGGTGAGACGACGAACGCGGAGTGTCCAGCCATTCAGAGCAGGCGGCAGATTGATGCGATGGCTTCGCTCATACTTGTTGCTGACCTTGAAGTCGAAGGCCGACGAGAGGACGGTCTGATATGCGCCCCCATCGGTCGCCAGCTCGATCACGTACTCGGCACGATAGCCCGTGATGTTGCCGGTGCTCGTGTCAGCTTTCTGCCACTGCGGCGTCGATAGCCGGATGCGAACAGCAGAAAGGTCGAGATTCGTGACTGCGCGCACGTAGGGCTGCTCCGAGCGCAACTCTACGCCCACTGCTATCTCGTTTTCGACGTCCGGAAACCCCGCGATGTAATCCTGATCCTGCGTACCTGAGCGAAAGTCGAACGTCGTGCCTGGGAAATTGATCGAGCCGTCCGGATTCTGCAGCGGCGTGCCGTTGTAGAACACCGACTGCATGCCGTTCACGAGACCTTCGCAATCACCCTCGCTCAGGATATCGAGCACTTTTGCGTACGAGATGGAGCGCGCGCTGTCATCAGCCTCGGTCGGCGTGTAGCCACCGCCGCCGCCTTTCTTGTACCCAATGATCTGTGTCATTGCTGATCTTCCGCATAGATGCCGGCAGAACCAACCGCCGACCCGATTTCAAGTTCGCCATACAGCAGAGGCACGCAGCCGCCCTGCGCCTCGGTATTGACTGGCCCGTTGAACACGTAGCTCGCCGAGTTGGCCGCGCTGTCTTTGCTCGACAGCCCTTTGGGCGAAGGTGCGAGCAACTGTTGCATCCCGCCCGCCATCATCGCCACGCCCATGTTGCCGACGATCGCGCCGATCCCTGTCCAGCCGAAGTAATATCCGACAGCGGCCATCACGGCGCCGAGCACGGTCTGGAACAGTCCAGCGGCCTTCGAACCCTGCAGTATCGGCGCGATGCGAATCTCGTCCTGCCCGGCGGGATAGCGCAACTCCTCGTAGGAGAGGTTTCGTTTGCCTGCGAACACCGCATACGAGATGCCTTTGTCGCGGCTTTGCATCAGCTCGCGCTCGAAGCCGGGAACCATGATGCAAAGCGCACGCACGGCCTGGGCGGGGCTGCTCACTACAAGCTGGTGCACACGGCCGAACATCGCACCAAGCCGCCCGTACAGCCTGATTGTTCTAACTTTTTCGGTCATCGACATACCTCAACACGGCGCGGGTGTTTTCAAGCCAGTAGCCACCATAGACCTCCCGATTTGAGAGGCGCCCGTAACGGTGGTGCAGCATCAAACCGTTGCCGATATAGATGCCAGCATGGTTCGCCACGTCGGCACGAATCTGCATCAGGATCACATCACCGGCTTCGAGTGGATCGCCGTCGACAAGGCGGCGAAAACCGGCGGCGCCATAGTTCTCCATATAGAGATCAGCGCCTTCGTTCCACCAGTTATCGCTGCGCGTGAAATCGCGCAGGACAATCCCTCTCTCGACGCGATACCAGTCGCGCACGAGCGTGTAGCAATCGAGCACTCCATGCGCGAAACTCCGCCCGATGAGCGGCACCGAGAAACCCGCTGGTTCGATATTCGACATCCCGCGAATATTCACCGTGCCGTTATCGCCACGCCGGACCTCGACGATCATCCACGGCAGCCCTGATGCTTCACAGGCCACCCGATCCGCTTCCGACGGTTCACACGGCGCATCGGGATGGGAATGGACAACCATTACGATGTCGCCGAGCGTTTCAGCCGCCGCATATTCGGCGGCGGGCAGAATGAAGTGATCGGTCCCGGTCGCTGCGTTGGTACATTCGACGTAACGATCTCGGTCACCGACAGCGACAACCAGACCGCAACATTCGCGCGGATAGGCGCGAATCGCGTGATCGCGAATCGCGTCCAAAGTCACTTGGCGCATGCCTAGCTCCTGACGAGACCGGCCGCAGGGAATCCGCCGAACGGCAGCGGATTGTTCGCGCCGAAGCGCAGCTTGCAAGCCTTCAGCCCCTTGCTACAGTCATCCTTCGCCGGGTCGTCCGTTGGCTGGTCGTTACCGTCGGCGACGGCTGGTCCGGTGTAGCTGCACTCCGCGCTGCGGTACTCCCACGCACAGATGTTAGGAATGATCTGTCGACGCGGCAGTTGCTCCCCCTCGAAGTCAAGCGGCGAGGAAAGCTCAAACTCGACAGTTTCATTGTCCTCGTGCGACTTTCGCTCGATCAACCACACCTCCGGAGGCATCTCCTCATCCGGGTCCGCCCCTGGATTCCCATCCGGAAAGTTCACCGCATCAAGGTATTTCGTCAGCGTCCGGCGACGCGTCACCTGTGCGCCCACAAGATCCGCGAGCGCGATACATAACGAGGAGATCGATCCATCGACGTTGCCCACCTTGAGAGTCGGAGTAGGCGCAGCGCCTGTACTTGTCCGTTGAAACCCCTCGGCGGTGACCGGCCAGGGAGAATAGACATTACCCTGCCAAACGATCGGGCCGGCGGTCAGATGGGCATGGAACCGCGCCATCTGACCGCCGATCGCGGTCGCGTCGAGATCGAAAAGCTCAATTAGGCGGCCCGGTGAGAGCAATTGGATATCGGAGGTGATACTCATCGTTTATTCTCCATGTCGCTGATTCGATCATTCGCAGCGTCGAGCAACGCTCTCAGTTCCTGAACGGCAGCGAATAGCGGAACCACTAGCCTGGAGTAATCCACCTGTTGCGGGACGATCGCCTCTGCGAGTCCGGTAACGTCCTCCGGCTTTACGTCGTTCGGGTCGTAGTCCTCCCGAAACACCGGGTGTATGGACACCGCATCTTTCTCCCCGCTCACGACGGCCGGGAATTGCTTAGCAATCTCATGCGCCAATGCGATCTCGTGCTCCGACCCGGCGCCATCTGCCGTGTAGTAGCCACGATAGACAGGGATGGCGCACACACGATCAAGCACGCCGCTGGCAAGACGCACGACGGTCTTGATGCGATAGTCAGAAGTCGTGTTGTACGAGATCGAAGAGCCGGCGGGCGTCGAGATGCTGCCGATCTGAGTGCCCTGGTTGTAAAACTGGATATACGCCGGGTCCCATGTGCCCGCGACGCTACCGTTCTTCGAAACCCATATCCCCGCGCCGGCTTTGCGCTGAATGTAGAAACCGTGGTCTACGCCGAAGCCGGTGCCGTCGGCCGTGGCCGTACCGTTGTACAGACCGCCGATGTTGACGACGCCAAACGAAACATTCCCGTCTGCGGTTAAACGCATGCCTCCAGCGGTCGAGCCTGGCGGGCAGATGGATAGATTGACGCCGCTATTCCCTCCGTTGTTCGGCAACAGAAGAACGTCGTTTGCGCCGACGATTGGATTAAAGTATGCCGCGCCTGTATTAGGAATCACCCAAAGGCGGGGACCCGTCGCAGTACCGGAACTAAAGCTAGCGGCTGGTGTAGACCCTACTGCGCTTTGGTTGTTCGACGCGAACAGTACCGCGCCGTCCACTGAGGCGGCCGTACCGACGCGCGTAGCTCCGGGAATGGAAACAGAGGCTGTGGCTCTGCTTACTGTGAGCCAGTTGCCAAGGAACGCCCCTGTGTCGCTGAATGCAGACAGGACCAGGTTACTACCCGCGTTAGAGCCAGCTTCCGCCGAACCGTCGTTCTGAAGGAACCAACGCGCCTTTCCACCGGTGGACCAAGTAATAGCCCGCTGTGTGGCAGGCGTAGCATAGGTGAGCCCTACGTTTCCACTGGAGAGGATCGAGCCCGCGCTCACTTGGCCGAGGGCCGCCACACCGTTATAAACCTGTACGCCACCGGCCCCATTAACGTACAGCGTGCCGTTTACCACCTCGTTATCTGAGTTGCTTCGGCCCCGTGTAATCACGTTCCACGCATGTACGCCGTCCGTATCCATCAACGCAGATTCGCCGGGGTTTAGCTGCGACAGCGCAATGGTGTCGCCCGATCCGGTTGTGATGGCGAGTGTGATGACAGTGCCGCCCGTATTGCGCAGGTGAATAACCTGATCCGCGGCGCACGTCGCGGCTGACGGCAGGTTGATAGTTCCAGCACTCGTGAGATTGATGTTCACACGCTTGCCGACGTGCGCGTTCGTCAGCGCTTGTGCATTCGTGATCGTCCCAGCGGCGTTGCTGACGAGCGCGAGCTGCGTGCTCAGGACATCGACATTGGTATTGCCGCGATTGAAGCCCGTCCGAGCGTCATCGCCGCCCGCGCCGTCCGGGATCGCACCAAGATTTACTTTTTGCAAGTTAGCCATTTGGGACCGCCCCGAAGAATTGTTCGAATGTCGCAGTGATCGTGATCAGGCTGCCCGCTGTCCGCTTCGGCCCGTAGCCGTCGCACGTGAAAAGCGCCGGGTCGCCGTACGGCGGAGTCCACTGGAAAGGTACATTGCCGCCATGACGGTCGAGAAAGTCAGTGACCGCCTGCATCTCGGCGGCCGGCGAAATGATGGTTATCGGCCAGCTTGCCGATTTGCCATTGATGCCGTCGCCGACGACCTGCCTGTAGCCGTCCCCGAACACCGCACTGCGAGTGCGCAACTTGATGGCGCCGGCGTCGCCCACGCGAACCAGCCAGGTGAAGATCTCAGCGGCCATTTTTGTAGAAGAGGTAGATGATCCCGCCCGGCCGCGTTTCGTCCTTCACGGCCGCCCGGATTTTTTCTGAAAGCCCCGACATAAGATCTTTCACGCGGGGACTCGACTGCGATGTATCGGAGCCGTCGCCGGCGTCGACCGTGACCGGAACCGACAGCGCCAGCGCCGGCATTGATGACGCGGAGCTTACGGGAGCGGAACCAACATAGCCGCCGGACGCGAACCTGTTTCTCGATCCGCCACCGTTGATGGATTCGAGCAACGACAGCACGCCCGGCTGCGCGACCGCCGATGCCTTCACAACGTACTCACCGTCGGACAGGTGAGCGAGAATACTGTCGCTCGTCGACGTGCCCGGCCCGCTTACCAGACCGCCGCCTGCTCGGAAAATGCCGGCGCCAGCGCCATACAACGCCCCGCTGCCCTGGATGGACGAGCCCATCGTAAAACCATAGGCAGAATTTCCGGTGCCGCCGGCAGCGGCCGACAGACCATCGAACAATGTGCCGATGAGGCTCGTATAAGCCTTGTTAGCGAAGAGCTGGGCGAGCGAGCCAAGCATGCTCGCGACCATCGACTTGACCGCTTCCGCCGGCGTCTTGGTTCCCGCAGCAATATCCTGAAAGAAGCCACTGAACGCACTGCGTCCAGCGTCGGTGAAATCCTTCAGGTAGTTCGAGCTGTCGAGCATCGACTGCCGGATCTTGTCGCGCAACTGATCAAGATTTCGCAGCACGCCCTCGTCTGTCGTCTGGAACGAGAGCTTGTTCACTTCGTCGTACAGCTGCTGCAGCGACGACACCGTGTCGGCCGAATTCGCACGCAATTGCGAGAACCCGTCGACGAGCCCGGTCAGCCCCTGCTGCTGATCGAGCGAGATCTTGGTTTGCGCGTCTTTCGACTGCGCGATGATGTCGTTGTACTGCGCACTAAGCTTGGTTAGCTGGCGGTCCTGATCGAGAAACGCTGCGCCACTAAGATCGCCCGTTGTCGCGGCCTGCAGCATCGCACCGCGGTTACGCTCATCGAAGTCGTGCAGTGCCTTTGGGGTCGAGACGCCAGCCTGCGCCAGAAGCGCATCGTGCGTATCGGTGATCGACTTCAGGTACTTGCGCTGCGCGTCGGCCTGCTGCGTCAGATACATCATGTCTTTCGCAGCATTGTCCTGCCGGACCTTCGCGATTTTGGTATCGACCTCGCCGATCTCCTGCGTAATGCGGATACGATCTTCGGCGGGCGCTTTCCAGTAGGCCGCCTGCAGCGTTTTCTTCTCCTGCTCGTAAGCGGCGATCTGCTTTTGTGCCGCATCGTCCGCCAATGTGATTTCAGCCGTATAGAACGCCTGATCGGAGATCAAAGTAGCTTTGTGCAGCGCCTGCAACTGATCGTCCGAATTTTTGTACGACGACTGGATGAGCTCCAGACTGTTTTTCGTCTGCTGCAGCGCTGCATCGAGCAGGCTTTTGCGGACCTTGTTCGCCTCCGACAGCCCATCCTTGTCCGCATACTGTTTACGGATCGACGCCTCGTCGGCCGCCTGCTGTTTCGCCGAAACAGGATTGTCCGGATTGGCCTTATTGAAATCCGCCACCTTGCGGTGGTATTCGTCGAGCGCCTGATTAACGCGGAAAATGCCCTTTTCCTGATCGTGAAGCTTCTTCAGGAAGTCCGACGCCTCGATGCCAGACTGCTGCGTCTGCGCATTGGTGGACGCGTTAGTGGCCCTGTCCTGCTCGCGCAGCGCATCGCGGTTAAGCGATTCGAGCCGCGCCTGAGCAGCCTGCAACTGCGGCTGCAGCAGATCCGCATTCATCGCGCCGGATGGGCTCTGCAACGCATGCTGCAATCGCTGGACTTCCGCGTTGGCGCCCGAAATCTGTTCCGCCAGCGTCTGATCGCGGCCGAACGACTTCATCCATTCCCATGTGCCACTGATTGCCTTGCCAACAGCCTTCCAGGCTGTCTCAAGGTAGCCAAGATTCTGTAGCGATTCGTTGCGCAGATGGTCATCGAGCGCCTTTGCCACCACCAGCATCGCACCCTGCTTGTCACCGGTCTCCTCGAGGCGCTGTATGTACTCATACTGCGCCGTCGTGATGAAGTGCATGCTCTGGTTATGCTGCTCTGCCCATTTGGCGACGCCCTCAGGCATCTTCGCGTAATCTTTCGCGATGTCTTCGAGCTTCTCGCCGGTCAGGTCATGCATGCGCACTACTGCCTGCCCCAGCAGTTCCAGCGACTGCCCGGTGATCTGGCCTGACGAAACCAGCCCCTGCAAACCCTCGCGCGCCGGCGCAAGGCCGTCGCCGGTCGCATCCGCGATGGACCGCGTGAGCGCTGCAAAGCTGCTCGCCGTCTGGCCAGCGTAGTTACCAGTCACCTGCAGCGATTTGTTGAATGTCTCCTGCTCGCTATGTCCCTTGTATGCGGCCACGGCGAATGCGGCAATTGCTCCAGTGAGCGCCGAGACGGCGAGGCCAGCCGGGCTCATGATGAGAGCCATGGCATCGATCTGCTCCGCAAACACCATCGCCGAGCCGCCGAGGTTTTTCCAGTTGCCGGTCAGCACCTCGTGGCCCATCACAACCAGCTCGCGCCGCGCTCCCGCCGTGTGAGCACCGATCTTGCCCATCCCCTCGGTTGCCGTCTTCGACGCGCTGCCGACCGACGTGCCCAGTTGGCTAGCGGAGCTCGACGCATCGCGCATGCTCGCCTTGTAAGACGACGGGTCCATCGTGAGCTGCACGACCAGTTGGCCGAGCGATCCGCTTGTGCCTGCCATATCGACCACCCATAAAAAAGCCCCTCGTGAAGGGGCGGAAACATCGGCTATTCGGGCAGCAGCGCGTCAAGCGCCGCTTCCTCCATAACCCGGATCTGCTGAAAGATCGCGGCACGGCGATCGCGCCTGATTCCGATCAGCCGGTACACCGGCTCGATCGCGCCGTAGTCGAGACCGGTATGCACAAGTCGTGCGGCGCCGAACCCGGAGAAAGCGGACATGCGCCACTGCGTCGACAACGCCGAGAACACCTGCACTGCGTCCCAGTTCTCTTCATAGACCTCAAACGCCGGTTCCGGCGCCTGCTCCCGAGCGAGCTTCACGTCCGCCTGCCGCGCACCGAACGCCGCCAGCGCATCGGCAACGCCTGCGTCGACCGTCACTTCGTCGACATCGGCGCCGGCCCAGTGCCGTGCCGCGTCAATCAGTTTTTTAGTCCAGCTCCGGATGCGCCGGCCATGAACGCATACGCAATACCGCGCAACGCGTGGGGAATACTCAGCAGCGTGTCGCGAAATTCCTCGCTGAACGGCAGCTGTGCACCGTTTTCGTCAGTCAGATCCGACCATCCGACGAGCATCTCGCGCATGATGTCTTTGTCGGTTCGACCCGACGTGCGGATCGCGACGAGCTCTTCGTCGGAAACCCGCTTGAACCGGCCGGTGAATTCGCTGGTTTCAACGTCGCCACTGTCGGCGTCCCCCGGCTCAACAACAATCACCTTCATCGTGAACGTTGGCTTTTTGGCTACTCGATAGGCCATCTCAATCCTCCATTGCAAACGGGCCGCACAAAGGCGGCCCGCATCGGTTGAACTGCAAAGTTACTTTACGGTGATGATCAGCTCGTCATTCCCCGCATCGGGATTCACCGTCAGCGTTGCATCGAGCATCACCTTGTTGTCCTGATCCGTGTACGACGGATCGGTCAACTGCACTTTCGGAGCATCGATCTGCACGATGTTGCCGGCCGTTTTTCCATGCGTGAGCGTAAGTGCGCCGAGCAATGCGTCCTTCGCCGTTGACCACCAGTCGTGATCGGCGACCGAGCCGAGCTGCAGCGTGATCTTGCCCGCCGGCTTTCGGTCGTTGATTTCCGCCCCTTCGTAGCCGATGAGCGCTGCCCACGTGAGCGAATTCGCCATGTCGAGCGAGAGCGCCTGTAGCGGCCCCGTATAACCGTGCATCTGCCAGGTGGTGAATTCCGTGCTGGCCAGCTTCGGCTGCAGGAATTTCGTGAAATCGGTGTTCGCCGGCAAAGGCGAGTCCGTGACCGGGTTGTAGGTGCCGACGAAGTGAAACTTCATCTTCGGGATCTGCTTGACCGTGAAGTCCCACGACACCGTACCCTTTGCATCGGACAGCTTGTGGAGGAGCCCATCGAGGTAGTAATACATCGTGAGCGGGGTCTGCACGACCGAACTGACCGGCGCGTACTTCACGTCGGTGCCTGCGGTGACCGTCTCGGCGAAGTTGCACGCTACCAGCAAGCGGCCCCACGCCGGAGCCTCGCCGGCCGTGCCCGAGCCGGCTACCTCAACCTCGAAGTCGAGCTCAGCGTGACAGCCGGCAGCCAGTTGTTCACTGTTTCCAAAATACGGCCGGATCAGATCTCGCGCAACAAGATCGGCAGCGACGGGCTTCGCGCTGATGTTGCCCACGAGCATTGCATCGTCCGCGCCGGTCGGCACCGCAGCCTGCCCGATCGCGAGCTGCAGCTTCGCCAGCACAACGGAATTGCGTGTTGACTTGGACGTGCCCATATCAACTCCTTTCGATGGTTTGTGCGGCAGGTGCCGCGTTGTTTATAGCAGGCTGTCAGGAGCCGTCTGGTACTGGATCGCGTAGCGCATCGTCATGACCCCAACACCGCCGTCGATATCTGCGGCATCGGGCTCCTCGGTGGCGACTTCTTCAATGCCGACAACATTTGGACCGTCGAGCGCCATGACGATCGGATGCGCACGTTCGAAGATGGAATCGGCAGCCTGATCCGGAGCGCTGTCACGCACCACCGCCGTGATCAACAGTTCACACTGGCGGGTCGTGCGACCAATCGTCGACGCCAACACGGGGTCACGTCCGCGATGCACGACCACGACACGCGGCTCATCACTGCCTATCGCCTCGTATATGGATCGCTTGACCACGACCCCATCGGCCTGCAGCTGCTCGTCGGCGCCTAACGACGCCATGATCGAGGATACAAATCCCTCTCGAGTCGTGGTCATTTGAGTTTCTCCAGATCCGCCACGCTGAAAAATCCGTCGTCCTTTCGCCGGGGAGGCCGTCTGACCTTGTAACGGACCTCGTCGACGATGAGAACCGCCTCTCGGGCCAGACCCGGCATATCGCTCGTCTGATACTCGATCTGATACTCAGCGGCCGTCACCTGGCCACCAAGGTCCAGCATGTCAGGCGATGAAAAGCCGACCTGCACATCCCGCGTCGAACCATCGCCCGACACGAGCTGCGCAGTTTTCAGCATACCGACAGCCGAGAAGGCGGCCCAGAAGACGCTGAGGTCAAGCAAGGTCGGACGGCGAGCAGAGAAGCACTCGCGCGGTGACGTCGTTGGCTGCTTTCGGCGCGGCATAGAGACCGGCCTTTGCGTTCGCCCCTGCCGTCGACGTGACGACGTTGTTGGCCGCATCCCAGTACGCAAAATCGCCGACTGCGCCCGCCGAAGGTCCATCGGCCGGCAGATCGAAGACACCAACGAGGCGGTATTCGCCAGGCGCATTCGCGGCGAAGTCACCCGTCGCGACGGCAGGCAGTTTCGCGTTACCCAGTTGGACGAACTGGCCGGAAACTACAGCGACGGCGAGCGTCGCCGTCAGCGTCTTGCCGCTCTGAACAAAGTTCTTCATGAGGTTTTCCTGTGCTGATGTATTGAATAGGATGCGGGCGGGACGATCGCGCCCGCTTCGTCTAGCTCCACGCGCCCCTTACTGACCGGGGTTCTGATACAGGCCGCGGAAGTCCGTTGCCTTCGCGGCGAAATCGAGTCGGGCCTTGACCTTCAGGCCGTCAACGTCGAAATCGAGCGACTGCTCGGTGTACAGCCCCTGCTCGCCTTCGAGGTAGCAGTACTCCACCGTATCGATCATTGCGGGGTCGGCGGCCAGATACCACGCCTTCGTGCTCTTTGCGTCAAGACGAGGCTCAACGATCGGCGTCAGCGTTCCGACGAACGGGTTCTGCTGCGTTGCCTGATTCGGCGTGTACTGGTTGCTCGTGTATTGATAGGCGATCGTTTCAAGCGCCGCCGGCACGAGCAGGAAGGTCGGCGTCAGGTTCAGCGGCGTACCGTCACCCGGCGCACCTTGCGTTCGCATAGCTGCACGTGCTGTCGTCAGTGTGTCCACCGCGATGACACCGCCGGCCGCAGCAAGGTTCTTATGCGCCGCATGGAACAAC
>Ga0268254_10000928_pt1 | contig 12720 bp, 10 predicted proteins | sample AgamicOrSfrz_FD_200251 | JGI IMG/M metagenome (GOLD analysis project Ga0268254, IMG submission 200251) | Agave microbial communities from Guanajuato, Mexico - Or.Sf.rz (v2) (version 3) | ecosystem: Host-associated > Plants > Phyllosphere > Phylloplane/Leaf | place: Guanajuato, Mexico...
TCGGCTCGATTGGCTCCGATCTTGGCGCGTCGATCAAGGGCTTCAAAAAAGCGATGAGCGACGATGATAAAAAAGAGAGTGAGGCAAAATCGGCACAGGATGCAGATTTTACCGCGAAGAATCTCTCTGATACCCGTAACCCCGACGTCGTGAAGAGCGACGAAAAACGTCACGATAAAGAGCAGGTGTAAGTCGTGTTCGATATAGGTTTTGGCGAATTATTACTCGTTTTTATCATTGGTCTGGTGGTGTTGGGGCCGAAGCGTTTGCCCGTTGCCGTGCGCACTGTTGCTGGCTGGGTTCGCGCCCTGCGCTCGCTGGCGACCACTGTACAGAACGAACTGACGCAGGAGCTTAAGCTGCAGGAGTTCCAGGACAGCCTGAAGAAGGTGGAGAAAGCGAGCCTGGACAACCTGACGCCGGAGTTGAAAGAGTCGATGGACGAGCTGCGTCAGGCGGCGGAGTCGATGAAGCGCACCTACAGCGCCAACGACGCGGAAAAAGCGAGTGACGAAGCGCATACCATCCATAACCCGGTGGTGAAAGATTACGAAGCGCAGCATGAAGGCGTTACGCCTGGCGTTGCTGAACATCAGGTGAGCGCGCCGCAACAGGCTCCCCAGGAAGTGCCGGAAGAAAATGCCCCGGCAAAAATCTCTCTGGCGAAAACCGCTGCGCCGGTTTCCGACTCCACCCCCTCTGCAAGTGATAAGTCCTGAACATGGCCGTAGACGATACCCAACCGCTGATCGCGCACCTGATTGAGCTGCGTAAACGTCTGTTGAACTGCATCATCGCGGTGATGGTGATTTTCCTCGCGCTGGTCTACTTCGCGAATGATATCTACCAGCTGGTCTCCGCGCCGCTGATCAAACAGATGCCGCTGGGCGCGACGATGATCGCCACCGATGTTGCCTCGCCCTTCTTCACGCCGATCAAACTCACCTTTATGGTGTCGCTGATCCTCTCTGCACCAGTTGTGCTCTACCAGGTGTGGGCCTTTGTCGCACCCGCACTCTACAAGCATGAGCGCCGCCTGGTGGTGCCGTTGCTGGTCTCCAGCTCGCTGCTGTTCTATATCGGTATGGCATTCGCCTACTTCGTGGTCTTCCCGCTGGCGTTTGGCTTTTTGACCCATACCGCGCCGGAAGGGGTGCAGGTCTCGACCGATATCGCCAGCTATCTCAGCTTTGTGATGGCGCTGTTTATGGCCTTCGGCGTCTCGTTTGAAGTGCCGGTCGCCATTGTCCTGATCTGCTGGATGGGCGTCACCACGCCGGACGATCTGCGGCAGAAGCGCCCCTATGTGCTGGTTGGTGCGTTTGTTGTCGGCATGCTGCTGACGCCGCCGGATGTCTTTTCGCAAACGCTGCTGGCAATCCCGATGTACTGCCTGTTTGAAGTCGGTGTCTTTTTCGCCCGCTTCTACGTGGGTAAACGACGCGTGCCGGACGATGAGAGCGAAACGGAAACCACCGAAGAGTAATAATCAGCCGCCCGCCAGGGCGGTTGTTGTATGGGAAAAAGAATGTTTGATATTGGCGTAAATTTAACCAGCTCGCAGTTTGACCGTGACCGGGACGATATCGTCTCCCGCGCGCAGGCGGCGGGCTTGACCGGAATGTTAATTACCGGCACTAACCTGCATGAGAGCCAGCAGGCGCAGCAGCTTACGCAGCGCTATGCGCGCTGCTGGTCGACCGCTGGTGTACATCCGCATGACAGCAGCAGCTGGACGGAAGAGACCGCGCAGGCGATTCGTGCTCTGGCGGCGATGCCGGGCGTGGTGGCGATCGGCGAGTGCGGGCTCGATTTCAACCGTAACTTCTCAACGCCGCAGGAGCAGGAGCGGGCGTTCAGCGCCCAGCTGGCATTGGCCGCCGAGCTTAATCTGCCGGTGTTTCTGCACTGTCGCGATGCCCATCAGCGTTTTCTCACCCTGCTGGATCCCTGGCTCGATAAGCTCCCCGGTGCGGTACTGCACTGTTTTACCGGTTCGGCGCACGAGGCGCAGGAGTGCATTGCGCGGGGTCTCTATCTCGGAATTACCGGTTGGGTGTGCGATGAGCGGCGCGGGCTGGAGTTGCGCGAAGTGGTGCCAATGATTCCTGCCGATCGGCTGATGATTGAGACCGATGCGCCCTGGCTGCTGCCGCGCGATCTTAAACCGAAGCCCGCTTCACGTCGTAACGAACCCGCTCTGCTTGGGCATATTCTGACGACGGTTGCCGAACTGCGTGGTGAAGCGCCGCAGGCGCTGAGTACTGCGACGGATGAGAATGTGAAGCGGCTATTTGGGATAGCGTTTTAAGCGGTCAGGCTTTGCGGAAATCGGTGTTTTTGACACTCTGCAAAACTTGCTTATTGAGAAGGTGCAGAAGCAGCATGGAGCGTGCTTCGCCATCCGGCTCTTTGAAGATCGCCTGCAACCCTTCAAGCGCACCTTCCGTAATTACAACGCTGTCGCCAGGGTAGGGGGTTTCCGGGTCGGTGATCCCTTCCGGCTGATACGCTTCAAGCTGCTGGATCACCGCCTGCGGAACGCTTGCCGGATGCATACCAAAACGCACAAAGTGGCTGACGCCGCGCGTCGCGTTGATGGTCGTGGTGTGTATGACCTCTGGATCGAATTCCACAAACAGGTAGTTTGGAAAGAGAGGCTCTTTCACCGTTGTCCGCTTGCCGCGGACAATCTTTTCCAGCGCAATCATCGGCGTCAGACAGGAGACTGACTGGCGTTCCAGGTGCTCCTGGGCGCGCTGAAGTTGGCCTCGTTTGCAGTAGAGTAGATACCAGGATTGCATAATGACTCTTTTCCGTAAGTTCGGCCGCAAGAATATCAAAACCACCGCATGATGGCTAAGGTGATTATAACGCTGACTGAGCAATGCCGTTGTATTTCACGCCTATTTAACAAAAATACAGCAACCTTAGGACGAACACCGTATAATAAAGCGCTTATCTGGAGGCAATCATAACCCCATGAAATACACCGATCTTCGCGACTTTCTGACACTACTTGAGCAACAGGGCGAGCTGAAACGCATCGCGCTTCCGGTTGATCCCTATCTGGAAATGACGGAAATAGCCGATCGCACGCTGCGTGCGGGCGGTCCGGCATTGTTGTTTGAAAACCCGAAAGGCTACGCGATGCCGGTGTTGTGCAACCTCTTCGGCACGCCGCGTCGTGTCGCACTGGGCATGGGGCAGGATGATGTCAGCGCGCTGCGCGATGTCGGCAAACTGCTGGCGTTTCTGAAAGAGCCGGAGCCGCCGAAAGGGTTCCGCGATCTCTTCGATAAGCTGCCGCAGTTCAAGCAAGTGCTGAACATGCCGACCAAACGTCTGCGCGGTGCGCCGTGTCAGCAAAAGGTGGTGCAGGGCGATGCGGTCGATTTGCACACTATCCCGATTATGCAGTGCTGGCCGGAAGATGCCGCACCGCTGATCACCTGGGGTCTGACCGTGACCCGCGGGCCGCACAAAGAGCGCCAGAACCTGGGGATCTACCGCCAGCAGCTGATCGGCAAAAATAAGCTGATTATGCGCTGGCTCTCTCACCGCGGCGGTGCGCTCGATTTTCAGGAGTGGCAAAATGCCCGCCCGGGTGAGCGTTTCCCGGTCGCTGTGGCGCTGGGTGCCGATCCGGCCACCATTCTTGGCGCAGTGACGCCGGTGCCGGATACCCTCTCTGAATATGCCTTTGCCGGGCTGCTGCGCGGCAATAAAACCGAAGTCGTTAAGTGCATATCAAACGATCTGGAAGTGCCCGCCAGCGCCGAGATTGTGCTGGAAGGCTATATTGAAGCGGGTGAGATGGCGCCGGAAGGGCCGTATGGCGATCACACCGGCTACTATAATGAAATCGATAATTTCCCGGTGTTTACGGTTACGCACATCACGCAGCGTGAAGATGCCATCTATCACTCCACCTACACCGGACGGCCGCCGGATGAGCCAGCGGTGCTGGGCGTGGCGCTAAATGAAGTGTTTGTGCCGATCCTGCAAAAGCAGTTCCCGGAGATTGTTGATTTCTATCTGCCGCCGGAAGGGTGTTCCTATCGCCTGGCGGTAGTCACCATCAAGAAGCAGTATGCCGGGCATGCCAAGCGCGTGATGATGGGCGTCTGGTCTTTCCTGCGCCAGTTTATGTACACCAAATTTGTGATCGTGTGCGATGACGATGTTAACGCCCGCGACTGGAACGATGTGATCTGGGCGATCACCACCCGCATGGACCCTGCCCGGGATACAGTGCTGGTGGAGAATACGCCGATCGATTATCTGGATTTTGCCTCGCCGGTTTCCGGGCTTGGTTCAAAAATGGGACTGGATGCCACCAATAAATGGCCCGGCGAAACCGACCGTGAGTGGGGTCGCCCGATCAAGAAAGATCCTGAGGTGACGGCGCGAATTGACGCCATCTGGGATGAACTGGCCATAATGAACGCCGAAAAATAGACCCGACAGAGAGAGCGCATGACAACCTTAAGCTGTAAAGTGACCTCGGTAGATGCCATCACTGATACCGTGTATCGCGTCCGTTTAGTGCCGGAAGCGGCATTTTCATTTCGTGCAGGCCAGTACTTGATGGTGGTGATGGATGAGCGCGACAAGCGCCCCTTCTCCATGGCGTCGACCCCCGATCAGCACGACTATATCGAACTGCATATCGGTGCTTCCGAGTTGAACCTTTACGCAATGGCGGTAATGGATCGCATCCTGAAAGAGCGCGAAATCGTGATCGACATTCCCCACGGCGATGCCTGGCTGCGCGACGATGAAGAGCGCCCGATGGTGCTGATTGCCGGCGGGACGGGCTTCTCATACGTGCGCTCGATTCTGCTCACTTCGCTGGCGAAAACGCCGGACCGCGATATCACCATTTACTGGGGCGGGCGTGAAGCGAAGCACCTCTACGATCTCTCCGAGCTGGAAGCGCTGTCGGTTACACACCCGAATCTGAGTGTAGTGCCGGTGGTCGAGCAGCCGGATGAAGAGTGGCGCGGCCGTTCAGGCACCGTACTCGCCGCCGTGTTGCAGGATTTCGGCTCCCTCTCCGGGCACGATATCTACATCGCTGGTCGTTTCGAGATGGCAAAAATCGCCCGCGATCTCTTCTGCAACGAGCGCGGCGCGCGTGAGGATCGGTTGTTCGGCGACGCGTTCGCGTTCATCTGATTTTATCTTCGCCCTTGCCGCCATCGCGGCATTGGCTACCTTCGTTCACCCCGGTCACATAGTTATCTATGCTCCCGGGGACTCTCTCAGTTGCCGCCTTTCGTATTACGCCATAAAAAAAACCGCCCCTGACAGGCGGTAAAAACGGCAACTAAATTTTATCTCTTTCAGCATACATGCCGGATGGCGGCGCAAGCGCCTTATCCGGCCTACGGGAGTGTGCTTTGTAGGCCGGGCAAGCGCAGCGCCCCCGGCGATCCGTGCCGGATGGCCGCACAAGCGCCTTATCCAGCCTACGGAGTGTGCTTTGTAGGCCGGGCAAGCGAAGCGCCCCCGGCGATCCGTGCCGGATGGCGGCGCAAGCGCCTTATCCGGCCTACGGAGTGTGCTTTGTAGGCCGGGCAAGCGCAGCGCCCCCGGCGTTCCGTGCCGGATGGCGGCGCAAGCGCCTTATCCGGCCTACGGAGTGTGCTTTGTAGGCCGGGCAAGCGCAGCGCCCCCGGCATAGGTGATGCGTTATACGCGCTCAAACACCGTGGCAATCCCCTGACCCAAACCGATACACATTGTTGCCAGACCAAGATGGGCATCTTTGCGCTCCATCAGGTTGAGCAGCGTAGTGCTGATACGGGTACCGGAGCAGCCCAGCGGGTGACCGAGGGCGATCGCGCCGCCGTTGAGGTTGATCTTCTCGTCGATCTGCTCCATCAGCCCCAGATCCTTAATGCACGGCAGGATCTGCGCGGCAAACGCTTCGTTCATCTCAAACAGATCGATATCGCTGGCGGTCAGCCCCGCTTTTTTCAGCGCCAGTTGCGACGCTGGCACCGGGCCGTAACCCATGATTGACGGATCACAGCCGACCACCGCCATCGAGCGGATGCGCGCGCGCGGCGTTAAGCCGAGCTCGCGGGCGCGGCTTTCGCTCATCACCAGCATCGCCGATGCGCCATCCGACAGCGCCGATGATGTACCGGCGGTAACGGTGCCGCTCACCGGATCGAACGCCGGGCGCAGGGTAGAGAGCGCCTCAACGGTGGTTTCCGGGCGGATCACTTCATCGTAGTTAAACTGCTTGAGCACCCCATCAGCGTCATGCCCGCCGGTGGGAATGATCTCGTTTTTGAACGCGCCGGACTGCGTGGCGGCCCAGGCACGAGCATGAGAGCGGGCGGCGAAAGCATCCTGCATCTCACGGCTGATACCGTGCATGCGCGACAACATTTCCGCAGTCAGCCCCATCATTCCCGCCGCTTTGGCAACGTTACGGCTCATACCCGGGTGGAAATCGACGCCGTGGTTCATCGGCACGTGGCCCATATGTTCCACGCCGCCTACCAGGCAGACCTGCGCATCGCCGGTCATGATCATGCGCGCGGCATCATGCAATGCTTGCATCGACGACCCGCACAGGCGGTTAACCGTGACCGCCGGAACCGAGTGGGGGATCTCCGCCAGCAGCGCGGCGTTACGGGCAATGTTGAAGCCCTGTTCGAGGGTCTGCTGGACGCAGCCCCAATAAATATCGTCAATCGCACTCGCCTCAAGCCCCGGGTTGCGCGCCAGCAGGCTACGCATCAGGTGCGCAGAGAGATCTTCCGCGCGGACGTGGCGAAAGGCGCCGCCTTTTGAACGGCCCATCGGGGTACGTACTGCATCGACAATGACAACCTGTTCCATTGTGACTCCTTAAGCCGTTTTCAAAGCGCCAACCGGGCGCGCAGGTTCAACCGCGGGATAGTAAGGCTCGTTGTGGAGTGCCTTTTCACGTAACCCGGCCGGGACGTCATACAGCGGCCCAAGGTGCTGATACGCTTGTGCCATATCGAGGTATTTCGCGCTGCCAAGCGTATCAAGCCAGCGGAAAGCGCCGCCGTGGAACGGAGGGAAACCGAGGCCATAGACCAGCGCCATATCCGCTTCTGCCGGGCTTGCGATAATGCCTTCCTCAAGGCAACGCACCACTTCATTGACCATCGGGATCATCATACGGGCGATGATCTCCTGATCGGTGAACTCATGGCTGCCCTGGCGCACATCGCCCAGCAGGCTTTCAACGGCGCTATCTTCCTCTTTCTTCGGCTTGCCTTTGCTGTCCTCTTTATAGCGCCAGAAACCGAGGCCATTCTTCTGCCCAAATCGGTTCGCCTCAAACAGGGCGTCGATGGCGTCGCGATAATCCTTCTGCATACGCTGCGGGAAACCGGCGGCCATTACCGCCTGCGCATGATGCGCGGTATCAATGCCGACAACGTCGAGCAGGTAGGCCGGGCCCATCGGCCAGCCGAACTGTTTCTCCATCACTTTGTCGATTTTGCGGAAGTCCGCGCCATCGCGCAGTAACTGGCTGAAACCGGCAAAGTAGGGGAACAGCACGCGGTTGACGAAGAAGCCGGGGCAGTCGTTGACCACAATCGGCGTTTTGCCCATCTTGCTCGCCCAGGCCACCACTTTGGCGATGGTCTGATCGGAGGTTTTCTCGCCGCGGATCACTTCAACCAGCGGCATGCGGTGCACCGGGTTAAAGAAGTGCATGCCGCAGAAGTTCTCCGGGCGTTTCAGCACGCTTGCCAGCTCGCTAATAGGAATGGTGGAGGTGTTTGAAGCCAGTACGGTATCCGGGCGAACTTTCTCTTCTGTTTCCGCCAGCACCGCTTTTTTCACCTTCGGGTTTTCTACCACCGCTTCGACAACCACATCCACGCGTTCGAACCCGGCGTACTCCAGCGTTGGCTGGATGGTGGCGATCACCTTCGCCAGCTTCAGGCCGTCAATTTTGCCGCGCTCAAGCTGTTTATTCAGCAGCTTGCCCGCTTCATTAATGCCGAGGCTGAGCGACTTCTCATTAATATCCTTCATCAATACCGGCACGCCTTTCCAGGCTGACTGGTAGGCAATGCCGCCGCCCATAATGCCCGCGCCCAGCACGGCCGCCTGTTTTGGCGTCTCGACATCGGCGGTGAGCTTCTTCGCTTTGCCTTTGACGAATTGATCGTTAAGGAAGATACCGACCAGCGCGCGCGCTTCTTTACTGTGCGCCAGCGGGACGAAACTCTGGTTTTCCAGCTTTAACGCCTCGTCACGCCCCAGCCTCGCCGCCGCTTCAATGGTTTTCACCGCGGTGATCGGCGCAGGGTAGTGTTTACCGGCGGACTGCATCACCATGCCTTTGGCGATGGTGAAACTCATCGACGCTTCAATTTTACTGAGCTTCAACGGCTCAAGCTTCGGCTGACGCTTCGCTTTCCAGTCGAGATCGCCATTAATCGCCTGGCGCAGAATGGCGACAGCGCCTTCACGGATTTTCTCTGGTTTAACGATGCCATCGACAAGGCCAATTTTCAGCGCCTGTTCGGCATCGACATCTTTCCCGGCGGCGATAATTTCCAGCGCGCTATCGGCACCCAGCAGGCGCGGCAGACGCACCGAGCCGCCAAAGCCCGGCATAATACCGAGCTTAGTTTCCGGCAGGCCGATGCGCAGATCCGGCGTCGCCAGGCGGTAGTCGGTTGCCAGCACACATTCGCAGCCGCCGCCGAGGGCGTAACCGTTGACCGCAGAGAGGGTCGGCACCGGCAGATCTTCCAGGCGGTTAAAGACGGTGTTGGCGAAATGCAGCCACTGGCTCAGTTGCTCCTGAGGGACCTGGAAGAGGGAGAGGAATTCGGTAATGTCGGCACCGACGATAAAGGCCGCTTTCTCCGAGCGCAGCAGCAGCCCTTTTAAATCTGTTTGCTTCTCCAGCACGTCCAGCGCTTCGCCGAGGCTGGCGACGGTGGCGGTATCGAGCTTATTCACTGAGCCGGGCGCATCGAACACCAGTTCGGCAATGCCATCTTCCAGCCAGTTGAGGTACAGGTTATTGCCTTTGTAGAGCATGTCAGTCTCCAGAATTCAGCAGTGATCTGGTCGTACCAGATGAAGCGGAGTGTGGTTTTTATGTTAATAAATTGCAAATGAGTCATTAAAAAAATGCAGCATCGATCACGCTCGGCGGAAATCACTCACATAAAAGGAGGTGTGCTAAGATGCGACAACTTGTGGTCTTGATAAACAGAAGGAAAGACGATGGATTCGCTGGCAGCGCTGTATAAAAATCATATTGTTACCCTACAAGAACGCGCGCGTGACGTGCTGGCACGCAGTAATCTTGACGCGTTACTGATTCACTCTGGTGAGCTGTTTAACGTCTTTCTTGATGACCACCCCTATCCCTTTAAAGTGAACCCGCAATTCAAAGCCTGGGTGCCGGTTACGCAGGTGCCGAACTGCTGGCTGCTGGTGGATGGCGTGAACAAGCCGAAACTGTGGTTCTATCTGCCGGTCGATTACTGGCATAACGTTGAGCCGCTGCCGACCTCTTTCTGGACCGAAGAGATTGAGGTGATTGCCCTGCCGAAAGCCGATGATATCGGCGGCCAACTGCCTGCCGCGCGCGGCAATATCGCCTATATTGGCCCGGTGCCTGAGCGCGCGCTGAAGCTCGATATCGCCGCCAGCAATATCAACCCGAAAGCGGTGATTGATTATCTGCACTACTATCGCGCCTATAAAACGGATTACGAGCTGGCCTGTATGCGCGAAGCGCAGAAGACCGCGGTGATCGGTCATCGTGCGGCGCATGAAGCGTTCCAGTCCGGGATGAGCGAGTTCGACATCAACCTCGCCTATCTGACCGCCACCGGGCATCGCGATACCGATGTGCCGTATGGCAATATCGTGGCGCTTAATGAGCATGCTGCCGTGCTGCACTACACCAAGCTCGATCACCGTGCGCCTGCCGAGATGCGCAGTTTCCTGCTGGATGCTGGTGCGGAATATAACGGTTATGCCGCCGATTTAACGCGCACCTGGGCGGCGAACAGCGACACCGATTTTGCGCAGCTGATTAAAGATGTGAATGAAGAGCAGCTCGCGCTGATCGCCACTCTGAAAGCGGGCGTTAACTACGTTGACTACCATGTTCAGTTCCATCAGCGCATCGCGAAACTGCTGCGTCGCCACCAGATCGTCACCGATATCAGCGAAGAGGCGATGGTGGAGCAGAACATTACCGGGCCGTTTATGCCACACGGCCTTGGTCACCCGCTCGGTTTGCAGGTGCATGATGTCGGCGGCTTTATGCAGGATGACACCGGCACCCATCTCGCCGCGCCGTCGAAATATCCTTACTTGCGTTGCACGCGCGTCATGCAGCCGCGCATGGTCGTCACCATTGAGCCGGGGATCTACTTTATTGAGTCGCTGCTGGCACCGTGGCGCGATGGCCCGCTCGGCAAGCACTTCAACTGGCAGAAAATTGACGCGCTGAAGCCGTTTGGCGGCATCCGTATCGAAGATAACGTCGTCATCCATGAAAATGGCACCGAGAACATGACGCGGGATCTGAAGCTGGCGTAATGGAGAGTTGGCTTATTCCGGCGGCGCCGGTCACCTTTAGCGAGGAGATCAAAAAGAGCCGCTTTATTACTCTGCTGGCGCACACGGATGGCGTCGAGGCGGCAAAGGCGTTTGTCGAGTCCGTGCGCGCTGAACACCCGACTGCCCGCCACCACTGCGTGGCGTGGGTTGCCGGTGCGCCGGATGATTCACAGCAGTTAGGCTTTTCTGACGATGGCGAGCCGGCAGGGACGGCGGGCAAGCCGATCCTCGCGCAGCTGATGGGCAGCGGCGTCGGGGAAATTACCGCGGTAGTGGTGCGTTACTATGGCGGCGTGTTGTTGGGCACCGGCGGGCTGGTGAAGGCGTATGGCGGCGGTGTGCAGCAGGCGCTCACGCAACTGACCACCACCCGCAAAATGCCGTTAACCGAATATACTTTGTGTTGCGATTATGCACAGCTTGCGGGAGTCGAAGGGCTGCTTGGGCAGTTCGACGGGAAAATTGTCTCCAGCGACTATCAAGCGGCGGTGCAGCTACGTGTCGCGCTTCCGCAGAGTCATCTGGACGCCTTTTCGGCAAAGCTGGCTGATTTTAGCCGTGGCGCATTGCAATTGTTAAAAACTGAAGAATAATCGCCACCTGATTTTCTGAACACCATAGGAAGCGGCAGAGATGCATTTTCGCGCCATAACCCGAATCGTTGGACTGCTGGTCATCCTCTTTTCCGGAACGATGATCTTACCTGGACTGGTAGCCCTTATTTACCGCGACGGCGCGGGGCGCGCGTTCACCCAGACCTTTCTCGCCGCGCTGGTGATTGGCTCCATCTTGTGGTGGCCGAACCGCCGTGAGAAAGGGGAGCTGAAATCCCGCGAAGGGTTTCTGATCGTGGTGCTCTTCTGGACCGTGCTGGGCAGCGTCGGTGCGCTGCCCTTTATCTTCTCGGAAAGCCCGAACCTGACGGTAACTGACGCCTTTTTTGAATCCTTCTCTGGTTTGACGACCACGGGGGCCACCACGCTGGTGGGCCTTGATTCGCTGCCGCACGCCATCCTCTTTTATCGCCAGATGCTGCAATGGTTCGGCGGGATGGGGATCATTGTGCTGGCCGTCGCCATTCTGCCTATTCTTGGCGTCGGCGGTATGCAGCTCTATCGCGCCGAGATGCCGGGGCCGCTGAAAGATAACAAGATGCGCCCGCGTATTGCGGAAACGGCAAAGACGTTGTGGCTCATCTATGTGCTTCTGACGGTGGCCTGCGCGCTGGCGCTGTGGTTTGCCGGTATGCCGGCGTTTGACGCTATCGGGCACAGCTTCGCCACTATCGCTATCGGCGGCTTCTCAACGCACGATGCCAGTATCGGCTATTTCGATAGCCCGACGATTAACACCATTATTGCTATCTTCTTACTGATCTCCGGCTGTAACTACGGTTTGCACTTCTCTCTGTTGAGCGGGCGCAGCCTGAAAGTCTACTGGCGCGATCCGGAGTTTCGCATGTTTATCGGCGTGCAGCTGACGCTGGTGGTCATCTGTACCGTGGTGCTCTGGTTCCATGATGTCTACACCTCGGCGCTGACCACGGTGAACCAGGCTTTCTTCCAGGTGGTCTCCATGGCGACCACGGCGGGCTTTACCACCGACAGTATTGCCCGCTGGCCGCTGTTCTTGCCGGTGCTGCTGTTATGCTCGGCGTTTATCGGCGGTTGTGCCGGTTCAACGGGCGGTGGCCTGAAAGTGATCCGCATCTTGCTGCTCTTCAAGCAGGGGAACCGCGAGCTGAAGCGTCTGGTGCACCCGAATGCGGTTTACAGTATTAAACTCGGCCAGCGCGCGCTGCCGGAACGTATTCTTGAAGCGGTATGGGGATTCTTCTCCGCCTATGCGCTGGTCTTTATTGTCAGCATGCTGGCGATTATCGCCACCGGCGTGGATGATTTCTCCGCCTTCGCTTCAGTTGTGGCTACGCTCAATAACCTGGGGCCGGGGCTGGGCGTGGTGGCAGACAACTTCGCCAGTATGAACCCGGTGGCAAAATGGGTGCTTATCGCCAATATGCTGTTTGGTCGTCTGGAGGTCTTCACCCTGCTGGTGCTGTTTACCCCCACTTTCTGGCGCGAATAAGGGAGCGTTACGTGAAAACATTGATTCTATTCT
>Ga0268254_10000933_pt1 | contig 12695 bp, 8 predicted proteins | sample AgamicOrSfrz_FD_200251 | JGI IMG/M metagenome (GOLD analysis project Ga0268254, IMG submission 200251) | Agave microbial communities from Guanajuato, Mexico - Or.Sf.rz (v2) (version 3) | ecosystem: Host-associated > Plants > Phyllosphere > Phylloplane/Leaf | place: Guanajuato, Mexico | collected...
AAGCGGCAGAGGGGCACCATCATTGTCAGCGTGATTGATGAGCCTTTTTCTGCGACGGACAAGGAACATGTAGCCGTCGCGAACGCTATCGAAAAGAGACTTGTCGATCAGGATCTGCTTCCGCTGTATACGGAACTTTAAGCGAGACCATCGGCGAACTTGGGAAACCTCTGTCGAATGGGCTTTCATTTGAACAGAGTCTGTGGGCGGCATTCTGAAAAAGATCATCTAACGTTCGACATGGCAACGATCCTCTGCAAAAAGCCAAACGAACCGCGTCGCACCCGACTAATCGGCAGAGCGCTTGTCGGCTGATATCACGACCATATTTGCATGGAGAAGCGACTCGGCCTCGCGCAAGACCGTCCGACGATCTGTGTCAAACCCTACCATGGCTGACTCGAGCGCAGATTGCGCCTCACATATCGCCTTCAAAAGTTTCGGATATGAGTGGGGGTTAATGCAGTCGACCGCAACTCTCAGTGCCTTGGCCGCTTGGTACCCGACGAATGGCCTTTCCAACCTTATCAAGTTGATCAAAAATGGAAATGACTGCTCGTCCGAGAATAATTGCAATATCGCGACTGCGGCTAAGCGCTCGCCCGGCGAGGGACTATTTACCAGTTCGCAAAGTAACGGATACGAACTCGAAGCAATCGACCTCATTCTTTGAAAAATCTGCTCCATTCTTATCGTTCGTTCATTTGATGCGCTCATACGCTGGCGCGTCCTCTCGTACAGGCGTGCATAAGCCAGTACCTGCTTCCGCACCAGTTCAATGGTGTCCGTTCGTTGCTGGTGCTCAACCGAAGATTCTGAGGTTCCGTCTTGGAACGGTATCGGCTGTGTTACAAGAGCCCGGATTTCGTGGGCGACCTCCTTCATGGCCTCGTCTCTTGATGGCCAAGACGTGACAGCTTTTCCGTCACGGGGGATGTGTTGAAGTTCGCTAAAACGAGATTCCTCCCATAGACACGGTCTAAGTAAAACTGGTAGCACTCGCGCTTCACCGCGCTTCAAACGTTTGAGAGCCTCGTCGACCTCAACTCCGAAGCAGTATTCCGAAGCAAGAAAATCGGAGCTAACCAGCAAAAGGATACAGTGCGCCGAATTAAGGTTTGCGCTGATCTCTGCCGCCCAATCGTGTCCTGGTTCTATTTTTCGGTCGTGCCATTCCTCAATTTTCCCCTGAAATCTGAGGGGAGCAAGATATTTTCCGAGCTCATCGCGCAGCTCGGAATCTCTATGGGAATAGGAGTAGAAAACGCGCCAGCTCATCGCAGTCTGCCCGAAATACTCCGTCGGTTCGCAGGAGCCCATCCCACCGCGCATGGCTTGATGCGGACGCGCGAAGCGAACGTTCGCGCTACCCAAGAATGCGCCATACGTTGACGCAAATCAAGTGGCCCGACCGGCTCGGACATGTGATCAATCCCTCAGGAGTGCCTGGCTGGAGATGTGCCGGATAGTCATACCGCCTGCTTCTTTCGCGAGCCGGACGACGTGCCGGTTCCGCGCGTCGCCATGTCCGTTGCCTTGCCGTCCCACAGCGCGACCAAGGTCACACGTCTACCCACGACTGAGCGAGCCGGATGACCCATCGATTGCTCCTGCCTCAAGGGTCGGTTGCTTTCAACCGCCGCGACCTATGGGTTTCGACGCCGTGGTCGATTAGAGTCCTGCTTCCATGAAAGCGACCAATAGCGTCGAAGCGGTTGCGGCATGCCTCATAGTCCTCAAGGACTTCACTTGTTACGGGGTCCGCGTCGTTGTGTGATTTGAAAACCGCACTTATCGGCCAATTCCATGCAGCGAAAGACAGACTCGCGCGCTGGTGGCGCGACCCGGCCGCGGCAGGTTGTCAGCGGCTTTTTGGGCTTATGCCTAGTTACACGTACCATTGCGGCCACTTGAGTCCGGACCGTGCAACATGACATAAACGTTGCAGTAATGCGCCTTCCAGACATCCTTTAGAGTAGGTAGCGTGATACCGTAAAGCTCTTCGAGTTGATCGGGCCTCAGACGGACGGGCTTATATCGCGCTGCATCGCGCAAGAGCTTCTGGCTGAGCCACTCGTCGTCCTTGCCATCGGGCAGGCAGGCTTGGCAGACGTAACTCGATTCGAGAACTCCCCGAGACGACGTGGAAAATATCGGTAATCGCCAAGTGTGGTCGATGTTCGCGATTGGTCCGAGCGCGACGACATTGTCACCCATTAGACACCCGCTCGCTACGGGGAAGGTCTGCGCGAGGGATTTGCGCCTCAAGTCCCAGATCCGTACGGGGTAGCCTGGCGCGCCGGCGGTGCAAGCCGTGCTGACAAACTTGCCGATCGCGGCGACGAAGTGTCCCGTGCCGTCAATCGAGACGTCCTGTACTGCACTGGACATGCGGAATTGCGCGCGCTGACTCAACACCGTTTTCGTCTGACCGTCAGGCGAGGTGCTGACGACGGAACCGTCCGAGTATCCAAGCACGACGACGCCCAAGTCGCTGATTGCGCAGGCTGTCAGCGGGGGTCCTTTGTACTCTTTTTTTTGTTGATTTCCAGAGCCAGGAACTCGCACGGGCTGGTTCCCCTTCAGGTTCAACGTCTCAAATTTGCTGTCTTGCCCCCCTGCCACGACGGCCAGTGTGCCGTTGCTACTGAGTTTCAGGCAACTTGCGTCCAGCCCAATCTGGACATGGTGCGGCTCGGTCTGCCCCGGCCCGAGGGAGGCGACGTCGCGGGCAGCCTGCAGAATGACAAGCGTGCCGGCATTGTTCAGGCTGATGGCGAGCGGCGGGTTCAGGACGCTGACTGGCTCGATGTGGCCGTCCTGTATACGCTGAACGCTGTATTTTCCGTCCGTCACGTCGATCTTGGCCCTGTACTTGCCATTAGACGAACTGGCGACTGACTGTGCGTCGCTTTGACTCGGCTCTGTCGCGTCCGAAGCGGCGTCCACCGGCCGGGCGTCGCCGTTTTGGGCCGTTTCCGTATCCAGTGAAACTCGCGGCGGTACTCCAACAGGAACACCGCCGGTTTTTTGATGAGCGCGGTGCGGGTCGGGCGAGCCATTGCTCAGCGGCATAACCCAGAACTGACTCGGGTCGGGAATAGCAAGAAAAGCATCTTGTTGCGTAGCGTCGTCCATGTCCATTGGAACGGCCTGATTCACCTGGAGGCCTTGCGCCCAACATGCATCGGCTGCCTTGGCGTCTGGCACACGCGATGGCGCCCAATCGAAACGACACAATTTCCGGCCCGCGACAATGCTGAGTTGCATGCGGGAAGCGACTGCTTCCGTGCTGGCATCATGCGACTCCGCGACCTGTCGTAGTGCGAAGGACTGTAGGGTGCCGAATGAACTGAGATTCAACATTTGCCGGGCCTGGGATCTTCCGTTGCAGAGGCCTACGAACAACTTGAAAGATTTGTGCAGGGCAGCGAAAGTCGGCGCCGGTCCGGCGACTCTCAGGCTGAGAACTGGTGAGGTGTCAGCAGTAGGCGCGAGTTGCTCCCCGCAAAACACCGAACCGTCCATGCGACCAGTGATAAGCATCGGCACGGCATCGCCCCCGGCGGCGCTCGTTCCAGCGAATGCAACCGCGGTCACGACATTGCGGTTTTTCACAGTGCCGTTCGCCTCGCCAGGCACCGTCACCGTCTCCGGCGTCAACCGCCCGCTGACTCGATCGACGTTCCACATCGTCAGGGTGCTGGTCTGACTGTTGGACGTGTCTGTCTGATTTGATGCAATTGCCATGCGAAGGCCACTTGGGTCAAAGGCGACTTCTGAAACGGAAATCGTCGACTCTGGATAGTCCCACGTGGCGATTCGCTGCGGCGGCGCGCCGGCCTTGATCAAGTAGATAACGCCTTTCCTGAAGGTACCGTAGAAGCGGCCTTTCGAGGTATTGACATGTGACATCACCACATACCGCGTTTGGGGCATTCCGGGAATCGGTGGCCCCACGTCCAGCAGACCGACTTTACCATCGCCCCCTTCTGCTTCGTTGATCGAAATCTCGACTGGCGCACTCCAGTGTGTGCCGCCACGCTCGATTGGCAGAAACTGGAATCTTGCCGACTTCGTTTCGTCTGCGGATTTCTGCAGCAACGCTTGGCCGCTGACGCTGAAATCTACCCCGCTCTTGCGATCCAGCAGCACCTCGCTTCCAGCCAGCCGGTCCAGCGCTATGGCGAGCGGCGCAACGAAGTCTCCCGATTTACCCGTCTCGAGTGTATAGGCGACGTCCAGCGCTTCGAGCGGCGGCAGTTGCACGATCAATGAAGCGATGGTGCTTCTGATGGCATCCACCTGCGTTCTCAGGTACGCCGTCCATCCGACCACCGCGACTATTCCGACGATGCCCAGAGCAAGTCCGAAGTAGAGAGCCTTGCGCTCGTATTCACGGCGTCGGTTCGCTCGTTCGCATCTGTCGCAATAGCGTGTCGATAGCTCGTCCAGCCAATTTCCATCGCGATAGACCACCGCTCTTTTTAACGGGGCACCCTTCAACATGAGGTAATCGTTGCTTTCCCCAGCCGCTTTCCATTGAAACGCGTCGCGCGTAAGGCGCCGCAGATCTTTGAGACGGACACGGGCATCGTCGTCTTGAATCCAGTCCTGATATTGCTTCCAATATCTAAAGAGACTTTCGTGCGCGACCTCAAGCTGGGCGGCGTCCTCGCTTCCGGTTCGAACGAGCAGACGCGCGTCGATGAAGCGCTGGATCAGTTTCACCAGGTCTTCCTCGCCGACGTCCGGGCAGGCCTTCTTCAGGCCTTTCATGACATCGCTCTCCAGGCAACGCCTGCGCAGCGGCACTTCGATCCGTTCGTCGAGGACGGTAAGCTCGAGCATCATGCGTTGGCATGCCAGTTTGAGCTGGTCGCTAAGACCATCGTACAGACCTTGGGCGACTCTGCCCAAGGCCTCGTTCACATTCGGCAACTGGTTAAACGTTTTTTGATTGATGACGTCAAGCGGCATTCCTCTGCTGTCACGCGGCCGAAGCTCCCAAAGGCGCTGCAGGGCGAACTGCAGGCGGGGCAGGCCGCCCGGAAGGTTGGCTGTCTCGTTGGCGAGTCGGTCGATGAGAGATGCGGGAATAAAGGTCAGTCCGACGGATTCAGCTGGCCTACGGATGACCTCCCGGATCTGTTCAAAGGTCATGGGCGGAAGCATCCTTTTCGCCTCTGCGTCGGAGAACACCATGTAAAGCGAACGGCATGTCGGGCTATGCGCGAACCGGTCGGAATGATCGCTCCGCATGGTGGCAAGTAGCCGCGCGTGGCCCGATCTGGTCAACTCGTCGAGTAGTTCGCAGAAATCGGCCTGTTCGAGTTCGCTGGTGCAGACAGTCAGAAGTTCCTCCATTTGATCGACGAAGATCACGATCTGTCTGGACCCGAGTGTCGACAGCACCTCGCCCGCAATTTCCGTCGGCTTGGCGTCGCCCGGTAAAGATATTGTTAAAGTTGTGGAAAAAGCCGCGATGAGCTCAGAATAGGGGTGTGCACCCGGCGTCACCCGCTGCGTGAAGATCCACTCGGGATGCCTGCGCCTGAGTTCTGGAATCACACCGGCCATGGCAAGCGACGATTTTCCGCCACCCGATTCACTTACGATCAACAGCGCGGGGTGTTCCTCGAGATACCATGCATAATCGGTAATTTGCTTGTTGCGGCCAAAGAAGAGCGCAGCTTCCTTCTCCGTAACAGCGTTGAGTCCACTCCAAGGAAAGTCCTGGTCGGGCAGCGGGAGGCCGGCGTTCTCGTCGAATGCATCAAGCCGATCGATATCCCCAATCGGGTGATCCATCTCGAGGAGGCGAGACGTCCAGTAGTCGACTTTTCCCTGCAGCGCGCGCCGGTCCGCTGACTCGCTCGGCAGCAGTTTACCGAACGCAACGCACGCTTCGAGCCAGTCACGCAGAGTCTTGAAAAGGCTTGGGTTCGACGTGAACGGATCGCGCGCTGCATCGTCGATCGCGTCGAATTGTTTCGCTTGCCTGAACAGATCGCTGAGAAGGTTTGCTCTCATGGGTGCCTGCCGCCTGTTGAGTGCCTGATCACCGACAATTCCCTCACTGCTTCTTGTCGGCCATATCTCGCAAGCTGTTCTCGAAGTCCTTGGTGCGTTGTTCGCACTTCGCGACGATTGCGAGCGTACCGGTGTCGACAGCGAAGAAGAGATCGTCGAACGCCTTGCGCATCGGCTCGTAGGCAAGGCTCAATCGCTCGTTGATGCGATTCATGCGCCAACTCGTGAAGTCCTGTGCGACGTCGCTCTGCTCGAACACGATTCTCAGCGCCTTTTCGTCAATTGCACGGTATTCCTCAATGAGCCTGCTAAGGGTTCTTTTCATATTTGACTTGAGAACCGCTGGACTCTCGAGAAGTTGATCGTCGAAACAAAGATCAGGTGAATTAAGTAGCGCCCAATAATCTTGGCCGTCATCGACGACGCTGAAGATCTGACTTTCGAAGGCTTGAGATCCAATAGAACTGTCGACCTGCTCGAGCAGATTGTGTCGCTTTTGCCAGTTTCCGTGCTGTGCAAGTACCGCTTGTAACTGACGATGCAGGCTCTCGCTGTTCGAGATCGCCTCTCGCAGCAGATCTTGCCAATAAGCGTCGAGTCCCGACGTTTGTTCCGCGTCGCGGGCTTTCTTCGTCATTCCGTCATGCTGCGTGGCGAGTATGGCAGCCGCAACGGCCATTTCACCGTTGCACGCGGTGAAGGCTTTCTGGACGCGGCTTGCGTATTGTTCAACGCAACGCTGAAATTCGGCACGCTCAAATTCCTTGAATTTCACTTTCGTAAAGTGATCGAGCACACGCGGTATCGCGTCGAGGCTTTTTTGCAACGTAGAGTTCAACGAGCCATAAAGTGTCTTGATTTCTCCGTTGAGTTCGCTCATTTCGATGCGGCCTGCCGTGAATGCATCGGATGCGGTAACCGGGCAAGTTTCACCTTGCTGCCAGACATCGAGCACTTCCTTGTGCCACGGACTGATGCTTCGCTTCCGAATCTTGTGCAATCGATCATGCAACCGCTTGAGTGTCGCAAGCATTCCGACCGTCGTGATGCAATCGCTCACCGGATCCCGAAGACCAGTTCGGATCAGCATCCAGTCGATGTCGGAACCTTTCGGCGACCTGAGCAGGTTCCAAGCTCTGCCTTTCAGGCTCTCTTTCAAGAGACCACTGAATTTTTCGACGTTCTTGAACAGTTTCAGATCCGCTTGGCGCAGCGTGCTCCGGAACTCTTTCATCTTCTCTGAGGCCTTGTCTCTCCACTCAGAAAGATCTATCGGTTCAATTTTCTCTTCGAGCGCCCGGTAGTTGAGGGGATTGTCTGTCGGGTCACCCGCCATGAAAACGAAGCACGGCTTTCTCGGCTTGCATACCTCGACGGCTTGTCGATACTCCCATTCCGTCACGCTGCAAGGCTCCCATGCGTAGGTCTGTCCATTCGGCTCCGGCTCTGGGTCTGGCACAAAGCCGTAGTTCCAAGCCACGATCAATATGATCCAGTCGGCCTTCGAGACGTAGTCGCGGCTTAGTCTGACCGGCGTGCGCCGCTCGCCGTCCAGCAATTCTTCGTTCATCGAACGAGCTTTAATCAAAAGTTCGCCCTCGAAATAATCATTTAGCTCGTTGATGACTTCGAGTGCGGCCTCACGGTAATACGAAAGATCCTTCGTCGTGCTACTGATGAACGCATTTATGAGCGGTATCATCGTGCTACTCATGGTGAGCCACCTGCTTCGCCCGAACATTCGTCGCGATGCGCCGCTCTAGGCACCCCAGCGCCTCAATCAATGGCCGCTGCAGCATGGTTCGACAGTAAAGGGTCTCGCCACTCGCGACCGTTCCATTTTCATAGAGCTTGTTGGCAGGCGCGCCACCGCCACAGAAAGAAAAATACGCGCATGTGCGCTCGCATGAGTCGATACCGCGGACAACCTCGCGCCACAACCGCGCGAAAGGCTCGGTTTTAGTACTCGCTAAGAATCCATTCGCCGCGACATTGCCGAGGACGAAGTTATTGAACTCGTAGGATGTCTGTCCAAGCAGTTCCGGTGAAAACGTTCCGAAGTCACCGTTGTGTGCCACCGAGACCAGCGCGAAAGGAGACGTTTGCGCATTGTCCGGCAACGACCGGCCGCCCCAGGACGATTTTGGCAGGGGCGTCGCGATCAATTGAAACGCCGAACTCAGTTCGCGCAGTCTCGGGCCGACGGTGCCGCCCTCCGAAAGCTCGAGCATCCGACGAACGAACGCCGCGTGCTCTGCTTCGTGATTCGAGAGGCTAGACTCGCCGTGCGCGCCCTCGGCTTCGTCGAAGTTGCATCCGAGTTCCGCTACCCCTGCCTGTACAAAGAAGTTGAAGAATTCGTCCTTGAACGCGAACGTCTCGGCGGTCACGACAGCTATGGCGTGGAACGGAATCTGGTGCTCCCGCAACTTTTGCATACCCCGCATGGCGCGAACGTGCGTGCCGCGGCCCGAACGAGTACGCCGATGCGTATCGTGCAGATTCGCCGGCCCGTCGACGCTCACTCCGACCTTGATATGATGGCGCTTGAATAGTGCACACCACGAATCGTTGATGAGCGTGCCGTTCGTCTGTATCGAGTGGGAGAGTGCGGTGCGATCGCCGAGAACCTCATGGAGGACGCCAATTGCCTCATCATAGAATCCGCATGGCACAGTCAACGGTTCGCCTGCATGCCACACGATGCCAAGCTGTGCGCCGACCAGCCTGTCGTCGTTCAGCCGCTCAGCTGCCAGCCGGACGGTGTCGAGCGACATGCGTGCCGTTGAATTTCGGTCCGGCAGATAGCAATAGTCGCATTCTATGTTGCAGAACGGCGTCGGTTGAAGGATGAGCAGGCGCGTTTTCAGCGCAGGCGAGAAGTCCATGGGATCGAAACTCGGAACACGTCCCTCGCTCGGAGTTGCGAGGGACGGACGGCGTCCGAACCAGTGAACGCGAGCCAGGCTCATGATTTGACTCCATTCGAGCGAGCATTATCGGTTGAACCAGTTCACCCAGTTAGGCCAGTTAGGCCAGTTGGCCCAGTTGTTCCAGTTGGGCCAGTTAAGCCATTGCGCGAAAATTTCATTGATTTTTTGCCGCTCTTCGAACGCCGCGTCGTCGCCGGACCGATGCAGGGCGGAACGCACGTTGAGCACACGCGTCTCGAGAGCCTTCCTCGCAGCCGCGACGTTTGCCATCGACGGTTCCGCAATGCTTACCGCCCCAACCACGCCGAGCAACAGTAGCAGAAGCCCGAGAACCGGCCGTCGACCGCGACAAGTCCTTTTATCGTCCATTCCCGTCTCCGTCGCGTCACTGAACTAGCAAGCCGGATGCCTTCTAGTGGACTGGTCTTCAGTTCCATTAGATTTGCTTTTCCCTCGAAGCGTCTAACGAACATGCAGAGACCATTCCGATTTATTGTGATATGCGTATTCCTATGTATTGGCAAGATGATATTTCCCAAACGTTCGCTTAACCTCACAGGACGCGTCCACGCAAATTGTTTCGACTGGCCAGGCGCTAGCTTTAACCTGAGGAAAGGCGTGGCACCGTTCGCGAAACCTGCGATTTCTGAATTCCTGCTGCATGGGCAAGATGACGCGTCGCTTGCGGTTCGCGTTATCCGTCGACAACGGCTACATGGTTCGAACGGCAAGGGCCGCACGTATTTGGGCGAGGGCGACTAATCCTGCGTCATTTTCTGCGTCTTTTTCGAATCGGACTGCGTCCGTGGCTTGTTCTCCAGCTTGGAGGATTTGAACACGAACCGGCAAACCCAGATCTTGGATGACGTTTTTCACCTTCCCAGATCGATGTCCATTCGAAAGACGGTTAGTTCTGCGGGGCCGGATTCGCTCGCCAGGCCCGACCTTTGAGCCTCGCTGTTTTTCGTGATCACGTCGTTTGCTTTACGCGAACTCTCGAACCGACTGAGGTCAAGTCTGCTTTCTTGCCCGCCAGCTCCGAGCGCGACTCGCAGTTTTCGCGAATTGGTTTCCGCATCCTGGCGCGCCGCATCCGACATACGGCTTTGACGGATCGCGTACCAGAACATCGAAGGCAGAACCAAAAAGCCCGAAAGCGCCAGCCCCGATGATCAACCCTTTGTTGCGACTCGACCTTCGCTCCGCCAGTCGCGCCACCTCGCCACATCGGCTTCCAATGCGCGGCGCTTGTCTCGGGGGCGGCCCACGACGTTCACAAGCCTGTCGTGACCGAGTTCGATGCGCGCCACGCCGACTTACGGGTCAACCTGAAGCAGACGGTGCTTCGACGTCAGGCGCTCGAGTTGCCGCGGCTCGATGAGGCTCTGTTCGATGGCGGTCTTGCAGGCGTAGGTGCGACGACTGGGCCGCTGCGCGAGATGCTCCTCCACGAAGCGATGCACGTGCTATTGCATGTCCCGCATCAACTCCGTGTAGACGTCCTCGAGATATTGTGGCCCGCAGTGTCGAACAGTTCCTTGTCCACTAGATGCCTCGGCTTGCGGCTGCCATTGGGCCGCGTGCAGCACAACCGCGGCATCACGGGGGCCGCGCCCTCCGCGCGCACCACCCGTCCTGCGTCGGGGATGGCTGTCTGCGCCTGGTGACGCCTCATCGACAGTCAATGCACCAGTGCCGTAGCACAGAAAGGCGCGGCGTCCAGTTCGCATTACGCGAGAAAAGCAAGCGCTACTCAGTAGAGCAGGCTGAACACCTCAGTGCGGCAAGCGCCGCCTTGTCACAAGCGATCTCAGTGGAATCTTGCTCTCTGTCAGATCGCCGAGAGTTTGGAACACCGGTTCTGACAACTGCGCGCCACCGGAACCCGAGAACACGTCCTCGAACTGATCTAGCATGAGGACCGACGCGCAAATGATTGTCCGCAGTCCAGAATTCGGATTCGGCCGATGCAGCTATCGCCGCAGCCCCTCCTCTCCGGTTCAGGCGAAACGAATTTGGGGTCCGGCTGCGCGGGAAGGCTCCAGTATCAGAAGCTGCTCCCTTGTCCGTCAGACATTAGAATGGTTTGCAGTCCGTGAGAAACGCCAGCGATTCGAAATGCGAACACCTTCCTTTTGGAAACGAAAGAACCATTTCGATCGGATGAATTTTCTGGTTATTGTGGTACTACCTAGGCAACGAGGTCACATTATGTTGTGTTATATCGACAGGCGGAAGACGACTGCCCAGTGGCGAATTTGCACGCACTGAGCGCTTTTGATTCGGTTGCTAAATGTTGAAATCGCTCATAACGAAGTAGCAAAGGTCTACGGTTTGAGAACTAGTGATTGCTCCTGCGACCGGGGCAACGGTCCACTCTCTCACTGCAGTGTCTGAAAACGCACATTACCCTCCTTGCTTTGGCCTGACGTGGCGACTATCTTTGTTTTCACATTCCCTGCGGCGAAGTAATCTGCCGCGAAAGCGCCTAAGTCATCTAGAGCGTGTGCCCGAAACAATCCGCGGCGCGACGAATCGGGCCGCTACGGAGAAGTGCATGCTGAATGCCGAAGTTTTGAAGCGAACCTTTCCGCGCTGTACAACGCCGGATATCTGGGCAAACGCCTTGGACTCAGCGCTGCCGAAGTTCGGCATCGATACGCCGGACCGAATTGCGAGCTTCCTCGCGCAAACGGGCTATGAATCCGGCGAATACAACCGCCTTGAGGAAAATCTCAACTACACCGCGCCGCGTCTGATCAAGGTCTGGCCCAAGCGATTTCCGACATTGGACATCGCCACGCAATACGCGAACAATCCGCGACTGCTGGCCGATTACGTTTATGCGAATCGCATGGGCAATGGCGACGCCGCGAGCGACGACGGCTATCGTTTCCGCGGCCGCGGCATTATCCAACTCACAGGCCGCGGCAACTACGTGGCCGCTGGCAGGGCGATCGGCATCGACCTCGTCGCCCATCCGGAATTGCTCACGGATCCCGCGCAGGCTTGTCTGAGCGCCGCGTGGTTCTGGCAGAGCCGCGGGCTTAACGAACTGGCGGACGATCGCACCGACGACAACGACTTGGAGGACTTCACCGAGATCACCCGTCGCATCAACGGTGGCACTTCTGGCGTCAAGGAACGGTTCGCGCTCTTCAAGCAGGTCGCCGCGACGCTTCAATGAGCGTTATGTCACCGCCGATGGCACAACGCCGCAAAGCGCATGCGCGAAGGTGGCGTTTAAAATTATATAAGGCGTTATCACTTTATCGGGTCCGACAACGAAGGATCGCCATCGCTTGCAGAAGCAGCCAGGGCGAGCAGCAAGCCGAGAATCGGACCTGCAGCGGACATGTATGCCGCGATTTTTTTTCTCGGTCGGCGATCTCGCGTCCAATCTTCAGCGCATGCCGTCGTGGCGACGTTGTGTGTCGGAGATCGCCACGAGATTGCGTAATGTCGCTTCCAGATCCCAGATTTACCGCACTTTTGTCAGCGCCCGCGGTCAGTGCCCGCGGCGAGCGCCTGCTCTACTACTGTTCATCGCGCTGAAACCCGCGCCCCCCGGCAACGTCGCATAGTCTCAGTAGTCCGTCTCACCAGCCTCAATACGACGGTCAATCGCGTATTGCACGATCGGTAGCAGCGCTTTGCGATTTGGTTCCGGGGGATCGGCCAGCCTCGTCGGCATAACGGCGTGGACACCTAGGTATGCGTCGCCAAATC
>Ga0268254_10000935_pt1 | contig 12680 bp, 13 predicted proteins | sample AgamicOrSfrz_FD_200251 | JGI IMG/M metagenome (GOLD analysis project Ga0268254, IMG submission 200251) | Agave microbial communities from Guanajuato, Mexico - Or.Sf.rz (v2) (version 3) | ecosystem: Host-associated > Plants > Phyllosphere > Phylloplane/Leaf | place: Guanajuato, Mexico...
CTGACTGAATTAAACAAACGGATTATGGGATCTATTGAGTACGAAGTGGAACAAGTCACATTAGATTCAGTTTTAGGGCTTGAACATGAAAAAGCTTCATTTGCTGATACGTTACGTATTAAAGACCTTCACTATGTTCCGCCACTTTATTTAGAAGCACGAGTAACAGAAGTTGAGCGCCCTTTATTAGATAGCTCTCAGAAAACCTATAAGCTAGGTGATTTTGTAGAATACACTCAAGATCAAGTTATGAATCTTAGCTAATAAAAACATAAAGTTTGGAGGTGATTATATGTATCAAGCAGGAAACTCAGTTGAACAAGTATTTGGTGGTACGGTCATTAAGCAAGGTGATCGTACTCCTCTAGGGTTTAATTTTCGAACAGAAAACGGCGAGCTTGTAACTTTAACGGGTTCTACTGTTCAAGTCAAAGTAGCCAGCGATAAAGGGGTTGTCTTAGAAAAACAAGCAACCATATCCGATGAATATACAGCTCAATTCGCAATAGGTTCTCAAGATATTACTGGTGCTGGAGACATGCGCATTGAATTTATTGTGACGTATCCAGGAGGAACAATAGAAAAATTCCCTTCAGACGATTGGCAACGAATTCGTATTACTCCCACATTAGAGAATGTTGAAAAATATGGTGTTGCTTACATTAGTTTTGAAAAGATGAGAAGTGAATTCGGCTTACAGTTTGAGGAGTTCACTGCTGGAGTAGAACCACGTCTAAAAGATGCAGAAACCAATGCATCTTCAGCTATAAACAACTCAGAACAAGCAGTTTCTCTTGCTAGTAGTGTACAAGAACAATTAAATCAAGTTGTAATCGAAGGCGATTCTTCTGTTGAAGCAGCACAAGCGAGAGTAGATTTAGATGGTTACGCATATTCATCTTTAAAAAACCGTGTGGATGATTACCAAAATAAAATTAATAACGTATTCAAAAAAGTATACGGTTCAATAAATGTTCATGAATTCGAAAGTTTTATTCCGAATAAAACACTAATACCTGACCCTTTGAATTGGGACTGGACTCAAGCTTTTACTGCTGCAATCGCTTCTATTTCAAAAGGAGCTATAGAATTAGGTAACACCACTTACAAAGTAACAGGTGAAATTAACACGAACGGCAAACCAATTCGATTTATTGGTAAGGGTTCGTCAAATACCGTTATCACACCTCAATTCTCAGGAACATTATTCAACTGGTCAGGAACAAAGGATTCTTTCATTTCTTTGTCAGGTTTAGGGTTACAAGGTGTAACAATTGAAGGTGGTAATTATAATGTTAACGCGATTAAATTAGTGTACACAGCTCGCGGTAATTTTTCTGATATTGTTACCAATCGAGTTGCTGGTCATGGGATATATCTAAGATCCGTGCAAGATAGTACATTTGAAAACATCTATTTGCGTTATTGTGGGCTAAGGGCAAACAACACGTATGCTCTTTATATGGATAAACGCGATTCAACAAATGACACCAATACCGTTAACAATGTAAACGACAATAAATTTGTTAATGTAACTTTTGAACATGATAACGGACGGTTACTTTATTCAGAAGGTGATTCAAATAACTGTAACGTTTGGATGGGATGTAAATTTGAGTATAACAACACAACCAATACGACATATGACGAACCTATTTATTTAGATGGTGTAGATCGTTATCAATTTATTGCTTGTCGCTATACCCATTATAAAAAAAAGATGTTCAAAATTGTTAACTCTCAAAACGTCAGAATTGAAGGTCATGCCTACAATAGTACTGATCCGGAAGCTTTGGCTGATGTTGTGGATTCCTATAATATAGATGTCAATGTAACAGGGCGTAAAGTAGGGAAAGTTTTAAAAAGCGGAAACTCTTACGGTATTTATGACAGTAAAGTTCATGATGCTGAGCGGGTTTATGATTCAGTATACTTAATGGATGATTTTAATCCATTGCAATCTATCAACCTTAGAAATATCCATTATAAATTAGAAGGTGCAACGGTTGTGGATGACGTTGCAGCAAAGCGTGGTTATGCCATTAAAGGTGGATCAGGAGACAATCAAAAAGTTGTACGTATTGGATTAACTAAAAATGATTTAACAACATCAAGTGTAAATATTCAACTTGTTATTGGCGCGAAATCTACTTCAAGTAAAATTTATGAAGTAAGGGTACGCAATGCTTCAAATATTGATAGTATCGTTGCAACTTTAACGATTGGGACAACATATGGACTTTACAAAGTGGAAATTCCTGCTTCCTTATTAACAAAAGATTCAGGGTTAATTATAAATAATACAACTAATCAAGTTGGGAATAATTTGTTTATTGACGGATTGCATTATGAAATCACATCGGCTATACAAGGTGTCAATAGCGATATGTTCCCTAGGTTACCTAATGAAACGGATGATACTGGACGATTACAAAGATTGTTTAATGCTTCCAAAACTAAAAACGCTGCTCCAATTGAATTAAAAGGAGAAGTATTTTATGTATCAGATACCGTTGAATATAATAGTGCTGATAAAAAACCGTTCATCTATGGTCAAGGTATGAAAGCGACTATGATTGATGCAACAGGAATAGCTAACGGAAAACCCGCATTTAAAATAAAAGGTGGATCTGGTACTATGTCTGGCGGTTATATGAAGGGTATCGGTTTTACAGGTCATGCCGGTTCCGTAGGTGTACAGGTTTCAGGTACCAATCATTTCAGTATTGAAATGTGCGAATTTGGTTTAAATGCATTGGGTGTACTCTTGTTTAACGAAGCAGGTACGGAATTTACTGAATATGTCCTTATTGACAAATGTAACTTTAAAGAAGCTTGTTCAACAGTTATTGAATATCGCCAAACAAACAACGTAGAGAGTTTTCATGGTTCGGGATTAAAGGATTGTACGATTAATCAGAGTGCAACTGAGTCTAGTCCAAAAATTCTTATAGGATCAGGTTGCTTACCGTACAATGCACCGTTAAATTTTCAGGTATGGACAAGAATCGGAACCCCTATTATTCGTTGTATTAGTGTAAAGAATGTCAACTTTCATGGACATATCACCGTTGAAAGCTTTGATCCAGCTTCCAATGGATACAAAGTTGAAATGTGCGATTCTGCTTATAACCAAGTTATCCTTATAGGTGGCATGTCAGCATTCGATGATCAATCACAGCTGGGTAAATTGATTTTAGCTGACAGAGTACAAACAAATCCTGATGGATCAATGAACATCCAAAGAAAACGATATCAAACGACTTATGTACTCACGACAGGCGACAACCCTACGTTGCAGCTTGATAATCATGTAGCAGCTATGGTAAATGTCAGTGTGAGAGGCACTAACTATGATTGTACTTACATGCTTGTCGTTTATCGGAATAGCGGTGATGATAATGGTACAGTTACAAAGTTAGCAACTTTACGTATGAATAATGGTGCTGGTTATGGCGAACCTACTTTTTCTTACACAGGTAAGAAGTTAGTTATTACAAATACGAACTTTCCTACAACGGGAATTACGGCATATGTTTCTGTATCTGAGGTAGGTACACGCTTTAACAACTATATGAAATAACGTAGGCACTTACGTTCTGTATTGTTCATTCTCCATATAAAAACAAATTTTCAAAAGTGATAATTTTTTGGAAAATATTCAATTATAATGTAATTGGTGATATAGTAATTACCGATATAAAATAAAAAAACTAGGATAAGGAGAAGGATATGGAAATAAATAATACAGAAGTAAGATTGCCTAAGATTAATATAATACTACTACTCTTTATATCTTTCGTAATGATGAAATATGTATATGGTGGAATGGTACATTATCTAGTTTTTTTATTAATGTTTGGAATTATCTTGCTCAAATTAGCTAAAGGTATAAAGATAAATGAAAATATAAAGTTAAATCAAATACTCCTGCTGTGTTGTGTGCTTTTGTTTATCATTTACACTGCTCATTCTTTATCACTAAGTGAAATAAAAGTGTTTATAAAGAATTATCTAGCCATATTTTTAGTCATGATCTTTGGGCTCATTCAGTTCCATAAATATGGGATAAAATACGGAGAACAATTTTTTTATCAATTCACCATAATGATGAATGTACTTTCTTTTATTAATATATTTGAATTTATTATTCATCGTCCACTTCTAGAAATGTTCCTTACTCCAGAAGCGAATGCTTATCAAGCCTGGTCTTATGGAAGTAGTTCTTTTCGGACGATTTCTATTTTCGGGCACCCCATAATTAGCGGATTATGTTTTTCGTTAGCATTTATTTGTAATATTTACATGATTAAGAGCAGATACAAATTCGCTCTTCAACTTCTGGTATTAGTCAATATATATTCAACACTTTCTAGAAGTGCATGGATTGCATTGAGCTTGGTTTTCCTACTCTATTGCATTAAGAACGTTCGATTTAAGAAAATTAGTCTTTCATCAAGGTTTACTTATAAACAGGCTTTTACAGGCTTTTATATCATATGCTTAGTGGTTATTTGCTTAATGTTTATTTTCTTGAAATTTGATTTGATAGTGGATGCTATTATAAGTAGGTTTGGAGACTCGTTAAGTAGTAATAGTACAGACGTATCCAACTTACAAAGAACTGGTACTATGAATTTAATAATTCATCACATGTTTTCCAGCGATGTTCTTCATTTTCTATTTGGATCTGGACTAGGATCCGCTGGATACTTTATGGCATCACATTTAGTGGTGATAAAAGGTTTTACAACTACAGACAACATGTATCTTACTCTTTTTTATGAGGTTGGAGCATTGGCGCTTTTAGCATATTTATTATTTTTAGTTATAAGTGTTTATCGTTTCCTGTTTTCTAAAAAACACTCATTATACGAACTAGCTTCCTTATGCTTTATCTTTATTACCATAGAAATGGTTTTCTTTGAAGGGCTAGGTTGGGGTGTTGTAGGGACTTTCTGGTCTTTTACTTTGTTAATACTTTTTGTCACTTTTCAAAAGGAACAAGTTAAGAAATCAAAAAAATCAAAAATATCTACCGTTTCACTACCGTCTGTAGGCAAATGACAGTGTATAGATATTGAATTAAATAATAAAATATTTTTCCAGGAGATATAATGAGTAAAGAAAAATTTAAAGAAATAGTTGAAGCAGATCAATATAGAATATATGGCAGTAAAGGGACGAAAGGAAAATTAATAAATTTCCTCCGTAACCCTGGATTTAAATATTTATATATTATGAGGAAATGTAATTTTTATAAAGATAAAAATAAGCTATTTTATAGGTTTTATTACTTAATCTTGTTGCATTATCAATACAAATTCGGATTAGAAATTCCTCCTCAAACCAAAATAGGTAAAGGGTTTTATATAGCCCACATAGGAGCTATTACGATCAATCCTAATGCGGTTATCGGAGAAAATGTAAATATCCTCACAGGGGCATTGATAGGTTATAATCCTAGAGGTAAATACAAAGGATGCCCTACTATAGGTAACGAGGTTTGGATAGGTCCAAATTCTGTAATCGTTGGGAATATTAAAGTCGGAAACAATGTAGTTGTTGCACCAAATACACTAGTTAATAGGGATGTTCCAGATAATTCAATGGTGATAGGTAATCCTGCACAAATAATACCTAATAAAAATGCTACAGAATCGTATATAAATTATACAGTTTGATTTCATAAAATGATTTTGTTGAGAGGACTGAAATGAGTCCTCTTTTTATATTTACATTAAATTCAGAATAAATTAAGGCTATATTCACATTAGGTTAATATAAAAACTTTATTCTTTACTTAAATTTACTTTTATTAATTCTCATCAATGAAAAGAGGTTATTTATGTTAAAGAAGCTCCTTAATTTGTTCACAAGTGAATTTAATGTATCAAAGCTCAATAAAGAAGAGCTATCTTATGAAGAGGAATTTCCAGAATTAATTATTGATGAAAAATTCTTGATAGATGAGTATTGAATAATAAATGTGTTTACAAGAGGGCTGATATCAGTCCTCTTTTTATTTTATAAAAGGGGTGAGGGAGATGTCACAAACGACGGAGGCTGAAAAAGAGATGATACAAAAACACGAAGAGGTTATCCATAACAATATTTTGCCTAGGATTCAAAAAATCGAAGATGTACAAGCAGCATTTGGTACAGAAGTGGCCAATATAAAAAATGACTTAGTGAAGGTTCAAAGTGGACAAATTTCTCTTGAAAAAGGACAAATGGAACTGGAAAAAACCTTAATTAATGAAGGGAAAGCAAATAGAAAAATTATGAACGAAAACAAGGAAATGACTAATAAACTTCTGGATCATGTGCTCGGTAAAGACGAGAGAGAATCCGAGGCGAAAATTGAAGGTAGAAAACAAAAGTGGGAGTTAGCAGGAAAAGTATTAGTTGGATTAGTGAGTGGTGGCAGCATACTTGCATTGATTATTCAGGCAGTTATTTAAGGGGGAACTCATCATGAAAAAAGATATCTTCACACTACTGGGTGGTTTCCTAACCGCCCTTTTATTTTTCTTTGGAACAATTGGGGTAAGTTTTGATTGGTTTACGACTGAGAGTATTAATGCCTTTGTAATTGTTGTTTCAGCCTTTGCAGCACTAGCAGTCAATGTGTATGCGGTGTGGAAGAATACACACGTTAGTATGCGAATTAAGCAGTGGTTACGCAAAAAAGAATCACAAAAGAAATAAGTCACTCGTAATGAGTGGCTTTTTTATATTAAAAAGGGGGCAATTATAATGAAAAAGATTTATGAAGATGCAGGTCATGGTTTGCCAAATGATCCAGGAGCAGTAGGAAACGGTTTGAAAGAAGCAGAAGTAGTCTTGACGATTCAAGAATTGTTCAATGCTTATTTATTAGCGAACTATGAAGGGTTTGAGATTAAATCAACACGTACTGATAATAAAACATTTCTTCCTTTGTCTGAACGGGCAAGAGGAGCTAATCGCTGGAATGCCGATGTTTTTATTAGCTTCCACATTAATTCAGCAGCAAACGAAAAAGCAACGGGATATGAAGATTTTATCTACAAACATGCCTCTTTAGCTTCAAAGTCCCTACAAAATACAGTGCATGAGCAAGTGTTACCAGTTATCCAAAAACACAATGTTACAAACCGTGGTAAGAAAACAGCTAACTACGCAGTCCTACGTATGACAAATATGCCTGCTATCCTAACTGAAACGATGTTCATTTCCAATCCGAAAGATGCTCAGAACCTTAAAAGCATCGAGTTTCTAAAGGATTTTGCAAGTGCGTATGCAGAAGGAGTTGCGAAGTTTCTTGGTCTTAAAGCGAAAGACAGCACACATGTAGTCATTTCAAAGCCTGTAGAGAATCCGAAAGAAGAAACTAAAGTACCAGCAGAAACACCTAAAAAAGAACAGCTACCGAAAGTAACGTCTTTAGGTGATAAATACTCTTTCCAAGTACAAGCATTAAAAGATATCGGCGTGTATAAATACGCGGACCTTTCGGAGAATCAAAGAACGTTGAAAAAGGACACGGTATTCAGTGTTTATGGATACACAGAGGGCGCGAAAGCATTTGCAGTACCTAGTGGATTTGTTCAAGCAAAAGACGTTGTGCCGCTCTTTGTAACAATCACAACAGGCGGACTTTCGAAGGACATGGAAACGGAATTCCGTGCATTTTTGAAAAAGGAACAGATCGGTTCAGAATTGAACCTGTATGGTAAAGGCAATCCAAGTGCAACGATCGAAGTAGCTGGACTTGACCTTGTGAAAGTAAAACAATTCCTTGATAAAAAAGGTTGGTACTATAAATAATAATTTAAAGCCCCTGCTCTTAGGAGTAGGGGCTTTTTATTTGTCTATAATGGTATTATAGATAAGAATGTGAGGTATCCATAATGGAAAAGTTAGAAGATAAGTACGCAAATATCGATTTGAATAAGATTTATGAATATAAAGATTTACCAGATAAAATTTCTGGACGGTGCGATTACTGTGGTAGCGTAAAATTCAAAAGTAGCGTAGGCGGTGGCAAGTTTCTACGTGAATGTACAAATTGTGGTATGAAGAAGAATATTTAAAATAACCCCCCTTTCAAACTGAAATGGGGGACTACAATCTGGAATTTTATTTGATTATTACTTATTTATTAAATATCTAGGGCTGCTAGATATCTCTTGATTAGTAGAAGATTTTATCTTACTCACTTCATTTCCGTATATTGTTAATATACGTCCTTGACTGTATTTAAAAGGGATGTTTACATGGTGAGTGGAGCCAGTTGTCCAGTAAACTATAACAACATTCTTTTTATTAGTGAATTCAAGAGCATAGTCATTAGGGTTGCCTAAATCAATTCTTTTGTTTAATTTGAAGCCATGCAAAATATTGTTCATATTATTTGCTGCCAAGTAGGATCTTTTGGGGAAATTCACATCATTTTTTCTTAACCCATAATTGTGTTCTCCGTTTAAAGGATCATTGCCGTCATTCTTCCAATCATACCAAACACTTATAGGAACATTAGACATTAAATTAATGAGAAACATTCGAACAAGATACTCAGCTTGTTTTTGTTCATCTAAGTGAGGACCTTCTCCGCCTTGAGATGTTGAATATCCCCATTCTCCAGATATTATAGGAATTTCTTTTTTTGAATACTTGCTTATAAGAGTTCTTAGGTTTTGATAATCGTAAGAAACTGTTTCAGGATTTTCCTTTCGATAAGGATGGACCGATATAGCGTCTATATAATCAAGTGTCCCTTGCTTGAAAAATTCTTCTAACCAATTGTAGGAATCGTTATTTAATTCAGCTAAGGCAGGAGCCACAACAATTCCACTTGGATCGTTTTCTTTAATAGTTTTGGAAACTCTTTTGACAAGAGAAGAATATTCTTTGAAGTTAGGTTTTGTTTCCCAAAATTTCCCGTTTGGCTCGTTCCATATTTCCCATACGATTCCTTTATTCTTGTATCTTGATGTAACCTTACTTACATACCTCACAAAAGCATCTTGACCTTTTTTCGTGACAATTGATTGGTTTTTCTCATAAAGTTTATTACTGTATGCAAGTATGTAATATGGACGAATTCCTTTATCAATTAATTCATCTGTTAAATCATCATATCCAGGAGTTGCAAAATCAAAAATACCTTTTTCTTTCTCAACTTTCTCCCAATAAATATCTTGTCTTACTACTTTAAAGCCTGCATCATTTATTAAATCTACATCTATTAAAGAGCGACCTGTTAAATGTGTATTAACCCCAAAACCATTAGGGATTTCCTTAGTGAAAGGCTCTTTAAGATTTTGTTCATCTGAACTCCTTTCCTTTTGTAGCCATACAACAAAGATAACTAAAATACAAATTAAACTAAATAGTATAGCTTTTAATGATTTACGTCCTTTAAAATTCCAATTAATTTTTTTAATTTTTTCCACCCCTTACATAATTTTAAAAATAATTTATATAAAAGCATACTATGCCTAAGGAGGATTTTCTAGATTCATTTTAAAAAATAAAAACCTCCTCTACATTAGACAGACAGAAACAAACATCTTGTATCTTGTCTAATGTAGAGGAGGGGGATTGATTTTACAAAAAAATTTACATGTTCCAAAAGTCCTCTCTTTTAACATCATACCCTAACTTCTTCAAGGCTCTTTCTACTTTTACCCATGTCTCATAACGAGGGCTATGATCTGGATCACTACACATATTAGAAATTGTACTGCGTCCAATCTCTGAGTTATTCACGATTTCATTCTGCTTAATCCCTTTTTTATCTAACCATTTCCCAAATTTACTTCTTGTTTTTCCTAATCCAAACATTTTTACACCTCATACGTTTTTACAAATAGCTTTGTCCAAAAATCCATAATTTAAACCGTGGGAAAAAATATGGAATATCGGACATTCGGTACCTAATACTATTTAACATACGAAACATAATTCGTTTTGAAGGCGGCTGTAAATTCGCTTTAAATGCTCGTTTAGTGAGTGCGTAGTAGTTTTCGGTAGCAGTCTTTCAAAACGAACAAGAGAATCCCTTTATACCAATAGTTAAGAAGATATCTTCTAATTCTTTTCATCAGGGACTATCTACTATGTAGATACTTTCGAAAGGTGGGGAAGGCGTGTGATTTTCGAAGTAGTTTCATCATCAGTTGTAGGAGGAGTTTTTTTAGCTACAAAGATAAAGCAAAAGGGCAGCAGCAAAATGCAAGATCACGAGAAAATTATTTCTGTTGCAGATGCTTGTAATTTAAAACGAGGTGGAAGCTCAATTCGGCTCCATCGTAAGACAAAGGAGGAGAGATTTACAGAATACGTGTACCAAATTCCACACGGTTTATCTTTTAAGAAATTCGAAGAGCATATCCATGAATTCGAAGATGGCTTGAACATAAAGAAGCGTGAATACATCTTCAATCCAAGAGGCGTTAAAATGTTGTGGTCCTATTTAAAAAATGGTGAGTACAATCAGCAAACGTTTAGATCAGATTTGCACCATATGTTTTTTGATAAAAATGATATGGCCAAGAAAATTAAAATGAACTTTGATGGCATGCTCCACTTTAAGGTGTTTGATAAATGGATACCAATCAACATTGAGTTTGAAGAAACATTCTTAGAAGGCTGTGAGAGCTGGGTTATTCCTTTAGGTGACAATGGAGAGAAGATGTTGAAATGGAAAATAGGTCGCGAACATATGGCGATAGCAGGCGGTACCAGGCAGGGAAAAACGCAGTTCTTGAAAATGGTCATCACTTCATTGTTAAGACTATATCCGGATGATGTAAAGTTCTCCTTTATTGATTTAAAGGGCGGTGTCTCAATGAATCGCTTTAAGGATTTAAAACAAACTCATGCTTTTGCAGATGAGGTCACAGACGCTGTGGGCGTTTTAGACAACATTTATGCAGAAATGAAGGAGTTAGAAGCTCGTTGCCGAGAAAACGGAGTAGAAACAGCAGCAGAATTAGGGTTAACTCAAAAACACTTTATCGTCATAGATGAAGCAGCTGAATTGTCACCTATCATTAAGAAAAATAGATCAGATGAAATTAAAATTAGGCAGCAATGTGAAATGCGCCTTTCTGAAATAGCGCGACTAGGAGCAGGTTTTAATTATATTCTGTTATTTGCTACCCAGTACCCAACAGCAGATGTGATGAATAAGGACATAAAATCCAATATCAATCAGGTTGTTTGCTTTAAATTAAGATCAGGTAGACAGTCACAAACCGTCTTAGATAAATGGGGAGCTGAGAAACTAGAGAACCCTGGTAGGGCTCTTGTGATTGATGGAGTGACAAATCATAAGGTGCAAGTTCCCCTAATGGATAACAAGTACATTGACTCTGTAATCACTCCTCATATTGTGATTAAACCACGAAAGGATGATGAGAATGAATCAATTAGTGAAGAGGGAGCAGCGAGTGGAAAACATACTCTTGTCATTGAAGAAACTGAGCTATCTTAGTCGTTCTCAGATTCAAGCTCTTCATGATCTAGGAGGAGAAAGAAACGCGCAAAAGATCCTCAAATCGATGGGTGAATATCTCAATTCATTTCGTGAAGGAGAAACCGTTTATTATTTATCAAAAGAAGGTCGTGAACGAATTGGAGCAAGCCGAGTGAATAAGAAAATAACCACAGCCCAGCATTATATTATGAGAAATACGCTTTATATAGGGTACCAGTCACCGGAAACGTGGAAAAATGAAATACGGTTTTCTGTTGAAGGTATAGCTACTGTCATATGCGATGCGACTTTTACTCACGGTGAACAACGATACATCATTGAGGTTGACTACACACAAAAGATGAATGCTAACAAAGCTAAAATCCAAAAGTATAAAAAACTGATTGATGTAGGAGCCTTCGGGAAAGTTCTGCCTAAATTCGTGTGGATCACCACTACAGAGTATCGACGTAAGCAGCTTCGAAAGCTCAGTAACGGTTTAGATGTCCAGGTCTTTACTATTTCAGAATTTAATTAGGGGGAATTCATATGTTTACATCTAAGAAAATACAAACGGTTGGTACAGTTAAAGAGTTTCTAACAGGTCATGAAAAGAAAGTTAAACAAGATTGGGTACCTCTTGCTGCAGCTGGTTCAGCTCTTCCTCTTATCCTAAACACTATGCCCACATTTTCATTTGCCGCAACAAACGCCTCTGTTGATGTCTCTCAAAAAGTCATTTCTGCATTTGATCCATTAACTGAATTAGTAAAAGGTTTATCTTATCCACTTGCTTTCCTGGCTTTTAGTGCAGCAGGTATCTACTGGTTAATCGGAAACCGTCCAAAAGCAGTTGAAATGATGCAAGGAGCTACAATTGGGTATGTCATTGTACAGTTATCTCCAATGCTTATGCGTTTACTTGTATCTGTAACAGCAGGATTTTAAGGAGGTATTCTCATGTGGGGCAAAGTTCAAACCGTAGGAACAATTACAGAATTCATAAATAAAGAGGCTACACTAGGAACGGCAGCCTCTTTTAATGAGTTGCTAGATTGGGCACTCCATCCTGTTGAGCAGACAAAAGAAGTTGGGGCCAATATAGCATATGACAAAATTGAACCTTTCTTAGACATTGTATGCGTCATGTCTTATCCACTTGCCAGTATCATAATAACAATGGCTGGATTAATGTACATTGTAAACTTCAAAG
>Ga0268254_10000939_pt1 | contig 12644 bp, 13 predicted proteins | sample AgamicOrSfrz_FD_200251 | JGI IMG/M metagenome (GOLD analysis project Ga0268254, IMG submission 200251) | Agave microbial communities from Guanajuato, Mexico - Or.Sf.rz (v2) (version 3) | ecosystem: Host-associated > Plants > Phyllosphere > Phylloplane/Leaf | place: Guanajuato, Mexico...
ACCGCCGAGCATCTTGCCGCGAAGCCAGATTTCATTGCGGTGCCCGTTCCCGTCATCGGGCTGAACGGGAATGAACCAGGCGTGAGCCGGGTCGCCTAGCAGTTTTCCGAATCCCTTGGGCATTCGGATCAAAGGACTGCGGTCCTCGGGTCCTGCTTCAATGAGCAGCACCGTATGGCGCCCGCTTTGCGAAAGGCGATTGGCAAGCACGCACCCCGCGGCGCCCGCGCCAATCACGATAAAGTCAAACTCGTTATTCAATGCGTTCTCCGTCATTCGTGCTCGCGAATCAGCTCAACGCGTGTGCTGGCTCGCGGCACACGCCCTGTCGGCCGGCCCAGTGCGGAACGCACGAGGCCGGCATTGTTCTGGTTAGCCGAATACGACAGGAATCGAATGCGGAACGCGCATCATGATGCCGTTGATCTCCGGAGCGGGCGCTGCCGGATCGAGACGCAGATTGGGCAAGCGGTCGAGAATCGCGTTGAGTGCACGAGTCATCTCCACGCGCGCGAGATGCTGGCCGATGCACACGTGCGGACCAAACGCGAATGCGAAGTGTCGGTGAGCAGGCTTGCGATAAATGTCGAACTTGTCCGGGTCGGCAAAGCGGCTGGGGTCGCGATTTGCGCTGCCCGCCAACACGTCGAGAAATGCTCCCGCCGGGATCTCGACGCCGCCGAGCGTCACGTCACGCAGCGCCATGCGCGACTGCATCAGCACGGGTCCGTCCCAGCGCAGCGCTTCTTCGATCGCCTGAGCGACCAGCGTGCGATCCTTGCGCACCGCGTCGAGTTGCGAGGGATTGCGAAGCAGCGCGAGCAGCAAAACGCTCGTTGCACGATAGGTCGTGTCGCCGCCAGCATTCACCAGCTGACGCAGGAACGAAATGACGACTTCGTCCGGCAGCAATTCGCCCTCCACTTCAGCGGTGGCCAGCGAGCTGACGAGATCGTCGCCCGGATTACGGCGGCGCTCTTCCAGCAGGCCCGCGAAATAGGTGCCCAGCTTCGTCGATGCCTCGACACCGTGCGCCACGTCGATCGACACTAGCGTCTGTGCGATCGCCAGCTTGTGGAAAACCTTCACGTCCTCCGGCGGCAGCGCCAGTTGGCGATAGATGATGTTGAACGGATAGTGGAGCGTGAATTCGTTGACGAGATCCGCATGCCCGCGATCCACGAACTTCGACATCAGTTCGTTCACAACCGGATCGACCAGCGTATCGCCCCATGCCGCCACCGTGTGCGGCAAGAAGGCCTTCTGGAAAATGCGGCGGTAGCGCGGGTGTTCTGGCGCATCCATCGTCGAGATGCTGCGTCCGAAGCTGATGCCGATATTGCGCTCGTAAGACTTATTCGAGAACGTAGCCGGATCGCCCAGCACCTGCGAAACCTCGTCGTATCCGAACACGCAGTAGTGCGCGACATCTGACATCGTCAGGTCCGCGGCGCCCCCCATCAACACGCGGTAGTCGCCTTCCTGCACCGTACCCTTCTCGCGCAGTTCGGCGATGCGCGGATACGGATTGGCATCGGCGCCATAAGCCAGCGAATCCTCGAAAAAAGGGTTGAAAGCAGGGTCGTCGAAGTCTTCAAGTCGCAGCGCGCCAGCCATGGTTCCAGTCTCCATTAATCGTTCGTTTTCAGGCACTCCCGGCTTCACCGGGGAAGTACCTATATTTGAACTATGTTCGATTTTGCACGATTGTGCAAGAAAGATTTATGATTCGCCGGAAGGGACCTCGCGACGCTCATTCGCTCGCGTCCTACAAAGAAAGGGAAGGTATGTCGCTAAGAAACAGGCAAGCTGCCAGCAGCCCGGCAATCGCTATCAAGGAACCCCGCGGTTCAGTTCGCGCCACCACACCCGAGCGGATTCTTGATACCGCCGAAAGGCTTTTCGCGATGCACGGTTACTTCGGTACGTCGATTCGCGACATCATGCAGAGTTGCGGCATGGAACTCAGCCTCGCGCGCTACCACTTTGGCAACAAGGACGCGCTGTTCCAGCAGGCGATAGGCCGGCGCGCGGCGGTGATCAGCCAGCAGGTGATCGAATCGCTGGAGTCGGTGCTTGCTTCCTCACACGGCGACCGGCCCGATGTCGAGGCCATCGTGACCGCGCTTTCCGCACCAGCCTTCGCGCACTTGAAAAGCGGTGACCCGGGGTGGCAAAACTATCTGCGCCTCCTGACGCAAATCGGCTGTCTTCTGGAGCGCCCCGACCTCACTGCGCCGTTTTACGACCGGTACGCGCCGGCGGCGGCACGTTATCGCACCGCGTTCGCCAAAGCGCTGCCTGGCGCCAATCGGGAAACGGTCGAACTCGTGCAGCATTTTGTCGAGTCCGTGTTTCATCTCGTGCTCAACGAGTTATACGCGAAGGACGCGCGCTCAGGAACGCGCGCGCTCACGGCACAGCATATCGAGCGCATGCGCACCTATTTGATCCGTTTCGCGGTGGGCGGCATCGACGCGATGGTCAACCCGGCGCCTGTCCAGCAAGCGCGATGAGCGGGGTTGATGAGCATTGACAGTTGCGCCGACCGTCGTTCACAATTTAGAACATCATTCAGAACAACTTTGGCCGTTGCGAGCACGCGGCCGAGCGAGACGGAGTTCGCCTTATGGCAGCTGTAGACGCAGAAAACACCGCGCTGATCGTCGGGGCGGGGCACGCTGCGGGAGAATGCGCCACAGCGATCCGCGAACAGGGCTGGTCGGGGCGCATCGTGATGGTCGGAGAAGAACCGCATTTGCCGTACCAGCGACCACCGCTCTCCAAAGCATTCCTGTCGGGCGAATCGACCGCCGAACAACTTTCCCTGAAGCCGCTTTCGACTTACGAGAAGGCACGGGTGGAGTTCATTCCGAACACGCGCGCAGAGCGCATCGATCGTGACGGCAAACGGGTCACGCTGTCCGACGGCAGCAAAATCGGCTATACGAAGCTCGTCCTCGCGACCGGCGGCCGCGCGCGGCGTCTCGCGTTGCCCGAAATCGAAACCATCGAGAAGCTGCAAAACTTTCACTACCTGCGTACGCTCGATCACGTCGCGCGCATTCGAAACCAGTTTCATGCTGGCTCGCGACTGGTGATCATCGGCGGCGGATACGTTGGCCTCGAAGTTGCTGCGGTGGCCGTGAAGCGCGGCTTGCACGTCACCGTGCTCGAAGCATTGCCGCGCGTACTTGCACGTGTCACTGCACCCGAACTTTCCACTTTCTACGAGCAAGTGCACCGCGAAGCCGGTGTCGACATCCGCACGAACGCGATCGTGAGCGGATTCGAACTGGACGCATCCGGCGACGCCGTTGCGGCCGTGCGCTGTGCTGACGGCACGCGTGTCGCGGCGGATCTGGTCATCGTTGGGGTGGGACTGGAGCCTGCGACCGAACTCGCGCAAGCGGCGGGTCTCGCCGTCGACAACGGCATCGTGGTCGACGAGCACACGCGCACGTCCGACCCAGATATTTTCGCAGTCGGGGATTGCACCAACCACCCTAACCCGTCGCTCGGGCGTCGCCTGCGCCTGGAGTCGGTGCCTAACGCGCTGGAACAAGCTCGCACTGCGGCCGCGTCGTTGTGCGGCAAGGAACGCATCTACAACAGCGTGCCGTGGTTCTGGTCCGATCAATACGATCTGAAACTCAAGATGGTCGGCTTGTCGCAAGGCTACGACGAGTTCGTGCTGCGCGGCAGCCCCGATACGCGCTCGTTCTCAGCTTTCTATCTCAAGGACGGCGTCATGCTTGCCGCCGACACGGTCAGCCGCGCGCCCGAGTTCATGCTGGCAAAGCGGTTCGTTGCCGAGAAGATTCCCGTACGCGCCGCCGATCTCGCCGACGAGTCCATCCCGTTGAAAAGCCTCCTCCCCCAGTCCAACTAAATTTTCAGAGGATCAGAAGCCATGCCGCTCATTCGATTCATCCAGCCGGACGGCAGTGAAGCCGCCGTGAGCGCCAACGTTGGCGACTCGGTCATGCAAACGGCCGTCAACAACCAGATTCCAGGCATACTCGGCGATTGCGGCGGCAGTTGCAGTTGTGCGACCTGCCACGCGTATGTCGACGAAGCCTGGAGCGGCCACATGCCAGGGGCCGAATCGTATGAAGTCGACATGCTCACCTGCGCGATGGATGTGCGCGACAACAGCCGTCTGACGTGTCAGATCTTCATGACGCCGGAACTGGACGGCCTGGTGGTGCGTCTGCCCGGTTCGGCCGGTTAAGCGCCATGAGCACGAACGCCCCCCGCACAACGCTGATCACCGGCGCGGCATCCGGCATGGGTGCGGCGCTCGCCCGGCATTTGACTGCGCTTGGCGAACGGGTGATAAGCGTCGACCTGAGCAATGCGGAAGTTTGCGCAAATCTCGCCGTCGCCGCAGAGCGCGCGGAGCTAGTCGCGCGCGTGCACAAGATTGCACCGTCGATCGATGCGGTTGTCGCGTGCGCCGGAGTGTCGCCTCCAGTGCCCGGCGATACGCTGGTGTCGGTAAATTACTTCGGCGTCGCTGATCTGCTGCCCCAGCTGTTGCCGCTCCTGCATCGCGGCAGTCAGCCGCGCGTCTTGGTGATTTCCTCGCTCGCGTCGCTTCACCCGGTCGATGCGCGCCTCGTCGAGCTATGCCTGCAAGGCGACGAATCCGCCGCGAGAGAACAGGCCGCGACGATCGGCGCACAAAGCTATGCGTCGTCCAAACGCGCGGTCACGCAGTGGATACGCCGCACGGCAGTGCTGCCCGGTTGGGCCGACGCAGGAGTGTTGCTCAATGGCGTCGCGCCAGGCGTCGTGAAAACGCCGATGGTCGCACCGCTGCTGGAAACGGCCGAGGGACGCGAGGCGCTTGCAGCCGGCGTGCCCACCGCCGTGCAGGACTACGCAAGCGCTGAGCAGATCGTTCCGCTCCTTGCGTTCCTTGCCAGTCCGGCGAACTGCTACATGGTGGGCCAGGTGCCCTTCGCCGACGGTGGCGCCGATGTGCTCTTGCGCGGGGAAAGCGCGCTGTAACACCGGCGCGCAAGCGCAGCGTCGAAGGCGCTCAAGGCGCCTTCGTCAACGCGTCGATGGCCTGCTGCTCACTCTTGGCCCAGAACGCCGCCCACGTCGGAAAGGCTTGCGGAAGACGCGGCTGGTACCGCTCACCCTCGTACTTGCCGGGCCAGTTCTGCAAGCGCGGCGCACCGGGGCGAGCGAGCCAGTCCGTCGAATACCAGTGCTGTTCCTCGCGACGCTCGAAGTACCATTGCCGGTCGCGTCGCACGTAGTGATCGAAATAGCAGATCGCCATCACCACCCACGCACCGTTGTCCTCATGCTCGGCGCGGCAATAGACGCTTCCCGTCGCATGATCGGCATCGATGAAATCGACCGTGTGGCCGCAGATCTGGTGAATGCTCCGATAAAAGCCGCGCAGGATATGCTCGGAACCGTAGAATGTCTTCAATGCCGCGCGCCCTACGCCCCAGCGGCCGCAATTGACGTCTTCGGCGAATAGTTGCACGAGGCTGTCCAGATTGCGGGAATCGACCGCGAGCGCGTATCGCATCGGCAACTGCTGTATCGCGAGTTGCGCTTCGATCCTCTCGATGCGCGCAAGCAGCGTTGAATCGGTCGTCATGCCTGCCCCTTCGGAACGTTGGCCGTGGCGGCCGCACGCGCACGGATTTCGTCGGCATAGTACGGCTGGTGCGAGAGCAGCCCGCCGTCGACGTTGAACACCTGGCCCGTGACGAACGCCGCTTCGTCGGACGCGAGATAGACCACCGCGTGTGCGATGTCTTCGGGCTGCCCGAGGCGACGCGTGAGGTGGTGACTCAACATCATCTCCCCGATCTCGCCCACGTAGTACGCTTGGGTCACCGGCGTGACGATCAGCCCTGGCGCGATCGCGTTGCAGCGTATCCCCTCCTTGCCGTGCTGCGCAGCGATGTAGCGCGTCAAGTTTTCGATACCGGCCTTGCAGACGCCATACGCGCTATACCCCAGCGCACCGGCCTGAGCCGAGCCCGACGAGGTATTGATGATCGAACCGCCGCCGCGCAGGCGCATCAGCGGCAGCGCACGCCGCGACGCCAGCATGGTGCCGCGAAGATTGATGCGCATCGTGTCGTCCCAAACCGCGACATCGACCGTCTCTATCGCCGCATCGACAGTGCTGGAAAGCGACGTGGCGGCGGCGTTGTTATGGAGGACGTCGAGCCCGCCCCAAGCCTCCAGCGTCAGATCGAACAGCGCATCGATCGAACTTTCGTCGCCGATATCCACATGCGCCGCAATCGCCTCGCCGCCCGTTTCCTTGATACGGCGAACCTGCTGCTGCGCGCCTTCGAGATTCAGGTCGGCCACGACGAGCAACGCGCCTTCCTGTGCAAGTCTCGCTGCGCAGGCGGCGCCGATGCCCGATGCCGCTCCGGTCACGATCGCAATCTTGTTCTTGACGCGTTGCACGCTCATCCCTCCCGTTAACTCGTCGTTACTGAGTGGTCAGTGAAACTTGCCGGGATTGAGCACGGGGCCCGCTGTATGCTGCCCCCCGTCGCCGTAGACCACGGCGCCATTGACGAAATTGCATGCCTCGGAAGCCAGGAAAAGCACCGTCGCGCCAATGTCCTCCACCGTATCGCCGAGGCGGCAAAGAGGTAACTGCGCAACCATCAGGTCGAGGAGTTTCGAACGTCGTCCATGGAAGGACTTGAATTCTGGAGTCTCAGCGAGAGGCACCAGGAGGTTCGTGGCAATCTGATACTTGCCCCAATCCATCGCCGCCGTGCGAGTCAGTCCAACGAGCCCCCACGCTGCCGCGTTGTACGCAGCGATGCCGTCATTGACGTTTTCCCCATACCGGTGGCCGACATTGATGATGCGCCCGCTGCCCGCTGCGCGCATATGTGGCAGCGCTGCCTGCATCGCTTGCGCGGCTGCATGAACACGCCCGAAGGACGTCTCGAATGCCGACGCCGGCTGCTCTTCCAGTGAGCCGATATGGGGCTGCGGCAAAACGTTGTTGACCAGTATGTCCAGCCCGCCGAGCTGGTCGACGACATGCTCGACCGCTCCGCGCACTGCATCCCATGCAACGCTAGACGAGATTGCCCGCCCACCGGCGTAACGGATCTCGTGAGCGGTAGCCTCCGCCCCGGCAATATCAGTATCGATCAACGCTACGGCGGCTCCCTCTCGCGCGAGGCGCAGAGCGATGCCACGGCCTATCGCGTCGATACCAACAACGATCGCGTGTTTGTTCTCGAACTGGCTCATCTTGTCCGCCCTCACTGAAACACCGTACCCACGGAATGTAGTTGAGGCAATCCGAGAAGATTGGCCCCTCCATCTATGAAGAGAGATTGGCCGGTAATGAAGCGGCCATGCTCAGACACAAGACCCAAAACCGCTGCACCAATGTCTTCATCGGCACGACCATGACGGCGCATCGGATTGAGACGGGCGACCGCGTCCACTTTCTTTTCATCGCCGCGATAGAAGGCTGCGTAAGCCGGACTCCACCCCGACGGCAAAACCGCGTTGACGGTGATGTTGTCGCGCCCCCATTCATTCGCGAGAGTGCGGGTGAGACCACGAATTGCTTCTTTCGTGGCGTTGTAGGCAAGACCGTACTTGCTGCCGTACACGGCATTGATCGACCCGAAATTGACGATCCTGCCGGCCCGTGCTTGGCGGAACCAGGGAAGTGCTGCCTGACTGGCCCACAACGAACCGTAGAGCCCTGAGCGAAGCGCGACTTCGAGGTTCGCGTCGGTGGCAGACGACTCGCCCTCGACCAGAGCCGGTACGACTTGGGCATTGTTGACGAGAATGTCGAGCCGGCCGAAGTGCTCGGCGCTTTCCTGCACCAGAGACCGGACCTGAGCTTTGTCGCTCACGTCGGCCGCGATGAAATGAGCTTCGGCCCCCATCGCGAGAAGACTTTCGACGACTTTCATTCCCTTTTCCGTCGAGCGGCCGTTTACGACTATTTTGGCGCCAGCACGCGCAAGCCGTAGAGCAATCCCTTCCCCCAAGCCTTGGGTCGAACCAGTGACCAAAGCGACCTTTCCATAAAGTTGTTTTGCGACAGTGCTCAAAAGCTTATTCTCCAGGTTAATTTGATCGTGATCCGATGCGAGCCGTGACTTCCTGTCCCTGGTCGGAAGGGAAAAAGCCAGCCACACTGTGAAAGCATTGCTGAGCTTATAGTCGTGAAGCCCCGGAAGATGCCTGCGGCCCGGACCCAACGACGGTGTTCTGATCCAGTTGCGGTGCGGTTGCCTCGAACGGAAAACTCTCGTGCAGGAGATTCATCGAACTGAAATGGTCGTCAAGAATGACAGCGTCTGTCATGTCATCTGCCTGGGCAAAGTGGGCCGCTGCGAGTTCTGAAGTAATGTCGGGATTCACCCAACCGCGTGCCTCGGCGAAAGCAACGCGCGCCAGCCGTCCGCCGCCGGCCACATAGATGCGGCCGGTCTTCGTAGACTCCTTCGCGAGCAGCGGGATGATGCCGCGTGCGACCTTGTCCGCGGGGAAGTTCCGGCGGAACCATGCGACGAACTCGGGACTGGGAATCTGTTCGATCATCCGGCTCAAGGCGACCGGCATCATCGCATTGACCAGGATTCCATGACGCTTGCCCTCGATCGCGTTGTCCAACGTAAGTCCAATCAGCCCCGCCTTGGTGGTGCTATAGGGAGCATTCGCGCCCAAGCCAAAAGCGGAATTCGACGAAGTATTCAGGACCCGTCCGTAGCCCTGTTCGCGCATGATCGGCCAGACCGTTCGAGCCAGTGCGTATGGACCGATCAGGTTAGCGCGAAAGACCGCATCGACCTGCTCATCGGCGTGGTCGGTAATCAAGCCTGGCAGCGCGATGCCCGCATTGTTCACGAGGATGTCAACGCGGCCAAACGCGCGCATGGCAGTGTCGACGATAGCGCGAGCCGACTCGGCGGAGCCTACCGGATCTGAATTAGCGATCGCCTCCACGCCGAGTGCCCGGATCTCGGCTGCGACCGCTTCCGCCCGGTCGGCACTTGCGCCGACGCCCGCGGTGTCGCCGCCATAGTCGTTCACCACGACGCGTGCGCCGCGAAGCGCAAGCTCTGTTGCAATAGCACGGCCAATTGCACCGGCAGCACCGGTCACTAGGGCGACTTGTCCAGCAAACGAGAATTGCGGCATGGCGACTCCGTCAGGTTTGTTCGGATTGGCAACGACAGGTCCCAAATTCAACTACCGATCAGACCTTACGGGGCGGAGTCAGCGAGTCTGCCCGGACGCAACGCGCTCCAGATGGAAGTCGATATCGCCGGACATCTTTTCCATCATCATCATCTTGCGGAAGTAGTGTCCAACCGGATATTCCTCCGTGAGCCCCATGCCCCCATGCAACTGGATACCCTGCGCGCAAACGAAGCGGTTAGCGCGCGCGGCAACGGCCTTGGCCGCCGAGATCACGCGGCTGCGGTCCGCCGCCGGCCGCTCCAGATGCGCGATCCCGCAGTAGAGCATCGAGCGCGCCTCCTGGGTCGCGACGAACATCTCCGCCATCCGATGCTGCAACGCCTGAAACTTGCCGATAGGCTGGCCGAACTGCGAGCGTCCCTTGATGTACTCCGATGTAACGCCCATCACCGCTTCCATCATGCCGAGGCTTTCGGCGACGCTTGCGAGAATGGCTAGCTCGATCGCATGCGTGAGCACTTCCAGCGCCCGTTGCGGTCCGACGATCAACGCGTCATCGCCGACCTCGACGTTGTGGAGGTCGATATCCGCGCCACGCGAGCCATCGAGCAAGCGATACGATCGGCACGTGACACCCGCGGCGCGCCGATCGACAAGAAAGACACCGACGCCTTGCGCCGCGCCTTCCAAATTTGCGGTCACGAGCAGCTGGTCCGCCGACGCACCGGCAACCACCAGCGTCTTCGCGCCGCTGATCAGATAACCCGAGCCAGTTTTGCGGGCATGGGTTCGCGCGTGGCACCCGACCTTGTAACGGCTGCCCGCTTCGCTATCGGCGAGCGACATCAGCAGCTTGCCTTCGACGACGGCCGGCAACAGCGTCTCGCGTTGCTGCCGTGTATCGCCTTGCTCGATGAGCGTCGCGCACAGTAGCGCCGTCTGCACGACCGGTTCCAGCGCCATGCCGCGCCCAAGCGCTTCCATTACGATCGCCATCTCGACGAACGAACACCCGAGCCCGCCGACGTCTTCAGGCAACGTGAGTCCGAGCCAGCCAAGCTCGGCATAAGTACGCCAATGGTCGCGGCTGAAGCCCTCCTCGCTGGCTGCGATGCGCATGCGGGCCTCGAATCCATACTCCTTCTGGATGTAGCGCTCTGCGCCATCCTTCAGCATCAATTGTTCTTCGGAGAAGTTGAAGTCCATGGCTACAGTCCGGGTTACAGTCCAAATGCCAGCTTGGCAATGATGTTCTTCTGCACTTCGCGCGCGCCGCCATAGATGGTGGACGCGCGAGCGATGAGGTAGCCCGACGTGCGGCCGCCCACGTAATCAGGCCACGCCTCGTCTATCTTGAGATCGTCCTGCACGCCGCTGTGATCGTCGAAGCGCAACGCGCGAGGGCCCAGCGCATCCATCTGGAGCTGCGTCACCCGTTGCTGCATCTCCGAGCCGCTGATCTTCAGCGCGGAAACGACGGCATCCAGGTTGCGCTCGCTCTTCTCTTCGGCAAGGATGCGAAGCACGGACCACTCGAGCGCCATAAGGTCCGCTTCGACCTCGGCGACCTTGCGCGCGAATCCCGGCGTATCGATCAGCCGCACGCCATCCACCGTTTCCTGCCCGGCGATGTCTTTCGCACGTTGCAGCTCGCGTTTGTTGAAGTAGAGGAACGCGCTCGCAGTGCGCTCCTTCTCGAGCAGATACTTCGCATAGGTCCAGCCCATGCCGGCCTCGCCGACGAGATGCGCTTTGGGCACCCGCACGTTCTCGAGAAACACTTCGTTGAGGCCCTTGCCTCCTTCGATCGACACGATCGGACGCACCGTGATGCCCGGCGTGTCCATCTTCACCAGCAGGAACGAGATGCCGCGTTGCGGCTTAACGGTCGTATCTGTTTTGACGAGGAAAAATCCCCAGTCAGCAATCGTTGCGTCGCTGGTCCAGATCTTCTGGCCGTTGATCACGTACTCGTCGCCGTCGAGCACTGCGGTAGTTCTTAGTCCCGCCAGATCCGAGCCGGCGTTCGGTTCCGAAAACCCCTGGCACCAGAACTCGTCGCCCCGCAGGATGGGCCCGAGAAAGCGTTCACGCTGCCAGTCAGAACCAAACGCGAGAATGACCGGCGCCACCATCTGCGTGGACTGCCAGCCGTAGTCCATCGCATCGGCGTTGTACAACTCTTCCATGAAGATATGTTTGCGAAGCGCGCTCCAGCCGGTGCCGCCATGTTCGACCGGCCAATGCGGCGCTCCCCAACCGCGTTCGTAGAGAATTCGCTGCCATCTGCGAATATCGTCGCGCGCGGGCGGATGCACGCCAACGCGCCACCGGCGCGAAATATCGGCAGGCGCATGCTCCTTGAAAAACTGCCTGACTTCCTGACGGAACGATTCGTCTTCCTTGCTGTACTCGAAATGCATGCCTGACTCCTGAATCCCTTTCGCTCACGTAGTGCTGCTGTCCTGCTTCTCGGCGCGGCGCTCGCCCCGGGCGCTCTTCTAACGGCCCATGAATGCAGGCGCGCGTTTCTCTCTAGCCGCGAGCCGCCCTTCCGCAGCGTCTTCCGAATTCACCGCGAGCGCCACCGCGTTGAGTTCCTGAACGAGAAACTCTTCCATGCTGCCGGTGTTCGACCGGAACAACTGCTTCGTCAGGCCAAGCGAAAAAGTCGGACCCGCTGCAAGCTCGCCCGCCAGCTTCTCCGCGGCCGCATCGAGCTTGTCATCTTCGACAAGGTGGCTCGCGAGACCCATGTCGAGCGCCTCCTTGCCCGTCAGCCTGCGATTCAGATACATGATTTCCTTGGCACGAAATTCACCGCAATGACGGGAGAGCAGATGCACCATCCCGCCTTCGGGCAACGTAGCGCGCATCAGGAACGCGGGTATGAACTGCGCAGTGTCGGAAACGATCAGCTGGTCTGCGCAAAGCGCAAAACTCCAAGCGATGCCGACGGCCACCCCTCGCACCGCGGAGACCATCGGCTTGTTGAGGTTGTATAGGCGCAGCGCGATCTTTTGATACACGGCCATCGACGCGCGCGCGTGCGTCACGCTCATCTGGGGCGGCGCCGCGCCGCTGCCCTTGATGTCCGCGCCGGCGCAAAAAGCGCGGCCCGCACCGGTCAGAATGACGGCGCGAATCTCGGGGTCCTGCTCGATGCGATCGAGGTGGCCGAGAATGAGATTGAGCATCTCCGGCGTCAGCGCATTCAGCTTGTCGGGGCGGTTGAGGCGAAGCGTCGCGACCGCGCCGTTCAATGTGAGTTCAACATCCATGATGTTCGGATCGTAGTTTGGGTTGAATTCGTCGCATCGGCGACGGTTTAGCTGCCGCGAGCGTGCAAGCGGATCATCCCGTCACCGAATGGCTCATCGCGGCGCTTGAGTGCTTCCTTGAGTCCCACGGCTTCCATGTCCGCCTTGAACTGTGCGCGGCGCGGTCCCTGGCTTTGG
>Ga0268254_10000940_pt1 | contig 12643 bp, 10 predicted proteins | sample AgamicOrSfrz_FD_200251 | JGI IMG/M metagenome (GOLD analysis project Ga0268254, IMG submission 200251) | Agave microbial communities from Guanajuato, Mexico - Or.Sf.rz (v2) (version 3) | ecosystem: Host-associated > Plants > Phyllosphere > Phylloplane/Leaf | place: Guanajuato, Mexico...
TAGGTTGGCGCGGCATGGTCGGCAGCGTCCTGATGCAGCGTATGCAGCAGGAAGGCGATTTCGACTTGATCGAACCGGTGTTTTTCAGCACCAGCAACGCGGGCGGCAACGCGCCGTCGTTCGCCAAGAACGAGACCAAGCTCAAAGATGCGACAAGCATCGAAGACCTGAAGAAGTGCGAAGCAATCATCTCCTGCCAGGGCGGTGACTACACGAACGAAGTGTTCCCGAAGCTGCGCGCAGCGGGCTGGAACGGCTACTGGATCGACGCGGCTTCCGCGCTTCGCATGAAGGACGACGCGGTCATCATTCTCGATCCTGTCAACCTGGACGTGATCAAGAATGCGCTGGTCAAGGGCCAGAAGAATTTCATCGGCGGCAATTGCACGGTCAGCCTCATGCTCATGGCGCTGGGCGGCCTGTTCCGCGAAAACCTCGTCGACTGGATGACGGCCATGACGTACCAGGCCGCGTCGGGCGCGGGCGCGCAGAACATGCGCGAGTTGCTCTCGCAAATGGGCACGCTGCATGGCGCGGTGAAGAACGAACTGGCGGACCCGGCTTCGGCGATTCTCGATATCGACCGCCGCGTGCTTGAAGCGATGAACAGCGACAGCATGCCGACCGACCACTTCGGCGTGCCGCTCGCCGGTTCGCTGATTCCGTGGATCGACAAGGACCTCGGCAACGGCATGTCGAAGGAAGAATGGAAGGGCGGCGCCGAAACCAACAAGATTCTCGGCAAGCCGGCCATGGGCACGCCCGGTTCCATTCCGGTGGACGGGCTGTGTGTGCGCATCGGCGCGATGCGCTGCCACTCGCAGGCGCTCACCATCAAGCTGAACAAGGACGTGCCGCTGGACGAAGTGAACAGCATCCTCGCGTCGGGCAACGACTGGGTCAAGGTCGTGCCGAACGAGCGCGAAGCGTCGATGCGCGACCTGTCGCCGGCAGTTGTCACGGGCACGCTGACGGTGCCGGTCGGCCGAGTCCGCAAGCTGGCCATGGGCGGCGAATATCTGTCGGCATTCACGGTCGGCGATCAGCTGCTGTGGGGCGCCGCTGAACCGCTGCGCCGCATGCTTCGCATTGTGCTCGACAAGTAAAGTAAACTACGCGGTCACGACGCGTAGAAAACTCAAGAAGCGTCGCGCTTGCGCGGCGCTTTTTTCATTTGTGTACTCCGATTATCTTGTCTCTTTATAACCGCAAAAAAGGGCCGCGCGCTGACGCGCCAGGAGTCCCGATGAATCTTCGACTCGCTTCCCTTCGGGCCATGCTTGCGCGCCCAGATACTTGCCGCCTTGCGGCCGCAGCCGCTTTGGCATTCCTGTTGACGGGCGCGAGCCTGGGCAGCGCATTGGCTGCGCCGGTCGACGCCGCGAGCGCGCCCGAGGGCGCTGCAGCATCTGCGCCTGCGGTGGCGTCCGGCTCTTACTCTGGCGGCGGGCAATATACGGTCAAGCCGGGTCAGTCGCTAAACGACGTGGCGATTGCGGTGACCCAATCGCGCGACCGGGCCACGCTTGCACGCGCGGCCCGCGCTCTGTTCGAGGCGAATCCGAATGCTTTCATGGGCCACGATCCGAGTCGCATGCGTCTTGGCTCCGTGTTGACCGTGCCGCCGCTCGACGCGTCGGGGGCGGTGGCCGCAACGGCAGCCTCCGCACCGGCGGCTGGTAGTGGTGCGTCGTCGAATGCTTCGGTTGTAGCAGCCGCGAGTGGCGCCACGCAAGGCAGCGCCGCGGCGTCGAGCGCGACGGGCGCGGAAAGTCCCGCGACGCAAGCGGCGACCCCAACGCCGCCTGCCGCTGCCGCACCAACTGCGGCGGCCAGTGCGGCAACGGACGCAAATGCGGCGGCTTCCAGCGACGCTGTTTCGTCTGCGCCTGCCACGGGCTCGCAGGCGGCTTCGGCCGCGAGCGGCACGCATGTGTGGGCCGGATCGGTTCAGCCGTCGGCGAGCGGGGCTGCCGGTGTCACGGGTGCCTCGCAGCCGCGCGCGCAAGTCTCCAGCTTGCAGCAACTGCTCGCGCTGAAAAATCGCGTGCTGATGGAATTGCAAAAGCATGGCATAGGCGGGGCGCCTGCGGCGCCGGTCGCTGCTTCGGGGAGCGCTACGCCATCGGTGGCGGGGGCATCCACCGTGGCGGTTGTGCCTGGCCATGCAAGCGCCGCGATTTCGACGTCCAACGAGCCTGGCATTTCGCAGACGAACCTCGCGGTGGGCGCCGCGGTCGGCGCGGCGCTGGTCGTTTTGCTGGCTGCTTTGCGGATGGGCCGGCGCAAGCGTGAGCGCCTCGCCGAGGCGCGCCAGGCCGAAGCGTCGGAGAAGGCAGACGAGCGGGACGGCGTGGAACCGGCGGCTTCGGTTGCTGCTCGCGGCGAGACGGTCGACAGTGACGAGAGCGCTCGCGTTGGGACCGCTGCTGCGCCGCATGCGCCCACGGTAGCCCCGGTACCGACGGCAGCCGCGGCAGCTGCCGCCGAGCGCGAAGCGGCTGAAGGCGACGCAGCGGCTCGGGAAATGTCCGAGCGCGTCGCGGCTGAGCACGAGGCCGAGATGCGCACCGCCGCCGCGCGCGAAGCCCAGGCGCAGAGCGCTTGGGAGCGCGAGATGCCAGGGCAGACTGCCGCCGACGACGCTGCACACGAAAATGCCCACGCTCAGCGCCTGACGGCTGAACGACGGGCAGCGGAAGCGGCAGCAGCCGGCACGACTGAGGGAACCGCCGCCGAGCAAGCCGCGGCAGAAGACCAGGCGGCATCGCGTCAAGCTGAATTCGCGTCAGAACAGGAGCGCACGCCGCAAGACGTGGCACCGCACGAACGCTCACCGCAAGATGTAACTGAAGAGCCGCCGCTCCAGACGGCAGGCGAGCTGGCCACAGCACGACAGCCGGCGTCTCATGAGCCATCGGCGACTTCCGTGCCGCTTCATGCGGAATTGCCCGACGAATCGCGCTCATCGCAGGAACCCGCCGCCTTCGATCAAACCGGAGCGGCGTCGGAGCCGGACGACCAGAACCTGCAGAATGCGACCGCAGCGGCAAGCCTCGGCGCGGCCGCCGAACTGGGCGCCGACGCTTTGCCGCGAGCGCCGCTCGAACCGTTGAACGAGGCGTGGGAGCCGGAACCGCTGTCGCATCGTCTCGAATGGGACGACGAGCCGTTGCCGCCGGAGCCGATGGAGCCGTCGCTCCCGCAGACCCCGGCCGTAGCCGCGCAAGTTGACGACGAGCCCGGCGCGCCCGCGCACAGGGAGCCTCGCGCGGCAGCGTCGACAGAATTCCCGCGTGACGCCGTCGATGCGTTCGGTAGCCTGGACATGCCGTTGCCGCCGCGCGTCAGCTCGGGCGCCGAACCGATGCGCGCAGCAGAATCGCTGAGCAGCCAGCCCGTTGCGTCGCCCGAAGCGACGGCGCGGCAAGCCGTTCTGCCGCCACCCGACACCGATCAGGCGCCACACACCGCCGACCAAATGGCCGCCGGCACGGCAGGCCGCGGCGCGGTAGCTGGCTTAGGCGCCGGTAGTCTGGGCACGGCCGGTTTCGGCGCACTGAAACTCGACTTCGACCTGGAACTGCCGCCCAGTCCGACGCAGCCGCTGCCCGCGTTCACGCCTGCGGATCTGGCCCGCATCGCGCGAAACAAGCTGGAACTGGCCGCCGAATACATCGAACTCGGCGATCTGGCCGGCGCGCGCACACTGATCAACGAAGTGATCGAAGCCAACGATCCGGCCACGCGCAACGACGCCCGCGCGCTGCTCTCGACGCTCGCTCCGTTGTCGTGAAGCGGATTGCGCTAGGGGTTCAGTACGACGGCACGGCGTTCTGCGGGTGGCAGTCGCAGCCGCATGGCAACACGGTTCAGGACGAGCTGGAACGGGCGCTGCGCGAATTCGCGCAGACGCCTGTGCACACCGTGGTCGCAGGGCGGACGGATACGGGCGTGCACGGCCTCGGTCAGGTCGTGCATTTCGACACCGAACTGGAGCGGGCCGATGTATCGTGGGTCCGCGGCACGAATTCGTTTTTGCCGAAGACCATTTCGGTGCAATGGGCCAAGCCAATGCCCGAAGCGTTTCACGCGCGATTTTCCGCGTTCGAGCGCACTTATTACTATGTGCTGTACGTGCATCCGGTCCGCTCGCCGATGCTCGCGGGGCGCGCGGGTTGGGTCCACGCGTCGCTGGATATCGACGCGATGCGGGCAGCAGCAGCCCATTTGATCGGCGAACACGACTTTTCGGCGTTCCGCTCGTCGCAATGCCAGTCGAAAACGCCGGTGAAACATCTGTATCAGATCGACATTCAGCAGCACGGCGACTTCGTGCATTTTCGCTTCAGGGCAAACGCCTTCCTGCATCACATGGTGCGCAATCTGATGGGCTGCCTGGTTTATATCGGCAAGGGGCGTCGCCCGGTTCAGTGGATGGCGGAGGTCCTCGCGAGCCGCGACCGCGAATGGGCCGCGCCGACTTTCATGCCGGACGGGTTGTACCTCGCGCAGGTGGGCTATCCTGAGCACTTCGCCGTGCCCGCGCCGCAGACTGGCAGCGTGCCGTGGAACACCGTATGGAACGAGCAGGCACAAACATGAGTTCGACTGATATTTTCGCCACTGACAACGCTGCGGCGGCATCGGCTGCCGGCGGCGAGCCGCAAGCCGTGCCCCGGCGCACGCGGGTCAAGCTGTGCGGCCTGTCGAAAGCGGCCGACGTCAGCCATGCCGTGGACCTCGGCGCCGACGCCATCGGCCTGGTCTTCTATCCGCCGAGCCCGCGCGCGGTCAGCGTCGCGCAGGCCGTCGAGCTGGTGAGGGACGTGCCGCCCTTCGTGTCGGTGGTCGGCCTGTTCGTGAACCCTACGCCGGACTGGGTGCGCGAAGTGGTGACAAACGTCGGGCTCTCGCTGTTGCAGTTTCACGGGGACGAGACGGCGGACCAGTGCGAATCGCTTGCCCGCATTGCGGGTTTGCCTTGGTTGCGTGCGTTGCGCGTTGCGTCGGATACTCAGTCGGCCGATTTGGTAAAATCGGCTCTCAACTATTCAGGCGCCAATGGCTTTCTGTTCGACACTCACGTCGAAGGCTATGGCGGCGGCGGAAAGGTTTTCGATTGGTCACTTATTCCAGCAGAGCTCGCGCGTCGGGCCGTTTTGAGTGGTGGGTTGAACGCGCAAAACGTCAGTGATGCGATCCATCGCGTGCGCCCGTACGCGGTCGATGTCTCGAGCGGCATCGAAGTGCCGGGCGCCAAGGGCGTGAAAGATCACGCCCGGATGGCGGCGTTCGTACGCGCAGTGCGCGCGGCGGACGCCGGGTGATTCCGCAGTGCGGCGCCTTTGCAGCGCGCCGCACGCCACGAAAGAGTGATCCTCATGTATAACTTGCCTGACGAAAGAGGCCATTTCGGCCAGTTTGGCGGCGTGTTCGTCGCTGAAACGCTGGTTCACGCGCTCGACGAGCTGCGTACTTCCTACGAGAAATTCCAGAAGGACCCCGGCTTCATAGCGGAGTACGAACGCGAGCTGAAGTACTTCGTGGGCCGCCCTTCGCCCATTTATCATGCGCAGCGCTGGAGCGAGCTGCTCGGCGGCGCGCAGATTTTCCTGAAGCGCGAAGACCTGAATCACACTGGCGCGCACAAGATCAATAACGTGATTGGTCAGGCGTTGCTGGCCAAACGCATGGGCAAACCGCGCGTGATTGCAGAAACCGGCGCCGGACAACACGGCGTGGCCACTGCCACAATCGCGGCCCGCTTCGGTATGGAATGCGTGGTCTACATGGGCGCCGAGGACGTGCGCCGCCAGGCTGCGAACGTTTATCGGATGAAACTGCTCGGCGCCACGGTCGTGCCGGTCGAGTCGGGCTCGCGCACGCTGAAAGACGCGCTGAACGAGGCGATGCGCGACTGGGTGACCAACGTCGAAAACACCTTCTACATTATCGGCACGGTCGCGGGCCCGCATCCCTACCCGATGATGGTGCGCGACTTCCAGCGGGTGATCGGCGACGAGTGCAAGGTTCAGATGCCCGAACTGATCGGGCGCCAGCCCGACGCAGTGATCGCATGCGTGGGCGGCGGTTCGAACGCAATGGGCATCTTTTATCCGTACATCGACGATACTTCGGTGCAGTTGATCGGCGTGGAGGCGGCCGGCGACGGCATCGAGTCGGGTCGGCACGCGGCGTCGCTGATTGGCGGCAGTCCCGGCGTGCTGCACGGCAATCGTACGTACCTGCTGCAAGACGAGAACGGGCAGATCATCGAAACGCACTCGGTGTCCGCCGGCCTCGACTATCCGGGCGTCGGGCCGGAGCACGCGTGGCTAAAAGAGTCTAACCGGGCTCAGTATGTCGGCATAACGGACGAAGAGGCGCTCAAGGCGTTCCATGACTGCTGCCGTATCGAAGGCATCATTCCGGCGCTCGAATCGAGCCATGCACTGGCTTACGCAACCAAGCTCGCGCCGACGCTCGCAAAGGACAAGCACCTGCTGGTGAACCTGTCCGGCCGCGGCGACAAGGACATGCACACGGTCGCCGAGCGATCGGGCATTCAGTTCTGAGCACGCCCGCGATGCGCGACGAGTTCGACGAACCGCAGCCGGCGATCAGCGAAACGACGCCGGCTGACGAGCTTCTGGCGCCCGAGGCGCCTGCGCAGCTGTTGCCGCAGGTGCCCGCGGGCATCCAGTTGTTGAACCGCGATTTTCTGACCGATGTAGCGAACATTCCTGACGGGTCGATCGACCTTATCCTTTGCGACCCGCCGTACGGTCTCGGAAAGGATTATGGCAACGACTCCGACATGCGCAGCGGCGACGACTTCCTCGCCTGGACGCGCGGTTGGCTGGAGCTGGCCATTCCGAAGCTCAAGCCGTCAGGCTCGCTTTATATCTTCTGCACGTGGCAGTACGCGCCGGAAATCTTCAGTTTTCTGAAGACAAAACTCCTGATGATCAACGAGATCATCTGGGATCGGCGGGTGCCGAGCATGGGCGGAACGACGCGCCGTTTCACGTCGGTGCACGACAATATCGGTTTCTTCGCGGTGTCGAAAGACTATTATTTCGACCTCGATCCCGTCCGCATCCCGTACGATGCCGTCACGAAGAAGGCGCGTTCGCGTAAGTTGTTCGAAGGCAGCAAGTGGCTGGAGCTTGGCTATAATCCGAAGGACGTCTGGTCTGTATCGAGGCTGCACCGGCAACACGCCGAGCGCGTCGATCATCCCACGCAAAAGCCTTTGGAAATTGTCGAGCGCATGGTGCTGGCCAGTTGTCCAAAGGGCGGCCGCGTGCTCGACCCTTTCATGGGCAGCGGCACCACCGCAGTCGCTTGCGCCCGTCAGCAGCGCGAATTCGTCGGCTATGAGATCAATGAAAGTTACTGCGCGATTGCGCGCGAGCGCGTTAGCGCCGCCGCTGCCGCGCCCGCCGGGCGTGCGCCCGTCGAAGCGGGAGCGCAGCGGCAGCCTGAGGTGCAGTGACGCTTCACGCCACGCGCAGTAGCTCAATCGAGAATAACTCCATGTCCCGTATTAAAAACACATTCGCTGCGCTGTCCGAGCAGGGCAAAAAAGGCTTGATTCCTTTCATGACCGCCGGCGACCCGGACCCGGCCCGCACAGTCGAATTCATGCATGCGCTGGCCGCGGGCGGCGCCGATGTCATCGAACTTGGCGTGCCGTTCTCCGATCCGATGGCCGACGGTCCGGTCATCCAGCAGTCGTCCGAGCGCGCTCTCGCGCACGGCGTGTCGCTGCGTCACGTGATCGCTGACGTCAAGCGGTTCCGCGAAACCAACGACACCACGCCCGTGGTGCTAATGGGCTACGCCAATCCTATCGAACGCATGGGCACCGAAGCCTTCGCCCAGGCGGCGAAGGAAGCCGGCGTGGACGGCGTGCTCGTGGTCGACTACCCGCCGGAAGAGTGCGCGAATTTCGCCGAAAAGATGCGTGCGGCCGGCATCGACCCGATCTTTCTGCTGGCGCCCACGTCCACCGACGAGCGCATTGCCGAAGTCGGCAAGATTGCGAGCGGTTATGTCTATTACGTGTCGCTAAAAGGCGTGACTGGAGCGGCAAATCTGGACGTTTCCAGCATCGCGAGTAAAATCCCCGCGATCAAGTCGCGCGTGCCCCTGCCGGTGGGCGTCGGTTTTGGCATTCGTGACGCCGAAACGGCCCGCCTCGTGGCCGAAGTTTCCGACGCCGTTGTGATCGGCAGCCGTATCGTGCAATTGCTCGAGCAGGCGGCCCCGGAAACTGCCGCCGAAACGCTCACGCGTTTTGTCGCCGAGGTGCGCGAGGCGCTCGATAGCGTCGCGACTGCCCGATAACAGTGATTTTGTCGTCTGTAGTGCGAGCGGCGGGTTTGTCCCGCCGTTTGCGCAACCGTTGACCCCAGAAGGATTGAATATGAGCTGGCTCGATAAGCTGCTGCCGCCGAAAATCAAACAAACCGACCCGAAAAGCCGCAAGGGGATTCCGGAAGGCCTGTGGATCAAGTGTCCGTCGTGCGAAGCCGTGCTGTATCGCAACGACGTGGAGGCCAATCTCCACGTGTGCCCGAAGTGCGACCACCACATGCGCATCGGCGCGCGCGAGCGGCTCGACAGCCTGCTGGACCCGGAAGGCCGCTATGAAATCGGCCAGGAAATCGTTCCCGTCGACGCGCTCAAGTTCAAGGACAGCCGCAAGTATCCGGACCGTCTGAAAGAGGCCATGGACGACACCGACGAGACCGACGCCATGGTCGTCATGGGCGGCGCGATCCACACGTTGCCGGTCGTGGTGGCGTGTTTCGAGTTCTCCTTCATGGGCGGCTCAATGGGCTCGGTGGTCGGCGAGCGTTTTGCGCGCGGCGCGCAGAATGCGCTCGAGCAGAAAGTGCCGTTCATCTGCTTTACCGCTTCGGGCGGCGCGCGCATGCAGGAAAGCCTGCTTTCGCTGATGCAAATGGCGAAAACCACCGCCATGCTGACCAAGCTGGCCGAAGCCAAGCTGCCGTTCATCTCCGTGCTGACCGATCCGACCATGGGCGGCGTCTCGGCGAGTTTCGCGTTCCTCGGCGACGTCGTCATTGCGGAACCCAAGGCGTTGATCGGCTTTGCCGGCCCGCGCGTGATCGAACAGACTGTGCGTGAAAAGCTGCCGGAAGGCTTCCAGCGCGCCGAGTTTCTGCTGACGAAAGGCGCGATCGACATGATCGTGGACCGTCGCAAGCTGCGTGAAGAGCTCGCTCAGTTGATGGCGCTGCTAAGCCACCAGCCGGCGGACGCCGTCGCGTAAGCCCAGCGAAGCCGAACCGCACAGCCCCGCCTGCTTCCCGGCCGCACCGCCGGGAATGCAGCGAACCCGGCGCCGTCAGCGAAAAAATCTGCAAAAAAGTCTGCCAAAATCTGCAAAACACAGCGCGCCGCATGAGCAATCAAGCGGCGCGCTGTCATTTCCGGGATAATCACGGTCTCACATACTGCGCGAGGCGCCGCGCCGCGCATGTTTGTTACACCGCTCAATGATTTTCTCGCGATTCACCCGATGACCACATTCCCCACCCTCGACGCGTGGCTCACGCATCTCGAATCCGCGCATCCGGTCGGCATCGACATGGGTCTTGCACGTATCAGCCAGGTGCGCGACGCGATGCAACTGTCGTTTGCCTGCCCGGTCATCACGGTGGGTGGAACGAACGGCAAGGGTTCGACGTGCGCGATCCTCGAATCGATCCTGCTGCGCGCCGGTTTCACCGTGGGCTGTCATACTTCGCCGCATTTGCTGTCGTTCAACGAGCGCGCGCGGATCAACGGGCAAATGGCGAGCGACGCGGATCTGCTGCCGCACTTCGAAAAAGTCGAGGCGGCGCGCATGAGCCTCGGGCAACCGGTTTCGCTGACGTATTTCGAGTTCACGACACTGGCGATCATGAGTCTGTTCGCGTCGCGCGGGCTGGACGCGGTGATTTTCGAAGTAGGCTTGGGCGGTCGCCTCGACGCCGTGAATATTCTCGATACCGACTGCGCGATCATTACCAGCATCGACATCGACCACACGGAATACCTCGGCGACACGCGCGAGAAGATCGCGCTGGAAAAGGCCGGCATTTTCCGCGCCGGCAAGCCCGCTATCTGCGCAGACCCGGTCCCCCCGCAAACGCTGATTGACCATGCGGAGCAGATCGGCGCCGAACTGTGGCTATTTGGCCGCGATTTCCGCTACGAAGGGCAGGCCGGCAGCGAACGGCAGCAATGGAGCTACGTGGGCCCGACGCTGCGGCGTTCCGCGCTCGCTTATCCGGCGCTGCGGGGCGCGAATCAATTGATCAACACGTCCGCCGCCTTGGCCGGCCTGGAAGCACTGCGCGACCGTCTGCCGGTTTCGGCTCAGGATATCCGGCTGGGCCTCGCGAACGTCGAGTTGCCCGGGCGTTTCCAGGTGTTGCCGGGCAAGCCGGCCATCGTGCTGGATGTCGGCCATAATCCGCACGCGGCCGCGGTGCTGGGGCAGAACCTCGGCAACATGGGCTTCTTTCCCTACACCTACGGCGTGTTCGGCTTGATGGCCGATAAGGACATTGCCGGCGTGCTCGCGCATCTGAAGGGCGAAATCGACCACTGGTGCGTCACCGACCTGCCGACGCCGCGAGCGGCATCGGCGCAACAGCTTGAAGCCGCGTTACGCGATCAGGGCGTGCAGGACAGCGGCGACAGCAGCGTAACGCGCTACGCGTCGCCTGCAGAGGCGTACCAAGATGCGCTAAAGCGGGCGTCAGACAATGATAGAATTGTGGTTTTCGGCAGTTTCTATACGGTAGCGGGCGTCATGGCCTACCGTAAATCGCAGCAACACTGAACGGGCGCCACGCTCGAACCAAGCGATTCATGGGAATTTTCTCGTTCGGCAAGAAAGACGACGCGCCCAGCCGGCGCGGCGCAAATACCAGTTCCACTCGGGCCGCCCGTAGCGAGCGCGTGGAGCGGCGGACCCGCCGCACGGAGCGCACTGTCGACGCCGATGCGATGCTGCTCGACCCCACGCTGCCGGAAAAACAACGTGCGCGGCGTCGGCTGGTCGGCGCGATTGCAATGGTCGTGGCAGCAGTGGTCGTGCTGCCCATGGTGCTCGACTCGCACCCGAAGCCGGTTACAGACGACATCTCCATCGACATTCCCAGCCGCCCCGCGCCGAGGCTCGCCAGGCACGAGGTAGACACACAGGCCGGCGTCGCACCGGATAACCCCACGCCGGACGCCGCACTCGCGGCTTCCAGTCTCGCGCCGGCCACGTCGGCCGCGCCGTCGGTTGCACAAGCACAAGCGGGCGCCGCGAGGAAAGACGCGAACCAGCAGACCGGCAAAGAAACGACGCACGCCGAGACGAGCGCCAATCCCGCTCCCGCCGCGAAGCCTGCTGCAAGGGCGCAAGCGCCCGCGGTGGCAGCCAATACGGCGACGGCACCGGCATCCGCCGCACAGGCGTCGAAATCGGCCAACAATCCCGCCAACAACGCTGCCAGGAGCGCGGCCAACAAGCCGGCAACCCGCAGCAATACGACGGCCGCCGCGCCGTCCGCCGACGAAACCAATGTCGCAGCGAACGCGGACGCCAATTCCGGCACGCCGGCCTCGCCGCCGGGCAGCCGTTTCGCCGTCCAACTGGGCGCCTTTGCAAACGACGCCAATGCGCGTAATTGGGCAACGCGGTTGAAAGCGGCCGGCGTACCCGCATATACCGAACATCGGAAGCAGGCAGACGGCACGACGCTCACGCTGTTGCGCGCTGGCCCGTTCGCGGATCGCGCAGCGGCAAGCGCCGCCATCGCGAAGGTTCGCGAGGCCGGTTTGGGGTCGGGTGCGAACAGCGGCGCGGCACAGTAAAGCGAGCGATGTTCACTGCCTTCGACTACGCTGTAATGGCGGTGATCGGTTTGTCGGCCTTGCGCGGCACATGGCGCGGGTTTTTGTCCGAAGTGTTCGGGCTCATCGGCTGGATTGCGGCATTTTTCATTGCTTGCCGCTTCGTCGGTTATGTCGTGCCGTACATCCCGTCCACGTGGCCGGGCGGCGCGCTGACCCAGTGGCTGTTGGCCTTTGCGTTAGTGGCGATCGGCGTGGTGCTGGTAGCAAGCGTGCTCAATGCACTGCTCTCCCGCATCGTGCAGGCCACTGGCCTGAGCGGCGTGGACCGCTCGCTCGGTTTGATGTTCGGCCTCGTGCGCGGGGTCGTTCTGGTGCTGATTCTGGTCGCCCTTGCCGGCCTGACCGAACTGCCCCAACAGGAATTCTGGCGCAACGCCTTGCTGCGGCCCTATGCGGTCGAGGGCGTGCACGTAATGAAACCGCTGCTTCCGGAAACGCTCGCTGCCTACGTCCGCGTGTGACGATCAGGTGAGTCGCCAAGGAACGCGGCAGCACTCCGGCGCAAACCGGCTGCCTTGGCATCATGTCGCGAACTGTCGCGTCATATCGCGCTCTCGCGAGGCACCGGCCGCTCTGACGAATTTCGTACCTTTGAAGGACATGCCATGTGCGGCATCGTAGGCGTAGTTTCCCATTCTCCGGTCAACCAGCTGATCTATGACAGCCTGCTGCTGCTGCAGCACCGCGGTCAGGACGCCGCCGGCATCGC
>Ga0268254_10000941_pt1 | contig 12639 bp, 14 predicted proteins | sample AgamicOrSfrz_FD_200251 | JGI IMG/M metagenome (GOLD analysis project Ga0268254, IMG submission 200251) | Agave microbial communities from Guanajuato, Mexico - Or.Sf.rz (v2) (version 3) | ecosystem: Host-associated > Plants > Phyllosphere > Phylloplane/Leaf | place: Guanajuato, Mexico...
CACGAGAAATATGTAATTTTTCTTGGTTATCCCTTAATTAGTCTAGGAGCACACAAAAAAAGCCAGGGCTCTCCAAACCTATGGCTTTTTAATCCACTTACATAAAAATTAAATTTAATTGAATGTGACACAGACAATTCGAATTTAATTTAATTTTGGCACGAATTTTATAGTATCGGAGTTAACTCTTACTTACTGATCATATCAGGAGGTATGCTGCTTAAAAAGGAATTTTACGGTATCTAATTAAATGGTATTTTAATACAAATATTATCAATATACTTATAATAACATGCTCAATTTTATATATTTTTGTCTGATTATTAAATTGTTACTCCTTATAAATTTTATAAGGTTAGATTATTCTAAAGAAAGGTCCCCATCGATGTTAGCTATAGGGGATGTTACTGGAACAGTAGCAACCACGATATTGGTTAGCCCATCAATTACAGAAATTGTGTTTTCCGCTTCATGTGTCACATAAATTTGATTGTTGGATGAATTAACCTCTACACTAGTTGGCTGATTTCCTACAGGAATAATAGCCATTACATTATTTGTTACCGCATCAACCACAGAAACGGTATTACTTCCCTTATTTGATATATATACTCGATTAGTAGCTGAATTTATACCTATACCGGCCGGTTGAGATTCTACTGCGATCGTGGAGATTACAGTATTGGTTAATCCGTCAATTACAGAAACGGTATTACTAAATTCATTTGTTACATAAATCCGATTTATATAGGGATGGACATTTATATCAGTTGGGTAAGTATCTACTGCGATCGTGGAAATTACAGTATTAGTTAACCCGTCAATTACAGAAATGGTATTACTCCCCCTATTTGATATATAGATTCGATTTATATAGGGATTGATCCCCACTCCGGCCGGTTGAATTCCTACGGGAATGACAGCAACTACAGAGTTTGTTGCCCCGTCAATTACAGAAACCGTTTGGCTCCCCCCATTTGTTACATAAATCCGATTGTTATTTGGATTCCCATTTAGGCTAACTGGCTGGTGTCCTACGGGAATAGTAGAAATTACATTATTTGTTATTGCATTAACGACAGAAACCACGTTATTATTCTCATCTATTACATATAGTTGATCGTTAGACGCTCCACTATCGCTAAAATTCATATTTATCTTTTTTGCTTTCTTCGCCATTTTCACCAACTCTTTTCATAATTACTGTAAGAAAATTGTTGAAAACATAAGGGAAATATCTTATGTATAAATATATGATATTATTATTTTTTTATTATTCAAAAAAAAACGACTTCATTATAAGCTGAATTTTTACATGTATGTGTGAGCGTAAAATAACTTGTGTAAATGAATAAATACAAAAAGGGAGACCTTTTCTTGTAGAGTTAAGTCACCGCAACCAATCCAACGAGGAAATGTCCTTCTATGAATCAGCTTACAACAGATCTTGTTCAAGCTCTAGTCCAAAAAGAAGATGTGACGGAAATTTTCCGTTCTCACTTAGAATGTGCTCTTAACGAGCGAATTGATAGCTTTCTTAGATTATGAAAAATCTGATTGTATTGGATGTAATACAGGGAATTCAAAAAATGGTTCTTATGAACAAACGCTGCACACAGAGTTTGAAGAACTTGATCTTGTTATTCCTTGTGATCAGAATGGAAACTTTAAGCAACAGACTGAGGCTCCTTATAAACGAGCCAACGATACGCTTAAAGTGTTTTTCTCCATATGTCCAAAAGGGTGTAACGACAACTGAAATTGCTCATTTAATGGAACACATGTATGACCATCATTACACGCCTCAAGGGATTTCAACTATGATAAAGGCGATGTCTAAATAGGTAGGGGCCTTCTGGGATCCCACCTTATGCACACGTTATGCGTGCGTTTGTTTAGATGGATGCTACGTGCATTGTCTCGAAACGAGATACAGGGGTAAAAGAAGCTGTCTATATTGCTGTTGGCATTCGAGAAGATGGTTCAAAAGACATGCTTAGTTATACGATTGAACCTAACGAATCCACCTTTGTATGGAAAGAATTTTTAGAAGATATCAAATCTCGTGGGACCGAAGAGATTTTTGTTACTTATCTCTTATAGCTTAAATGGTATCTCTGACAGTATTTTTCTGCCTATCCTCAAACATGCTGCGTTCACCTTTCACGTGCGATAGCTCATAAAGTTCGTGTATCCGACCGAGCTGAAATCTGTGGAAACTTCAAATCTATGTACCGTGCAGAAAGCCTAGAAATGGGCCAACAGGTCCTGCATCCGTTCGTTGAAAAGTGGAAGTCTATATATTCAAAAGTGACAAAACCATTGCTCAATAACCCATATTTGTTTACTTTTTATAGCTTTCCTAAGTCTATTTGGCGTAGTATTTATTCTACCAGCCTCATTGAGTCACTTAATAAACAAATTAAGAGATATAGTAAGCGTAAAGAAAACTCCCCTAAAGAAGAGTCTCTTGAACGATTTTTCATTTCTCAGTTTAACCAGTATAACTAGTGCTTTTCCACAAGATTCCATATTGGTTTCGGTTAAGCTCGTGCAGAGCTACAGGTGATGTTTAAAATAAACTAGTGGATAATGGGAAATTACCATTTACACCAAATTATTGATGGCCCCATGTACGTTTTTCCCCCTATATTGGATATGGTATAGATATGCCCTTAGTGTCATTTCAAAGCTTAGAATGTTTAAGAATAAAGGGCGAACTCGGGAGTTTCATTTTTCATGATAAATACATATAGTATTATGACATATATCATGAGAGGAGCAAGTAACTTGGATAATTCAAATCAAAAACCTGGGGGAACACCTAACAGACTTATGGAATTAATGTTGTTAAATATTTTTCAAAAGCACGGTGTTACGACAGAGAGTGTCAAGGGAAATTTATCTGAAGAGCAAAAGAAACTGATTTTAGATTTGTTAGAAGAATTAAAACATCAAGGAGATGCACTTACTAGTAGGACTACTTCTCAAAAAACGCAATCAAAGTGAAGCTCTATGCTTTTTTAAAGCGCCTTTTGTAGGCGTTTTTTCTATTTTAAAGTTGGATATAAACTTTGAGGGTTTAGCCCAATCCTATTCAACGACAAGAACATATTATATCCCATATAAGGAAAGGAGTGTTAGTTATGCCGTCTCATAAACACTATGAGTCTCGTGAGGTAAAGAGAAGAAGTAAAAAGAAAGATTCTGATGAGCACAAAGGCCGTTTCGAATTAGAAGAGGATGACCATTTTTCACATTTATTTGAAAGCGATAATAATTTTGAACACGAGAATAATGATGATGCAGTTATTGATCAAGAAGCAGATGCATTCTCATTAATAAATCAAGATTCGGACGAATTAATCTGGATTAAGGATTCATGCGAAATTACCGTTTCCACTGTAGATACACAGATAGCTACACAAGTGCAAACAGCTTTAACCACAGTCATTGGAGTTATTACCGCCACGCTCGTTGGTAATGTCGATGGTCAAGTTATAGCTCAAGAAGTACTTGCAGTAGCTAATCTTAGCCAAGTAAATAAACAAAAAATTATTATCGTAAATTCAAAAGACGTTGATATTACAACTGCAGATACGGATGTTGGTTCAAATATTCAGGTAGCAATACAAACGTTAACTGCGGTTATTACTGCTATATTAGTTGGTAATGTTTCAGGTTGATAGGAGTTTAGATAGTAGTTAATCAAAATTTAAAGAGGTGAACAAAATGGGAGAAAAAAAATGGAGAGCATTAGACCATTGTGAATTTGGGACTAACGGTGCTGTTATTGATCAAGATGCCGATGCAGTGAGTTCTGTTAACCAAGGATCTTTTGAATGGATCGTTGTTAAGGATTCTGAAGGAGTTAAGGTAGACACGACGGATACACAGATAGCTACACAAGTGCAAGCCGCTACACAGACAGCTATTGCAATTATTACTGCCACGCTCGTTGGTAATGTCCAAGGTAGAGTTATAGCTGAAGAGCTCAATGCAATATTGAAAACTAACCAACGAAATAGTCAAAAAACAGTTATTGAAGGATCAAAAAACGTAAGAGTTAGCACTACTGATACAGATATTGCTACACATACTCAGGTAGCAATACAAACGTTAACTTCGGTTATTACTGCTTTATTAGTTGGTAATGTTTCAGGCGGATAATACTTTAGATATTGGTTAATCAAGGCTCAGGGGAAAAGAATAGGTTTCGTAGTAAGTAAGAGGAGGTAGGTTATAGGTTACGTTAGATGTAAAAAACCTAATGAGTCTGATAACCCTAATATGTTACTGCCAGTAGAAGTACCGTGATTTCAAATTAAAGTAAGCTCCCCCCTTTTAACCAATTACTGGACAAATTTATTAAAATGATCCCTAAACAGAGATAGTATTTGCACTGATTGAAACCGTGAATGTGAATGTATTTAGCTAAATTTATTCGCTCGATGATATTCTTATTTCTGATAAGAATATCAAACAGAAAAGGCCGTTTCCTCCAGAGAAAGGGCCTTTTCTGTTTGATATTTTATAGTTTAATTTTTAATGTATATGTTTTTCTTCAGTATATTGGGAACAGGTGGATATTTAAAATAAGCTGGAATTCAAAACATTTGAATATTTGCTCATTAGAATACCCCCCTTATATCAATTAGTTAGCATTTTTATAAATTGCTAAGTCAATGCGCTGAAATTAGAAAAACAATAATTTGTGGATGGGAAAAGTATACAATACGGAACATCAGGAAAGTTAAAATGGGGTCATCAAAATTACCGTTTTATGGAGATAGACAGATTCCAAAGAACTGGATCGCCTAATAAATGCCCTCTTTTGTAGTGGTTCATTGAATTATTGAAAATGACTAGTTCAAAGATAATCACATTCATAAAAAATAGAGATGAGAGAATCCCATCCTAATTTAGTTCATATAATAAATTAATATTTCGTTGGAATAAATTTCTGTGTATTAATTGGAATAAGCGACACTATTAAAGCCCTCTGGTCCCACCCTCACGGTTCCTAGTAGGTCTTCTCCAATAAAAGCTGTGTAGATTAAGAGACCAGAAGGCGGTACGGGAACGTTAAAATCAGAAGCTGTAAGGATGAAAAGTTGAGGGCCTAAAAGGTCTATATTTAAGGACCCTGATGAGGAATAAACAATAGGATCAGTAAGGACAGTCCCTCTGACTATTGTAAGTGTAATAGTTGTTGCTACAGGCAAAAAAGGTAATTGGCAGGCAACTGTCTCGCTTAATTGAGTACGAATAGGAGCTGTTGCTCTCGAGACATTAAGACCAATTTGTCCGAATGATCCTGGTTGGGAAAGAAGGGCAATAGGAATAGAAATAGAGTTAGAAATGCTAGCATTTTGGGATGTTCTAGCATCTAATAATCTAGTCATAAAATAGCATTCTTTCTATTTTATTTATTATTATATGACGATTAAATTTGTCTGCTTGAACAAACTAATTAGTTTAAATACAAGATTAACTTTTAATTAATGGAGCAGGGCTTATTATTAAATAAAATTTACATATGTCATCTAATACCTTGAAATAGTTAGAGTAGGTATACAAGCAACTTTATAAAAAATCACTTTTGAATTAAGATTATAATGGAAACTTTATAAGCTAGGATAGTTTCTAAAAAGAAATGAAATTAGAGTACTTAATTAATTAGTACTAATAAGAAGACAAAAGTATCAATTACCTTATTAATGGAATATTTATAATCATTACCTTTTATAATGGGGGTTAATTTATGTCATGAAAGATATTCAAGTCTTTTTACTAAGCTATTCAAATTCAAGGGCACTACAGCAGGCTATTACATCTTTACAATTTATTATTCAGCGAGTAAAAGGTATTACGGTTATAGATATCCCCGATCTTTTGTTAGAGGTATTCGATTCTTTTACTACACAACCAGAAGCCGAATATGTAAAACTGAATAATAATAACTTAGGTAAGACATTAAATGACTACATTAAGGAACTGTCCTGTGAATATGTTTTATTCCTCCATGACCAAGATTATTTAAACCAAAATATAACAGGGATACAATTAAAGCTAAATAATGAAAAAAATGTGATGACCTATCAACATACAATTAAAAATAAAACAATTCAACGGCCTTTTCTCGTAAGGACGTGCTTCTTAAAGCAAAATATGTTTTTTCAGGATGATGAAGTTCCCTTTAAAGAAGCCATAATGCCTTCATGGTTATTTCAGGTTGATCCTTCTTATGTTGTACCAGAGAGCAGAGGCGTTATCGGTCAGCTATCTAAGGATTTTACTACAAGTAACTTTGAAAAAATAAAATTTATAGAAAAGTATCAGACTAATTTGTTCAATCCAATAATAAAACCCTCCATAGCAGTGATGGTATCAAATTATAATATGGCTGACTATGTAGGAACTGCAATTAATTCATGTTTTCTACAAAGTAGTCCACCAGAACAGGTGTTAGCAGTTGATGATGGTTCAACAGATGAGTCTTATAAGGCGTTAGAAAAGTGGATTTATCACCCTAGATTTAAGCTCTTAAGCCAAAAGAATGGTGGAAAGGCCAGAGCGCTAAATGAATTACTCCCATATATTGAGGCGGAATTTATAGTGGAATTAGATGCTGATGATTGGTTGGATCCTGATGCAATTTTTGTTATCAGAAATTATTTAAGAAACTTAGCGGACGATGTCGCTGTTCTCTATGGTAATTTAAGAGCTTGGAAACAGATGAGTTCGGGGAAATTAAAATACAAAGGCGTTAGAAAAGGAAGCCAAGTCCTCAATAAAAAGGAATTGCTTTCATATACATTTCCTTTAGGACCTCGTATCTACCGTACATTTTCGTTAAAGGAGAACAAGGGATTTCCAATTATAGACTTTGAAGATGGTCGTATGTATGAAGACGTTAGTATATTGAATGATTTATTAAGGAAAAATCGCTTACTATATAAAGATTTTACGATTTATAATGTCAGGGAGCATGAATCAAGTATTACAAAAAAAAATCCCTCCAGCTGGAGGGATTTTTTAAAATTGCTCAATTAAACAACTGGAGAAAAAGTAACAAAGTTAATTGCAGGGATAGATATAGTTAACGGAGTAGTAGTAGTGCCATAACCGTATCCGACAGTCTGAAGGATAGTAAGAAGGTTGCCTGTAACTGAGGTAATAATTCCTTCTACAAAACCATCAGACAGAGCAATTTCGACCGGTGTACCAATACGCTTTGTTAATTCAGCCTCTAAAAAGCTTTCAAACATATAATAAACCTCCTCCTTAAAGTGATGCTACTGTTTCAATTTTGCTTAGATTTACAAAGTGCATTGTTTCATCACTCTCGACTAAAACAACATAATCTGATAGAACAGCAAGTAAGACTCCTGAAAGTGTATCGTACTCTGTTGACAATTGAACAGTTTGATTAATGCGGTTTGTTAAGTCATTACGAAGGGTGCTTAAGTTAGGTAGGAGTCTCATTCTTAGAAGGTTAATAAGAGTATTATTTAAAAGGTTAGTAGTAGCAGCAGTGGTAGTATCTAAAATTTCAGCAGTAGCAGTAGTGGTAGTATCTAAAATTTCAGCAGTAGCAGTAGTGGTAGTATTTAAGACATCAGTAGTAGTGCTTGTTAAGTTTTGTTGCAATGATCCAAGTAAGTTTAATAATGCTGCTCTAGCCTCATTCGATATTGCCAATATAATCATCCTTTCTTAATTGCTTTTTTTGCATTATTGTCTATGTTTTATAATATGCTTATCCGATTTTTTCTGTGCTCAGCGTTTTTACTATTTTAGTTAAGGATTGGTTTAACTTTTATAGGGTATATAAGAGGTGCATTCGAAGGGAAAGGCTATCGTAAATATTCTTTCAGTTATCTAGACTAGTATTTTAGGACGAAGAGTTAATGGAGAGATTTAAAAAGCAAATCATAGGTATTTATTATCTCAGATATTGAGTACTTTAAAGAGATACTCTCTATCGATTTTCTTTTGCTATACACTCTGAAATAAGCCTAGTCATGATGTCTTTGTGACGACTAACAACAATCTTATTTTCTTCTTTGATAAAAGGAGCATATTTTTTAGTTCCCATATTCTCATGGATTCTAGATAATAAAAGTGGTTCAGAGAGATAATGAAGATCAAATTTTTGAATGATTCGCACCCATAATTCATAGTCATGAGTATAAAGGAGTGTTTCATCAAAAAGACCTGCGTAAGTAAAAACGTTTTTATTTATCATTGTAGAACAGCCATTAATAATGTTTCCCTGGCTCATCTGTTTTAGTATTTCAAACTTACTTGAGGGGTGAAATCCTATAGGGGGGGTTATAATATTACCTTTTGCATTAATGGCATAGTAATTTGTATGGCTAAAAAAGGAATTGTGAAGTTGCATAAATTCTAATTGAAGAGCGATCTTTTGAGGATAATATACATCATCCGAGCTGAGCCAGCATATATAATCTCCTGTAGCCTGCTGAATACCTATATTCAAAGCGCTTGCTGTTCCACCATTCTCTTTTTCTATATATATAATTTTATCTAGATATGGAACAATTTTTTCTTTATATTGAGTTGATCCGTCATTTACCACTATAATTTCAATGTTATTATACGTTTGGTTTAGTAAGCTGTCTAATGCATAATGAATGTATGGACAGTTAAAGAACGGTACAATAATAGAAACTCTTGACATAGTTAATTCTCCTTTCAAGAAGTAGTACCCACCCCTAATATACTTGCTTGCTCATGTGTATTTAATGAACTATAAAATAATTTCATCTTTATTAACATATGTAAGGTGTCTTATATATGAAATAAGTATTGATTAAATTGTTGTAAATAGGTGTGTTATAGATAATAATTCCAATGAAATATTTATGCTTCTTTATATTGATTATGGGCAAAAGGTAATTCTTAAAATTAGTGAGTCTAAGATGAAGTTTTATAAATCTTGTTTTTATTAATTATAAAATGGGGGTAAGAAATGAATATATTGTTTGTATTCTATGTCCCAAGTGGCGGTGTAGAGACTTTAAATCGTCAAAGATGCAAGGCTCTTAAGAAATATAATATTAATGCCCACTGTCTCTATTATGAAAATAGAAAAAAGACAATAAATGACCATGGTACTCAAACATTTGTAACAAATGAAGACAGCGAGATAAAAAAGATATTAGATGATGGAAATTATAGTCTCATTGTGATCGTTTCAGATTTCCAAGCTTTATCTAGATTTAGATCGTTAGGTTACCAAGGAAAGATGATTATAGAAATACAAGGATATGGTCCGAAAAGCACGGCAAGGGCTGTTCTTACAAATGCTGTACCTCTTGTAACTAAATATGCTTCAGGTTTTCTTAATCCTAAAACTCCACATATTATGCAACTATTAGATGAACTTTATCCTTCATTCCCTGTTTTTAGTTTTAACAATTGTTTTGATACTAATCAGTTTTCATACCGATCCGTAGCTATAAGTCATACTCCACATATTGCATGGATTGGACGAATTGAGGATAATAAGAATTGGAGAGAATTTTTGAAAGTAGGCAGTGAATTAGTTCATAATTATAATTCAGACATACAATTACATATGTTTGAAGACCCTACTATAAGTGAACCAAAAGAAAGAGCTGAATTTGAAAATTTAATTAAAGAATTAAATTTAGAAACAAAACTTCTGCTTCATGCAAATGTTCCTAATAATGAAATGGCAAATTACTTTTCACTGATCGGTGACTCCGGTGGCTTTTTATGCTCTACTTCAAAAGTGGAGGGAGCACCTTATTCACTTCTTGAAGCAATGAGCTGTAAGTGTCCTGTCTTGACGACGGATTCAGATGGCGTCAGAAGTTCAATTATTCATAATCACACAGGAAAATATTATACGTTGGGTAATATAGATGAGGCCGTTAAAGAAGCAAAAGAGTTGATAATGGATTCTCAATTAAGAGAACACATACGTACAAATGCCCTTGAACACGTAAAGGTAAACTTTAATCCAGACTTATACTGTGCAAATTTTATTACTATGATGAAATCCATTGGAGTATATAATAGTAAGTAAATAAAATACCAGGGCGTGTGAAGGCTCTGGTATTTTATTTACACTGGATCTTCTGTTTCCAAAGTTTTAGCCTGCTTATACAGTGACAGAACATTATTAACCATGGTATCAAGGGACCACCGTTTTTTGGCCCATTCTTTAGTACATTCAGCTAGTTGCTTACGAAGGATATCATTTTCAAGTAAATATTTTAACTGGTAGTATAGTTCATGGATGTTTCCGACAGAGGAAACTAAACCACTCCTACCGACTTCAACCATTTCAGGTAAACCCGCCGTATTGCTTACAAGAACCGGTAACCCTGCGAGTTGAGCCTCCATGACAGAATAGGGTTGGGTATCATGTATGCTAGGATGAACAAAAATATCTGCCTCTCTGAGAAAATGAGCTACATCATTAGAAATTCCTAGAAATCTAACGAGATTACTAAGTTCTAGTTTTTTGCATTGTTCCTCTAATTCCCATTGTAATTCCCCTTTTCCAAGTATCCAACACTCCCAATCATCTCTATCTTCTTTTAAAAGCGCAAGTGCATCAAGTAGATGATGAACACCTTTTAAATAAACGAGTCTTCCGATAAATAAGATAACTTTCTTTCCTTTCTTTGGTCCAATGATAGGGTGTTCAATAGAATTCTTGTGAAAATTTTCAATATCTAACCCGTATGAGAAGGTCATTATTCTATCGGGGGAAATAGAAAAGTTATCTATAATATTATCGCGCATCCAACGCGTGGGACTATGGATTAGACTACTGGATTGATACCCTAGGTGTTCAAGGGTTTTATGATACTGATATTCAAACGTATCCCGTAGTTCTTGATCAGTTTTTTTACGGTGCATGGTTTTAAGGGTAAAGAAAATATCTCTTGATAGGTTACCTAGTGCACTTGTAACAAGGGGAACATGAGGGGGTTTAACTCTACTCATAGCTCGTGCTGCCGTTACGTCAAGCGCATGAATAATGTCATATTGTTGGAGATTGTAATATGCTGCGGATAGTTCTAAGCTATAACGAAATACCTCAACATTATATATCCAACTGTTTACAGATAATGAAGGCACCTCTCTTACAATCTTTTCTTTAATATAAGGAGAAATATCATCAATTTCTATTTCATGTTCCTGCCCTATGATTCTATATTTGGTTGTATCAGGGGTATGGCTAAGTACGTCGACAGAATACCCCAAATCTTCAAGAGATTTTTTAAGTAATGATACAAATGTCCAAACTCCCCCAGTATAGGGGAGTGGATAGTAGGAAACCAATAAAATCCTCATTTTATAATCACTCCCTAATTATTTGCGTATATTTTGGTATTGAGTGTGCAGGCCTATAAACATCTTATAGAGAACCAAACAAGCTTACTAAGTGTGTTTAAAAATTATATTTATAATCTGGGGATCAGGAATCTCATAGTCTGGATGCAGTCTGGGTTGTATCTTATCTAAGAAATCAGTAAGGTTTTTATCAAATGATGAAGCAGTCTCGTCTTTCATCTATATTAGGTCCCTTCTTTCTAAAAAACTAGAAAAATAACGTTCACTAACCGTATCTATATGAAATCAAATGAATTTATTCCGATCATATAGCTTTCTCCTAATTATAATATGTCAAAAAGTCTTAATTGACATGGAACAGGTTCCAATTATTGTAGGGTTGGGTTTAGGGAAATATGTAACAAGAAAACTCACACATATATAAATGCAAGAGAATTGAAAATAAGGAATTTCACTACTTGTAAAGGAATAAATTCAATTAAGCTGATTGAGATTAAAAATGCAAACAAGTAGTGAGGGGCTAATAAGGTCAGGACGATGATTAACAAATAAGTTCGAGGCAGGTAAGTCTAAATAGAGGGATCTCTAAATTATAAAAAACTTATGATTGATCTGAATGTAAGTTCTTTATATATTCTTCTAAAAGAGGACGATAATGATATTCAATAATTTTCATTTCTTTTTGCAATTCGGGTTGATATTTACGCGTTCCTGCATTTTCATGTGAGCGAAATTTTGTAAGGGATTCATCAAGGTAATGAAATTCATAGCCATTTACGAGCATGCGGAACCACATTTCATAATCATGCGTATAACGAAAATCTGGAGAAAAATAACCCATTTTATCAAATACTTTCCTCTTTATAAGGGTCGTACAGCCATTAATAGCATTATAAGTTAGAAAAGCTTGATACACATCTTCTATATTGGTAAAGCGCTCAGTACACCAAGGAATTAAAACTTGGTTATCTTTGTCGATAATATCGAAATTTGTAAAACTGGTATCTATTTTCTTTTCGATCATAAATTTTATCTGTTTAGAAATTTTCTCAGGAACAAAATAGTCATCTGAGCTTAACCAGGCAATATACTCACCTGTAGCAATAGATAATCCAGTGTTCACAGCAGTGGCAGTTCCACCGTTTTCTTTCCTTGTATAAATAATCTTGTCTCTAAATGGACCTATTTTTTCCGTATAGCTTGTAGAACCATCGTCTATTACAACCACCTCTATATTTTCATATGTCTGATTTAAGGCACTTTCAATCGCCTGATCTA
>Ga0268254_10000943_pt1 | contig 12634 bp, 10 predicted proteins | sample AgamicOrSfrz_FD_200251 | JGI IMG/M metagenome (GOLD analysis project Ga0268254, IMG submission 200251) | Agave microbial communities from Guanajuato, Mexico - Or.Sf.rz (v2) (version 3) | ecosystem: Host-associated > Plants > Phyllosphere > Phylloplane/Leaf | place: Guanajuato, Mexico...
GCAGGTTCATCGGACGGCTCGCCGACACCAGCGCGTTCAGCAGTTCGCCCGTGCTGTCGAGCGCATTGATGCCGCGCTGCGCCTTCGCTTCGGACGACGCGGCGTCGTACGGGTTTGGAAAAAAATCAGAGGGCATGAATGGATGATGGCTGAGTCAGTGCTTCGGTGATGCGCCGCGCGACGTCACGCAGCTCGCGTGCGATGTCGCCGGTCCAGGTCACGTCCGTCGCGCCCGATGGGCCGATGACCGTCAGCGCGAGTTGCAGATGCCCATCGGCGTCGAGCACAGGCACGCTCAGGCTGCTGATGCCGGGGCTCGGCATGTCGACGCTGCGCGCCATGCCGCGCTTTCGCGTGTCATCGAGGCTGGCCTGCCAGACGGCTTGATCCGGGGCAGCCGTATTGTCCATGCCGATGCGCGGCCGGTCGATGCCCTGGCCTTTCATCATCGCGGCAAGCTGGCCGGGATCGAGAAACGCGCTGAACACGCGCCCGGTGGACGTGGTTTGCAGCGACATCACCGTGCCGACGTGCAGGTTCACATGCAGCGGATAGCCGCCGCGTTCATACCGGACGATGGTCGGCCCCTGAGCGCCCGCAACGCACACCGCTACGCTATAGCCGATTCTTTCCGCGAGCCCCGCCGCATGAGACGCGGCCACGCGGTACGCCTCCTGCTGCTCGACGAACATCAGCCCGAGACGCAACGAGAGCGGACCGGGCTCGTAATAGCCGGTGAGTCCGTCGCGCTTGACGAGGCCGAGCCGCGTGAGGCTGACGAGATAGGTATGCGCCTGCGCCGTCGACAGCGCGGCGGCGTTGGCGAGTTCGCTCAATGCGACCGGCTCACGGCGTTTCGCGAGCGCTTCGAGAATGCGCCCGGCCACTTCGACACTCTGAATGCCTCGTTGCGGTTTGTCTGTGACTTCTTTCAAGGGTGCTTCGCTCCTGCGCGCAGTCCGATCGGCCGATGCTAGCGCATCCGGCCTGTCCATCAAAGAACCGGGGTTTTCCCGTAGTTCACGTATAGCAAATGACGTTGCTATTGACAAATATCAACGGCGGCGCGACCATGCATCATCCCTGCCGATCAATGGAGACAGACATGGCAAAGGCGTTCGCATCCCAGGCCGACCTCGAAGAGAAGAAGATCACCTTCACGCAGCTTTCCGATAACGCATGGGCCTACACGGCCGAGGGCGATCCGAATTCCGGCGTCGTCATCGGCGACGACGGCGTGCTGATCGTCGATACCACCGCGACGCCCTCGATGGCGCAAGACCTGATCGCCAGAATTCGCACCGTCACCGACAAGCCGATCAAATACGTGGTGCTGTCGCACTATCACGCGGTGCGCGTGCTGGGTGCATCGGCGTATTTCGAGGAGGGCGCGCAACAGATCATCGCGAGCCGCGGCACGTATGAAATGATCGTCGAGCGCGGCGAACAGGACATGAAGTCGGAGATCGAGCGCTTTCCGCGTCTGTTCGCCGGTGTCGAAACCGTGCCGGGCCTCACCTGGCCGACGCTCGTGTTCGAAAAAGAAATCACGCTGTGGCTCGGCAAGCTGGAAGTGAAGATCGCGCATCTCGGCTCGGGCCATACGAAGGGCGATACGGTTGTCTGGCTGCCGTCGCAGAAGGTCTTGTTCTCGGGCGATCTCGTCGAATACGACGCAGCCTGCTATTGCGGCGACGCGCAACTCGAAGAATGGCCCGCCACGCTCGAAGCGCTGCGCAAGCTGGAGCCGCACAAGCTCGTGCCGGGACGCGGTCCCGCGCTGCTCGATCCGGCGGCAGTCGACAAGGGCATCGACTACACGAAGGACTTCGTGACGACGCTCTTGCAAGCGGGACGCGACGCCGTCGCGCAGAAGCTCGATCTGAAGAACGCGATGGCGCTCGCGCGCAAGTCGATGGACCCGAAGTTCGGCAACGTGTTCATCTACGAACACTGCCTGCCGTTCGATGTTTCTCGCGCGTACGACGAAGCGAGCGGCATCAAGCATCCGCGCATCTGGACGGCTGAGCGCGACAAGGAAATGTGGGCCGCGCTGCAGGACTGATCTTCGTCGCTATTCTCATGGGCCCGGCACCGGGCCCTTTTCCCGATTAACGTTCCAGGACGCGAAAGACGTCCGGGCAGCGAGCGTGCGTCCGTCCTCTGATGAGGCGGCGTTCTGGAGAGAGACAATGCATCAATCCGTCGACATTGCATCATCAGGAATCCGTAACGTTTCGGTCGAAGACGATCGCCTCATTGCGAAAGTCGCGTGGCGCATCATTCCGTTTTTGTTCCTGTGTTACGTCGTATCCTTTCTGGACCGGATCAACATCGGCTTCGCGCAGTTGCAGATGAAGCACGACCTGGGCTTCTCCGACGCCATGTACGGGCTCGGCGCGGCGGTTTTCTACATCGGCTACGTGCTCTGCGAAGTGCCCAGCAATATGCTGCTCGCGAAGTACGGTGCGCGTCGGACCTTCACACGCATCATGCTGCTTTGGGGCGCCGCTTCGGTGGGCATGATGTTCGTCAGCAAGCCATCGCATTTCTATCTGCTGCGCTTCGTGCTCGGCGTGTTCGAAGCGGGCTTTTTCCCCGGCATCGTGTTGTACCTCACATACTGGTTTCCGGCCAATCGCCGTGCGGCGGTGATGTCCGTGTTCTTCGCGGGCGTGGCGGTGGCGGGCGTGCTGGGCGGACTGGTGTCCGGCTGGATCATGCGCGACATGAGCGGCGTGATGGGCCTTCACGGCTGGCAATGGATGTTCGCGATCGAAGGCGCGCCTGCTGTGCTGCTTGCGTTCGTCGCGCTGTTCTATCTGGTGGATCGGCCCGAACATGCGGCGTGGCTCTCCAGCGAAGAAAAGGCGCGTCTGATTACGTTGTGTTCCCAGGAACGCACCGGGAAGAGCGGCCACGATGCCCGCACTTTCGCGGCGGCGCTCCTGAATCCGCGCGTGTATCTCTTCGCGTTCATCTATTTTTCGCTGACGTGTGCCTCGCTCACGCTGAACTTCTGGATGCCGCTGATGATTCGTGACTTCGGCATCAAGGACGTGATGCAGGTAAGTCTCTACACGGTCATACCGAATGCGATCGGCGCGATCGGCCTGATTCTCATCGCGCGCCACTCCGATCGCATGGGAGAGCGCCGCAAGCACTTCGCGTTCTGCACGATCGGCGGCGGCATCGCGCTCGCGGCGCTGACGCTTCATCTCGACAGCTTCCCCGCGATGCTTGCAATCCTTTCGGCAGCCGCCGTACTCATCTTCGCCGCGTTGCCGATCTTCTGGGCGGTGCCGCCGAGCTATCTGTCGGGGAACGCGGCGGCGGCGGGCATTGCGTTGATCAGCAGTATCGGCATCACGAGCGGAATCGTGAGTCCGTGGGTCATCGGCATGATTCGCACGAGCACGGGCAGCATGGATCTCGCGGTGTACATGCTGGCGGGCTTGCTTACGGTGAGCGGCATCGCGCTGCTGGCAGGTGTGCGTGCCAGCGATACGAGAGCGCGTTGATGCAGGCAAGGGCATGCGTTCATCGCCTGGCATTGAACTCTCTCTCGACAGACAAGCTTGCGCGGGTTTGCACCTAGCCCGCCATAAACAGATGGAATCGGTTCGACGGTAAATTTGATTGGATTTCCGGCAGAGGCAGACATATCGTGCGCAGATCACCTGCTGTGCATGCTGCGCCTGTTGCGAGCAGCGCGTGCGGCGTCGAAAACGAATCAGCCACGATAAAAATCTTGCCAGGAGACTCATACATGGAGCAGTCGTCCCCCGTTTCAGGTGCGCCGCATTCCGATGCAGGCGGCGCGCACGACTTCGCCGCGAGCGACAAGGCATCGCCAAGAGTGCGAAGAATTCAGCGCACTGCGCTCGCGTTGCTCCTACTAAGTGGGATCATCAACTATATCGATCGTGCGACGCTGTCGATCGCCAATCCGCTGATTCGACAAGATCTCGGACTCTCGGTCGCGGAAATGGGTCTGCTGCTTTCGGCGTTTCTTTGGGCCTATGCGTTCGCGCAATTGCCCGCAGGCGCATTCGTCGATCGCTTCGGCGCGCGCGTGATGCTGTCGGTCAGTCTCGCGACGTGGTCGGTGGCGCAGGCGTTCGGCGGCGTCGTGAACAGCTTCGGGCAGTTCTTCGCGGCGCGCATGATCCTCGGCATCGGCGAGGCGCCGCAATTCCCGACGAGCGCGAAAGTCGTTCGCGACTGGTTCGGCAAGAAGGAGCGCGGCGCGGCGACTGGCATATGGAACAGTTCATCGACCCTGGGTACCGCGATATCGGCCCCGTTGCTCACAGTCGTCATGCTGACGGTCGGATGGCGATGGATGTTCGGCATCATGGGCATCGCCGGACTGGTGGTCGCACTGGGCTTCTATCTCGTGCATCGCGATCCGCATCAGGTCGATCTGACGCAGCGTGAGCGCGCCTATCTGAACGACGGCGAAGAAGAGGTCGCAGCGCGCCCGACATGGAACGACTGGCGCCGCCTGTTCGGATTCGGTACGACGTGGGGCATGCTGCTGGGCTTCTTCGGCACGATCTATGTGCTCTGGCTGTATAACGCGTGGCTGCCGACTTATCTGCAGATGGAGTTCCATTTGACGATCGCGAAGTCGGGATGGGTCGCCGCGGTTCCGTATCTCTTCGGCGTGGTCGGCAGTCTGTCCGGCGGCAAGGTGTGCGATGTGCTCGCGAAACGAGGCGTTTCCGCGATCAACAGCCGCAAGTATCCGATGGCTGCATCGTTGCTGGGCGTCGCGTTCTTCACGGTCCTGACGGGCCTCACGCACAGCGCGACGCTCGCGGTCGTCTTCATCTCCATCTCGATGTTGCTGCTGTATGTATCGAGCAGCGCAGCGTGGGCGATGGCTTCCGTGGCGGCGCCGGCCAACTGCACCGCATCCATCGGCGCGATGCAGAACTTCGGAGGGTACTTCGGAGGCGCGTTGGCGCCGGTCGTCACGGGCTTCATCGTGCAGCAGTCGCACTCGTTCCAGCCTGCGTTGTTCGTTGGAGCGGCGGTGGCCGCTATCGCGGTAGTCGGCTATTGGGTGCTCGTGCGTCAGCCGATACCGGCGGCCGTGCAGACGCGCAATGCGTAAAAGAAGCGGCTGAAGATGGCACCCGCGATGATCGTCGCGGGTGCTTCGAAGAAGAAACTACGCGGTCAGTGCCGCAGGAAAGCGCAGGTCATAGCGCTCTGCGCAGGCCTCCAGCGCCGGCGCGATGCCCGGATACAGCGCAACGCCGTCGCGCAGTTGCTCGCGCTTGAGGCTCAGTCCGCGATCGCCCGGCATCCGGACATTCGAGAAGCCGGGGCGGGGCGGATTCTCGCGGCATGCGTCACCGATCCAGTCCATCTGCCTGCTGAACGCGGCGGGGCCGCCGAACGCAGCCGGATCGTGTAGCGACAGGAACACGGTCGCGCCCCATCCGTCAGCGGGATCGGCTCGACCGTGGCCCGCGAGTCCACCCGTCATCGCCTCGATCAGCAGCGCCAGCCCAAAGCCCTTGTGTCCCCAGGTCATGCCGCCAACCGGCAGGATCGATCCGGGCGGATCGGCGGACAACACGCCGGGATCACGGCTCGGCTCGCCGTTCGCATCGATAAAGCAGGCTTCACCGAACAGTTCGCCGGCTTTGTGCAGGCGCGCGGTCATGCCGTTCGTCACCGTCGATGACGAGATGTCGATCAGGAAAGGCGTACCCGAGGTCGGAATGCCGGCGGCGATCGGATTCGGCGTGAAGACCGAACGTGTGCCGCCGTGCGGCGCGACGCTTTGCACCGCCGGGTCCGAACTGCTCAGCACGATCATGAAGCCGTCGGCCGTGGCCTTCTCCAGATAGCTTGCAAGACACGCGATATGGTGACTGCGGCGAATCACGAGCGTCGCGCTTCCATATTCTCGCGCCCTCGGGGCGAGCGTTTTCGATGCCCTGCAAAACGAGCCACGGGCCGGGAAGACGCCGTCCATCCCACAGCAGGCTCGCGCCGCGGTCCGAGATCACGTCCGGTTCGCCCGAGCATGTCATTGCCGCACGTTCTATCTCGCCGATGTAAGGGGCGAGCAACGCGAGGCCGTGGGTGTCGTGTCCCATCAGGTCGCCGTCGACGAGCGTGCTCGCAACGGCTCGGGCCTTCGGTTCATCCAGGCCCGCTTTGACCAACAGGTCCTGTGCAAAGCGTTGCAGCTCGGTAGCGGAATATCGCACTCTTGCGTTCATGATTTGGCTGAGTCTATGGATTGGATTGAGTGTGGATTCATTGCGCTCGTCGATTGTCGTTTGGCCGTTCGATAAGCGTCCAATCGCTAATTGCGTAGAATCCATTCCATCCAGTTATGAGGCTGTATGCGTTTACCCTTATGTCCCACGATTCCGCCATTTCGACCTTTCAGGTTTTAACGAAGCTGCGCTTCAGGCATTTGCAACTGCTGGAATTGTTGGGCCGTACTCGCAATCTGCGCCTTGCGGCCGAACAGATGCACGTCACGCAGCCCGCGGCGACGAAGATCCTGAGCGACGTCGAAGCGATGCTCGGCGCGCCGCTCTTCGACCGATTGCCGCGCGAGATGCGGCCGACCTATCTGGGTGAGTTGTCGGTGCGTTATGCGAGCACGACCCTCGCCAACCTGAGCAAGTTCTCGGGGGAGTTCGCCACGCTCAGGAACGGCGGCTACGGTCATCTGACGGTGGGATTCATACCGGCGTCGGCTGCGCAACTGGTCATCGCCGCGATCAAGGAGATTCAGCGCAGGCGGCCACGGCTCATCATCAAGCTCGTCGAACAGAGCAGCGATCAACTGGCGACGTGGCTCGAAGAAAAGCGCCTCGACGTGATGGTCGGCCGCCCGACCGAGCCGCGTCACGCCGCGCTTTTCGATGTCGTGGATCTGCTGGCGGAGCCCGCGTGCGCGGTTGTCGGGCAGCATCATCCTTTGCTGAAGCAGCGGCAACTGGAGATTGCCGATCTGGGACGATGGCCGTGGATTCTTTATCCGCCGGGCACCGCGATGCGGCAGCTATTCGAGGAGACGTTCGCGGCTGCGGGCATGGTGGCGCCGGTCGGCATCGTGGAGACGCCTTCCATCTTCTCGACGCTGGAGCTGTTACATGCTACCGACATGCTGTCGCTGCAGCCGCAATCCGCGATGGACAAGTACGTAAAGAACGGATTGTTAGGGTATCTAAGCGTTCCCATTCGGCGCACGCTGACGAACTACAGCGTCATCACGCGAAAAAACGAAATCGCATCGCAGCCGATAGAAGAATTCGTCGATATTCTCGTCGGGATCGCGCGTCAGAGCGACGAACACCGTTAGGTTGAGGCCAGCAAGCGGGCCGGGAATGAACACAGCGGTTATGTGATAATCCTTAACCCGCGCCCGGCCGGCCCACAAGGTCGTCGACCCATGCGCGCGAGGCCCGTTACCCCTCGTGGCCTGCTTTTCTTCTCGCGATATCAAACAGCCACCACGATGCCTACATACCGTTCCAAAACTTCCACCGCGGGCCGAAACATGGCGGGTGCTCGCTCGCTCTGGCGCGCCACCGGCATGAAAGACGAAGACTTTTCGAAGCCGATCATCGCCGTCGTCAACTCGTTCACCCAGTTCGTGCCGGGTCACGTCCACCTGAAGGATCTCGGTCAGCTTGTCGCCCGCGAAATCGAGGCGGCGGGTGGCGTGGCCAAGGAATTCAACACGATTGCGGTCGATGACGGCATCGCGATGGGCCACGACGGCATGCTCTATTCGCTGCCGAGCCGCGACATCATCGCGGATTCGGTCGAATACATGGTCAACGCGCACTGCGCCGACGCCATGGTCTGCATCTCGAACTGCGACAAGATCACTCCCGGCATGTTGATGGCCGCGATGCGCCTGAACATTCCGGTGATCTTCGTGTCGGGCGGCCCGATGGAAGCGGGCAAGACGCGCCTCGCCAATCCGAAGACGAAGGCCATCGAACTGAAGAAGCTCGATCTCGTCGATGCGATGGTGATTGCCGCCGACTCGTCGTACTCCGACGCGGACGTGGCCGAAGTCGAGCGCTCTGCATGCCCGACGTGCGGCTCGTGCTCGGGCATGTTCACGGCCAACTCGATGAACTGCCTGACCGAAGCGCTCGGTCTCTCGCTGCCGGGCAACGGCACCGTGGTCGCGACGCATGCGGACCGCGAGCAGCTTTTCAAGCGCGCGGGACGCGGCATCGTCGAACTGGCGCGCCGTTACTACGAGCAGGAAGAGGCGGGCGTGCTGCCGCGTTCGGTCGGCTTCAAGGCCTTCGAGAACGCGATGACGCTCGATATCGCGATGGGCGGCTCGACGAATACGATCCTGCACCTGCTTGCGATCGCACGCGAAGCCGACATCGACTTCACGATGGAGGACATCGACCGCCTCTCGCGCACCGTGCCGCAGCTTTGCAAGGTCGCGCCCAACACGAACAAGTATCACATCGAGGACGTGCATCGCGCGGGCGGCATCATGGCGATCCTCGGCGAACTGGATCGCGCCGGCAAACTGCATACCGACGTGCCGACCGTGCATGCGCCGACGCTGAAGGATGCGCTCGCGCAGTGGGACATCAAGCTTACCGACGACGAAGCGGTCAGGACGTTCTACATGGCCGGCCCGGCAGGCGTTCCGTCGCAGGTCGCGTTCAGTCAGAACACCCGCTGGCCGAGCCTGGACACGGATCGCGCCGAGGGCTGCATCCGCTCGTATGAGCACGCGTTCTCGAAAGAGGGCGGCCTTGCGGTGCTGACGGGCAACATCGCGCTGGATGGCTGCGTGGTGAAGACTGCCGGTGTCGACGAAAGCATTCTTGTGTTCGAAGGCACGGCGCACGTGACGGAGTCGCAGGACGAGGCGGTCGAGAACATCCTGAACGACAAGGTGAAGGCCGGCGATGTGGTGATCGTCCGTTACGAAGGCCCGAAGGGCGGACCGGGCATGCAGGAAATGCTTTACCCGACGAGCTACATCAAGTCGAAGGGACTCGGCAAGGCGTGCGCGCTGCTGACGGACGGGCGCTTCTCGGGCGGCACGTCGGGTCTGTCGATCGGACACTGCTCGCCGGAAGCGGCAGCGGGCGGCGCGATCGGCCTCGTGCGCGACGGCGACAGGATTCGCATCGACATTCCGAACCGGACGATCGACGTGCTGATGTCCGATGAAGAACTCGCCCGGCGCCGTGAAGAGCAGAACGCGAAGGGCTGGAAGCCCGCGAAGCAGCGCCCGCGCAAGGTGTCGGCGGCGCTGAAGGCGTACGCGAAGCTGGTGATGTCGGCGGATAAGGGTGCGGTTAGGGATTTGTCGTTGCTGGAGGATTGAGTTCTCTCGGTGTGATTGATTCGATCGGGGCCGCTCTTTTGAGCGGCCTTTTTTTGGAGCCGCGGAATTGGCGCGGTCGGTTCTATTCAAGCGTCGTTGATTGCGCGGTCGTCGATAAAGCTAAACCAAAGGTCCCGCGCCGCGTCCGGACTTAGTGGCTGAACCGCTCGCGGCCGGTGGTGGTCCTGAAGGCAGTCTTGTGGTCGACGATTTCCGACGCATCGACCACCCGATTGCGGCCGCGCGACTTCGCCCGGTACAGAGCAGCGTCTGCCATGCCCAGCAGCGCTTGCGCCGACTCAGGCTGGTTCGGGAACGTGCAAGCTAATCCGATCGAGACGGTGACGGGTCCGCCGCTCGGCGATGCCGATGGGATCGCGAGCTCCTCCACCGCCCCCCTGAGCGACTGACCGACGCGCAGTCCCGCCTCCGATTCACACGCGGGCAGGACGACGACGAACTCTTCACCGCCGTATCGTGCAATGAAATCGCTTTGACGACGCAAGGTGCTCGCGAGCGCGCCGGCGACTTGTTTCAAGCACTCATCGCCCGCCAGATGCCCGAACGTGTCGTTGTATTGCTTGAAGTGGTCCACGTCGATCAGCAGGACGCACAACGGCTGGCTGCTGGCGGAAGCCAGAGAAAACTCCTGCGCAAAGCGCTCATCGAAGTAGGCGCGATTGAAGACGCCCGTGAGGCCGTCACGTGCCGACGTCTCGACCAATCTCCGGTGAGTCTCGGACAGACGGCGGTAGAGGCCCGTCGTCTCATAGATCAGCATTCCAAGCACGGCGCTCGATGACATCATCGAGGCCCCGCGTGCGGCGTACCAGCCCACGCTGTAACGGGCGCTCGCCGAGAGGGTCAGCGTCACATCGATCAGCGCGCCGAGCAGTGCGACTCCCAGCCACAGGTCCATCAGGGACCGCAGGCGAGTGGTCGAGACGTGGAGTCCAAGCGCTGCGAGACACGTCGCTTCGACAATGAGTGCAGCAGGGCTGCTCGATAGCTGCGCATATGAACCAGACTTCGCGACAATCGGCGGAAGGTGCGACTGGCCGACAGTTGCAATTACGCAAAGGGCGATCGCCAAGGCGACCGCCCCCACGACGACGGCTCTGCCGCGCGCCCGGTGAGTCAAGTTCGATGGAACGGAACGGGAAATCAACGAGGCTGTCACGAGAGCAGGGAAGCCGCCGTGCCAGAACACCCAGATCCAGATCGCCGTTTGCGGCCCTGCGCCAAACAGACCTGTTGGCGAGAAGATGCCTGGAAAGACAAGTAACTGAATGGCGGCGATCACGCCGGTGAACGCGTACGCTCCGCTGAGCGCTGCGAACAGCAACCTTCCCGAGACGACGTACTGGGTCCAGAGCAGCAGCGCGGTCAGCCCCTCGGTGACCGTGACCCAGGTGGCGAATATCGGCAAAAAGGCGGGAATGACCGGCCCGGGGTTCTTGGCAAATGGCCAGATGAGGACGGCGGCAATAATCGACAAAGCCGCCGCAGCGGCGGCCATAGCGCGATGCCGCGGCGTGGATGGCAGGTGAATGAGCGTGGTTTGCATTGCTGGAGATGGCGTAAGTGCGACCGCTGCCGCTGTAGCCCCTCGGCCGAGGAATCTAAGCTCTGTATAACGGCTGCGGGCCAAGGTTCTTGAAAAACCGTAGGTTCGATTGCTATCGATATCCAGCCACGGTAGCTACGTTCAATTCGAATGCGACCATTGTTTCACACGAGCTTCCACCGCTCGCGCCCGAGAACCTCCATCGGTTCCGTTTCGAAGCGGATGACGGCCCGGGCTCGCCCAGAAGCCACAAAATCGCGCTTGCACCGCTCGCGCGATAGCTAAGAATCTGGATCGCCACGATGCCGTCATCAAGATGCTCCGCTCAATCGTCAGCATAAAGCGCGCCGATCACGGCAATCTCATCAGTACGACCTGCACGAACGCCGACGATGCCCTTGCGCTGCAGCCCCAGGACCGAGTGCCCCGACATGGTCCCGTTGCAGAGTTGGTTGATGTCCTATCGATTCTCGTCAGAGATCGAAGTCGTCAAGGCGTCACCGGGACAACCTCGCGTTGCTTCAGGCGGCCGGTTTTCACCCGGGACAGAGCGCCTACGCGTTAGGGGTTAAAACTACTATTGGACGAATATCGGACCGGTAAGATCAAACTTCAGAGCCGACCGTATGACGATAGCTCTTCGAACGAACGGTCGATCAACGACCGCGGGGGCGTGCAAACCGGCAGGAGACGGCACCAAAGAATGCCGGTCCGCCTACGAACCTGAGAGAGAACCGATGATCATCTATCACGGAGGAGCGGCGTTCGAGCCGAACGTCCTGCGCGACGGGAAATCCTTCGTCGCAACAGCGTCCATCTTCGAGGAGGACGGTCATGTGACCTCGCTCGGAAGGTGGGGCTTATTCGCCAACGAAGAGTGTGCAATGCACTTCGCGATTCTATCGGCGACGGCTTTTATCGAAGGCGATGAATTGCCGGTGCCGCCCATCAGGTTATTGGCGTAGGGTGACTCATCTGGCCGGGCGGCCGCGATCGACATTCGGTCTGGTGCCAATCCAATAGTCCACCAGTCGCTGGCGGCCTGCAGATCCTCCGGATAGTACGGGGCGTACCATTGCGGCATGGCTGCAAGTCGAGCCGTATGAAGCAATCATCGAGTCGGAGGTTCGAGGTGAGCCAGGAGACAGTCCCCATCAACACCCGCGAACTGCGCGACGCGTTCGGCGCGTTCATGACGGGTGTCACGATCGTGACCACCGCGACCGACGACGGCAAGCCGCGCGGCTTTACCGCCAACTCGTTCTCGTCCGTGTCGCTCGATCCGGCGCTGCTGCTGGTCAGCATCGCCAAGACGTCGAGCAACTACAAGGCGTTCTCGTCGACCGGCCATTTCGCGATTAACATCCTTGCGGAAGGACAAAAGGACTTGTCGAATACGTTCGCTCGTCCGAGCGACGACCGCTTCGCCAACGTTCACTGGCAAATGAGCGCGAACGGTAATCCGCTGCTCGGCGGCGTCAGCGCATGGTTCGACTGCACGACGCACCACATCGTCGATGCGGGCGACCACGCGGTCATCATCGGCAAGGTCGAAGCGTTCCGTTCGGCGGGTTATGCAGGTCTCGGCTATTACCGTGGCGGCTACTTCACCCCGGCGAAGGTTTCGGCGGAAGTCATCGCCGGCCCGAGCGTGATCGTCAGCGCCATCATTGCGAGGGATGACAAGGTGTTGCTAGTGAAAAGGCCCA
>Ga0268254_10000945_pt1 | contig 12622 bp, 13 predicted proteins | sample AgamicOrSfrz_FD_200251 | JGI IMG/M metagenome (GOLD analysis project Ga0268254, IMG submission 200251) | Agave microbial communities from Guanajuato, Mexico - Or.Sf.rz (v2) (version 3) | ecosystem: Host-associated > Plants > Phyllosphere > Phylloplane/Leaf | place: Guanajuato, Mexico...
GCTGGTCGGTAAATATCGCTCAGGTGCGACTGCGGGTGGCAACAGTAACGCAAGCGCTGCTTCATCCAGAAGCGCAAAATCAACATCGATAGACAAGTCAAATAAAAAATTCCCTGCCGATGTGGTGGATGGTGCGCTCTATTTATATGCAACAAACGAAGGGGCACTATATATTAACTCTCTTATCAGAAAGGAAAAAGGACAAGACATTGAGGTCCCTGATCCTGCTTCACTGGCGAAAGATGCCAAAAAACAGTTTGAAGGCGGCGAAAATTCAGCGCCCTTCGCGCCCGGGATAGATATAAAAAGAGTCATAAAAATATTGAGCAAAAAAGGGAATGCTATTGCAATTATGAAACAGGCTACGGAAGAGGCAAAGTTTTCGGGGTTGAACACCTATTTAAGAGGAACGAAATACAGATCAGTTCTCAATGTCATCGAACCTGGTATGTTAGTTAGCGCCAATTTTCTTATGTCGGTCACCCAGGATAAAAAGATGGCAGAAAGGTTTGCTGTCGGTAAATATAATACTTCTTCAGATAATGATGAGTTGGGCGTGATATACGACATTATAGGTAATCCAAAAGAGTTTAAATTTGGTAACGTTGCCGAGAAAGAGAGTATTTTTCCAGTAGGAACCAAATTTAAATATATGGGGCGGAGCGGAACCACCTATCGCTTTGTTGAGCAATCACCTGCGGAAGTGAAAAAATATAAAGGTGATATTTACAGGTTGTACAGATAACGATCCTGACGGCTGTTCATCGCGTTGCTTCGGTAAATCAAAGCCCTGGAGAGAAACTGATGTATGCCTATGCAAAAGAGAAAGCCAGGGCGCAAAACCAAAGCAATGCCGAATCATCTTCAGAAGACGACGCGGAAGATACCGCGCGCCATCTTATTGCAAAACAGGCGCGGCGCGCTGGCCTTGCGAAATCTATTCAGACGTACCAGCAAGCATTTCAGGCTGTCTATAACGTTTATGGCGGAACGGTATACAAAGAGATCTGGTACGCGCTTGGCGACACCATCCCCTTAAACAGCACAGCGATGATCATCCCTGAACATATGGCGGCGATTGCGGATTTTATTGTTGCCCGGGAAATGATTTCGCGATCCATCTATACCAGCACGACGCCGGACAATATGCCGATGGATGTGACGAAGGTGAAAGATGCACTGCAAAAGATTCCCTTTCCGGTGCTTAACAAGGCCATCTCTCTGGGGCAGTTTATTACCGCGACAAACGACAATATTACCAACCATGCTGGCAGGCGCGGCTTGAAAAACGTTGCGCCAAGAGGCTGGGCGGAGGGCAAAACATGGGCATCTGTGCCGGGTATCGGCGCTGCCGGGAAAATTGCGACGCAGGGCATTCACCCCGACGAAACCATAGTGTCGTTGAGTAAAGACAAATTCGGTGAATGGGCACCGGCCACGAATCACAGCTCGACAAACTTAGTGCTGCATGAATATGCCCACGCGATTGATCGTAGCTTTGGCGAAAAAGCGTTAATGGGGCCAAAGGGCACGGGCGAAGCGGGCGATTATCTAAGCAAACGACCCAGTTTTATTTCTGCCTGGGGAAAAGATCTGGGCAACACATCGCCGGAATCATTTGATAACTACTACTGGCAGGGCGGCACCAGCGGCGGGGCGGAAGAGGCTTTTGCCGAAGGGTTCAGTGATTTGTACGGGAAAACAGAGCAGCGGAATTGGCCAAATATTAAAGCTTATCTTGCGTGCAAAATGAAATCGGTGACCTGAAGGCGCTAACCGCGGCTTATCCGGCCTGCGGTTAGCGCCATTTGGCCAATTCCCTTAACTCTCGCTGTGGATCGCCAGCGCCCGGCGCGTTTTCCCGGAGCTTAAATACTCAGCAATGTAGTCCTGTGAAATCTCGCCGTTATAGCGACCCTCTTCATCGACGATTGGCATCCAACTGGTGTTGCTCTCATAGAGCCTTGAAAGCACCACGCGCAGGTTATCCTCAGCTTTACCGGTGATGCGGAACGGATGCAGCAGGGCAGCGCAGTCGCGGGCATCATGGCGCGCTTCGCGACGTTTGACAAAGCCGAGCGGTTTACCGGCACCGTCTACCACCGTGACGGCACGCATATCGTTATCATCCATAATGGCAAACGCCTCAGCGGCGGGGGTCGATTCGCGCACGGTAATGGTCGGTTGCTGATCGGTGACGTCCCCGGCAGAAACCAGCAGCAGGCGCTTAAGCGTCCGGTCCTGGCCGACAAACGATCCGACAAACTCATTCGCCGGTTTTGCCAGCAGCTCATCGGGGCTGGCGCACTGCACGATGCGTCCCTGACGGAACACCGCAATGCGGTCGCCGAGCTTTAATGCTTCGTCGATATCATGGCTGACCAGCAGCACCGTCTTTTTCAGCGCGCGCTGCATTTCAAGGAACTGGTTCTGGATCACTTCGCGGTTGATCGGGTCGACCGCGCCGAAGGGTTCATCCATCAGCAACACCGGCGGATCGGCCGCCAGCGCGCGGATCACGCCGATACGCTGCTGCTGGCCCCCGGACATCTCGCGCGGGTAGCGGTGCAGAAACTTTTTCGCATCGAGCGCCACCATCTCCATCAACTCTTCCGCACGGCTTTTGCAGCGCGCTTTATCCCAGCCCAGCATGCGCGGCACCACGGTAATGTTCTCTTCGATGGTCATATTGGGGAACAGGCCGATCTGCTGGATCACATAGCCGATATTGCGCCGCAGAGTAACCGTATCCATGCCGCTGGTGTCTTCACCGTTAATCAGGATCTTGCCGCTGCTTGGCGTAATCAGGCGGTTAATCATCTTCAGCGTAGTGGTTTTGCCGCAGCCGGAAGGGCCGAGCAGCACGCACATTTCACCTTCCGGCACCATCAGGTTAACGTTGTCGACGGCATTCACGCTCTGGCCGTTCTTTTGCGTAAATTGTTTGGTCAGATTTTCCAGTTTAATCATTATCGAATCCCCTTCGGCGTCAGCACGATTTGTAAGCGGTGCAGTAACCAGTCGAGCACAATCGCCAGCACACAGATCATCACCGCGCCGGCAATCAGCATGCGGATATCACTCCCGCCAATGCCGTTCAGCAACAGCAGTCCCAGCCCGCCCGCACCAATCACGGCGGCGATAGCCATTACGCCAATATTCATCACCACAGCGGTACGGATCCCGCCGAAAATCACCGGCAGCGCCATCGGGATCTCCACCCAGCGCAGGCGCTGCCAGAAGGTCATGCCGATCCCGCGGCCCGCTTCGCGCAGCCCCGGCGGCAGGCTGTCGAGGGCGGTGTGGGTGTTGCGCACAATCGGCAGCAGCGAGTAGAGAAACACCGCGGTAATGGCCGGTAGCGCGCCAATCCCCTGGCCGACCAGAGAAAAGAGCGGGATCATCAGCCCAAACAGGGCAATTGATGGAATGGTCAGCACCAGCGTCGCCAGGCCAAGTACCGGCGTGGCCAGCCATTTGTGGCGCACAATTAAAACCCCCAGCGGTACGCCAATAAGTATCGCCATGCCCACCGCCAGCAGCACCAGCCAGAGATGCTGGAAGGTGAGGCTCGCCAGGTAGCCTGCGTTGTCCATCATGTAGTGAATCGTGTCCATAGGCTCTCCTTACAGCAACCCTTTCTCGCGCAGGAAGTCGCGGGCGACCTGCTGCGGCGTCTGGTGATCGATATCGACTTTCGCGTTGAGGGAGATAATCACCTCGTTGTTCAGCAGCCCGGAGAGCGTATTGAGCGCTTCTTCTAAGCCCGGGTTGGCCTCAAGGGTGTCTTTACGCACCACCGGCGTGACCGCATAACTCGGGAAGAAGCCTTTATCATCCTCCAGCGTTTTCAGATCGAAGCCCTTCAGGCGGCCATCAGTGGTGTAGACCAGACCGGCATCGACAAAGCCGTCGCGGATGGCGTTATAGACCAGGCCGGGGTCCATCTGGCGGATTTGCGGGCGATCCAGTTCCATGCCATACGCCTGCTGCAACGGTTTCATGCCGTCGCTGCGCCCGGCAAACTCCAGATCGAGGCCCAGCAGCCAGTTCTTTTTCGGGTTGGTTTTACGGATCTCTTCAATCTTCGCCACCATTTGCGACATGGTGGTGATGTGCTCAGCCTCGGCGCGTTTACGCTGCATGGCGAAAGCATAGGTGTTGTTCATGTTGGCCGGGTTAAGCCACACCAGACCGTGTTTCGCATCGAGGCGTTTGACGGTGTCGTAGGTCTCCTGTGCCGACATGCGTTTGTTGATGTGGTTAAAAATAATCAGCGAGGTGCCGGTATATTCCCAGGTCATATCGACCTGCTTGTTGATCATCGCGTTACGGGAAATCACCGTCGCGATATTGGTCTGCGGCTGCACCTGGAAGCCTTTTTTCTGCAAATACTGCACGGTGAGGGCCGACAAAATATGCTGCTCGGTAAAGCTTTTGGTCGCCACAATCAGCGGTGCCGCATGGGCGCTGGCGGTAATTAGCGCCGTTGCTGCCAGCCAGCCCAGCGTATGAAAAAGTCGTTTCATCACACTTCCTCTTATTGTTATCACGCCGTGTGTGGGCTAAGAAGACGGCCCAGCGCCGCCAGCAGGGTGTCGAGGATCAGGGCGAACAGCGCCGTGGCGGCTGCGCCTAAAATCAGCGTCGGGAAATCATTGAGATAGATGCCGGGGAAGATCAGTTCACCATAGCTGCTGGCACCAATCAAAAACGCCAGCGGCGCGGTACCGACGTTAATCGCTGTCGCAATTCGCACCCCGGAGAGGATCACCGGCAGGGCATTCGGTAGCTCCACCTGGCGTAAGCGCTGCCATTTGGTCATGCCAATCCCATTCGCCGCTTCAATTAACGAGGCGGGCACCGAGCAGAGCCCGGCATAGGTGTTGCGCACAATCGGCAGCAGCGAGGCGAGGAACAGCGCGATGATGGCCGGGATATCGCCGATGCCAATCACCACCATCGCCAGGGCCAGCACCGCCAGCGGCGGCAACGTGTTGCCGACGTTAAAGATCTGCATCACATACTCGGCAACCCCGCGTGCGGCGGGGCGGCTAAGGGCGATACCGCTGGGAATACCGACCAGCAGGGCAAAAAACATCGAGCTGAACACCAGAATCAGGTGCTGTTGCCCGAGGTAAATCAAATCCACCTGGCGGGCTTTTATCGTCTCCAGCCCGACACCCCAGGTAATCAGCGCCAGTATGGCGACAATCCCGGCGATAAACAGCAGCGCGCGGGTAAGCATGGAAGTCTGCATGGCAGTGTCTCTCCCTGTTTGCATGCGTTATAGCAACGGCAGGTTGCGTGTTGTTATGCCATGTTCGGCAGGGTGCTTTGAGCTATAGCAAGCGTGCGGGGATGCTTCCAGTTCTGAGGCCGCTTTTTAAAACCCAGCGGCAGGCGGCTTTTTCACAGTAAGCCTTACTACGTACAGGCTGATCGGAATATTAAAGAATTGTCTTAAAAGCGAAGCGGCAGGAGTGACATTGTCACATATGGTTGCCGGGATAAACTATCCCGGCATGTGAAAGAGAGGGGGTTAACGAAAAAGCGGCTTCTGCGCCACCGGCATTAACAGGTTCGCTTGCCACTCTGCCAAAGTTAGCTGTGCCAGCCGGGCGAGCGCCTGCCAGAAAGGGTGCTGCGCCTGCTCCTCGAGCACGGCAAGAAAGCGGCCCGACCACGGCAGCAGGTGCCATGCCAGAAGCTCATCGCAGGCCTGCGTCTTTCCCTGCTCCGCCAGCCAGGCCGCCAGCAGCAGCAGGGTGCCGATATGATCCTCCGGCTCGTTTTGCTGCATCTCGAAAGCAATATTGTTGTCGCGCAGCCACTGGCGCAGCGCCAGCGTCGAGTCGCCAAACAGCACGCACTCTTTATCCAGCCATACCGATCCCCACGGCGGCGCAGGCAGCGCCCACGGGCCGATAAACAGCCGCTGCCAGGCGTCGGTTAACGGCTCTTCACCATCGGCTGAAAATTGTTCAGCCAGCGGAAGCAGCAGGTTTTGCGCCAGCGGCCATGATGCCATCCACGCATTATGCGTAAAGGCGCTGACCAGCGGCGCAGAAGGCTCGCTCTCTGGCGGGTAGTAAAAGAGTGCACCGAGCACGCGGGCGGTGAAAATAAACGATTCACGGTTTTCAACTGTCATGGTATTTCCCGAAAAAGTGCCGAAGGCCGGATAAGCGCTAATCGCTATCCGGCCCCGCAATCGATCACCCGGCAACGGCGACGCCAACGGTCATATGCAGCCCATAAAAGAGGCCGCGGCCAATCAGCTCCCCGGCAACCACCAGCACAAACCCAACCAGCAGGCTACTGACTCGCGGCTGCCTGCGCAGCACCAGCGGGCAGATCCAGCAGCCCAGCCCCAGCGCTAGAAGCAGCAGTCGCAGCGCCTGGAGCAAGCCGTAATCCGGGATCAGCGCGGTCGCCTGCTGCACGGAGGAGTGAATCTCGCCAAGCTGCATGCTCTGCATCATCACCACCGCTGCGCTTGCCAGCAGCGCGATCGCGCTTATCGCCGCAAAACGGGAGGCCGGAAAGCGCATGCCGACCAGACGCAGCAGCAGTGCGGCGAGCAGCGGGCCGCCGATCAGCATGGTGAGGAAGAAGCTGGCGGTGGTGTAGCCGTTATGCCAGGTCGGCACGGTCTCAATCTGATAGACCCGCGTCATCGCCCAGACAAACAGCACGCCAGAGACCATACCGATCAGCAGCCAGATACGACCGAGGCCAGCCGGCATTTTGCCGAGCCAGCTCAGCAGCCACCAGATGCCGCCGATGGCAAAAAAGAGCGAGCCGGCGGCAATCTCATTACTCAACGCAGAGTCACCAATGCGGTTAAGGGAGTTAAAGGCGCGCAGCGGCGAGCCGAGGTGCATCATTGAGGCGACAAAGCCGATGCCCATCAGCAGCCAGAGGAAAAACTGGCTGCGCACAATATGCAGCTGACCGCGGCGATCGCCCTCATTGGCCATCCATACCAGGCCGGTGCCAATGACACCGCCCACGACGCACTGACCGAGCACCGTGAAGAGCACCAGCGGCCATTCATGCCATCCGTTTCCCATTTCATACCTCCTGTGGATTAGCCAGATAGCCGCTTGTGTCCCCGGTCGGGCGGCTGTTGGCGTTGGGTTTGATGACAATATTCGGGCGGGTAAAGTGCGCCGCCGGAATGGGCGCGACCGCCGCCAGCGTGCCGTGCTTTTTACGCAGCGTCTCAATCGGGCCAAAATCGAGGGCGCGCAGCGGGCAGGACTCGACGCAGACAGGCTTTTTGCCCTCGGCCACCCGCTCGTGGCAGCCGTCGCATTTGGTCATATGGCCTTTTGCCGCATTGTATTGCGGCGCGCCGTACGGGCAGGCCATATGGCAGTAGCGGCAGCCGATACAGACCTCTTCGTCGACCACCACAAAGCCATCTTCGCGTTTATGCATCGCACCGCTCGGGCAGACTTTGGTACAGGCCGGATCCTCACAATGGTTACAGGAGAGGGAGAGATAGTAGGCAAAGACGTTTTGCTGCCAGACGCCGTTATCCTCCTGCCAGTTGCCGCCCGCGTACTCATAGACGCGGCGGAAACTGACGTCCGGGGTTAAATCTTTGTAATCTTTACAGGCCAGTTCGCAGGTTTTACAACCGGTGCAGCGGGCGGAATCAATAAAAAATCCATACTGGGTGCTCATCGGCTACTCCTCAAACCTTTTGAATGTCGACCAGATTGGTGTGCTGCGGGTTGCCCTTCGCCAGCGGCGAAGGGCGGTGCGTGGTCAGCGTATTGACGCAACCGCCGTGATCGACGCGATCGCCCGCCATATCCGCCTGGTGCCACGCACCCTGACCCATGGCGCTGACGCCCGGCATAATGCGCGGCGTCACTTTCGCCGCAATCCGCACTTCGCCGCGGTCGTTAAAGACCCGAACAAGATCGCCGTTCTTAATCCCGCGCCGTTCGGCATCAAGCGGGTTGATCCACACCTCCTGGCGGCAGGCCTCTTTCAGCACATCAATGTTGCCGTAGCTCGAGTGAGTACGGGCTTTGTAGTGAAAACCGAAAAGTTGCAGCGGGAAGGTGGCGCGCGTCGGATCGTCCCAGCCCTCAAAAGTGGAGGCGTAGACCGGCAGCGGGCTTATCACCTCATCGTTTCGCAGCTCCCAGCGGCTTGCGATCTCCGCCAGCTTGCTGGAGTAGATCTCGATTTTGCCTGACGGGGTTTTCAGCGGATTAGCCTGTGGGTTGTCACGGAATTTTTTATAGGCAACGAAGTGGCCGTTCGGATCTTTACGCTTGTAGATACCCATCGCTTTCAACGCCTCGTAAGAGGGCAGCGCGGGGTCTTTCTCTACCATTCTGGCGTAGAGGTATTTCAGCCACTCCTCCTGCGTGCGCCCTTCGGTGAAGCGCTGGTGGATATCCGGCCCAAGGCGGCGGGCGATCTCGCTGGTGATCCAGTAGATGCCTTTGCGCTCGAACTTCGGCGCGGTGACCGGTTGCAGGAAGATGAGGTAGCCCATGTTGCCGGCGTAGTCGTTGGGGATGATATCCTCCTGCTCAACGGTCATCAGATCCGGTAGCAGGATGTCGGCGTACATCGCCGACGAGGTCATAAAGTTCTCAATCACCACGATCGTCTCGCACTTGCTCTCATCTTGTAGAACATCGTGGGTGTGATTGATGTCGCCGTGCTGGTTGACGAGGGTGTTACCGGCATAGTTCCAGATGAACTTAATCGGCACGTCGAGCTTCTCTTTGCCGCGCACGCCGTCGCGCGTTGCCGTCATCTCCGGCCCGCGGGCGATGGCGTCGGTCCAGCTAAAACAGGAGATGGCGGTCTTCACCGGGTTCTCCGGCATTGGCATTCGCTCAATGGTGATGGTGTAGGTCGACTCGCGCGCGCCGCTATTGCCGCCGTTGATGCCGACATTGCCGGTGAGGATCGGCAGCATGGCGATCGCACGGGCGGTCAGTTCGCCGTTGGCCTGGCGCTGCGGGCCCCAGCCCTGGCAGATATAGGCCGGTCTGGTGCTGCCAATCTCTCTGGCGAGCTTAATGATTTTGTCTGCCGGAATGCCGGTTATACGCGACGCCCACTGCGGCGTTTTCGCTACGCCGTCATCGCCCTCGCCGAGAATATAGGCTTTGTAGTGGCCGTTTGCCGGTGCACCGGCGGGCAGCGTTTTCTCGTCGTAGCCGACGCAGTATTTATCGAGGAAGGGCTGATCGACCAGGTTTTCGCTGATCAGCACCCAGGCCATACCGGCGACCAGCGCGGCGTCGGTGCCCGGGCGGATCGGCACCCACTCATCTTCACGTCCGGCAGCGGTATCGGTATAGCGCGGGTCAATCACCACCATCCGCGCATTCGAGCGTTCGCGCGCCTGCTCAAGAAAGTAGGTAATGCCGCCACCGCTCATGCGGGTCTCCGCCGGGTTGTTGCCGAACATCACCACCAGCTTGCTGTTTTCAATATCGGAGGTGCTGTTCCCTTCGTTGGAGCCGTAGGTGTAGGGCATCGCGCAGGCGATTTGCGCCGTGCTGTAGGTACCATATTGGTTGAGAAAGCCGCCATACATCGCCATCAGGCGGGCGACGAGCGAAGCGGAAGGGGATGAGCGGGTAATGTTGCCGCCGACGATGCCGGAGGAGTAGTTGATATAGACCGCTTCGTTGCCATACTTTTCCACCACCCCTTTCAGGCGGGTGGCGATGGTATCGAGGGCTTCGTCCCAGCTGATGCGCTGAAATTTGCCTTCGCCGCGTTTGCCGACGCGTTTCATCGGGTAGTTGAGACGATCCGGGTGATTGATACGCCGCCGGATAGAGCGCCCGCGCAGACAGGCGCGCACCTGATGATTGCCGTATTCGTCATCGCCGGTGTTATCGGTTTCGACCCAGTAGACCTCCTCATCGCGCACATGCAGACGCAGGGCGCAGCGGCTACCGCAGTTGACCGAGCAGGCGCCCCAGACAACTTTATCCGGCGCGGGTTGCATTGCCTGTTGCACCGCGGCAGCGGCGGAGCGCATACCAAACGGAAGAGAAAAACTGCTTGCTGCCAGCGCTAACGATCCAAGGGCGGTCGACTTTACCAGCGTTCGTCGGCTAATACCCCCGGCATATTCCGTCTTCGACATGACTCACTCCATTATTATTTTTAAATAAAAACTTACCCGCGCAAATTAAAAGCAGGCTAATGATGGAGGTATGGTAATCATTAAGGAGTAGGGGAATGTTATGCACGATCAAGAGGGGAATCCCCCTGGAAATCAGGGGGATTAGATTTTACTGATTGCTGTTACTGTTTTCGTTCTGAGATGATGCGCCGCCATTACGGGCGTAGATAATTTTGTAAGTGTCGTTGGCGCAGTGGCCAACCACCTGGCCGCCCGCCTGTTCGGCTTGATCGTTTGGTACCACGGTCAATTCGAACCCGGACTCCGGGACGCCATTGTTAATAATTTTTTGCTGGATATCCGTTTTTACGCGTTCGCATGAATCCGGCGCGGCGAAAGCAGGAACAGAACCTACCAGCAGTGCTGCGCACAGCCAACGTGAATAGTGCATGCTTGTCTCCTTATTTATTGTGCGCTTTAAGCTTAGCACTTCTCTTTTCGACAAAAGGTAAATCTCTGAATCATCTTACCTGTATGTGAAATTCCGCAGATACCCGATAAGGAAGTCGTTAACTCATTACGCTATAGGGTAAATGTTTTGCTAATATAAGCGCCATTCTAAAGAAAACTGTGGTGAAACCTTTGAAAAAACAGTTATTACTCATCTCTCTGACCCTGATTTTGGCCGGATGTGATGAGGAAAAAGGCCCGGTCGCATTCACGCCGGAGATGGCAAGTTTTTCGAATGAATTCGATTTTGATCCTCTGCGCGGCGCGGTAAAAAACTTTAGTCAGACCCTTCTTAACGAGAAGGGCGAGGTGACGAAGCGCGTCAGCGGAACGCTGTCGAAAGAGGGCTGTTTCGATACGCTCGAACTTCACGACCTGGAGAATAATAGCGGCGTATCGCTGGTGCTGGATGCCAACTACTATATCGAAGCCGAAACGCAGGAGAAGCGACTGCGGCTACAGGGGAAATGCCAGCTGGCAGAATTCCCGTCGGCGGGCGTCACCTGGGACACCGACGATAATGGCTTTGTGGTGCGCGCATCAGGCAAAGATATGGAAGTGAAGTATCGCTATGATGACGAAGGTTACCCGCTCGGGAAATCGACCACGTCGAAAGATGTGCATCTCGATGTTGCTTCCACGCCGGCGAAAGATAAGCGCAAAAAGCTCGATTACGCTGCGGTGAGTACGCTTAATGATAAGCCGCTGAGTAAAGTGCAGCAGACCTGCGACTACGATAAGCATGATAATCCGCTGAGTTGTAGCCTGGAGATTGTTGATGAGAGCGTGACGCCGCAGGTAACGCATAAATACAGCATCAAAAACACCATTGAGTATTATTGATGCTGCCTGCTCACCGCGCTTATTGCGCGGTGGGTTTTAACAACGTACTACCGCTGGTTTTATGCTCTTGCAGATAGTGCTGCTGAAAAATACACATGCGGATGGTGTTGCGGTATTCGCCATTAATAAAGAACTCGTGAATTAATTCCCCCTCCACCTGAAAACCCAATTTGCGGTAGATGTGAATTGCTTTCTCATTCTCTTTATCAACGATGAGATAGAGCTTATAGAGGTTTAATACCGTAAAACCATAATCCATCGCCAGCTTAGCCGCTTTTGACGCCAGCCCTTTACCCTGGAATTCCGGCGAGATAATGATTTGAAACTCCGCGCGGCGGTGCACATGGTTAATTTCAACCAGCTCCACCAGACCGGCATTGGTGCCATTACACTCGACGACAAAACGGCGCTCGCTCTGATCGTGAATGTGTTTGTCGTAAAGATCGGAGAGTTCAACGAAGGCTTCATAGGGCTCTTCGAACCAGTAGCGCATTACGCTGGCGTTATTGTCGAGCTGGTGGACAAAACGAAGGTCTTCGCGCTCAAGCGGGCGAAGACGAACAGGATAGTCGTCACTCATAAAAATCCTTTCTCTGAGATGAAGGCGGGCGCAGCGCGCCCGACGAGATTACCGAACTTCACGCCCGGTGCGGCGATCCAGGCAGCGCAGGGTATTAGGTTCCCAGTACGCATTCAGGTTGCTGCTTTTCTGGCAGTTGTCGCGCGCATCGAAGGCGACATCATCTTTGTCCCACTCTTTCTCTACGCGTTTATTAACTTTGTGGCGCAGGCTGCGGGTGTCGTTCCACTGCTCTTTTTCCATCGCGGCGGATTGACGGGACTGCGCATTGTCGCCCGATTCAATCACCAGACGGTTGGTTTCAGCCAGTGCGGAAGTGGTGTACACAATGGCACCCAGCGTCAGCATTGCGGTCAGGCACAGGCGTTTGCTAAGTGTAGAAGTCATGGCAATGGTCCTTAAGTGAGGAAAAACGTCTCTATTCTAAGCGATCTCCGCCTGCCAGCATACCGGGGCGAAACCGACTGTAAGAGCATTATCAGGTAAGATGGTTCAACCTATTTTCAATAAACGACCTGACTATGCTGAAAATTACGCTGCTCTTTTTTGTCACCGCTCTGTGTGAA
>Ga0268254_10000956_pt1 | contig 12436 bp, 11 predicted proteins | sample AgamicOrSfrz_FD_200251 | JGI IMG/M metagenome (GOLD analysis project Ga0268254, IMG submission 200251) | Agave microbial communities from Guanajuato, Mexico - Or.Sf.rz (v2) (version 3) | ecosystem: Host-associated > Plants > Phyllosphere > Phylloplane/Leaf | place: Guanajuato, Mexico...
GTGAGAACGCCACGCGTCTGCGACCAGCCGCCCCACACCCGGTCATGGCCCTGCGGCCACTGCGGCTCGTGCAGCGCGGTGATCCGGAAGCCGGCGCCGGCCAGCAGCGCGACCCAGTCACCGAGCGTGCGGTGATGCTCGACGTAGGCGGTCGCACCGCTCTCGTCGTCCACCTCGACGTAGGGCGTGCGGTCCCAGTACGACTGGGAGGCGACCAAGCCATCCTCGCCCGGGTCGTCGGGGAACATCCACCGGGTCGGATGGGTGATGGAGAACGCGAACCGGCCGCCGGGGCGCAGCACGCGGGCGGCCTCGGCGACGGCGACATCGATGTCGCTGACGAACTGCAGCGCCCCGAAGGAGCAGAAGACGACGTCGAAGCTGGCCGCGGCGAAGGGGAGTGCCGTCGCCGTCGCCTGCACGGCCGGTACGACGATGCCCGAGATCTCATCGATGCGGCGCGAGTGCTGGAGCTGCCGGTGGGACAGGTCGAGGCCCACGGCGCGACCGCCCTGGGTGCGCACCCAGCGTGAGCACTGGCAGGCGCCCGAGCCGAGCTCCAGGACGTCCTTACCGGCCACCGGACCGAGCACACGCATCTCGGCCTCGGAGATGCCCTCGGGGCCCCAGACGAAGCCGGCGTCGCCCAGGAACGAGCCGTGGGTGGCTTGATACTCATCGGCGTACCGGTCCCAGTCGCGGCCGTTCGCCCGCCGGGATTCGTCCTCGCCCACGGGGCGGCGCTCGGCGCGCACCGCCGGCACCGGCCAGACGTGTGCTTCCTCCACGTCCCGTGACTCTACTCGGGCCGACCGAGGCCCCACGCGAAGCGGGCGCGGACCGAAGTCCGCGCCCGCCCCCGCCCCGCCATGGTGCGGCCGGTGACCGATCGTTGCCGATCAGTGGTTCAGGTGGAGGTCCGGCCGCGCGTGCCGGACGGTGGTTCCCTCCGGAGCGATGTCGCCCAGGGATGCGGCGACCGACCGGGAGGACATGGAGACGATGGAGGTGGTGCGTCGGCACTCCAACGACCCGCCGGCATCGGGGTTATCCGCGCCGGCGATCTGGGCGACTGGTCTAGAGCATCGCGCCGCGGTGGTGCCGAGCGGAGGGACGCCCGTATGACCGCCGCGGTTGGACGCCGGATCCTCCGGCGACGTACCCTGATAGGGCGTGTGGAGTCTGCCCAGGTCCCGGACCGAGCGGATCCAGGCTCGCTATTGAGGCCGTGGCTGGTCCTGCATCGACAGGATGGGCGCCGGTGCACCAACAAGTCGGTAGTGAAAAGGGACTTCCCGCGCGCCCGCACGACTTCTGCCCATCCAAGGACAACCCTTCAATATGACGAGCACCCTCTCCACTCTTCCGGACTACGACGCGCCCCAGGTGGCGGTCAACGACATCGGGTCCGAAGAGGACTTCCTCGCCGCGATCGACGCGACCATCAAGTACTTCAACGACGGTGACATCGTCGACGGCACCATCGTCAAGGTGGACCGCGACGAGGTCCTGCTCGACATCGGCTACAAGACCGAGGGCGTCATCCCCTCGCGCGAGCTGTCGATCAAGCACGACGTCGACCCCTCCGAGGTTGTCGCCGTCGGCGACAAGGTCGAGGCCCTGGTCCTCCAGAAGGAGGACAAGGAGGGTCGCCTCATCCTGTCCAAGAAGCGCGCCCAGTACGAGCGCGCCTGGGGCACCATCGAGCAGATCAAGGACGAGGACGGCGTCGTCGAGGGCACCGTCATCGAGGTCGTCAAGGGCGGCCTCATCCTCGACATCGGCCTGCGCGGCTTCCTGCCGGCCTCCCTGGTGGAGATGCGTCGCGTCCGCGACCTGCAGCCCTACGTCGGCCAGACCCTCGAGGCGAAGATCATCGAGCTCGACAAGAACCGCAACAACGTGGTCCTGTCGCGTCGTGCGTGGCTCGAGCAGACCCAGTCCGAGGTCCGCCACGGCTTCCTCACCCAGCTCCAGAAGGGCCAGATCCGCAAGGGTGTCGTGTCCTCGATCGTCAACTTCGGTGCGTTCGTGGACCTCGGCGGCGTCGACGGCCTCGTGCACGTCTCGGAGCTGTCCTGGAAGCACATCGACCACCCGTCCGAGGTCGTCACCGTCGGCGACGAGGTCACCGTCGAGGTCCTCGACGTGGACATGGACCGCGAGCGTGTCTCCCTGTCGCTGAAGGCGACCCAGGAGGACCCGTGGCAGCACTTCGCCCGCACCCACCAGATCGGTCAGATCGTCCCGGGCAAGGTCACCAAGCTGGTGCCGTTCGGGTCGTTCGTCCGCGTCGAGGAGGGCATCGAGGGCCTCGTCCACATCTCCGAGCTGGCCGAGCGTCACGTCGAGATCCCCGAGCAGGTCGTCCAGGTCAACGACGACGTCATGGTCAAGATCATCGACATCGACCTCGAGCGTCGCCGCATCTCGCTCTCGCTCAAGCAGGCGAACGAGACCGCTGCCGCCACCGACGTGGAGGAGTTCGACCCGACCCTCTACGGCATGGCCGCCACCTACGACGAGCAGGGCAACTACGTCTACCCCGATGGCTTCGACCCCGAGACGGGCGAGTGGCTCGAGGGCTACGACGAGCAGCGCGCGATCTGGGAGGACCAGTACGCCAAGGCGCACGCCCGCTGGGAGGCCCACGTCAAGCAGCAGCAGGAGGCCAAGGTCGCCGAGGCCGAGGCCGGCGAGGCCACCTCGTACTCCTCCGCTGCTCCGGCTGAGGACACCAGCGGCTCGCTCGCCTCGGACGAGGCGCTGCAGGCCCTGCGTGAGAAGCTCACCGGCGGCAACTGATCTGAGTAGATCGTCCGTACGACGACGGCCCGGTCCCCGCGAGGGGGCCGGGCCGTCGGCTTTGGGTCAGTCGAACCAGGCGGGGTGCGACGACGTGGTGAAGCGGTCGTGGCTGGCCCAGGCGACCAGCCCGGCGAGCCCACTGAGGAGAGCCATCACGGTGATCACGGTCATGGCATTAATCATGCGGTCAACAAGATTCAGCCACGAGTGGCAGGAATGACACCCTTGCGCTAATTCCTGCCATCTGACACGCTCGGTGGGTGCTGACCAACGTGGCCGTGCTGATCTTCGACGGCGTCAACCCCTTCGAGTTCGGCTCGGCCTGCGAGGCGTTCGGCCTCGACCGCTCCGATGACGGCGTGCCGCGACTGGACTTCGGCGTCTGCGCTCCGCGCAGGGGATCCGTGCAGACCACGATGGGCTTCGGCATCGAGGCGCGGCACGACCTGGGCCGCGTCGCGGAAGCCGATCTGGTGGCGTTGCCGGCGGTGGGTCGCGGTACCGACGTACCGCCGGGCGTCATCGAGGCGCTGCAGGCCGCCCATGACCGCGGCGCCCGGCTGCTGAGCTATTGCTCGGCCGCCTTCACCCTCGGTGAGGCGGGCCTCCTGGACGGTCGGGAGTGCACCACCCACTGGAAGTACACCGACGAGCTGGCCGCCCGCTACCCGGAGGCGAAGGTCGTGCCCGAGGTGCTCTACGTCGACGCCGGTCAGGTCGTCACCAGCGCCGGCACGGCCGCGGGCCTGGATGCCTCGCTCCACATCTGGCGCCAGGAGTACGGCGCCACCATCGCCAGCACGATCGCGCGCCGGATGGTGGTTCCGCCTCAGCGCGATGGCGGCCAGGCCCAGTTCATCGCGCGGGCGGTGCCCGAGTGCGACGCCGAGACGCTCGGGCCGGTGCTGGCCTGGATCGCGGGGAATCTCGCGGAGGACCTGGATGTGGACTCCCTGGCCCGCCGCTCGCTGATGTCGCCACGGACGTTCGCCCGGCGGTTCAGGGCCGAGACGGGCGCGACCCCGCATGCGTGGGTGACCCGTCAACGCCTGCTGCGGGCCGAGGAGCTGCTGGAGCAGACCGACCGGTCGGTGGAGTGGATCGCCCACGAGGTGGGCTTCGGCAACGCCGCGACGCTGCGCCATCACTTCCTGCGGGCACGCGGGGTCAGCCCGCAGGCCTACCGGCGCCAGTTCGCCTGCTGAGCGGCGCGTCATCGTGCGGCTCGGCGCGGGCATCGGATCCGCGACGTAGCCCGAGCGAGCCAGTAGGGTCCGGCTGTGCGAGTGGGACTCACCGGCGGCATCGCGTCGGGCAAGAGCACCGTCTCGGCGATCCTCGCCGAGCTGGGTGCGGTCGTGATCGACGCCGACACGCTGGCCCGGGAGGTGGTGGCGCCCGGGACACCCGGCCTCGAGCAGGTGGTCGCCGCCTTCGGTCCGGAGGTCCTCACCGAGGCCGGCGAGATGGACCGGCCCAAGGTGGGCGCCATCGTCTTCGCCGACCCCCAGAAGCTGCGCACCCTGGAGGCCATCATCCATCCGCTGGTGCACGCGCGGAGCATCGAGTTGGAGGAGAACGCCGGAGACCGGCTGGTCGTGCACGACATCCCGCTGCTGGCCGAGACCGGGCAGGCCGAGCGCTTCGACGCGGTGATCGTGGTCGACGTGCCCGAGGAGGAGCAGGTCGAGCGGATGATGCGCGACCGGGCGATGACACGTGAGGAGGCGCTGGCGCGCATCGCTGCGCAGGCGACGCGGGAGCAGCGCCGCGGGGTGGCGACGTACGTCATCGACAACACCGGGACGCGCGAAGACCTCCGCCAACGGGTGACGGAGGTCTTCGCAGCCCTGGGAAAGGGCTGATGTGGGGCTACCGGGCCGACTTCCCGGTCACCGCCCCAGGAACAAGGATCAGGCAGCCAGGTCCGGATCGGCGAAACGGCGCAGCTTCTGCAGCGCCTCACGCTCCAGCTGGCGGACCCGCTCGGCGGAGATGCCGTGCTTGTGGCCGATGTCGGCGAGCTTGTGCTGGCGGCCGTCGACCAGGCCGTAGCGCGCTCGGATGATGTCGGCGGCGCGGGCGTCGAGCCGGCCGACGAGGCTGTTGAGCCGTTCGCGGGACTCGGTGTCGAGCACCGTGGAGTCGGGACCGGGAGCCGTCTCCTGGGCCATCAGGTCACCCAGCGAGGTGTCGCCGTCGTCGTCGACGGGGGAGTCGAGGCTGACGTGCTCGCGACCCCAGGCCATGAGGTCCAGGACCCGCTCCAGCTCCATCCCGAGCTCCTTGGCGATCTCCTGTGGCTCGGGGTCGCGGCCGAGCTGACGCTCGAGCGTGCGGCGCGCGCCGCCGACCTGATTGAGCTCCTCCACCACGTGCACCGGGAGGCGTACGACGCGGGCCTGCTGGGCGATGCCGCGGGTGATCGCCTGCCGCACCCACCAGGTGGCGTAGGTCGAGAACTTGTAGCCCTTGGTGTAGTCGAACTTCTCCACCGCCCGGATCAGGCCGGTGTTGCCCTCCTGGATCAGGTCGAGCATCGGCATCTGGGCGCGGCCGTACTTGCGGGCGATCGAGACCACCAGGCGCAGGTTCGCGGTGATGAACGTGTCGACGGCCTTGCGGCCCTCCTCGGCCAGCCACTCCAGCTCCTCGCGGGTGGCGCCACCGGGCGCCTTGCGGCCGACGCGGCGCTGGGCGAGCAGGTGCTCGGCCATGAGGCCGGCCTCGATCGCCTTGGAGAGCTCGACCTCCTTGGCGGCGTCGAGGAGGTCGTTGCGCGCGATCTCGTCCAGGTAGAGACCGACGCTGTCGCGTCCCTCGATCTCTCGTGTCGCGGTCTTCGTCGCCATGGGGCCCTCCTCGCGCAGCGGGCAGCAACGCCCGATGTTGATGACAACGCAGCAAGTGCCCCGGTCATTCCCGCGGTATGCGCCTCGGCGAGGCCCCTGCGACGTCGTGCTCTTGCCTGGTCTGACGCGTGGGAAGGCGCAGAAGTTGCGGCCGGCGCCAAGTCTCAGGGAGTTTTCAGGGGAGTCCCGGACAGGCCCATCCGGTCGAGGATCCAGCTGAGGCTGAACGCGCGGTCGTGCCAGGCCTTGTAGCGGCCGGAGACCCCGCCGTGCCCGGCGGCCATCTCCGTCTTCAGCAGCACATCGGCGTCCGCGACGGCGCGCAGGCGCGCGACCCACTTGGCCGGCTCGACGTAGAGCACCCGGGTGTCGTTGAGCGAGGTCTCGGCCAGGATCGGCGGGTAGGGCAGCGGTGCGACGTTGTCGTACGGCGCGTAGGAGGCGATGTAGTCATAGACCTCCGGGTCCGCCTCCGGGTTGCCCCATTCGTCGTACTCGACGACCGTGAGGGGCAGCGAGGCGTCGAGCATGGTGGTCAGGTTGTCGACGAACGGCACCGCGGCCACGATCGCGCCGAACTGCTCGGGCGCCGTGTTCGCGATCGCTCCCATGAGCAGGCCGCCGGCGCTGCCGCCCTCGGCCACCGTCAGCTGCGGTGTGGTCCAGCCGGTCTCGACCAGGTGGCGGGCGCAGGCGATGAAGTCGGTGAACGTGTTGCGCTTGCGCAGCTGCTTGCCCTCGTCGTACCAGCGCCGCCCCATCTCCCCGCCGCCGCGCACGTGGGCGATCGCGAACGCGGCCCCGCGGTCGAGCAGGGAGAGCCGGAACAGCGAGAACGCGGGGTCCATCGAGGCCTCGTAGGAGCCGTAGCCGTACAGGTGCAGCGGCAGCGGGCGGCCGGTGGCCAGTGCCTCCGCGCGTACGTCGCGGCGCACGACCAGCGAGATGGGCACGCGCTCGCCGTCCTCGGCGCTCGCCCACAGCCGGTGCTCCTCGTAGGCGTCGCGGTCGAACGCGACGCCGCCGACGGGGAGGACGGGCTGCTGCTTGCGCAGGCGCAGACCGCGATCGCGCACGTCGTAGTCGTAGACCGAGCTGGGCGTGCGCAGGCTCGTGTAGCCGAGGCGAACCGTCGGCTGGTCGAAGGCCGGGTTGCCACCCGAGCCGATGGTGTAGAGCTCGTCGTCGAAGCGGACCAGGTAATCGTCACTGACGCCGTCGGCGCCCAGCTCGAGGATGCGCAGCTGGGTCAGGCCCTCGCTGCGCTGGTGGACCACCAGATGAGTGGCGAACGCGTCGACGTCCTCCAGCCGTACGGCGGGGTCGTGGGCGATGAGCGGGCGCCACTGCGCGCGCGGCGTCGGGGCGATCGGCGCCGTGCCCAGCTCGAAGTCCACGCCGCTGGCGTTGTGCAGCACCAGGAAGAGGTCCTCGCCGGCGATGACCGCGTGCTCGAGGTTGTACTCGACGCCCTCCTCGCGGGCGGCGAACACCTGCCAGCCGGCCTCCGGGTGGTCCTGGTCGAGGTAGCGGTACTCGGTGGTGGTCTTGGCGCCCGACTCGATCACCAGGAAGCGATCGCTGCGGGTGCGGCCCACCCCGGTCCAGAACCGCTCGTCGGTCTCGTGGAAGACCAGCTCGTCCTCGCTCTGGTCCGTGCCCAGCACGTGTCGCCACACCTTGTCCGGGCGCCAGGACTCATCGACCGTGGAGTAGTAGAAGCTCTCCCCGACGCGGTCCCAGGTGACCCCGCCCATGACCCCCTCGAGCAGGTCGGGCAGCAGCTCGCCGCTGGCGAGGTCCTTCACCCGGACCGTGTACCGCTCGTCGCCCTTGACGTCGGTGCTGTAGGCCAGCAGCTTCGTGCTGGGGCTGACAGCGCTCCCGCCGAGGGAGAAGAAGTCGTGGCCCTCGGCGAGCTCGTTGTGGTCCAGCAGCACCTCCTCGCCGGGGAGCGCCGGCTGGTCGGCTGCCACCTCGGCCGGTGCCGGCGGCGTCCAGTCGTGCTCGTCGGTCACCGGGACGCGGCAGTGCGCGCCGTACTCCTTGCCCTCGAAGGAGCGTCCGTAGTACCAGTAGCCGCGGTTGCGGGTGGGCACGGACAGGTCCGTCTCCAGGGTGCGCGCCTTGACCTCGTCGAAGAGCTGCTGGCGCAGCGGTGCCAGGTGGGCTGTGCGGGCCTCGGTGTAGGCGTTCTCCGCCTCGAGATAGGCGATCACCTCGGGGTCGTCCTTCTCCCGCAGCCAGTCGAACTCGTCGGTGCGGGTGCGGCCGTGGTGCGTGGTGGTGACGGGACGCTTCGCGGCGACGGGCGCGGTGGGCTGCTCGGACATGCTCGTGACCCTATCCTCGGGTGCCATGACGGCCAGGGAGCGACGGATGGTCGACCTGAACGCCGACCTCGGCGAGGAGGTCACCGACGACAGCGGGCTGCTGGAGGTCGTGACGTCGGCGAACGTCGCCTGCGGCTTCCATGCCGGGTCGGCCGCGATCATGCGGGCGGTGTGCGCCGAGGCTGTCGAGGTCGGCGTGGCGATCGGCGCGCAGGTCTCCTATGCCGACCGCCCGAACTTCGGCCGGGTGCCGCTCGACGTGTCGTATGCGACCCTGCGGGCGCAGGTGGAGGAGCAGGTCGGTCTGCTCTCGGACATCGCCGCCTCGGAGGGGACCGCGGTGTCCTATGTCAAGCCGCATGGAGCGCTCTACCACCGCACGATGGACGACGCGGAGCAGGCAGCGGCCGTGTTGGCGGGCTCGGGGGCCTTGCCTGTCCTGGGCATGCCGGGCTTGCTGCTGGCCCAGGCCGGCGCGGCCGGGCGAGCGGTCTTCCACGAGGGCTTCCCCGATCGCGGGTACGACGACACCGGCCGGCTGCTGCCGCGCGAGCGGCCCGGTGCTCTCGTCACCTCCGCCGAGGCGATGGTGAGCAACGCGCTCGCACTGGCCGAGCGGGTCGACTCGCTGTGCCTGCACGGCGACTCACCCGGCGCGGTCGAGCACGGCCGCCTCGTGCGGCAGGCGCTCGAGCGCGCCGGCTGGGACCTGCGCCGGTTCGCCGGCTGAGCGACGTCCCGTGCGGCGAAGCAGGTCGATGACGGCCGGCTGGCCGAACAGCACGCCGGCCAGCACCAGGCCGATGCCGGCCGCGCGCATGGGGGTGAGTGTCTCGCCGGCGAGCCCGATCCCGATCACGGTGCCGGTGACGGGATTGAGCAGGCCGACGAGCGAGACCGCTGCGGCCGGGAGCCTGCGCAGTCCCTGGAACCACACGATGTAGGCGACCACGGTCCCGGCCAGTCCCAGCCAGGCGAAGGCCCCCAGTGCGCGGGCATCGAGGTGGGGCGGCGCTCCTTCGACCAGCAGCGCGACGGGGGTGAGCACGAGACCGCCGAAGACCAGCTGCCAGGCGGTGAACGGCAGCAGGTCGAGGGGCGGGCGCCAGATCTTGACGAGCACGAAGCCGAGGGAGGAGACGGCCACGGCGGCCAGCGACGCGGCCACCCCGAGCAGGTCGACGTGGGTCGACCCGCGGAGCACGAGCAGCGCGACGCCGAGCAGCCCGATGACGGCCGCGCCGAGCGAGGCGCGGCGGGGTCGTTCGCCGGCCAGTGCCCAGGCGAGCAGCATGATCGCGAGCGGTGAGGTGGCCGTGAGAGTGGCCGCCAGGCCGCCCGGGAGTCGCTCGGCCGCAACGAAGATGAGGGCGAAGAACGCGGCGAAGTTGAGCACGCCGAGCAGTGCGGTGCGCCACCACCAGGAGCCCTGCAGCAGCGCGGGCCGCAGGCCGAGGAGGAGCAGTCCGAAGGGGAGGGCCCTCACCGCCGCGCCGAACAGCGGTCGGTCGGGTGGCAGGTACGTCGCGGTGACGTAGTAGCCGGAGCCCCAGGCCACCGGGGCGAGTGCGGCTGCAGCGAGCCATTTCGCTTCCATGGAAGACATAATTGCTTCCTTGGAAGATATATTCCAGTCATGACCGACCACGTCGCCCAGGTGATGGAGCAGTGGCGACGGGAACGGCCCGACCTGGACCCGTCGCCGCAGGGCGTCATCGGACGCCTCCACCGGGTCGCGGCCCGCCTCACCGACGAGCTCGTCGCCGTGTACGCCAGACACGGGCTCGGCGAGGGCGAGTTCGACATCCTCGCGACGCTGCGCCGCCAGGGGGTGCCGTACTCCCTCACGCCGGGGGAGCTGGCCGGCCAGACGATGGTGACCTCCGGTGCCATCACCAAGCGGGTGGACCGGTGCATCGCCCAGGGCTGGGTCACGCGCGCGCCGCGGGAGAGCGATGGGCGTGGCCGCCTGATCACGCTGACCGCGAAGGGCCGCCGGCTGATCGACGCCGCCTTCACCGAGCACCTCGCCAACGAGCAGCGGCTGCTGGCGACGTTCGACGCCGCCGAGCGGGACCTGCTCGCGGGCCTGCTCGCTCGCTGGGCCGGGGAGCTCGGCCTGTGACCCTCCTCGTGCGCCGGTACGGCGCCAGCGCCGCCCTGGTCGAGGTCGACGGGGCCCTGCAGGCCGCCGCGCTCGCCGACTGGGCCCGGATCGTGGGGGTGGATGCCGCCGAGATCGTCCCCGCGGCCAGGACGGTTCTTTTCGACGGCGTGGACCTCGCCCGACTGGAGGGGCTCCTGGAAGGCTGGCGACCCACCTCCGCGACCGTTGCCGGGGCCTTCGTGGAGATCCCCGTCGTCTTCGACGGCCCCGACCTTGCCGACGTGGCGGCGCGCTGGGGCGTCGGCCGCGACGAGGTCGTGGGCCGGCTCACCAGCTATGAGCTGACCTCGGCATTCTGCGGCTTCGCGCCGGGATTCGCCTATCTCGCCGGGCTTCCCGAGGAGCTGGCCGTGCCCCGGCTGGCCACGCCGCGCCAGCGCGTCGAGGCGGGCTCGGTGGGGCTGGCCGGATCCTGGTGCGGCATCTATCCGACAGCCTCGCCGGGTGGGTGGCGCATCCTCGGCCACACCGACGTGACCCTGTGGGACGTGGAGCTCGACCCACCGGCCCTGCTGGCGCCGGGCACCCGGGTGGTGTTGCGCGCGTGTTGAGCGTCCTTGCCACCGGGCCGCAGGTCCTGGTCCAGGACCTCGGCCGGATCGGCTACGCCCGCCTCGGCGTCCCGCGAGCCGGGGCCCTGGACGCGCCGGCGGCCGCGCTCGCCAACCGCCTGGTCGGCAACCGGCCGGACGCGGCGGTGCTCGAGGTGCTGCTCGGCGGGCTGGTCGTGGCGGCCGACGCCGGCGCGTGGGTCGCCGTCACCGGGGCGCCCGTCGAGGTCGACGTCGACGGAGTCGCGCGAGGCATGAGACGCGCGGAGTGGCTGCCGGCCGGCTCCCGGCTCGCGCTGGGTACGCCGAGCGCCGGGCTGCGCTGCTACGTCGCGGTCGCCGGCGGCGTCGACGTACCGCCGGTGTTGGGGTCGCGCTCGACGGACACGCTCGCGTGGATCGGGCCCGGGCCGGTCAGGGCGGGGGACGTGCTGCCGGTCGGCGCCCTCGCGGGCGTGCCGGCCGCGGTCGAGGCACCGCCTCCGGACCTGACGGGTCCGGTCCGGCTGCTGCCGGGTCCTCATCCGGAGCGGTTCGAGCCCGAGGTGCTGCGCCGCCTCGCCGACACCTCGTGGGAGGTCGGCGCCGGCTCGGACCGGATCGGGCTGCGGCTGCATGGACCGGTGATCGGACGCAGCGCCGAGGAGCTGTCGAGCGAGGGCACGGTGCTGGGAGCGGTCCAGGTCCCTCTGGACGGACAGCCGGTGGTCCTGCTGGCCGACCGTGGGCCCACCGGCGGCTACCCGGTGGCAGCGGTGGTGCATCCGCAGGATCTGTGGCGGCTCGGACAGGCGCGACCGGGGGAGCGGCTCACGCTGGTGGCGGCCACGGGCTCAGTGCCGGGTCGTCGGCGCTGAACGAGCGCACCGGGCCGGCCGGCGTCTCGGCGGTCTCGAACCGGACCGTCACCACGCCGCGGCCGGCGCCCCACACCCAGCCACGGCCGTGCTCGGCGTGGAGGACGTCCATGCCGGGCTGCCAGGTGGGACGGACGCGGACCGGGGCAGCGACCTCGGGCAGCGGCGGCGCGTCACGCTCCTCCTCAGAGCCGAAGAGGTCGTCCTGGATCCAGTCGGCGAGGCCGGAGACACCGACCCCGAGCAGGCGCACCCCGGCGGACGTGTCGAGGTCGGTGATCAGGCTCCGGGCGAGCCGGGCGATCGTGGTGGCCTGATCGGTGGGAGCCGGCAGCGTGGTGGAGCGGTTGAGCGTGGTGAAGTCGTAGAGCCGCACCTTGATCGTCACGGTCCGGCCCGAGAGCCCGCTCTTGCGCAGCCTGGCCGACACCTCGCCGGCCTGGCGGGTCAGCAGTTGCTCCATCAGCGTGCGGTCGGTGAGGTCGGTGTCGAAGGTGCCCTCCACCGACACCGACTTCGTCTCGCGCTCCGGCACCACGGCCCGGTCGTCCTGCGCCCGCGCCAGCGCGAACAGCCCCGTGCCGTGCGCCTTGCCGACGAGTCGGACCAGCTCCTCCAGGCTCACGCTCTCCAACTCGGCGACGGTGTGGATGCCCGCGCGCCGCAACCGCTCGGCCGTCGCCGGCCCGACGCCGGGGATCACCTGCACGCTCATCGGCCGCAGCAGGTCCAGCTCGCCACCGGGCGCCACCACGACCAGACCGTCGGGCTTCTCCAGGTCGCTGGCGATCTTGGCGATGAACTTGCTCGTGCCGAGCCCCACGCTCGCGGTCAGGCCGTCGGTCACCTCGGTGACACGATGCCGCAG